>LAZR01001043.1_pt1 | contig 18578 bp, 20 predicted proteins | sample 329461 | NCBI WGS metagenome assembly LAZR01 (sample SAMN03002196, study PRJNA259156) | marine sediment metagenome | biome: sea floor; feature: Hydrothermal impacted sediments; material: marine sediment; isolation source: Loki non-amplified sample from Loki's castle hydrothermal vent sediment ...
CGAGGCTCAAATATGCGTAATCGCGTATAACCTTCAGGTAACATAAAAATGGGTAATGGAAAAATCGCACGTTTCATAAAGTCTACTTATTTCAAACACTCTGCCTTTATTTACGTGCGCTTTTGCTAAGTCGATCAGCTTTGTATGAATCGAATTAATTACCAGCTATATAATTGGCTAAAGATTAAACCAACCTCCCATAGCTTTAAACACTTGTACCGAGTAATAAGCGCTAATCATGCTGACTACGGGTGCTAACATTAATGCAAATAATCCAAGTTCACTGCTCATCGTTTTAATCCTTTAAATGATTTATTTTACGTTTTTAATACTAGTGTCAGTATTTTTAAGCGTTGTGCTATCTGTTAAAGCGGGCTCATCTAATAAACTCTCTAAAACAGTTTTGGCATCAAAATAAAGCGTTTCCTTTAATGATTTTTCAAGTTCAATTGTGGTTTGCTGAACATAGCTTGCTACACTTTGAGTTAATATATCAGTTACATCTAGGTCCACCTCTACTGCATGTACTTGCGCAGAACCTAATACTAATAAACTTGCCATAGCGATTTTAATTGAATGTTTCATAATGGTATTCCTTGTTTGTGTATTGTTTAGACGTAATTACATACTCAAGGGTTGTGCCAACATAAAAATAAAATTTAAACAACTGTAATTAAAGAACTTTATACAAATAGCTTTAATTTAAAAAATTCATCTCTTGTTAATTTAACCATTAAATTTAATTTTTTGACTACTTTTTAGTTAATAAATAAAAGAGGTTTAAGTGTATTAATATCGTCACACTAAATACATTTAGCGTTTATAAAAACGTCATATCTAATCGTTAAAGTGCGCACCACTATTAATAATTAAAAAAGTGCAGTATGACTCTTTCATCACGTCGAAATTTTTTAAAAACCTCAGCAGCAAGTATATTTACCGTCGCAGTATCGAGCGCTATTACAGGTTGTGCTCAAACATCAATAAACAAACCTCTATCGGCTATTGAATTTAAACACGGTGTAGCGAGTGGCGATCCGCTTAGCCATGCTTTAATTATTTGGACACGCGCAACCACTGCTCAATCAAATTTTGAAGTTACTGTTGCCTGGGAGTTGGCAAGTGATTCTCAATTTAAAAATATTATTCGTAGTGGGCGAGAACAAACAGATAAAAGCCGCGACTTTACAATAAAAATAGATGTGCAAGACCTTACTCCAAACACAGAGTACTTTTATCGGTTTATGGGTTTGAATACACAAAGCCCTATTGGCCGGGCTAAAACACTACCAATAAACAATGTTGAACAAATAAAAATGGCTGTGGTGTCGTGCTCAAACTACCCTGCTGGATACTTTAATGTCTACACAGATGCCGCTAAGCAAAAAGATTTAGATGTAGTGCTACATTTGGGAGATTATATTTACGAATACCCGATGGGTGGATACGCTACCGAAAATGCTGAAAAAATTGGTCGCCAATTAGCAGCCGATAACAGCGGTGAAATTATTACCCTTAGCGACTATCGTAAGCGCTATGCTATTTACAGAACAGACAAAGGCCTTCAAGCACTTCACGCTGCAGCACCATTTATCGCAATATGGGATGATCACGAAGTTACCAACGATACCTTTAAAAGTGGTGCTGAAAATCATACCCCTGATGAGGGTGACTTTTTTAAGCGCCGCGCAGCAGCTATTCAAGCGTATTACGAATGGCTGCCAATTAGACCACCCATGGGCGAGCAAAGCCCGCAAATATACCGCACCTTCGATTTTGGTAATTTAATAAGCTTACACATGCTAGATACTCGCGTAATAGCACGCGATAAACAACTCGCTTACAGCGACTATAAAAACCTAGAGACCAAACAAATGGATGTTGCTCGCTTTGCCAGTGATTTAAATAATCCAAAAAGGCAGTTACTAGGTAACACACAACTAAACTGGCTTACGAGTGCAATAACTAAATCAAATGCAAAGTGGCAAATATTAGGCCAGCAAGTATTGATGACTAAAATGTGGCTACCTACTGAAATATTCTCGCAATCCGATCGCACTAAAATACCCCAGGTATTAAAAGAGCTTGTTGCCATTAAAAAAGCCGTGTTAGCAAATAAAGCGGTAACACCCGCGCAACTCGCACGCGTAAATACTTTAATGCCTTACAATTTAGATGCGTGGGATGGTTACCCAAGCGAGCGCGAAGCATTATACAAAAGCGTTACTGCATTAAATAAAAAGTTAGTTGTGGTTGCAGGTGATACGCACAATGCGTGGCATGGCACATTAAAAAATGCAAAAGGCGAAAGCGTAGGAGTAGAGTTTGCAACACCAGGTGTTACATCCCCGGGTATGGAGCATTATTTAGCGCTTAATACAGCACAAGCAAAGCAAATGGCTGACTCGCTTTCATTGTTAATAAACGACTTAAACTATTGTGACTTATCACACCGTGGATATATGTTACTGACGATTACTAAAGAGCAAATAACAACCGATTGGCGCTATATAGATAACATAAACTCCCCAAGCTATAACATAGTTAACCAGCATCAAAGTGTTTATAAAGGCTAATACTTTTAAAAAGAAGGTAAATGTATTATTTACCTTCTTTGTATATTTTATAAAACGTGCTTAATTACAAGTATAAAGAAGCGTCCACGAAGCATCACTTCCTGGAAGGCTATTTGTATACCAATTTGCGCTGTATGCATTGCCTTGATATTGCATTTTATCGTCGGTGTTATTGTGAGTAAACGGACCACCTGTGTAATCTTTGTTCACCCAATTAGGGTATGTATTAATGCCATTACAATCGGTTGAACTTACAACACTGCATCCATTTGTATCAACACTTGTACCAGCGGGTGTATCTGGGCACTGATCAATATCATCATTCACTCCATCGTTATCCGCATCGCTTTGTGGTTCAACTACTTCAACAACACAGCCTACATTATTAACAATTTCATCTGCAGGTGTATTAGGACATTGATCAACATTATCACTTATACCATCGGCATCGCTGTCAGTTACTGCACAACCAATACTATCAACCGTTGTACCTGCGGGAGTATTATCGCACTGATCAAGGCTGTCACTTACGCCATCCCCGTCGCTATCTAAATCAACATTGCTACTACCACCACTCCAACCTTGAATGATCTCTTTAACTTTAGAGCCTGACGATGTTAGTGAATTCCAACTACCGCCTGGAGTAAATAACGATGCACCTTCGTTTTTATCGTTTAAAGCCCAATTAGCGTGGCTAATATTGTTTGTTTTAAAAAATGCCATCCATGCATCGGTTTCATTAATATTAACACCACCATTGCCATCAGCATTAACTGTTCCCCACTCTGTGGCAAATAGTGCAATACCGTTATCGAGTGCAGTTTGTGCTTTATTTCGATACGATTGACCATGCGTGCCAGCATAAAAATGCAGAGTGTAAGCAATATTGGCGCGATCAATTGGGTTTTGTGATGCCACATCAACATCTTGCGACCACGTAGGCGTTCCAACCACAATTAAGTTATCAGGGTCGATTGCTCTAATTTTATCAATAACTGTTTCTGCGTAAGGCTTAATATCGTTAACCCACGAGATTTGTAACGGCTCGTTATAAATTTCATAAATAACATTGTCGTACTGCCCATATTTGGTAGCTACGTCTTCAAAAAAGCGAATTGCAGTTGCTTGATCGGTATGTGCTTCATGGCTATGAAAATCAATAATAACGTACATATCTTCGCTAATAGCTGCGTTTACAACAGTATCAAGACGGCTCATATTGCCCTCCCAATCAAAGCTCAAACTACCACCGGTACTCGTACCATGGCCAATAGCTGCACGAATTAATGTTGCATTAAATTCAGTTTTTGCCTTTGCTACTGTTTCTGCTGTGTAAAATTTTTCAGCGCCCCACCCCGTATTACTCCAAAATAGACTAGGTCCGGCAAAGCTTGTGTTTTCTCCACCCGCAAGAATTTGGTTCCCACTCACCGTTAACTTCTCAACAGCGGCATTGGCTATTGTTGAGCATCCTAATAATAAAGCTAACGATAAGCTCGCCACTTTAAAATCCTTTCTTTTGTGATTATTTGAACTGTTATTCATCGTATTTCCTTAAATTGAAATTATCAGTCGTCATTGCTTGACGTAATAAATTGATACCAAACCAATACTTAATAGCTAAACAAAGTTAATTTGGCGAGCAGAAAGTATCATTTATTTATTAACATTAAATGAATAAAAAGGTACAAGGAGAAGGAATTTAATTAACTAAATATCAACAAATGAGCAATTTAACGAGGTTTGAGGATTTTACTAGGTATATACAGGCATTTACACGATGCTTACATGATGCAGGCAAAAAATCTCGGTTACAAAAAATATATATAAAAATGAAAAGGCGGTAATAATAATTATTACCGCCATTAATAATAGCTAAATATCAGGAATAAATATTAGGGAGGCAATTAATAAGCCAACCAAACCTAGCTCTAATTAATTGGCTTATTTTTTGTGGGAAGTACTTTTCTGCCCAAACGGTATGCATCCATCATGCTCAGCACCCAAATTATAATCATTAAAGGTACATACTTATATTCAGCGAGTTTAGCGCAGGCGTCGGAAGGTTGTTGCGCGGCTTTTAAAATGGCCGTAACCGACATGGGGATTTTTCCATGTACAATTTCATTTGCAGTACACTGTGCAATCGCAAATATATCTTGAAAGGTTAAAATTAAAAAAACAGTAAATACACCCGCAAAAATAGCGCCTATTAGGTGTTTTTTTAAAGAGAAATGCCCCGCTCCAGGATAAACAATGGCGGTAAGTAAAGCAGCTTTTAGATCTTGTTTCATGGTTATTTCAGCTCGTAATATGTATTACACTAGACACCAACATAGTGAATTAATTCTCTTTAAAATCAAGTAAAAGCTAAAGTAGCGTATCAAATAAAGTTATTTAGAATTACTCACAGCTAAGATTGAAACTTTCAGCGTACAGTTGTACACTGAAATTAATTCCAATAGTGGTAGGAACAGTTATGTCGTTAGAAGCGCCTTATTCGCGTAAAGAAGAGAAATTAAACGTAATCAGCCATGCACTCGGTATTATATTTGCCGTATTTGTAATGTGGGATTTATTTAGCCAAGCCACCAGCACTAAAGCATATATTAGTACTGCAATTTACGGCAGCAGCCTATTTGTGCTGTTTTTGTCATCCACTTTGTACCACGCCAGTATTCAACCGCGCTTAAGAGCCTTTTATAAAAAGTGCGATCACTGCGCCATATACTTATTAATTGCTGGCACCTACACTCCCTTTTTATTAATCTCATTAACCGGTGCTTGGTCATGGGCAACACTTACATTTATTTGGGCGGTGGCACTGGCGGGCGTTGCGTACAAAGTATTTGTAAAAAACGGTAATAAAAAAATATCACTCGCCACCTACTTGCTCATGGGTTGGTTTGCACTGGCTATTGTATATCCGCTTTATTCAAGTGTTGATGTAAAAGCACTCTACTGGCTACTTGCCGGCGGTATTTTTTATAGTTTAGGTACATTATTTTACAGCGCTAAAAGCACCCAATTTAGCCACGCTATCTGGCACTTATTTGTTATTGCTGGGTGTGTTTGCCATTATATTTCAATTAGTAATTATGTTTATTAGGCAGGTAAAGCCAATTAGAATGGTCTGGTTTGAGCGAGAAGCAGACGGTCGATCAAACTCATTCTTGGACAGAACTGTGTCAGTACTTCTTCTAAATTAGCAGCCCATGGATTACCTAAGGTATTGCAAACCTCTAATCAGGTGTCCAAAATTACTCATCCATTACAACAGATCATGGTCGACACACGTCATATCGACCGCACATACTGTTAGTGCCAGTTAAAATTCTTGTACTGTAGGGCGCAATACAATCTCGTTAACATCAACATCGTTAAGCTGTTCAATCACATAAGTGACAGCATTAGCGATAGACGTCGCTGAAATGGCATCGTTATACACCTCATTCACAAATTGAGAGCTCGTTGCTTCTGAGGTGCCATGTTTAAGTTCAGAATCAATGAGTCCAGGTGAGATGACAGTTGTGCGAATATTACGACCCACCTCCATACGTAGCCCCTGACTAATTGCACGAACGGCAAATTTAGTATCTGCATACACACTGCTCGCTGGCGAAACTTTATGACCTGCAACAGAGGAAATGCTTATGATCAAGACTTTATTCATTGGGGATAGGATAAATATATAGAGGTTGGTTTTCAGATATCACCTGACAGATGCCGAGTCGAGTTATAGACAACTGTCAGGTTTGAATGAGTACAACTAACTCATAGTAAATGAAGCAAGAGCTTGCTCTGCTATTTCAACACCATACTCTTGAACAAAGTGACCCGCTTCTTCAATTTTCATTGGCTCAGGGCAACCTTTGATCACCGATTTTAGTTGCATCATCGCGGCTTCACCTAAGACTGCATCTTTCATACCTATCGCCATAAAGCTTTCACCGCTCCATTCATTTGACCAGAACTCAATCGCACGAAGTCCATACTTCACCGCATCATCATCCGCATTTGTTGGGATCATTTGTGGGAATCGCTTCACGCCAACTTTGTAGTTTTTGTCAGGGAATGGTGCGTCATACGCAAGTGCATCCATCACATTGACAGCAGCGCCAGCATCACATGCGACTAGCCCTGCTACTGGTAATTCTGAAATAGATTCATTAAAAGCCATCCACTGTACTGCGGCTTCAGCCAGCGGTTCACCATTTGAGATACCAGTGTTCATCACAATAAGTTTTTTGAAACGATCTTGCATATCCATTGGTAAAGTAAGACCAAGGAAACCTCCCCAATCCTGACAAACCAACACAATATTTTTAAGATCTAAGCGTTCAATTAATTGAATTAGACTGTTTCTGTGGAACTCAAAGTTGTACACAGAGTCTTCAATAGGCTTATCTGAGCGGCCAAAGCCGAATAAATCAGGGGCAACAACACGATGACCTGCATCAGTAAAAACTGGGATCATTTTACGATATAGATAACTCCATGTTGGTTCACCGTGCAAACAAAGAAACGTGTATTCCGAGTCTTTATCACCTTCATCAATATACGCCATTCGCAGCGATTCATATCCCCCGAGATCATCAACATAATTAGGTTGATAAGGAAACGCAGGGAGTACTGAAAAACGTTCTTCTGGTGTTCTTAATGCTTTAATCGTCATTATTTTTTCCTACAGATTGGTTAGTATTCATAAAATCGTCTGCACGGTCATTAATATTTTGTAGTGATCGATACATATTGTATGGATGCATTCTGTACCGATCGACAAAGCAAGTCAACAACGAAATTGACATTTTTTAGTGAATACTACAAAATAGTTATCGATCAATATACTTTAGGTAGGAGCACCATCGGTAATGGCCGGAAGAAAAAGAGCGTTTGACAGAGAGATCGCACTCGATAAGGCAATGCGCATATTTTGGAACAACGGTTATGCAGCTACATCTGTGGCGCATCTAACCTCAGAGCTTGGGATCAATACGCCTAGCTTGTATGCCGCTTTTGGCAACAAAGAGAAGCTATTCAAAGAAGTGATCGTGCATTACATCACGCAATATAGTGACCCGTGTTATCGCCATATCACAGAGCCTTCAGACGCGCCTTTCATAGAAAGGTTACGAGCGTGTTTCTATGAGTTGATTCAAGAGTTTTCAGATGCTGATACCCCGCTGGGGTGTTTATTAGTAAAAAGCGTCAATGAGTCTGACAGCGTTGCCTTTCCTGAAGAAGCGACGGTGTACATCAATCAATTTGGATTGAAAACCCAAAACTTGATCACTACCTTGATCGAGTCTGAGGGTGTAATAACTGAGTCTGAGACCGCAGAACTGCAGACAAAATACCTGCTATCGGTTCTTTATGGGCTTTCTACTCAGATTCGAGCGGGTGAGTCACAGCAAGTTGCAGAATCGGTCATGGACTACGCACTCAATTCGATACAGACTAGCAGCGGTCAGTAATACTATTGTGGTGACGATGCCATTTCACTTAAACCAGTAATATCCGCCATATCTGTTGCAACCACGCCAGGGTGAACATTCCGTATCGATCACTAAGTAATGTCAACGCTATAACTAAATATTTTTTAGTGAACGATGCAGAATTACTTCGAACAACCCTTTCATTTGATTGGGGAGAGAAAGGGTAAAGGAGTTTGTGTCGCTTATTGTGATGGTGAGTATCGCCGTTTGAGTCTTGTTGTAAGTGGGCAAACTCTTTTTTTGTTGTTCTGGTAAATGACAGAGCATAAGCGAATTCTTCATGCAGTCTGTGTGATTGATTTGCAACGAGGATAAGGGGTGAAACCTATTTTGTAGTTATCGCTAAAAAATATTGACATTACTTACTGATCACTACAAAATAAATCCTAGTCAACCGATACATTCAAATGATTGAGTAGAGATATGTTTAAGAAGTTTGTACAAATTACCGCCATTTTTAATTTTCCTATCGCGATTGGGATAATGATCCCTGAGCTTCTTTCTCCTAAGCCAAGTTCATTCATTGTTACTCTTGTGCTCGCTTCGTTCTTAATATGTATCGGGGCAGCATTACTTTGGGCTGTCTCAGATTTACCTAGACGTGCTCCAATTATTGTCTGGAATGGCCTTGTTCGACTTTTCGGCTTCTTCGTTGTCAGCTATGCCGCTCTGCTTGGTATCGCGCCAATGGCATTTATTCCTATTTCATTAATGGATCTGCTCGCTGCCACAATCTACATAATCGGAAGTTCAAAAATAACGGGGATTCCAGTTATGTCTCTGATTTTAGGAAAGTCCGCTTCTTAAAAGCTTTCGCCTTTTCACTTATAAAGCCAATGTAGCTAAAGTGAGCTAAGTAGCTTAAAAAGCATCAGATAAGGAATACAGGGGTATGAAACACGATGAATTCAATCAATTTTGTGAAGCTTTAAAATCCTCAACCTATGTCATGCAATGGGGAAACTCACATGTGTGGAAGGTGGGGGGAAAGGTGTATGCGATTGGCTTTACTTTAAAAGGAGGCACGACAGCATACACATTCAAAGCATCGAACCTGAATTATGAGTTTTTGTGTAACCATGATGGCTACCGCCCTGCTCCATACTTTGCTAGTCGAGGGATGAAATGGATCCAGCAAACCGATACCGACGGAACGCTTGATGAAGAGCTGAAGTATTACCTGTCTGAATCCTATCGAATAGTTTCCTCAGCGCTAAGCAAGCGAAAGCAAGCAGAGCTTGGTTTACCTCAATGATAAAAATGCACTTGGGCGATCTAACCATAATAGCTCGCTAAAGTTGCTTGCGGATTAAGTGTGTACATCAACTGTTAAACTATGCGTGTAACACTTCTGTCATTGGTCGTATTTCAAGAAGAAGCCGAACCATGAAGCTGGATCGGTATATCTACTTTTACCCGCTTATACTTGCAATTTCACGAGAGTCGTAAGGTTAAGAGCTTGATGTGAACACATCAATCAGAAAGCTGTTTTACAAGCTCACTCATTAGTAATTGTAGGGCGTATTCCTGAATGAAAAACACACTATTCTGTTGCGCAAACTCATAATGGGGCAGAAACGAGTTACATCTTAATGTCCTCAATTGGCAATTACCTGCCCATAATAGTTATATCACTCCCACCGGCACTCGCGCATATTCACTTTGTCGTTTTTAAACAATACGCCTTCTGATAATAGCTTTTCGCGTTGTTCTTGGTATTTTTCGCTACCTTCAGGGAATGATATTTTACCTTGGCTATTCACTAGCCTGTGCCAAGGTATAACTGAGTCGTTTGGCATCACTTTTAATAAGCGCCCCACCAACCGTGAGTTTTGCGGATAGCCCGCAAGAGCAGCAATTTGCCCATAGCTTGCTACTTTTCCTATTGGTATGCCTGCGATAACAGTATAAATAAGTGTTTCTTTATCAATATCAGCGTTCATTTAAATACGCCTCACTAAGTACTTTAAATTGCTCCCAAATAGTACGCGCTACAGGGCCGTGGTGCATTGCATGCTGCCTAAAGGCTCTAATTTGCGCGCTAAACTTATGCTCTCGGTCAGTTATGTGTATTTCTTGAAGTAAGCCTGCTTTTATTTCAGTGTCGCAGTGCTCTAGGCTCATCATTGCCCAACCAGCACCTGAGAGTAAAAACGATTTTAAGGAGCCTTTTGAGTACGATAGCCTGTCGCTGTCGATACTCAAGTCACTTTCAAACATGGCTAAACACGGATACGTTTGCAGTTCGCTATAGGTGAGCCTTTGAGGGAGTACGCCTTTAGCGCTCACAATGCCAATAGCAAGCTTGCCAATTGGTACACTTTCTAAGTCGCCTGTTGCATGAAATAAGTCAAACCACGGGCCAATGCCTAATTCGGCTTGCCCACTGTTTACTTGCTCTAATGAAATAAAGCGTTTTCCGCTTGTTAAGCTAAATTCGGTACTAGTAAACAACCTAAAAGTATTACTTATGATCTCATTGTAACTTTGCATATGGCACAGTTGTTCGTAACAAATTCTAAATTGAGGCTCATTGCCTAATGCTAATTCTTCAGCAAGTTGTGCCAGCTCGTCGTTGGCATGCAGGAGTTGCTTCGCTTCGCGGTGAAAAATTCGCCCTTTTTCAGTAAGCTGTAATCGGTACTTACTTCTGTCTAGTAACTCAAATCCTATTTTGGCTTCTAAGTTTTTAATGGCGAGTGTAAGCGCTGGCTGCGTTTTATGTAGCTTTAGTGCTGCTCCGCTTAAGCTTGCGCTTTGTACTATGGCATCTAAAATTATTAATTGATTCAGCTTCATATACCGCTCTGCAACATCATAAGTAAAACTTATTGAGTTTCTAAAATTTAATGATTTTTATTTTATATGTTTGCAGCGTATGCTGCACTTAATTATTTTGCCATCATTGCAACGGAGAAGACATGAAACTCTTTCGTCTATGTTTATTAACAACGACCTTACTTAGCTTAATAGCCTGTTCTGAGCCAGAACAACAAGTTAAAGAAGAGCCTATTCGCCCTGTTAAATTATTCAACATAGGTCATGATACGCAAACTAACATTCGCAGCTTTCCTGCTGAGGTTGTTGCAAACCAAGGCTCTTACCTAGCTTTTAGGGTAAACGGCGAACTTGTTAAGTTTCCTGTGCTTGCTGGTGAACACGTTGAAAAAGGTGATTTATTAGCAAAACTAGACCCAGAAGATTTTCAGTTACAGTTTGACGAACGTAAAGCACGCTTTGAGCTGGCAAAGTCACAACTTGGCCGTATTGAGCAATTGTTTGAGAAAAAAATCACTAGCCAATCAGAATTAGATGAAGCCACTGCTAATATGCAAATTGCCGAATCTGCATTTAAAATTGCACAAACAAACCTTGAGTACAGCGAGCTGCGCGCGCCATTTTCAGGCACGGTCGCAAAAGTATTTGTTAAAAACTTTGAAAATATTCAAGCAAAGCAAAATATATTACGCTTAGAAACACGCGATTTAATGGACGTAGAAATTCAGGTTCCTGAGAAAATAGTCGCTCGCTTTAAAAAAGGCACCGATTACCACCCTACTGTAAAGTTTGATGGCTTTGACGATAAAGAGTACATACTTGATATTAAAGAGTGGGATACCCAAGCAGATCCTGCAACACTTACTTATAAGGTTGTATTTTCGCTACCAGTACCTGAGGACTTTAATTTACTCGCAGGTATGACGGGTAGCGTGCTTATTGATTTAAGTAAAGTAACGCGCTCGCAAGTTGCCTACACAATACTACCTATCGAGTCGGTGTTTTCTGAGCCGCAAGAATCAATTCAAGATAACGCCTACGTATGGCTTTTTGATTCAAAAACTAGCCAAGTGCATAAACAAGCTGTAAAGGTTGGCCAGTTGCACCGCGATGGTATTGAAGTGTTAAGTGGTATTAAAGAAGGCCAAATTGTAGTTTCAGCCGGTGTGCATTCACTAAAAGAAGGCATGAAAGTAAGAGCATGGAATAAAGAGCGAGGCTTATAATTATGAGCTTTGCACAACTCTCCATAGAGAAAAAAGTAATCAGTTGGATGTTTACGCTGCTGCTATTAATTGGCGGTAGTGTTTCGTACTTTGATTTAGGGCAACTAGAAGACCCTGAGTTTACGCTTAAAAAAGCCATGGTTATTACCATGTACCCTGGCGCTTCGCCGCAGCAAGTTGAAGAAGAAGTTACTTTTCCGATTGAAAATGCGATTCAGCAACTCCCTTATGTTGATTACGTTACCTCTATTTCATCTAACGGTAAATCACAAATTTCAGTAGAGATGAAAAGCAATTATCGTAAAGAGCAGCTTCGCCAAATTTGGGATGAAATGCGTCGTAAAATTAACGACCTTTCTCCGTCGTTACCCAGTGGTGTTTATCCTAGTACAATTTTGGATGACTTTGCCGATGTGTACGGTGTTATGTATTCGGTAACCGGTGATGGCTACTCGTATGACGAGCTTAAAGATTACGTCGATTTTTTAAAGCGTGAGCTGGTATTGGTCAAAGGCGTTAGTAAAGTAACCGTTGCGGGGCAACAACAAGCGCAAGTAATGGTTGAAGTTTCTACGCGTAAGCTTGCTCAATTAGGTATTGCGCCAAGCCATATATTCCAGTTATTGCAATCGCAAAATACGGTATCTAACGCAGGTAAAATTCGTGTGGGTGATGAGTCAATTCGCTTGCACCCTACTGGCGAATTTAAAGATGTAAAAGAGCTCGAAACCTTATTAATTTCAAAATCAGGTGCCAATGAGCTTATTTACTTAGGCGATGTAGCCAAGGTTTACAGAGAGTACGCAGAAGTACCAAATAACATTATTCGTTATAACTCTCAGCAAGCTTTACTTATTGGCGTATCGTTTATGTCGGGTGTTAACGTGGTTGATGTGGGTAAAAACATAGACGAGCATTTAGCATCACTTGAATATCAACGCCCTCATGGTATTCATATAAATTCTGTATACAACCAACCACAAGAGGTTCAAAAATCGGTTGATGGTTTTATTATCAGCTTACTTGAAGCCATTGCGATTGTTATTGTTGTACTGCTGTTATTTATGGGCTTAAAAAGCGGCATTTTAATTGGTGGTATTTTGCTGCTTACCGTACTGGGTACGTTTATATTTATGAAGTTGTTTGCTATCGACTTGCAACGTATATCGCTTGGAGCACTTATTATTGCTCTTGGTATGCTCATATTGATAAATCTTAAACGTGGCCAAACAAAACTAAAAGCGGCTGTTAATATTGTTGAACAAACAAAATGGCCATTACTTGGAGCTACAGTAATTGCAGTCACTGCGTTTGCGCCAATTGGTTTAAGCTCTGATGCCAGCGGTGAATTTGCCGGTAGCTTGTTTTGGGTGTTGTTTATTTCGCTTTTATTAAGCTGGATAACGGCCATAACATTAACGCCATTTTTTGCCAATTTAATGTTTAAAGAAAACGAATTTAAAAACGAAGAAGGCCAAGAAGATGAAGACCCGTATAAAGGTTTTATTTTTAATGGTTATAAAGCGACTTTAGATTTAGCGCTGCACTTTAGAAAAACCACGCTTATATTAATGGTTGTTTTGCTGTGTACTGCGGTTGTTGGTTTTGGCTCTGTAAAACAGTCGTTTTTTCCTGCCTCTAATACACCTATGTTTTATGTAGATTATTGGCAAGAGCAAGGCTCTGATATTCGCTCAACCCTTGAGGGCGTTAAAAAGCTTGAAGAGTTTTTGCAAAAAGAAGACCTTGTCGAAGAAGTAACAAGTACTACGGGCCAAGGTGCACCGCGCTTTATGCTTACCTACGCGCCTGAAAAATCATATCCCGCGTATGGGCAATTAATTATTCGTGTTGCCGACAGAGAAGCTGTAGCAACTGTAATGCAAACAGTGCGTGATTACTCAAGCAATCATGCACTCTCTGCACAGCTTAAAATTAAACCGATGGAAATTGGCCCTTCTACTGATGCCAAAATAGAAGCGCGTTTTTCGGGCCCTGATCCTGTTGTTTTAAGACAACTCGCCGCTAAAGCCGAAGAGCTGATTGGTGAAGACGAAGGCGCATATAATATTCGTGATGACTGGCGCGCACGTACCAAAATGATTCGCCCGCAGTTTAACGAGCAAAAAGCACGTCGATTAGGTATTAGTAAATCAGACTTAGATAATGTGTTGCTAACGAGCTTATCGGGTAAACAAGTGGGCGTATATCGCGATGGTACACAGTTACTACCTATTATTGCTCGCTCTCCTGCTAACGAGCGCTTAAACGTAGAAAGCGTACACGACCTTCAAATATACAGCCCAGTTCTTGGTGTATTTATACCAGTGACCCAAGTTGTAGACGAATTTGATGTGCAGTGGGAAGACAGCTTAATAATGCGACGCGATCGCAAACGTACAATCACGGTAATGGCCGATAACAATGTATTAGGTGATGAAACACCCGCTAAATTATTTGCACGTATTCGCGGCCCAATAGAGAACATGGAACTACCACGTGGTTACCAACTTGAATGGGGCGGCGAATATGAGTCATCAAGCGATGCTCAAAAAGCAATATTTGGCTCATTACCACTGGGTTATTTAGCTATGTTTGCAGTTACCGTATTACTTTTTAACTCGCTTAAACAACCACTAATTATATGGGCAACAGTGCCACTTGCTATAATTGGTGTAAGTGCAGGCTTATTAGCGATGAATGCGCCGTTTAGCTTTATGGGGCTACTTGGTTTGTTAAGCTTAAGCGGTATGCTAATTAAAAACGGTATTGTATTAGTTGATCAAATAAACCTTGAATTAAGGGAAGGTAAATCGCCCTATGAAGCCGTGTTTGACTCTGGTGTGAGCCGTGTACGACCAGTTGCAATGGCAGCTATAACTACTATTTTGGGTATGATCCCGCTGTTATTTGACGTGTTCTTCCAGTCAATGGCGGTAACAATTATGTTTGGTTTGGGCTTTGCTACAATTTTGACTCTAATTGTAGTGCCGGTACTGTACACCGTGATATTTAGAATTGATTACGAGCCTCGTAAGTAGTTAAACATATAATTGGTTAACATTAAAAAATGCCACAGGTTCAAAATCCTGTGGCATTTTTATTTAATACCGATAAAAAAAGAAAGGCTACATATTTAGTTGTTAAGAAACTAACCGCAACACTTTTTATATTTTTTGCCACTACCACATACACAAGGTGCGTTACGCTCTGGTACTTTATCAAATACTTGTGGTGTGGATTTACTAAGCGCAAAGTCTAGTTCGCGAATATCTTCTGGTACGTCTGCTTTAACTTCAATTGAAGCAAACAGCGAATGCTCTTCTAGTATGGCTTCTATTTCTGATTGTCGTTCAGCTGAGTTTACAATTAGCGTTAACGGGTGTAACTCTGTGCCTACCTTTGCGGTACGATTTGGCGCAAATCCATTACTGTTATTTTTACCCATTATGTCGGGCTTACCCATAAAGAAAAATTTTGACATGTTACTTCTATAACCTTTCTACATTATTAAGACGGCGCATCTTAACAGCTTACCCAACATATAACTAAGGTGTACTTGCTAATGCACAATATAAATCAAGCTTTAGCGTATATACGCCTAATATAGCGACATAATGAGGACATTTAATGGATTTAGGCAAAATTTGAATTCGAAATATAGTAAAATTATACTAGCTAGACTCAGTGGCGTTTTAATATCTAACTCAATATTATGGAAAAGCCTTGGAAAACTTTAAAATTGCACTACTAATAGCGGGCAGCCTTTTTATACTTTTTGGTTATTTACGCTTTATAACTGATGAAAATGGTAACGTGAACTTAAACAACTACCGATTTACAGGAGGCTTATTGCTGGTAGTTTCCGGCATGGTTGATGGCACACGCGATATAGCTAAACGCCTGCGCTCTAAAAACGCATTATCGGCGATTGCAATTTATTTAGGTATACTCTTATTTTACATCGGTTTTAGCACTTAAGAGCTAATTGAGGCTTCATACAAAGCAACACTTTATAAGCGGATAACCTGTGACCTTTAAACAACTATTCAATAGCGCTCTGCTATTTTTAGCAACTGCTCCCCCACTTGCTTTACTTGCATGGGATGAACAAGCCGATCCCGCTTTTATCCCCAGTGGTATGTATGACACTTTAACGTTTACGTTATTTCCTATAATGACGATAGTGCTGTCGGTAGTTTTATTTAGGCACTTATATAAAAAGTATAATAGTAACTTTGAATTTAAACATACGGTCAAAGATTATATTGATGTGCATGGGAAGTTCCGCAGCGCATTTATACCACTGTTTTTGCCTATTTTAATTTACTTATGGTTGTGGACGTCGGTATGTATTTCAGCAAAGTTACTTGCCAATAAATACAGCGACAATATATGGCAGCAAGAATATCAATTACTTGAAGTAGGCACTTGCCCAACTGATTATGAATACAGTTGCTCAAAACTGACTGTGCTTGACTTAAAAAGCTACAGGAAACACAGTTTTAGATGGTATTTAGATAAGAGTAAGTTGGTGAGCTTGCAAAATAACAATATAAATTTAGTGGGCGTTAAAAGCCCACTGGGTAATATAGTACAAGAAATACAGTGGTAGTGATAAATACCAATCCGCAATAATACTTGATCAATTTGAGGGCTTAAACCTGACGCTAACTGTGTTAAAAATTTCTGATATAGAACAACTAAATAACGAAATTTTTGCCTTGTTATCGACACGGTTTTCTTACCTCAAAATAGCTCAATTAATTAAGCAGATTGGTATAATACCATCATTTAGCTGCGCACTATTTTTTTAGACTAAGTATACGGCCTGAGCTTGGTTTTGAGTCTGATTTAGCATTAGACGATTTGTTTTCTTTAATGCTTTTTGGCTTACCCACATACGTTGTAGAACGCTTTTGGTAAGGAGTATTAGTTCGCTCATTTTTGCGCTCTCCGTTAGCATTGCTACGCTCAGAGTTACGATTTGTGTTTCGCTCATTACTACGCTCACTATTTCGATCACCATTATTAAAGCGTCGTGGGTTTTCGCCCTGAAAATCACGTTTTTTAGGTGCTAAAGGTGCATTATTTTCTGATTGCTTATTAGCATCAAGCGAGTGCTCTTGGGTTTTACCTGAGTCAGAAATCGAATCGTTTATTTGCGCCATTTCAATATCTGATAGATGACGCCACTGCCCTACTTTTAAACCTTTAAGTGTTACGTTCATTATGCGCGTACGTTTTAAGGTTACAACTTCGTAGCCTAAGTATTCACACATGCGGCGTATTTGACGGTTTAAGCCTTGGGTAAGTACTATTTTAAATTCTTTGGGGCCGCTTTGCGTTACTTTACATTCTTTAGTGACGGTATCTAAAATAGGCACGCCATTCGCCATTTTTGTAACAAACTGACGATTAAGCGGTTTATCTACCGTAACAACGTATTCTTTTTCGTGATTATTGCCAGCACGCAAAATTTTATTAACGATGTCGCCTTCGTTAGTTAAAAATATAAGCCCTTCAGACGGTCTATCTAAGCGCCCTATTGGGAATATGCGCGTTGGATAGTTAACTGCTCGTATAATATTACTTTGAATTTTACTTTCGGTAGTACACGTTATACCAACGGGTTTATTGTAGGCAATGTAAACGCGCTTTGGCGTGGCTTTAAGAGGCTTACCATCAATTAATACAACATCGGTAGCGGCTACTTTTACGCCCATTTCTGGTGAGTAGCCATTAACGCTGACACGACCTTGCTCAATATATTTATCGGCTTCGCGGCGTGAACAAAATCCTGTTTCACTAATAAATTTATTTAAACGTTTTAATTCGGTCATGGCACTTATAGCGTAGTAATTTTTAAGGCGAGTAGTGTAAACCACCCGCACTATTTTTTCGCCCCTAATTTACTATTTATAGGTGTTTAAGCATTAATTTTTGCTTTCGTTAATTTACGCCATACACATTCAAGCGGGCCTTGATTAAAATAGCGACTGTATAAAAAGGTAAATATGAGCTGCAGCGCAACTAATGCCGATGCAACTAACCAATAGTCAATACGATCAAAACTGAGCACCCAATGCGTAAATAGCACTTTATATAACAATAATTGCATGAGAGTTTGGCTAATATATAAAGTAAATGCTAAGCGCCCTGCTTGTTGAATAAGTGTGCCAACGTGTGCGCTGTTATTGCAAAATTTAACAATTAAATGAATATACAGCGTAGCCATACCTAGGGCCGCAAACATATTTACAAACTCTTGCACCCCATACCCTAAGCTGCCATCAAGCTGTGATGCACAAAGCCTGATTCCACAAAAAACAAGGGTCATTACACCGCAAACTATTAATTGCTGAAACGTTAAGCCTTTACTAAAAACGTCTTGTTTATATAAATAAATGCCAATGAGCATAAGACCCACGCACATCCACATTGTCATTATTGGCACCATAACAAGCATCAATGTGTTCATAGCTAGGTTACTAATAAAGTAG
>LAZR01001045.1_pt1 | contig 18566 bp, 14 predicted proteins | sample 329461 | NCBI WGS metagenome assembly LAZR01 (sample SAMN03002196, study PRJNA259156) | marine sediment metagenome | biome: sea floor; feature: Hydrothermal impacted sediments; material: marine sediment; isolation source: Loki non-amplified sample from Loki's castle hydrothermal vent sediment ...
GCTCTAAATTAGCAGACCAAAATGCATCTATCGTACCTACATCACGCCAGTAACCGGGGTCATTTCCTTGCACATCTTTATATGGGAATGCGAGGACTTTATATTTTTTAATGAGTGACGGAATAATGTCATGGCCAAAATCATGTGTTGAATTAGGCATATCAGCATCTTTAATTAATTGCTCATACAGAAACGCCGCGTTAAACACATAAATGCCCATTGAAGCCAGCGCAGAATCACTTCTTCCCGGCATCGGCTTTGGATCTTCCGGCTTTTCATCAAATGCAACGATACGACGGTTAACGTCAATCGACATAACGCCAAATGCTTTTGCTTCTTCTAAAGGTACCTCCAAACAACCAATCGTCATGTCAGCACCTTGCGCCACATGTTCGGCAATCATATCGCCGTAATCCATTTTGTAGATATGGTCACCGGCCAAAATAAGTACATATTCAGGGCCATGATTTCTTAAAATATCGACGTTTTGATAAACTGCATCTGCGGTACCGGTATACCAGCCTTGTTCCGTGCGTTGTGATGCGGGCAATAACTCAACAAATTCACCCAACTCACCCCGCATAAAGCCCCAGCCTTGTTGAATATGACGCATTAGAGAATGCGCCTTATATTGCGTTAAAACGCCGATTCGACGAATACCTGAGTTCACACAATTTGATAAAGGAAAATCAATAATTCTAAACTTACCACCAAACGGTACACCGGGTTTAGCTCGCCAATCGGTCAGTTGCTTAAGTCGGGAACCTCGCCCTCCAGCAAGAACAAGTGCTAAAGTATCGCGAGTAAGACGACTTACAAATCGCGTGCTATTATCTGCCATATAAGTTCTCCGTTGGCTGAGTAACCAAATCATTACTAATTGGCTATTAGCCTGCCACAAGCATTCACATACGGCAACCAAAATATAACATTTAGGATAAATAATGACTGTAGCTAAAACACTATCCGATGACTTACTAAAAATCATAGCCGCGAGTCACCATGATCCTTTTAGTATTCTAGGTCCACATACTGATAACGATACAACAACCGTTACTCTATTTCTGCCGGATACAAGCAAAGCATGGCTGAATAATGACCTTATATTAAATCGAATTGATGGTACTGATATCTTCCAATGGACTGGCGATACCAGCAAGCTGATTTCCCCGTATAAAGTCAATCGTCTTACCGGCAATGGTACGCCAGTCAGTCAGGTCGATCCTTATTGTTTTCCCCCTCAACTTTCTGAGTTTGATCTTCATTTATTCTCCGAAGGTAATCATTGGCATGCTTACCGTATTTTAGGTGCTCACCAACAAAAGGTGGATGGCGTAGAAGGCGTATTATTTGCAACATGGGCACCAAGTGCTGAACGTGTTAGCGTAGTGGGTGACTTCAATAATTGGGATGGGCGATGTCATCCTATGCGAGCTCGTGGCGGCAGTGGAGTATGGGAGTTATTTATTCCTGGGTTAACGGCTGGCGATTTGTATAAATTTGAAATAAAAAACCAGCACGATGGCTCTCTTCATTCCAAAATGGATCCTTACGCCCAACAAGCTGAACTACGGCCGGGCACAGCCTCCGTTATCGTTAAACAAAGTGTTCATCAATGGCAAGATACTGATTGGATGACCAAACGTCAGGGTTCTGATTGGCTGCACCAACCTCATTCCGTTTATGAAGTACATTTAGGCTCATGGCAACGAAATGAATCAGGCAATTTCCTCAGCTACCGCGAACTTGCCGATCAATTAGTACCTTATGTCAAAAAAATGGGTTTTACCCATATTGAACTATTACCCATTACTGAACACCCCCTTGATATTTCTTGGGGATATCAAACAACCGGTTATTTTTCACCCACTAGTCGCTTTGGTTCGCCTGATGAGTTTCGTTATTTTATCGATCAATGTCATCAAAATAACATCGGTATTATTCTTGACTGGGTGCCAGGTCATTTCCCTAAAGATGCACATGGTTTAGCAAAATTTGATGGCAGTGCCTTGTACGAACATGCCGATCCACGCCAAGGCGAACATCAAGACTGGGGCACATTAATCTTCAACTATGGCCGAAGCGAAGTAACCAACTTCCTGCTCTCAAGTGCTTTTTATTGGTTAGAAGAATTTCACATTGATGGCTTGCGCGTTGATGCCGTGGCATCCATGTTATATCTCGATTATTCTCGTGAAGATGGTCAATGGATCCCCAATAAAAATGGCGGTCGTGAAAACTTAGAAGTCATTGAGTTTTTAAAAAATATGAACACCGTATTACACAAAGAACATCCAGGTTGCTTGATTGCAGCAGAAGAATCTACTTCCTATCCTATGGTTTCACGTCCAGCGCATATGGGTGGTCTTGGTTTCTCAATGAAATGGAATATGGGTTGGATGCATGACATTCTTGAATATATGAAAGAAGATGCCATTCATCGACGTTATCATCATGATTCGCTTACCTTTGGCTTGCTGTACGCATTTACTGAAAACTTTGTATTACCGTTTTCACATGACGAAGTCGTACATGGTAAAAAATCAATGCTCAACAAAATGCCGGGCGATGATTGGCAGCGCTTTGCGAATTTGAGATTACTTTATACCTTTATGTTCACCTATCCAGGCAAAAAACTCTTATTTATGGGTTCTGAATTTGCTCAAGGTACAGAATGGAACTGTGAAAGAGCATTAGATTGGTATGTGCTTGATTATCCATTGCATCAAGGCATGCAAACGCTTGTTGCTGACTTAAATAAAACCTATGTTGAAACACCGGCTTTAAACGCGCATGATTTCGATCCACATGGTTTTGAGTGGATAGACTGTAACGATCGTGAACATTCGATACTGAGCTATCTGCGTAAAAGTGGCAGTGAATTTGTCATTACTATCTTCAATTTCACGCCGGTGCCACGAGCAAATTACCGGATTGGCGTTCCAGAAGCTGGACGTTATGAAATCATCTTAAATTCAGATTCTGAGTATTATGGTGGTAGTAATTTTGCAAATAAACTTGAATTAGTCACTGAGCAACAACCATGGTCAGATAGACCTTATTCTATTCAGCTCAATCTTCCCCCTCTTGCTGGCTTGGTGTTACGGAAAATAGCTTAATTTAAATAACCCGCAGGTAGATGGCCTAATGCACCTGACACTGAGCCATCTACCTGTTATTTTCTAGTTGGGTTAGATTGTTGAATCCGTTGCCAATAATTTAAATGCTGCTAATGCACGTTGACGACCATCACTTAAATCAACCATAGGTTTAGGATAATTTTGAGGCCGATTGGCATCGCTTGGCATATGAATTTCTTTATCTGATAAATGAGCAAGTTCAGGCACATAATGACGAATAAATGTACCTTGTGGATCAAAGCGCTTGGATTGCGTCACGGGATTGAAAATCCTGAAATAAGGCACAGAATCTGTACCCGTTGATGCAGACCATTGCCATCCACCATTATTCGCCGCCAGATCACCATCAATCAGTTGCTGCATAAACCAGCACTCGCCTAAGCGCCAATCTATTAATAGATGTTTGCTTAAAAACATTGCAACCACCATTCGTAAACGATTATGCATCCAACCGCGAGCTAATAATTGTCTCATTGCCGCATCAATCAACGGGAAGCCTGTTTGACCTTGTTGCCACGCTTGTAATTGCTGTTCATCATAACGCCAGTCAATATTATCAGTCAGCGGCTTCCATGGTTTATGTCGCGAAACTTCTGGATAATCAATTAAGATATGTTTATAAAACTCACGCCATAACAGTTCATTTTGCCAAGTCTGTACGCTATCATTAGGCTCGCAATACTGCCACGACGCATTCCAAACCTGCCTTACTGAAATAATCCCACTTGCCAGATAAGGCGATAAACGACTTGTTCCACCCAATGATGGAATATCACGACTTTGTTTGTAATCACGAATCGGTTGACGACAAAACTTAGCAACACGTGCAAAGGCATGTTGTTCACCTTCCGGCCAAAAAGCTTTGATATCATCAGACACTATTGGCCAAGTTAACTCTGTAAGCTGCGATGCTTGTGTCAACGTCGTTACATTAATAGCCGTTTGTTTAATGGGTGCAGGATATAAATATAAAGATTGTTCTAACTGTTGTTTGGCCTGTTTTGAAAAAGGTGTAAACACTTTAAAAGGTGTATCCGATTTTGTTCTGACCGAACCCGGAGGCAGTAGTAATTGATCATTATAATGCTGATATTCAACACTGATCTGTCCGCAAACAGCCATCACTTGCTGGTCTCGAAAACGTTCATTAACCGGATATTCATCATTAAAGTGAAGTCGCTCGATATCCCACTGTTGGCAAATAGTGCTTATTAAATTAGGGACCTGTTGATAATTATTTACTTGGAAAAAATGCAGTTCAATATTCAATTCAGCTAGTGAATTTTTTAAACATGCTAAGTTACGATGCCAAAAATCAATTTTAACGTCAGCATCGTCATGATCCCGCCATTGTTCTGGCGTAGCAATATAGATAGCGCTAACAGGGTTTTGTTGTTGGCAAGCATGATAAAGGGCGGGATTATCACTCACTCTTAAATCATTGCGAAACCAAACTAGTTGATGGCCCATTATTGCTGACCTAAATTAGTGAGCCAAGCCTGAAATTTAGCCGATTTCCAGCACTGGCTTGCACTTCCACCCTTAAACTTAATCGCTAGTTCTGTTAATTGTTCACTATGAATCGTTGCCATTTGACCCACACAAAATAAACCATCCAACCATGATCTTATAAGCTGAGCCAATTTATTAATGTCATTTTTTTCTAAACGATAATCCGAAAATAAAATAATTGGTATTAGGGCTGTTTTATTAAGCCTAGTTAAACAGGCGATATCCTTAATATTATTAATTGAATCAATTTTAATACCATTTTGTATTAGCAAGGTTTGAAATAACCAATAATCTAATGATGGTAGTGCTGAACCTAAATTAACCAAACTACAATGAGTATAGGATTTTTGCTTATCTGCCCGTAACGTCATCAAGGTAATTTGCCGTTGCCAACATTGCTGCCATAATTGAATTTCGAGTTCGTATCCATGATCTTTTTTCTGCCAATGATCATATAATAACAGCTGTAAAGGTTGATAAACGTTTTCACATAAACTTAAAAATGGTGTGGATTTATTAATATTATCAATCAGTTGATTTAAACTACGCGGATTTAATTTAATAAGCGCTGCAAGTATATTTTGCTGCGTGGTTAACCAATTATTTTCAGACACCGATATAGGTGAAAGAAGCTCATTGTTAGCAAGTAAGGTGGCGACTTTACTAATGGCCACGCCTCGATTGAGCCAAGCTATAATTTGGTTAATTTCATCAATATTTGCCTGCGTATACAGCCGATGTCCTTTGGGCGTTCTGTTCGGTTTAATTAAACCATAACGGCGCTCCCAAGCACGTAGAGTAACCGCTGCGACACCGGTTTGTTGACTAACATCTCCAATGTTATAGCTTATTTCAGATTGCATTTCGTAAGCTCAAGTCATCAGGATAGGGTTGTAAATAAGCCTGTTTAGCAATGTAAGGATCAGGATGATTATTAAAGTGATGCTTCAGCATAGTAATCGGCACAATCAATGGTAGCTGTCCGATACGATATTGATCGATAATTTTAGATAGCTCTTGTTTTTCTTGAGCTGATAACACTTTTTTCAAATAGCCTTGTAAATGCATCAGTACATTAGTATGTGTTTTTCGTGATGCGACGTTACTTAACTCAGTCATCAATAATGTGAAATAACGCTGAGCTAACTCGTTTACATCATGCTTGCCTGCATCCGCTAACATCCGGCCTAGTTCGACATATCGTGCGGGGGCTTGTGCCATCAAACAATATTTATAACTAGCGTGAAACTCAATAATATTTTGATAGGTGAAGCCCTGTTGTTTAAGTTGTTGCCAGTTATGGTAAGCAAATACGCGAGTAATAAAATTTTCACGTAAGGGAGCATCAGCCAATCGTCCAGACTCTTCAACAGGTAGTAAGGGATTGGCCTCGATGACTGCTTTAGCATAAATCCCACGACCAGCATCTGCTGCAGGATAACCGTTTTCTTGGTAAACCTTGACCCGATAAACCCCACAACTGGGTGAATTTTTCATAAAGATATAACCACACAAGTCATCTAGCTGTTGTGCTTTTTGTTGGCTAAAAGCCATCATCTTATCAGTGAAATTAATCGTATTATCATGAACAGCCACTACTTGCGGCGATTCAACATCACCAATTAAACGTATAGGTTTACGTGGAATCGTCATGCCAATGCCCACTTCGGGACATTCAGCAACAAAGTCAAAATAGCGTGACAATGTTTCACTACAAAGCCGTGAATGTTTATGTCCGCCATCAAACCGAACTTCATTGCCAAGCAAACAACTGCTGATCCCTACTTTTATTTTCATGAGTGATATCCTTTTAATTTAGATTAGATTAACAACCCCCAAAAACTTATACAATATTTTTATTTTGTATAGATATATGTCATGATATTGTTTATTAATGTCTTAAGGTCATCGCGATGAAACATATTTTAATTACAGGTGGCACTGGGTTGATAGGTTCGGCGTTGTGTCAACAATTGATCAAAAAACACTATAAAGTCACGGTACTCAGTCGGCATTTAAATACAGTTTCTAAAAAATGTAATCCACAGGTTCGAGGTATAACATCACTATCTGAAATAATGGACGATGATACTGTTGATGTCATGATCAACTTAGCAGGAGAACCGATCGCTGACAAACGATGGTCAACAAATCGCAAAAAACAGCTAGAAGCAAGTAGGATAGATTTAACTCGTGAGCTCATTCAATGGATGGCCAATAAACAAATCAAACCAAACTGTTTAATAAGTGGTTCAGCGATAGGTTGGTATGGGGATGGTGGTGATAAGATTTTAACGGAACAAAGCCAACACCATGATGAGTATACTCACCACCTTTGCGATGAATGGGAAAAACAAGCGTTACGTGCCCAACATTTTGGTATCCGAGTCTGTATCATAAGAACAGGTTTGGTCTTAGCGAGGCAAGGTGGCTTTATCCCTAAAATGCTCTTACCATTTAAGTTGGGGCTGGGTGGACAATTAGGTGACGGTGAGCAATTTATGCCTTGGATCCATCTCATTGACATCGTTAATTTAATTATTTTTCTAGTAGAGAATAGCCAAGCAAATGGCGTGTTTAATGCTTGCTCTCCTCGTCCTATTAGCAATAAAACATTTACTGCTGCATTCGCTCGTCAACTACACCGCGTTGCTTTTATTCCACTACCAGCATGGTTGCTTAAAAGCCTATTAGGTGAAATGTCACGATTATTGTTAACGGGACAAAATGCTATTCCAGAAAAAGCTCGGGCGATAGGCTTTCGGTTTGTTTATACTAATATCTCATTAGCCTTAGCTGATATTTTATCCACTAAAAAATAAAGAAATATGACTAATAAAGCTGTTTTACTTGTTAATTTAGGTTCTCCCGATAATGCAGATACTCCCTCAGTAAGGCGTTATCTTAATCAATTTTTAATGGATCGCTATGTCATTCAATTGCCCTGGTTGTTCCGCAGGATGATTGTTAGTTTATTTGTGTTACCAACACGACCCAAAGCATCTGCAGCAGCTTATAAAAGTGTGTGGATGAAAGAAGGTTCACCGCTAGTTGTATTATCTAATCGTTTAAAAAAAGCAGTGCAAGCGACTTTAGATATGCCTGTTTCAATGGCAATGCGTTATGGTCAGCCCAGTATTGAAAATGAGTTAATCGCCTTAAGTCAGCAGCCAGGAATTGATGAGATCCTTTATTTACCTCTATATCCGCACTACGCTGAAAGCACAGTAACTACATCAATAGAAGAAGCCAAAAGAGTCATCGCCAAATATAATCTCAAAGTACGTCTAACGGTAATGGCACCATTTTATGATAATCCGGATTACATTGATGCTTTGGCATTAAGTGCTGAGCCTTATCTAAAACAAGATTACGATCATATTGTATTTAGTTATCATGGTTTGCCTGAGTCACACATTACTAAACTCGACACATCAGGTCAGCACTGTTTAAAGCAAGAGGGTTGCTGTGAAAAAGCTAATGATGCTCATAAAACTTGCTATCGCCATCACGTAATGCGAACCACGCAATTGGTTGTTGATAAGTTAGGATTAGACAACGATAAATATTCCATCGCCTTTCAATCTCGTTTAGGCAGAGCCAAATGGCTGTCACCTAATACTGAAGATCGTTTACGCGAGCTTGCTCAAGCTAATGCAAAAAATGTACTCGTCATTTGCCCTGCGTTCGTAACAGATTGTTTAGAAACATTAGAAGAAATTGCAATAAGGGGACAGGAAGTATTTACTGAAGCAGGCGGTACTAAATTAACCTTAATACCCTGTTTGAATAATCATCCGGCTTGGGTCAATGCCTTAGCCTCGTGGTGTAAATCATCGTAATTATTAAAGGAATAAGTTAACTAATTTATTAGTGGTGATGAGTGAATACTATTCACTCATCACCATCTAAAAAATTTATTTTCGAAGTGTTCTAATTAAGTTAATCAAGTTGGTCGTTGAGCTATCATGAGGTGAAATCTCAGCGCCATCTTTTAACTCAGGTACGATTGCTTTTGCTAACTGTTTACCTAACTCAACGCCCCATTGGTCAAAGGAATTAATATTCCATATAACACCTTGCACAAACACTTTATGTTCATATAAAGCGACCAATTGACCTAGCATTTCAGGCGTTAACTGTGGAAACAATAACGTATTACTTGGACGATTACCTGGGAATACTTTATGCGGTAATAATGCTTCTAATGCTTTGCCTTCATAACCTTCCGCCATTAATTCAGCACGCACTTCTTCAGCATTCTTACCTTTCATTAAAGCTTCAGATTGTGCTAAACCATTTGCTAATAAAATCGATTGATGATCACATTCAGGGTAATGGCTATTCACAGGCAATACAAAATCAACAGGTACTAACTGCGTACCTTGATGAATCAATTGAAAGTAAGCATGTTGACCATTTGTGCCAGGTGTTCCCCAAATGATAGGACCCGTCTTGTAACTAATACGCTGTCCTTCACGGTTGGTCACTTTACCATTACTTTCCATATCTAATTGTTGCATATGATTAGGGAAACGAGCTAATGAGTGATCATACGGCACGATTGCTTGCGTTTGTGCACCATGAAAATTGATGTACCAAACGCCTAATAACCCCATAATCACAGGCATATTTTCTGCTAGAGGTTGGTTTCTGAAATGAAGGTCCATTTCATGACCACCAGCCAACATACGTTCGAAATTATCCATACCAATATAGAGTGCAATAGGTAAACCAATAGCACTCCACAAAGAATACCGTCCGCCTACCCAGTCCCAAATTTCAAACATATTTTCGGTATCAATACCAAATTCAGCAACCGCTTTAGCATTAGTTGATACTGCGACAAAATGCTTCGCAACATCCGCTTGCTTAGCCGTTTTCAAAAACCATGCTCTTGCAGATTGAGCATTCGTGAGCGTTTCTTGAGTGGTAAATGTTTTAGAGGCAACGACAAACAAAGTGGTTTCTTGGTTTAATTTTTCCAAGGTCGTACTTAGATCTGCACCATCAACATTAGAAACAAAATGCACACTAATGCCTTCAACACCATAAGCTTCTAATCCATCACAGATCATTGCAGGGCCAAGATCAGAGCCTCCGATGCCAATATTAACGATATTGGTAATTCGTTTGCCCGTGTAACCCAGCCATTCGCCATTGTGGACTTGCTGACAGAAATTTTTCATCTGCGTTAACACTGCATTCACAGCAGGCATAACATCTTTACCATCTACCATGACGGGTGTATTACTACGATTTCGTAAGGCCGTATGTAAAACGGCACGGCCTTCAGTATTATTAATGGCTTCACCAGAAAACATACGCTCAACCCAGTCATTCATATTGACTGATTGTGCCAAGGCAACTAATTTTTCCATCGTTTCTTTCGTTATCCGATTTTTCGAATAATCTAAAAGCAAATCACCGCTTTTTACTAAAAAATTTTGAGCGCGATCGGAGTCTAATGCGAACTGTTCACGCATCGATACATATTTCAGGTCAGAATAGTGACGAACTAAAGACTGCCATTCAGGTATATTTAAGGGGGTCATAGTATTCTTCTATTTTTATTGTTGTAAATAATCAGCTAGTGCAGTCCACGCAATAGTTTCTTGCTCGCCTGTTTTCATTGTTTTCACGCCAACCACTTTTTGCTCAATTTCATCGTCACCTAGAATAAAAGTCCAGCGGGCACCACTTCTATCTGCTCGTTTAAATTGGTTTTTAAAACTACCACCACCACAATGAGTAATCAATTTTAAATCAGGAAGTTGATCTCTTAATTGTTCTGCAAGTAATAATGATTGACTGGCAGCAGCATCTCCAACAGCAACTAGATATACATCAATTGCTTCAATCTCAGGTAATGAATCCGTTGCTTCTAATAATGAAATCAAACGTTCTATGCCGATGGCAAAACCAATCGCAGTGGCGCCTTTGCCACCCAGTTGAGCAACTAAACCATCATATCGTCCACCAGCACAAATAGTGCCTTGCGAACCCAATTGATCAGTAACCCATTCAAACACGGTTTTGCCGTAATAATCCAAGCCACGCACTAACCGCGGGTTGATCTCATAAGCTAAACCCGCATTATCAAGCGTTTGGCATAAGATAGTAAATTCTTGCCTCGATTCATCATCAAGGTGATCAATTAATTTAGGAGCGGCGTCATTTAATGGCTGCATTGCTGGATTTTTACTATCCAAAATACGTAATGGATTAGTGTGTAATCGTCGTTGACTATCTTCATCCAACGCAGTTTGATGCTGTTCAAAATAAGCGACTAAAACATCACGATAAGCTAAACGCGCTTCAGTAGAACCTAATGAGTTTATTTGTAAACTAGCACCTTTTAAACCAAGTACTTTCCACAAACGTGCTGTCATCAAAATCATTTCAGCATCGATATCTGGGCCATTAAAGCCATAGGCTTCAACACCCACTTGATGAAATTGTCGATAACGACCTTTCTGCGGGCGCTCGTGACGAAACATGGGTCCCATATACCAAAGGCGTTGCGTTTGATTCAACATGCCGTTTTGCATTGCAGCGCGAACACAACCTGCAGTACCTTCTGGACGTAAGGTTAAATTATCGCCATTACGATCTGCAAAGGTATACATTTCTTTTTCGACGATATCTGTCACTTCGCCGATAGAGCGGCAAAATAACTCGGTTTTTTCAACAATAGGAAAACGAATTTCCTGATAACCATAACTTGTTAACACCTTTTTTAATGCAGACTCAACAGCCTGCCAATACGGTGTAACCTCTGGGAGAATGTCATTCATTCCCCGAATAGAACGGATAATTTCAGCCACGCTTAACTTAGTACCTTTATTGGAATAATTTTTTCTGGATGTGATACTTGTTGCTGACGGGCAATTCGTTGGCGTATTTCTCGTTCCAACTCATCAACAATCGATTTATTATCGACTTTATGGCTAGGCTTGCCATCAACATAAAGTAAGTTCGGCTCACCACCGGTTAGGCCAAATGTCGCTTCTTTTGCTTCACCAGGACCATTAACCACACAACCTATCACTGCCACATCCATTGGCTCTAAAATATCTTCTAGCCGACGCTCTAATTCATTAACCGTTGAAATAACATCAAATTGTTGACGTGAACAAGATGGACAGGCAATTAAGTTAATGCCTTTATTTCTAATTCTAAGGCTTTTCAATATATCAAAACCGACACGAATTTCTTCAATAGGATCAGCAGCAAGCGATACTCTAATCGTGTCTCCGATACCATCTGCCAGTAACATACCTAAACCAATAGCAGATTTCACAGAGCCTGAACGTAAACCTCCTGCTTCTGTAATACCAAGATGTAAGGGCTGTTCAATTTGTGATGCTAATTTCCGATATGCCTGCACTGTCATAAAGACATCCGATGCTTTTAGGCTGACCTTAAACTCGGGATAATTAAGTCTATCTAAAATATCAATATGTCGTAATGCAGATTCAACTAAAGCATCAGGGGTAGGTTCACCATATTTTTTCTGTAACTCTTTTTCTAAAGACCCTGCATTAACGCCAATTCTAATAGGAATACCATGATCACGAGCACTATCTATTACCGAGCGAACACGATCTTCACGACCGATATTACCTGGATTAATGCGTAAACAATCGACACCTAATTCTGCAACACGTAGTGCAATTTTATAGTCAAAGTGAATGTCAGCGACGAGCGGTATATTCACTCTCTTCTTTATTTCACCAAAGGCTTCGGCGGCATCCATACTCGGTACAGAAACACGGACTATATCAGCGCCAACATCTTGTAATGCCATGATTTGTGCAACGGTTGCATTCACATCACAAGTTTCTGTGTTTGTCATACTTTGTACGGCAATTGGCGCATCGCCGCCCACGGGCACATTACCGACCATAATTTGTCTAGATTTTCTACGAATGATATTAGTCGGTGCGGACATTAAGATTCTGCTCCTAAAGTAAATCTTGCTACATCTTTTTGTGTAAAAGCTGAAGGGTCAAATAATTTATCATTAAATCTAACTTGTGAAACAGATGCTCGACCCAACATAACGTTAAACGGCGCAGTCCCCGTCAATACAATTGAATCATTTTTTGTCATTAATTTTTTAAGTAACACTTTGTCGTCTGCATCTTTCACTTGCACCCAGCAATCATCAGTAAAACGTAAATCAAGCGAAGCTTGTCCTGATGCAGATGCCGCCACATTATCATCCATTGTTTGTTCTGTATCTTGTGATGCAACTGAATCTGATGCTTGCTCCGTCATCCCTTCAGTATTTTGTTTAGCTTGTTCGGTATCAACCAATGCTTCAGGCTCGGTACTAACAAGTTGTTCAACTTCATTTATGTCTTGTTGTGTTTCAGGCATAACAGTGACATTTTGCAAGCTAGCGGGCTCATCGGTAATATTGCTACTAACCTCAGTAATAGGAAATAAAGATGAAGGTTCATCAATTGTTGCCACTTCCGCCGCCTCACTAGCCTGTTCGTTTTGTTGCATCTGCTGATAAGTAAACCAACCAATAACGGCAATGGTAATAATCAAAAAACTTGGGAACCAGACAATTTTCTTATGAGTAATTTCAACCTGATGCTTCCTACTCATCAGGCTAGGCTCATCAACAATATACTCAGTATTAAACGCTGCTAAAAATTCATCTTCTGGCAAACCAAGAAATTTTACATAATTAGAAAAATATCCACGAGCATATGCACGGCCATGAAGATCAGCCCACTGTTCATTTTCAATAAGCTCGATGGTTTGTTTTGTAAGCCGTAACTCAGTGGCAACGTGAGCTATCGTTAGATTTTTTGCTTGCCTAGCATGACTAAGACGTTCGCCAAGAGTTGGCTTCTTTTCAATTGCTACGTGATGATCATTTACATCTGGAATCATTTAATACTGTCCTTTGGTAACCTGTAGCGTCTCATCTGAATCGGGGAAGCGTGCACGTAAGATTAAGGTATAACTAGCAATAGCATCTCGGTCACCCATTTTTTTTGCTAATTTTGTCGCTAATAGTAATGCTTGTGGTGTCCAAGGTGAAACAGCCCGATGACGATCCAGATAAGACTTCGCTTTGTCATATTCAATATTCAAATAACTGAGCTCTGCCATTTGTAATAATGACTTACTCAATTTTGGATTAATTTGTAGCGCTTTACGGAAATACTCCTCCGCTAAGGTCGCATCAGGAATTAAACCAACACAAATTCCTGCATTTTCAAGTGCTTGGTCAGCACTGGTATAAAGCGGATTTTTTATCGCTTCTAAAAATCGTTGTTCAGCTTCTTTATAACGTTTTTGTTGGCATAAAAACACACCATAATTATTTTGTGCTTCAGAGTAATCAGGGGCGCGTGAAACAGCTTCTTTGAAATGCTTTTCAGCCTTATCCATTTCCCCCAAACGCTGATATAAAACACCTATAGTATTATGTGTGCTTGGTAAGTTTGGGTTTTGCTCTAACGAACGCTGCAGCTTGTCTAATGCCACTTTATAATCGCCTCGCTGCATATAGTTGAGGCCTAATTCCATGTTGATTGCTGCAGCTTTAGCATCTGCCGAAGTATTATCATTCGGTGTGCGCGCAACACCTGATGATGCACAGCCGGCCAAAACAACAAGTAACGATAGCACGATAGACTTTATTGTAAGTCGCATCATCATAAAGCAGCAATCGCTTTTTCTGCTGCAAGACGACGTTCTTTTCTACGGGTTTTATCTTGTACTTCACCCGCTAATTGCCCGCAAGCAGCCACGATATCATCACCGCGCGTTTTTCTCACTGTCGCGACTAATCCTGCATCCGTTAATTGTTGTTGAAACCGTGTAATAACTGTTCTAGATGAGCACACATAATCCGTTCCCGGAAATGGATTAAACGGGATTAAATTTATTTTAGTCGGTAGATCTTTCAAAATACGAATCAAATCTTTGGCATCTTGGGCCGAATCATTAATGTCTTTCAACATCACATATTCAATCGTAATGTGACGTCGCTGCTCAACATCCACATATCGTTTACACGCGGCTAATAACTCAGCAATAGGATATTTATCATTCAGCGGGATAATTTCACTACGCAATTTATCATTCGCAGCATGCAGTGATATTGCCAAGCTGACATGACAATCTTCACGCAAGCGATCAATCATTGGCACCATACCAGATGTACTCAATGTGACGCGACGCCATGAAATGCCATAGGCTAAATCATCGCGCATCAAGTTCATCGCAGAAATGACATTATTGTAATTAGCTAATGGTTCGCCCATACCCATCATCACGACATTTGTTACCACGCGATTACCTTTAGGATCTTTACCTAAAGCCTCATTGGCCAACCAAACTTGGCCAATAATTTCACTAGCGGTCAAATTACGATTAAAGCCTTGTTGAGCAGTAGAGCAAAACGTACATGCCAGCGCGCACCCTACTTGTGACGATACACACAAAGTACCACGGCCTTTTTCAGGAATGTACACCGTTTCAATTGAATTACCGCATGATAGTCTGACAATCCACTTTCGTGTGCCATCTTTTGATATATGCTCATGAAGCACTTCAGGAGGTTTAATTTCTGCAACTTCTAATAATTTTTCACGTAACACTTTGCTCAAATTCGTCATTTCAGCAAAATCTACGACTCGATATTGATGGATCCATTGTAATAACTGGCGCGCACGGAAAGGCTTTTCATCAATTTGATTAAAAAACGTTTCTAGACCTTTAAGATCTAAACCAAGTAGATTCGTACGCAACATATATTATTTCGCTCGCTTATCGAGTGCGTGCACAAAGTTGATCTTCAGTGAAGAAGTATGCAATTTCACGCGCTGCACTTTCAGCTGAATCAGAACCGTGTGCTGCATTTTCGTCGATGCTTTCTGCGAAATCTGCACGGATAGTGCCCGCTTCAGCATCCGCTGGGTTAGTTGCGCCCATCAAATCACGGTTTTTCAATATAGCGCCTTCGCCTTCTAAGACTTGAACCATAACAGGACCAGAAGTCATGAAGCTAACAAGGTCTTTAAAGAAACCGCGTTCGCTATGCTCAGCATAAAAACCTTCTGCTTGCGCTTGTGTTAGATGAATCATTCTTGCTGCTACGATGCTTAGACCTGCTTTTTCAAAGCGTGAATAAATATCACCAATAACATTTTTTGCCACTGCGTCTGGTTTGATAATAGAAATTGTGCGTTCAATCGCCATCTGGAATCTCCGATATGGATAGTTAAGTAAAAATCAAACTATTTTAGCATTTTATGGCTAATGTGTTAGGTCTATTTGAAATAGAATTTGCTATCAATATTTTAGTTTTGGATTTCTATCCCAAAACAATTACTATCTTGTCTATATAATATTTTTTAGAGTGTCGCAATTTGTATGAACTCAGTTTTTGAACGCATAGGCCTTTTTATTCGCAAAGACGATCCCGTCTTGGAAAAAGCAGTGATTCAAGTTACTGAGTTTTTACTATCACAATCGCGAACTATTTTTGTCAATGAAGCGCTTAGCTTTTTACCTGACTTAGATGTCATTTCGATTAAAAGTTTCCCAGAACATGGCGATCTAACTATCGCGATTGGTGGCGATGGTACTTTATTATCAGCATCAAGAGCGCTCGCTGGTAGCGGAATGCCTCTCGTTGGTATAAATGTTGGTCGCTTAGGATTTTTAGCCGATCTCACTTTAGCGAAATTAGCTCCACAATTATCAGAAATTTTAGCGGGTCATTATCGTGAAGACACACGATTTTTAATGCAGGCTAGCATTATTAATAAAACTGAACAATTTGTAGGCAAAGCAATGAATGATGTTGTAGTGCACTCTCATCAAAGCTTACATATGATCGAATTTGAAACCTATATCAATGGTCGATTTTTAAACAGTCAGCGTGCTGATGGCTTAGTCATTGCATCACCAACTGGCTCCACCGCCTATGCAATGTCAGCTGGGGGTCCGATTTTAGATGTTAATCTTGACGCTTTAGTATTAGCGACCGTTTGTCCTCATACGCTGAGTAACCGGCCTTTGGTCGTTGCGGCTGACAGTATTATCGACATTGTATTAAGCGACAATAATGATACTTCAGCCATGGTCACCTGCGATGGACGTCCAGGCCAAGTCTTACAAGCGGGCGATATCATTCGTATTAAACGCCATCCCAATACCGTTAAATTATTACATTTGGAAGATCATGACCATTATTCAATCCTACGAGCCAAACTTGAATGGGGACGTAAACTAACATGCTAACTAATTTAAGTGTTCGTGATCTTGCGGTCGTCGATGACCTAGAATTAAGCTTCGCCAATGGTATGACATCACTAACTGGCGAAACCGGTGCTGGCAAATCCATTTTAGTCGACGCAATGAGCCTTGTGCTGGGTGATCGTGCAGATTCAAATATGATCCGTTTTGGCGAAGAACGTGCTGAAATTGCAGCGAGTTTTGATACATCGAAAAACCCTGTCTTACAAAAATGGCTAGTAGAGCAAGAACTTGATGATGACGAGCAATGCCATCTTCGTAGAACCATAAATAAAGATGGTCGTTCGCGTGCTTATATTAATGGCAGAACCGTACCGCTTAGCCAGTTACGCGGTGTTAGTGAACGGACAATTGATATCCACGGTCAACATGCGCATCAATCTTTAGTTCGCAGCGAAACACAACGACTATTACTCGATACGGTAGCCCAAACAAAACCCTTATTAAGTGATTTAGCCATTGCCTACAAACAATGGCAAACAACTAAGCAACAACTTGCTGAAATGAAACAACAATCACAAGATCACGCTGCTCGCTTAGAATTATTGCAATATCAGGTTAAAGAGCTTGATCCATTAGAACTTACTGATGAATTTGTTGAGCAACTATTGCTCGATCAACGACTAATTGCTCATGCATCACAATTAATGGCCGCCGCTGAGTCAGGCTTGCATCAAATATTCGATCAAGAAGAAGGTGCTGCTTACGACATTATCGCCAAAGTATTAGCTGATTTAGAAAAACTTCAGGCTATCGAGCCACAATTTGCTAATTTAGTAGAAACACTAAATTCAACCGTTATCCAGCTGGATGAGTGTAGTACTGAATTACGCCATTATTTAGATAATACCGAGCTTGATCCTAGCCGTTTGGATGATATCGAATCGCAATTAACCGTCTTACACAATCTTGCCCGTAAACATCACATAGAAATTGAAGCGCTGCCTAAACACTATCAGCAATTGTGCGACGAATTAACAAGCTTAGAAAACTTGAGTAATCAAAATGAACAGCTTCAACAAGTATTGCTTGAACAAGAGAAAGCATGTCGTGGTTTATGTCAAAAACTCAGCCAACAAAGATTAAAAGCGGCTAAACCTTTAGCTGAAGATATCACCCAAACCATACAACAACTTGCTATACCCGGCGGTAGAATTGAGTTTGTAGTAACACCGATGGCAAATGAAAAATTTACGGAAACGGGCGCAGATAATATTCAGCTATTAGTCAGTACGAATCCCGGTCAAGCAGCAGGTGAATTAGGCAAGGTTGCCTCTGGTGGCGAACTAGCGCGGATCAGCCTTGCTATTCAGGTTGTAACGGCGGGTACACGCAGTGTGCCTACATTAGTATTTGATGAAGTCGATGTCGGCATCGGTGGAGGAATTGCGGAAATTGTTGGCAGTCATTTAAGAAAGCTAGCAAAAACCCAACAGGTTATTTGTATTACTCATCTTCCGCAGGTTGCTGCGCAAGCACATCAGCAATTACAAGTGAATAAAAAACAAGGTGGTGCTTCACTTAATTTTGATGTAGATGGTTCTGGCACAACTGCTTCTATTGTTAACTCAACAATGACAGAAGTAGATTTAAGTATTACTGGCATTGACCATATTAATC
>LAZR01001046.1_pt1 | contig 18558 bp, 20 predicted proteins | sample 329461 | NCBI WGS metagenome assembly LAZR01 (sample SAMN03002196, study PRJNA259156) | marine sediment metagenome | biome: sea floor; feature: Hydrothermal impacted sediments; material: marine sediment; isolation source: Loki non-amplified sample from Loki's castle hydrothermal vent sediment ...
CTTTATGGAGATACGCTGATCAGGTCCAAATCATCTTAACGGGCTTGTCAGGCCGCGTATCCAACTGGTTTTCCTGAACCCATCTCATCGATCGTGTTTCCGTAATGTCTTCTGAACTCCTCACATACCCGTCGTCATCCAAGTTTTGATGTTATCAAGTCACCAAATCTGGAATTTCATACCACTCTTTCTTAACACACATCGCCCAGAGACGCCGGGCCATTTTGTTCGCTAAAGCTACGGCAACAACCATTTTTGGTTTGCTCCCCAGAAGACGCATAAGCCAAGAGTCTGCACTCCCCTTTCGGCTCGCCCAATTCACAATAGACATCGCTCCGATGACCAGAAGTCTGCAAATGTCGCGCTGTCCCATTTTGGAAATGCGGCCTAATCGATCTTTGCCTCCACTCGAGTGTTGACGTGGGACCAAGCCTAACCACGCCGCAAAGTCGCGACCACGGGCAAAGTTGGCCAGCGGCGGCGCAAATGCCTGAATAGCTGCGGCGCTCATCGGGCCGATCCCGAGCATAGTTTGCAAGAGTGCTGCCTGACTATCAAGGGCAGTTTCTCGCCGCAGTGCTATTTCCAATTCAGTAATTTTTTGGGTCAACACTTCTATTTGCTTAAAGTATACCCCGCTGATCGACAAAACCGTTCTGGGGAGCCTTGTGCTATGATCGAGAAGCGCCTGTTGAAAAATCTTTACGTTTCTAACTCCTATGGCGACGACAATGCCATATTCAGCCAAGTGCCCGCGCAAGGCCTTGATTAATTGAGTTCTTTGACGCACCAGAAGTTCTCGTGTGCGAAACACTAGCCCGAGGGATTGCTGATCAGCACTCTTCACTTCGACAAACCGCATGGTTGGCCGAAGCGCAGCTTCCACAATCGCTTCCGCGTCAGCAGCATCATTCTTTTGCCGCTTAACAAAAGGTTTGACGTAAATCGGGGGAATGAGACGGACTTCATGACCAGCTTCCAGCGCCTCGCGCCCCCAATAATGGGCCGTCGCACAGGCTTCCATTGCAATCAAGCAAGGCAATTATTCTGAAAGAAACTTCATAAATTGTGAACGGGATAGTTTCTTGCGAAAGGCGACGTCGCCAGATGGCAACGCGCCATGAACTTGAAAAACCCGCTTTGCAAGGTCTACCCCTATAATGCTAACTTCGGACATGAATGCTTTCTCCTTTTTGTGGCTTTGAACAAAACCACTGTGGCACGTTACGAGGCCGACAGTAGGGGCATCCAACCCATCATCTTAGCACGCTGTCCGAATTTGCCAGACCACTTCAAATATGCTAACTGGTCAAAGGAAGACCAAAACCTGAACAGAGCTAAGCTAAGCTAAGCTAAATTAGCGGAGTCAAACGAGAGCAGGTCAACTCTAGCTAAAGTTCTTCGCCGTGAATTTTACTTGTGCCGCGGACATTATACTCGTCAACAACTTAAATCGGTGCCGGAAAAACAAAGATTGGGTCAGCCACCTATTTTTTTGTAAACTTATTGGGCCCCGTTTTATCTCCTTGGCCGCGGCCTCGAGCTGTGGCTAACGCGATTTTCACATCAAGAATTATAGACTGAAGTGAGACATATCTGGCGTCCCATGCCGCAAGGGTCGAAGGATCACTCATATCGACATTATTGACCTGAGCGAGTCCACTAATTCCCGGCTTTACATTAAATACACCCCTAGCCAGGCGTTTGACGAATAATTCTCTCTGCATCGGCAAACCCGGTCGGGGACCAATCAAACTGATATCATTCTTTATAATGTTCCAAACTTGGGGAAGCTCATCTAATTTAGTTCTTCTTAGAAAACGGCCAATTGATGTGACCGATGCCTGAGAGACCTCGTGCGACCCTGCTTGGACAGTTCCCACCCGCATCGTTCGAAACTTGTAACAGGTAAAAGTCTTTCCATTCAAACCCACCCGTTCTTGAGCAAAAATTCCGGGGCCAGGGGAACCGAGACGTATGAGCGCCCATATTATGAAAAGCAACCACCAAAGTAGCGCGAATACAACAACAGCGAAAAGCAGGTCCATACCACGCTTCATCATTTTGTAGGCTGAGTTGTTCGCCTGCCCTTCCGACAAAATCACCCAATCCCGGGGTACCGTTGGCTGCAACACAAAGTGTGCTAGGCGCTTCGCATCGACGGATGGCTTAAGTGCGAAAAGCCAGCTTTCTAATGGTTTCGTCAGAAACAAAGGCAAATTATCAAGAAAACCTAGTTTTCCATGCCATTCCTCACCGCGTACAAATGGAAGATACACGTTGGTTACATCAATACCAGAGACCTTAACAAGGCTAGACACGGCCTCACGTTTACTTTTTGCATAAGGAGATTGGTTTTGGTCATCCAACACATGGATGGAGGAAATATTGTAGAACTTCTTGATACCGCACGCCGCCGCCATATTAGCGGTTTGGGTTGTTAGAGTTACGTTTATATTTCGGAAATCGGCGTCATCTACTTGTGCATTATTATTAAGTACAGCCAGGTGGAGAATGGCATCAAAATCCTGTGCATATTTCGACATTTCGTCAAACGAGCAGTTTGGCACGTCAGGGAACATACGTGCTAGCTTTGCGACATCGCGCCCGATTAGCAGCAGCGCCGTACACTGGCTTTCCAAAATAGGGACGATATTTTCCCCCACGTAGCCCGAAGCCCCAGTAATGACGATTTTCAAAGGAAACTCCATAATAAATGACCGCGCTCACGAGATGGGGCGATAAGTAAGTGTTTTGTTAAACTGGTTATAGCTATATCAACAGTAAAATTTTTTCAAAATTATCCTACTGTAGCAAACTACCTGCATCACCCCACCCGAGTATCGTCATTCTGAACGTGATATCCCTCAACTCGTTCCGCAATCAAGTTCCTAAGTCGTGCCTTGTCTGCAACTAAAATAGCACTATGCAACTCCCGCAGCATCGAGGCCACCTCAATCTGGCTTAGCATTCCTTCTTGCGCTCGGAGGATCTTAGCATGCGGGGTGGGCAGCAGGCTGTCATCGTCAATCAGCAACTCTTCGTATAGCTTCTCACCTGGCCGAAGACCCGTTACTTTAACCTCAATATCGCCCTCCCCCGTCTCCGGATCTTTAACCTTACGGCCAGAGAGTGTGATCATCCGGTGGGCGATATCGATAATCTTCTGCGGCTCTCCCATGTCCAGCACGAACACGTCACTGCCTTTAGCATAGGCACCGGCTAGCAAGACCAAGCGTGCTGCCTCGGGGATCGTCATGAAGAAGCGTGTGACATCTTTGTGGGTCACCGTCACCGGCCCCCCGCGGGCGATCTGTTTCTGGAACAGTGGTAGAACCGACCCTGAGGACCCAAGCACGTTGCCAAAGCGCACCATGGCGAACTTCGTGGCAGTGTTCCGCGTCTGGATGTCTTGCACGACCAGCTCGGCCATTCGTTTGGTAGCCCCCATTATATTTGTCGGCCGTACAGCTTTGTCGGTTGAGACGAGAATAAAGCGCTCCAACTTAGCCTCTGCTGCGGCTTCAGCAACTACCTGAGTGCCGAGCACATTGTTGCGTGCGCCTTCTAGCTCGTTTTCCTCCACTAGCGGCACGTGTTTATAGGCGGCGGCGTGGAGGACGATCTCGGCCCCCTCCTCCGCAATCACCCCGGCAACGCGCGCCTTGTTCGTGACCGAGCCAAGACGGGAAACAATAGGAATCCCTGTGGCCTTTGCCTCGGCCTGAAGTTCCTGGTCAATAGTATAGAGCTGGAATTCACCTTGCTCGAACATGATGATCCGCGCGGGATTACAGTTGAGCAGCTGCCGGCAAAGCTCGGACCCGATCGAGCCCCCTGCCCCGGTAACCATCACAACGCGTCCGGCATAGGTTTTTGCAATTTCGGGGGTATCAAGTTCAACCTTATCCCGGCCCAAAAGCTGGTCCGGCGCAACCGTGCGCAAACTATCAGCAAGGCCCTTGCCAGACATCAGGTCCACATAGGACGGCAGCACCTGAACCTCGACCTCATAAACACTAAGCTTTGAGATCAACTCGTCCCGACGTTTCTTAACCATCGATGGCACCGCCAGTAGAATTTGTTCGATACCGCGCGCTTTGATCAGCTTATCGAGTATAGAAGGACCATGAACAGGCAGGCCGGCTACCATTAGACCGTGCAAGTTCGGGTTGTCATCGATGAAGAATACAGGCCGCGCTTCACTAGCTTGCCGCAGGGCAGCTGCCAATTGGATACCCGCGGCCCCTGCCCCGTAAATTGCGACGGGCTTCCGGTTGCCACCACGCTCCGACAACCAGCGCAGCAGGTTAAGCCCCCCGATACGCGCCACAACGGCGAAGATGCAAAAGAACAGCCCCAACAACAGTGGAACCGACCGCGGTGCCGACAGCTTTAGCAGGTAGCTCAGCATCACGGCGCTGAACGCTATGAGCAGCGATGCTACGCCAATATTAGACATAGAATGTGTGTCAAAAGCATCAAGCTTAATACGGTGCAGCCGCAGCGCCCAGATGATACCGACGCCCCACATCGAGATGACGGGGAATAGCACCCAACTGTCGGCGATCGGCATCCATGGCGTGCCGGTCCCGTACCGGAAGGCAAACGCGCAATAGAGAGCAAGGGGGACAAGCATGCTGTCGACAGCCAGAAAAATGGCCCGCTTCGTCGCCCTCGAAAGGTCGTGAATACTGTTCATGTGCATGGCGATAATCTTCTTAGAATATAAAAAATCGTTTGTAATGCGCAGAGGTTACCAAATTATTTGGGATTCACGAAGGTGTTTTTGCGGATCCGCCGCTCGTAGCTTAGGTTATACGACTTACTCTTGATCCGGCCGCAAGATATTGAACATTTCTCCCCGCGCGAAGCTATATAAAGAGACACGCGGAAAGGGAATACCTCGAATACTACTGGCAATGATGCGTTGATGTGCCCCGATGATAAGCTCTTCTGTCCCGACATCACAAGGAAAATTCCTTGAAATGGCATGGATGGCCAGCCGAGCGTCATGCCGATGACAATTTGCATGATTGTCCGGCGGAACTACCCATAAGATCCTGAAATGCTTGTATTATCATAAGTTGTCAGCTGACAATTTCGCGGTTGGCCAGAGCCATCAGCATAGGTTGCAGTGAAAACACCTCCTGGCGCGCCATCTGTGCCAGCCGACGATGGTATGCGCCTGGGCTGCGGATGGCAGTGGCTTTCTAAAGCACACATGGGATAGTGGCCGCTTCAGGCCCAATACACATTTTGCGTTGAGACTGCCTGACTGGTCGATACCGAGCATAGGTCTGATTTTGTGCTAAAGGCCAGATAACAAAAATGACCGCTCACGTTAGATTACTGTTCGATAGCGCTTCGTAAACTCGTTCTTGAACTAGGTTCGACGACGACGTAGCATGGCCATATGGATCATACATACTACCACAACCTGAGCTCCCGAATATCCGACTGATTATCAGTTCGGTATTTGGGAGTGCCTTGGTGGGACACGGGATTTATAAACCCTTTAGCAGCAGATTACTGTGTCGTCGGCGGTTCAATTCCGCCCATTCCTACCAATACCTATGTGTGAATTTTGGACCTGTTACGCTGCAGTCCAACGTATATCTTCGTTAACGCCAACTTCCTGTCGAATTCGACAGGGTCCTTCCTAACCCAGTGTTGGGCTCCGACTGTGCGGATTACGATAACTAATGATCGCCGCAAAGGTTGTCGTCAGGATTCCGCTCCGTCTTTACAACCACCACCAGATCAGTTCGGCTATCATGGTCTGCGTCAGGGGACGAGATCCCTACGGCTTGCCGTCTTTGGTTAATTAGATGCGATGCTCTAACGTCGGCCCCGAAAGCAAATAAGTTGCAAGCCGTCCTCGAAAAGAACACTTCTAGAGCCTGCAAAAGGTACTTGGGTCGCTCGACAGATCTCCAAAAGAATCGGGCATTTGGAAAAAAGTGTCGATTTAAATATGTACACAAAATACATCTTGTGTTTACTTCTGCGCGCGCAACAAACTGTTGAATTTTCGCGAGAGCATAGATGATAAGTTGCTGATATCTAACAGTTTACTGTCGTCGCAAATATTAGGCCTCAACGCCCTCAAGCCGCTCAACAGTTTATCCTAGATTAATCCACCATATCTGTTAATATCTCTCAAACAATAAAGACTTGAGGGCAGCAATGAGCGGGATTCGAGCCTCCCAGAGATTTGAAGTCATGTCCAAGCGGCTGGGTAACCGGCTGCATGAACATGCGCAGGAAACCTTCCCGCCGGACGCCCAGAAGGGTCTCCGCCGCTTCGCAATGCGGGAAGCCGCGGAACTACTTCGCATCAATCAGAACACCTTCCGACATCATGTGTCAAACCTCGAAGGCTTCCCCGAAGGGATCTTAGAGGGCGGCAATCGCCGTAGCTTCTCCGCAGAGGAGATGGTTGAAGCACAACGCGTGCTTCTTGAGACCGGCAGGATCAAACCAGAAGAGCATCCGCACAGAAGACCGGGAGAAGCTTGTCAGGTTTTGACGATCTTCAACCTGAAGGGTGGCTCTGCCAAGACATCATCCGTTGCTCACATTGGGCAACTATTGGGTCTACGAGGGTACCGGGTCTTGCTGATCGACCTTGATAGCCAGGCAAGCCTGACGAACCTGTTCGGTGTTACGCCCGAGCTTGATCCGGATATGCCAACCTCATACGATCTGATCAAATCCGACGGTCCGCTTCCGGCGGCAGAAATCATTCGCAAAACCAACTTCCCGACTGTCGACCTGATCCCGGCATCCATGGACATCATGGAGTACGAGTTCGAGGTCGCCCTGAGCTTCAGAGAAGGCACCACCACGTTCCATAGCCGCATCAGGGATGCACTTGAGCCAGTCTTGAGCCAATATGATGTGGTACTGTTTGATACCCCACCGCAGCTGAACTTCTCGGTGATCTCGGCTCTTTTTGCATCGACTGGGGTACTGATCCCGCTAAACGCCTCCATGCTCGATGTCATGTCCCTTGCGAGCTTTCTTGCAATGGCGAGTAACTTGATGGGCGTAGTCGAAACGCATGCCCCCGAACACGGGCTGAACTTCGTAAGAGTTCTCATCACACGCTACGAAAATACCGATGGTCCGCAGGTTCAAATTTCGTCTCTGCTACGAACTGTTCTTGGAGATGCGGTGCTATCGGCTGAGTTCCTCAAATCAACTGCAGTGGGCGATGCTGCAAATACCCAACAGAGCATATTTGAGGTAGAACCTCGCGACGTGAACCGGCGAACTTACGAGCGCGCGACCGAATCCGTCTCTCGCGTGACAGATGAGGTCGAACGAGAAATCCTCAAGGCATGGGGGCGTAGTGATGGCACGTAAAGTCTTCGGGAATTCCCTAAAGAACGCGATGGGTGAAGCGCCGCCTTCGGAAGAAAACTTGGATACGAAACGCACGAGCCCGACTGTAGCTCGGGCACAAGCATCCATCCTTGAAGAAGATAAACACGCCACACGTCTGATAGACGCGAACGCCATACAGATGTCCGCGGTCATGGATCGCATCGATCCCAGCGATGGGCTGGATGAGCTTGTCTCGTCGATCCGCGAGCACGGTCAGAAGGTTCCGGTTTTGGTTCGACGAACTTCGGATGGATCCCTCGAAATTGTCTATGGTCGCCGCAGGCTTCTCGCCTGCCGCGAACTCGGTCAGAAAGTGCGCGCAACGGTTATGGTGATGACCGACGAGGAAGCACTCATTGCCCAAGGTGTGGAAAACAATGCCCGCCAAGACCCATCGTTCATTGAGAGGGCTCTGTTTGTAGCCGGGATCATTCGTGAACTTGGGAAGACAGACGAGGCCCGCAAGAACGCTCAGACAGTTGCGTATCGGGCACTTCAGATAGATGAATCGCTTGTCTCACGGATGAACCGTATCGCGACAGGCATTCCTACCGAATTGATTCAGGCTATTGGACCTGCGCACGGCGTTGGTCGACGGGTCTGGGAAAAACTCTTTCGGTTATGCGAGAAAGACGGCGCAAGAGCCCGCGAAATTGCGCGCGAAATTCCCCCCAACTTATCAGGCCCCGATCGTCTAGAAGCAGCGGTTACCTTGCTGACGGCCACCAAGCCATCGGCACCCTTAGTGAACCCCGACGAGCGCGTGAGGGTCGGGCGAAGGGGCAATCGCATAACTATCGACGCTGACGCTGATCTTGCCCCACGCGTTGAGGAGGCAGTACGCAAGCTGGTAATTGAGCTTCTTGACCGCGGTCAAGATGGGCCAGAGTAACAACCCCGCGTCTTGACCGCAGTCAAGACGTCAAAAACAACGAGCAGCAAACGAAAGGAGGACCGGCTAGAAAAAGAAAGACCCCCCGAAAGCGATACTTCCGAAGGGCCTCAATTAGTCTCGACACCTAATTGATACCCCCAAATCGAATCGATTTCAACACCGCTGGCGGTGAACGGGGAAGCTTTTTCTTCCGAAACACCATGAAACATCAAAACAAAACACGAACCGCCTTGGCGGAACGGACAAACTTGCCCTGCCCTAACCCCTATGAGCTGTTAGGCCCGGTTCGCGTCCTGAAAAAAGAACTCGGCCTGACGAGCAGCGATCTTGCCGTTTTGACCGCACTCATCAGCTTTCTTCCCCGTGAAAGACGTGGAAATCTGGATAGCCAGAAGATCGCACTTACCGTCGTCTTCCCATCGAACGCTTCGTTGTCAGAACGGGCCAATGGTCTTGATGAAAGAACACTTCGTCGTAGCCTTGGACGCCTCTCAGCGGCTGAACTGATCGAACGGAAGAGCTCTGCAAATGGGAAACGGTTCCCGCTACGGTATGGAGGTGTGATTAAAGACGCTTTCGGCATCGACCTGAAACCCTTGATCCAAAGGTACGACACTCTCGCTATGCAGGCGTCACAGCTTACGGCAGAACGTGCGCACCTACGCTCACTGAAGAGCGAAGCCTTAGCACTTCGTGCGTCTCTCCTTCGACAAATAGGCCTCGATGAAGAAAAACTCTCTACCCTACAGATGATCAGAAATGTCTTGCGTCGAGCGACGTTGACCGTGGACGCAGTTCTAAGCATTATCTCGGAGCTCCGAGCTCTGGGAGCCGCCACGGACACCTGCTACGGTGAAAGGCACACAGTAGTAAATGCCAACGCAGCAGACCGTTTACAAGCTACAGAACAGCGAGCAGATACACTAGATCCAGTTAAACTGCCCGCCACAAACGGACAAAATGTCCGGCACATAGAGTCTCCAAAAAAAGATATTAAAAAGGTTGTTGTAACAACAGAGGATCAGGATGAACAAACGGCACTACCTCAGCCTAGGATGAACCGTAACCCTGCAAAGATGGCTTGGGCAGACTTCACCCATATCGCGGGACTTTTCCCGGTCGCTCCTCGTTCAGGTGAAACCCTCACTCGCGTTCTATACGACCTCGGTAGATTGCTTAGAGTAAGGCAGGATAAGTTGAAACGCGGCATCCAAAAGGCTGGCGCAGGCAAACTGCTTTTGGTCTTCGACTACCTCATAGCCCGTTCCGACACTATTAAGTGCCCAGATGCCTATTTCGAAAAAGCGCTAAGCATACAACTTGACCGCATATGAGTTTCTTGACCGCGGTCAAGAAACTTCACGAAGCTAAATGGCATGTCGGATTAAGGAGACGGGAAGTTGTTTCCCTAGGGGTAGCCACCGAAGTCTATCATAGATGAAAATATGACAAAAGCTGTCCAGATTATACTCTGTTGACCTACCAAAATATAGCCAAGGTGAAACTTCTTATAATCCACTCTGACAGGTTGCGAATATAGGCTAAAACGTTGTCTTCAACCAAAATTCCATAACGCATTTGTATCCTTACGAGATAATAGCCTCAGGGACGTACTGATCGCGGCAAATGGTGAAGTAGAATCTCAAATTAGCCTCTAGACCCCTGCCGCCTATGGGGATTTCTACCTGATAAAGAACTACGATAGTAGTCCTATTGGATTCCCTCGTGAACATCCGTTGCCTACGTCGGCCGTGCGAATGAGTTTGAAAGGCTGCGAACGAGATAGGTCGTTGGAACATGGGTTCTGCCGCCGTGCCCATCGGTTAGACCGCGGTCTAGTTCATCCTATTTAGGCTGATGGGTTATTTAGCTCCGTTGCCAAAAACCCTCGTTCTTGTCCTCCCTGGTAGTATGTTCGGATCGGCAGAATCCCAATTTGGGCGTAAGGCGCGCCAATATCGCGGCGCAATTGCAGAGGAAATTCTCTCACATGATGGGCAATTTGTGGTGATCGATGGCTTTTTATCGGATGAAATCCAACGAGGGTTTGACGATGTAATAGAGAAGGGGCTATGGGTTTTTAGAGAAAAAAAGTGATAAAGTCCTGCAGGTACCGAGTTAGGCTTGCAGGACTTTATCCAGTATGAGAACTTTGATGTTCTCGCGTCATTTCCGGTCAACCTTGGATTGAATCCGGGTCATTTTGCCTCTATTTGGCGGAGCTCATAATTCACTAGAATCTCGCGCGTAGTGATGTAGCGCAAACTTGCCCAATCATAGCTTTGCGCTGGTTCAGATTTAGTTTTCTGCGTCGCTGACGTACTAAGCCTTGTCAGGCACTGTTCAGTTAGTGCGCCGCCAATAAAATCCGTCTGATCTTAGCTGGAGCCAAAACTCACATTTGGGCCGATACTTTTTACTTTGTGTTAATGGGTCGTGACAACCTCCTACCAGGAGGGAGATTTAAAATGGCACTGGCTAACGATCTCAATAAATCACCATTTAAAAAGCTGAAGCTTGAAACAGCAAAACTAATCTTGGCAGGTTTTCGGCGACCGGCATACGCGGGTGTTTTGCAGCGTCATCCAAAACAATCGACCTATGCATGTGACTTGCTGCTGGATGCCATAGGAAAAAAAATCCAAGTCAAAGTCGCAGGTGGCTTGTCCGAGAACCACATGTGCTGTTGTGCCGCAATTCATGGAATACCCCACTTGATCTCGCCGCTGACGCTGGATCTGATCCAGGAATCGTCAGCTTCGTTCCCGAGGTATTTCGTAGGGGAGGTTGCACTAAACCCAGCAAGGCTTCGGCTCACTCTTTTGCCGTTCCTCGGAAAATCTGACGACCGCACTTGGGTCTGTGTGCTTGAGCATTGGACGGGCGAGGCAAGCTGATATGAGTGTGGCTACCATTCTAAATCCATTGAGCTCAGAAGGGCGTGCGTCGTGGCTTCTTAGTAGGGTTGTGTGTCTTCCTGTTAGCAATACTCACCCTGCAGCCAAAGGTGAACACTACGTACAGGATGCTGATCACATAATAGCGGATATCCTTTCACCTAAGCCGGGTTTCCTCACCAAGGTGAGGCGAAAAATTGCTAGGGGAAGCCTACAGGAGGTGCTCATATGGTGACTGAGTTTCCGATCAAAAGCCGACAAGATGCAGCAGGTCTCATAGCAGGTTCGAACCCAACGCCCTCGGAGCGTTTATTAAACGACAGTTTGATCGCGTACGCCTATGCGCAGGGAGCGAACCGTTTGTACTCTCCCGAAGATCTCATTGCTTCGGGTACGTGGCAGAAATACGAAATGCGTGCTGCAGCTCTTGCTAAAAAAAGCCCGCGCCACAATCCGTATGAGGCCTTCCTTAGGATAGATAGGGCAGGGGGGTGGGAGACCGTTAACACCCGTCAAGCCTACAGATCCGCGCTAGTGCGCCTAGCTGCGCAGTTGGTAATCGAAGGCGCTCCCGGTTTCTGGAAGCACCAGATCTCGCAGAGGCCAACTGCAAAGGCGACACTCCAACTTAACAAATGGCTTCGCAAAAGCGTTGATAGTGCGTTGGTGGCCAGATTTGGGGCCGCGCAACGCCCGCTTGATAAGACTGAATATGAAAGCTTTCGGAGCGCGGTGGCTTTCCTTGTGGGCCAACCCCCGGACCCATCACATCAAGCGCTAAGAAAAAATAAAAGTGATCGATCGGTTAAATCCAAAAGAAAGCCCAACGACCAAATTGCGTCGTTGCGTGCGCTCAATCAGCATCAGGATCGTAAACGCAAATCGGACCCGACCTATTGTTGGCTCGACACTTACTGGCGGTTTGTGCTGGCTGACGACGACACGGGCGATTTGCAGCGGGCAATGATTGCGACATTGATTTTGACAGGCTGCCGACCGGTCGAATTTTCATGCCGTTTAGGCATCGAGGTTTCGATAACGGATGTGGATGCGGCGAAAAGGCTTACGTTCAAAATTCAAGGAGCAAAAACGGCACCGATAAAGGGGATATCTGTAGAAGCTAAAGGGCAGGCGATGCGCCAGATCACCTTAGGCTGTCACAGTCCCGAAGCGCTTTGGCTGCACCGCCACATCTCGCGGTCCGGTGAAAACCGTTTAGTGTTTAGTCAAGCGACGGCTCAGTATTCATTGTCTGGAAAGGTTCTATCGACAGCCGAACAGGAGCGGCTACTGACCAATAGTTTTGGGAAACGCGTCAAGAAAATTGCCCGCCGCACATTCCCTCGTCTTAAGCACAACGTGACACCATATGTATTTAGGCATTCATTCGCGGACGCTTTGAGGACGGAAGGGCAATTTGATGAACAGGCGAGGGCTGCGGCGCTAGGACAGCAAAGCACGCGTACGTTAGGGCATTACGGTGGGTCAAACCGACGGCGGAAAACACAGTCGGTACGATCCCAACAGATTGTACGTATTGATGCTAGCAGCCCTGTTCGAGAGCATTCCCGAAGCTTCACGAACGATTTTGAAACGAATTCACGCCCAAAGTTGTAAACTGTAACGGCCAAATCAAGGAATCAGTGTCCAGTATTTTTCGGGTCCGCTTGAGCGCGCAACATTCTCGCGGATATTTACACAATATACCCAGTGCATCCCTTCAGACCCAACCTTTCCCCAAGGCCGCCTATGGGCTTGTTTGGTTTCTCTAAACTTGAGAGCAATGCGCTCTGCAAACTAGTTGTTAGAATACTCGCGGCCTGATCGAACAGGCTATGAAAGCCAGGTTCTCAGCCACACCAAAGAGCAGCCCGCTTTGCCCAAGAATATGACGGAAATCGCAGAAATAGATCCTATATGTAACATATTGTAACGAGTATAACGATACAGTATGTTACAACGTGGTGTGACCGACAGTTAGGCAGGAAGAAATGGCAATAAACCAACAGCGGGTGTTCCAGGCGGCTGAACAATTGATCGAGCAGGGCACTGAGCCGACCAATAGGAATATTCGAGAATTGCTTGGTGGTGGGTCACTCGAAACCATCACACCGTTACTCCGAGAATGGAAATTGCTCCAGGAGCAATCGGCAGACATACCAAACAGCGTTCGCGTGGCCATGGATCATACTCTTAAGCGAGTATGGATCGAAGCAAAAGATCATGCAAAGCGTACCTTCGTTGGGGAACGAATGCTGTTGGAAGCACAGATATCAAAGCTAGAGGATGAGCTTCGTTTGGCTGATGAAGCCAAGGAAAAGGCGGATGCGGATATCGCCGAGTTTAAGGAAACAATCAAAGCCGGTGAGGCCGCAGCCGAATTAGCGAAATCACAATCGGCGGAACGTATTGCGGACCTAAAAAGTGATCTTTTTGAGACGAAGGAAGAAGCGAAAGAGGCAAGGACAAGTGAACGAGATTTGAACAAACAATTGGTAGCATTGACGAAAGAGGCTTCGGAGCTGAAGGCTCTCGCTGAGAAAGCGCAGGCAGATGCAGATCATGCCAATGCCAAGCTGAGGGGTGACACAAAGTAGGGGAAACCTCGCCAGATGGGGCTTGTTCGCGGTCACGGCTCGCAGGGATGCCTAAAGATTAAAGTACCCATCTCCAGCTCTGTGCAAAAAACTCTCATGGTCACTAAAATCACCGGAACCAAATCCAGTAGCGTGTGTTAGCTCCTCGGAAATAATGATCACGATATCAACTCTTTACTAGGCTGTTCAGCTTTGGTGAGGCTTCCGGTTTATCATAGCAAAAGGTGTGAGTATGCAGACAAAGAACGACGCAATGAGTGAGCTTTGGCGGGTGCTGAGCGGGACACAGACAGCTTATGAAACGGCTTTGAAAGACCTTGATGATGGTGCGGGTAAGGATCTGGTGACCGAGATCACCTCGATGCGCAAAGCTAACATCGAACAGGTTGAGAAATACCTCTCCGACGCAGGGACTGACGTGTGCGAACTGGAAGCGCCGGAGCGGGTGTATTCTGCGCTTGATTGGACCTCTGCTGGGATCGACGGGCCTGAAGGGGTCAAGGCGCAGGCGCGCAAATACGAGACGAATGTGCTGGAAGCCTATGATCGCGCGATCGAACCCTATGCCGCGGGCGATCCCGAGCTTCAGTTCCTGACAGAGCAATATCATCAGCTGAGCCAGAAGCTCGGCGGGCTCACCCCAGATCGCGCCGCTGCCTGAGTTTGACACGCAGTGAACCTCACGGCGTAAACTGAAGTACCATGTGGCAGTCTGATGCAGATCGGGCTGCCATTCTCTATTGTTGGCACGGCACCTCCGGAATGAAGGAGCACGACGATGATATCTGCAATCCTTGGCACCTGTTTATTGCTGGTTGTGACGGCAGATGTCGTGATGTCGACGCTTGGGGTCGGGGCAAATGGCCCTCTGGCACCGCGAGTTGCGCGCGGGACTTTCCATATCATTCGGTTGTTGCCGAGAAAGGATTGGGTGCATCGTACTTGCGGACCATTGGTGGTGGTTAGCATCGGGGCGGCCTGGATCGTCTTGATGTGCCTCAGCTGGACGCTCATCTTGTCGGGATCGACAGGATCGGTCGTCTTGCCGGCGTCAGACGCGCCGACGAACATTGTTGAAAAGGCGATTTACGCGGGGCATTTACTTTCCACTCTCGGCGGTGGAAACTATGAAAGCAGCGGTCTGCTTTGGGGGGCTGTTTCGGCTCTAATTGGCATTTCAGGGATGGTTGTTCTGACCTTGTCAGTCAGTTTTGTCTATTCCACGACCCAAGCTGTTTCTGCCGGACGGGCCATTCTAGCGTTGTCTGATATTCACCAGCCGGGTACCGACCAGTTCAGCCGGGTTCTCTTGCCGCAGTTCGCGACGCTTGTAGCGCAGATCAAGGCGATACCCTTCGCGCTTTACTTCAGTTCTGTGCGCGAGGAGCGTCGGCTGCCGCAAAAGCTGGCGCCGCTTCGGTCACATCCGCAGATATCCGAGCAGGACCGCAAGAACCTCGACATTCTGCTGCGAGAACTGCCGGGGTTGGAACATGTGTCTCAGGATAGCTTTAACGAAGCGTTTGACGATTGGGCAAAGGAATACACCCTCCGCCCCGAAGAGAGTTGAGCGGCAAGTCCCATCACAGCCCGCCGCGGTCGGATTTCAGGTCTTCCCCTTGTTGATGGATCACCATCTTTTCCGCTGGATAGGGTCTAATTAGGCGGAATGCATCTTCCGCTGTCGCTGTCAGCCACGTGTCATAGTCCTCGGGATCCAAGATCGCAGGCATCCGATCAGGATGGGTGTCCTTGACCAAAGCATTCGGGGTGGTCGTGATCATCGAAGACGTGATCAACTCGCGGTATTCTGTCCCGTAGTTGCCCGCAAAGCTGCGCCAGATACCGGCGAGGGCGAAGGGCGGGCGGGCTGCCTCGCCGGTCACACCGAACCAGACATAGGTCGCCGGATTGCGCCCCTTTCCCTCGCAAAAGCTGGAGGCGGGAATAAGGCAGCGTCGCTCGGTAAAGCTCGACTTCCAAAAGTGCGAGCTGCGCAATTTATCATCTCGCGCGTTGTTCACCGCTTTGGGTTGAATCGGTTTTCCGGTTTTCCTGGAGGTTTGCGGCAGCACAAAGCCCCAATGGGTATTTCGAAGCTCCCGTTCGCCATTCTCATCCAGTGAAACGATGGGGGCGGTACCCTTGGGAAAGATGGCCGTATGCGGCTCTGCATTGCCGAGATGGTCGTTCATGGTGCTCACCGCGAACAGCTGCTGCATGAGGGTAGGGGCCAAGGTGTTGGCGTAAAGGTTACACATCCGAGGAGCCTCCTTTGTCTGTGGGAACGGTCAGAATTTTTCAAGCGTTAGCGCAATATTATGCGGGAAAGTCCCACAAGGCGATCTAGTTCAACTTTCAGAAGCCGCAAATTGGCGCGCGGTTCCTCACTTTAGAGCCCCGTATTGAGCCATAGGAGCGGAGAGAGCATGACCGACCCCACCTCAGAAAACGGCGAGATAGAGACTGATTTCGAGGTCGGCCAGGACAATATCGACGGCAGCCTTGGCCCCATCGGGTTTGATATTCACAACCCCGTTTTTGTGATCTCTGGCGTGACGGCGGTGGCCTTTGTGCTGTTGACGCTGATCTTTCCGGATCAAGCAGGCGCGGTGTTTCTTGCGGTGCGTGATTTCGCGACAAGCAAGCTCGACTGGATGTTCATGATTATCGTGAACTTCTTTGTCATCTTTTGTATCGCGCTGATCTTTCTGCCCATGTCCAAGGTGCGTTTGGGGGGCGAGGATGCGGTGCCGGAATATTCCTACCCCGCGTGGTTCGCGATGCTGTTCGCGGCCGGTATGGGGATCGGGCTGCTGTTCTTTGGCGTGCTTGAACCAGTCTATCACATGAACGTCTCGGGCCCGCTTGGGGTGCCGTCGCCCATTGCCGCCGACGGGTCGATCATAGCCGAGAATGTCGCGGCCGCGCGGTCCATGGCGCTGGCGGCGACCTTCTATCACTGGGGCCTGCACGGTTGGGCTGTCTACGCTGTTATGGCGCTGGCCTTGGCGCTGTTCACCTATAACAAGGGTCTGCCGTTCTCGATCCGGTCGTGCTTCTACCCGATCCTGGGCGAGAGGGTCTGGGGTTGGTCCGGCCATATCATCGACATTCTGGCGGTCTTTGCGACGCTGTTCGGCTTGGCCACATCCCTTGGTCTTGGCGCGCAGCAGGCCAATGCGGGGTTCAACTTTGCCTTCGGGCTCGAGATTTCGACGAATGTTCAGGTGATCATCATCATTCTGGTCACAGCCGTCGCCCTTGTATCGGTCTGGCGCGGGTTGGACGGCGGGGTAAAGGTGCTGTCCGAGGTCAACATGGGCGTGGCGATCCTGTTCTTTCTCTTCGTCCTTTTTGCAGGTCCAACATTGATCGGCCTTAGCGGTTTCTGGACTGGCCTGATCGCCTACACCCAAGAGCTGATCCCGCTGTCCAACCCCTTTGGCCGCACGGATGACGCCTACCGCGAGGGATGGACCGCGTTCTATTGGGCGTGGTGGATATCCTGGGCACCTTTCGTCGGCATGTTTATCGCGCGTGTATCCAAAGGGCGCACGGTGCGGGAGTTTATCATCTGCGTCTTGCTGATCCCGTCGCTGATCATCTTCATATGGATGGGCGTGTTCGGGGGCATCGCCATCGACCAGATCCTGACCAGTCCCGAGACATCGCTGGTCAAAGCCAACGTCATCGACAGCTATTCGCCCGAGCTAAGCCTGTTCGGCATGTTGAACGAACTGCCATTTACAAGGACCGCGTCCACCATCGCGATCGTGCTAGCGCTCGTGTTCTTTGTGACTTCGTCGGATTCCGGCTCGCTGGTGGTGGATACGATCACCGCAGGCGGCAAGATCGACGCGCCGGTGCCTCAGCGGATCTTTTGGTGTGTGGTCGAAGGGCTGATCGCCATCGTGCTGCTGATCGGCGGCGGGTTGTCGGCGCTGCAAGCAGGGGTCACCGCCACAGGCATACCATTCAGTATCCTGATGCTGGTGATGTGCTACACGATCTACAAGGGTCTGCGCAGCGAACCGCGGGAGTAAGATAGCCAGCCGGCGCGCTTGTGGGGGCGCGCCGGCTGAAGCCTTAAGATCCCATCCAGTTCGGCAAAATCGTGGTGATGATCGGAAAGGCAAAGAGGATCACGATGGTGATTACCTCCAGCAGTACAAACCAAAGCGCACCGCGGAAGATCTGGGGCAGGGGTGTTTCGCGATCAATGCCGGCGATGACATAGCAGTTCAAACCGACTGGCGGCGTGATGAGACCGATCTCGCACATCTTTACGGCCAGAATGCCGAACCAGATCGGATCAAAGCCAAGGGATTGTATCGTGGGAAACATGATCGGGATGGTGATGACCATCATCGAGAATGCATCGAGGAACATACCCAGAGGGACAAAGACCAAAAGCAACATCGCCACGATAAGATAGGGCGGTAAACCTGACCCGACGACCGCCTCGGCCAATTGGTTAGGGACTTGGATCAGCGTCAGAAAATAGCTGAAGACGGCGGCGCCGATCATGGTGAACATGATCATCACTGTGGTGTCGATGGTCGATCGGAAGCTTGCAACAATACGGCCCGCCATACCAGACCAGCTTGGGCGGTGCATCAATAGCATGATCAAGGCGACAAAGGCCCCTACGGCTGTAGATTTCCACGCGGAAGTGAGCCGGGTTTTCCATCGAGAATTGAGCCACCTTTAAGTTATGTTTCGGGTGTCAGGCTTTGGTCAATGCATGATTGTCCTCCCTCTTTTTCTGCGCCGC
>LAZR01001047.1_pt1 | contig 18554 bp, 15 predicted proteins | sample 329461 | NCBI WGS metagenome assembly LAZR01 (sample SAMN03002196, study PRJNA259156) | marine sediment metagenome | biome: sea floor; feature: Hydrothermal impacted sediments; material: marine sediment; isolation source: Loki non-amplified sample from Loki's castle hydrothermal vent sediment ...
AATAACCACCGACCCGAAGTTGTAGGTGGTTTGAGGCATGATGCCTTCAGGGAAAGTAAGTGTCTGAGGGCTCCAGATCAGCATGATGCCATTCTGGATAAACATAGACGCGCCCAAAGCGGAAACCACGGCGGACAGGCGGTGGGCATTACGCAGTGGCCGATAGGCGGTAAATTCAAGAAGCACCCCTGCAATTGCGACGACTAGTACCGCAAGCACAAAAGCGACAATTACAATCCAGTTAGCAGGAGCGCCGCCGCTGCCAGCTAATCCGGTAATCACGGTTAGACCTATAAATGCACCCAGAATTGCCAAATCGCCATGGGCGAAGTTAATCAATCTGAGGATGCCGTAAACCATCGTATAACCGAGTGCAATCAGCGCATAGATGCTTCCTACTGTTAACCCGTTTATGAGCTGTTGCAGGAATATGTCCATTAATATTCGACCTATGTAAGGCAGTTTTAAAGGGGGATACAACAAAACCACGGGTTACCGCGGTTTTGTTGTAGATTCACGATCTGTCTGAATTACTGTTGCGGATAGACTGTCTTGTAGGTGCCGTCGGCTTGAACTTCAAAAGCCTGGAACGCACTACCGAGGCGCTCGCCGTTTTCGTCAAAGCCCAGTGGGCCAGTGAAGCCCGGGAAATCTCTGAGTTCGTGCAGGTAAGCCGCTACTTTTTCCGGATCAAAACTTTCGGTTTCCTGAACCGCTTTCACGATTGCACGCATACCGTCGGTATTGGTCAGTGTGAAGATGCTTGGGGGGCTCTCACCGTAGGCATCCTGGTAGTCTTGCAGGAACTGCTTGGCTTCCGGGTACGGAAGATTGGCAGGCGCCGGAACATTAATGATGACCGAACCTTCCGCTGCTCCGCCTGCAATCTCTGCAAACTTCACGTTCTGGTTGGCATCGCCACCTACGAAGTCAGCATCGATGTTCAACGAAGCTTGCTGGGAACGAATCAGACCGCCATCTGAGTAGTAGCCAGAAAAGTAGATGATATCCGGGTTTTCAGATTTGATCTTGGTCAGAATAGACCGGTAATCCTGTGAACCTGCGGTGATAAAGCCATCAAATACAATGTTGCCGCCCTGTTTTTCAACAGCGGCTGCCGTCGCTTCACCCAGACCTTTTGCAAAGCTCGAGTGATCTTTGATAATCGCGATGCGCTTGTATTCTTTAGCATTTACCAGATACTCGCCGGTAAATTCGGCTTCAGCGCTGTTAGGTGGCGCGTTCCGGAAGAACAATTTGTAGCCCTTCTGGGTCAACTGCTCTGCGGTGCCGTCGCTGGTTTGAAGAATGTTGGCGCGATCCAGAACCGGTTGCGAGGCTGCTGTGGCGCCAGAGGTGTAGCTGCCAATGACCGCGAACACTTCCTGGTTTGCCAGGTCACGACCACACAGGGCCGCCTGGGTTGCTTTGCCTTCATCGTCGCAGGACACGACTTTAACGTCTTTGCCCAGCAGACCACCGGCCTCGTTGAGCTGTTTCGCGATCAATTTAACCGCTTTTTCAATACCCTGGCCTTCATTTGCATACTGGCCAGTGATCGGAGCCTGAACCCCGAAAGTAACAGAATCAGCCACGGCCACACCGGCCATGCTCAATGAAAGCGCTGCGGTTGCAAGCGCTAAACGTAATTTAATCATTAAAATTCTCCACTCTTTGCTGTTGTTGTTAGACATATATCGAGCAGTGACGCTGCCCAAGATTTATGCGCTTCGTTGGTCGCATCTTTCTATAGGCCTAGGAGCAAGTTAGCCTAAAAACGCCTCTTTAGTTAGCAAAATACTCCTGTAATTGTTCAAAAACCTACTGCATTGAAAAAAGTTCGTTGCGCCATTCACGCCCCATTCAGGCTGCCCCGCGGGCAAACGCTCCCCCCATATCTGCTCTCCGGTCGTCAGATCATAAACTCTCAGATAGTCATCCACCGACGCCGCCAGAAAGGCCACGCCGCCTCCTGTAATGATTGGGCCACCTATGCCTGGCACATCCATCTCAATGGGAAGTGGCAACGGCGTCATATCGTAAATCGTGCCCCGGGTACACGATTGTGCCTTGCTCTGAAGGAGGCGTGTATTGCCCTTCGTAACGCAGAGAGCGGAATTTGATACGACATAGCATCTGGTCTATCGCACTCGCACCGGTTTCCGGATCAATTGCCACTAACCAGGCATCGGATGTCGGCAGAAACAACTGCGCATCGCACTGCCCACCGGCAAGTTCTTCTGCCGGCGTATTGGCGACTTTAACGCTAATATTATCTGCATCACCCTCTGCAATCTGCGTTCTACGCGCGATAGGCCTGCGCCCCTCAGCCGCCAACCCGGTAACGATTAGTGCCAAACCTGCGATCGCGTAAAACGAACTGCCTCCGAGTGAGGCCAGCCATGATCGGACATAAAATGACCAATCTGATAACCGGAAAAGATTGGGATTGAGGGGGAATTTGCGTTACTTCTCGGGGCGCACCCGGCGGCAAACACTATTGATATCGGGCAGAATAGCGGGGAGACCCTGTGCGAGATTTAAAGCAATGCGCCGCATTATCTCGGATTCGACATGTTCGGCCCGGGCGACCAGAGTCTTGTCGGACAGGCATATTTCCCGGGCGATGGTAATCTGCGCAAGTGCGCCCTGAACTTCGGGATCTTTCGGGTACTTGGCCTTGAGGGCGCCCGGCGTAAGTCGCAAAAAGTCCTTAGCCAAGTCCTCGTGATTCGGCGCTATAGCCTGCATGGCGTGTCATCTCCCTAAAGTTTTTAGTACTACTTTGGAGTCTTTAGTACTACTTTCCAGAAAACGAAACGGCTTCGAGTGTATGCATTATGCACCTATCACACACGTTACGGTGACGCGAATTAAATATTGTAAATAATTGTCAAATCACCAGCAAGTGTTAATGTTCTGGAGCCCAGGTCAGGGCCTTAAATCAACGTCTTAAATCAAAGATTCAAAGCGCGCCTTTGACAAACCGCTAATAACAGACAAAGGTTCAAGGGTATAGCATGGAAAAAAGCCAAGGAGTGTTTGATACGCATTCGGCGCCTCGAGCACCAAAGAGGCCGTTTTGAATGCACGAGACTCCCTAATTGGACTCATCGGATACACCGCAGGATTTTTACGAATGACCTTTGCACGCATTGCCGGCACTGGCTCTTACTTGCCAGAGAATATTGTTACGAACAAAGACCTCGAAAAAATGGTAGACACAACGGACAAGTGGATCCGTGAACGCACCGGCATTGAGCAACGGCACATTGCCGTTGAGGGCCAGACAACTGTAGATCTTGCGGAACAAGCTGCTCTGAACGCCATAGCGGCAGCGGGCATTGATGCCACCGACATCGATCTTATTGTGTTTGCCACCTCCACTCCGGACAAAATTTTCCCAAGTTCGGCCTGCATTCTGCAAGCCAGACTAGGTATTCATGGCTGCCCTGCTTTCGATATCCAGGCGGTGTGCAGTGGTTTTGTGTACGCCCTTTCCGTTGCCGATAAGTTCATCAAAACCGGAACGAGCAAAAAAGCATTGGTTATTGGCGCAGAGGTGTTTTCCCGAATCATCGACTGGTCAGACCGCGGCACCTGTGTGCTGTTCGGAGACGGCGCCGGCGCTGTGATTCTTGAAGCCCACGAAGAGACCGGCATTCTTTCCACACATCTGCACGCAGACGGCCAGTACGAAAAGCTCCTGCACGTGCCTTGCGGTATTGCCGATGGTTTTGATCGGGTCAAAGCCGGCGAAGCCTTTGTTGAGATGAAAGGCAATGAAGTGTTCAAGGTTGCGGTAAATACCCTTGGGAAAATCGTTGATGAAACACTTGAAGCCAATCAGATGAAAAAGTCCGAGATTGACTGGCTTGTTCCCCATCAGGCAAATCTACGCATTATCGCCGCGACTGCAAGGAAGCTCAGCATGCCAATGGAGCAGGTTGTGGTTACCGTTAACAAACACGGCAATACCTCGGCTGCGTCTATTCCCCTGGCACTCGACGTTGCGGTAAGAGACGGGCGCATTAAACGTAATGACGTTGTGCTGCTTGAAGCCTTTGGCGGCGGATTTACATGGGGCTCGGCGCTGTTGCGCTACTGATCGGAATTGTAGGACTGTCTTTGCTGCCGGCAGGCTGCTTTTACTGCAATTAGGTGTATTTCTCAGTATCAGTCAGATACACTGTTTTTTTATACAGTAAAGCAGACATTCACTGCGAGGAATCACCATGGCGGTACAAGCAGTCTATTTTTCCGATAGGGACGGCCTGGATATGGCATTAAAAAACCCTGACACCATGCTTTTCACATCAAAAGCGGATGCCGATGCCAGAGATAAAATATTGGAACTGGCGGAAGAAATTCAGGTTTTTCTGGCTCGGAAAGTTGAAGGCCTGGGCGACGACATGGCTGAAAAATGCGCCATGGCCATCGCCGAAGACAAAGATCTCTTTCAAAAAGCGCTTAAAAAGCCCGACCTTTTAAACACGGCTCAGGAATAACCTGAGCCGTCCTGCCATTCATCGTCATAAAACCGCTCCTGTTCACCCCCGGGTGCCGGCCCTGCTCTAGCACCAGGCGACCAATGGCGGCAAAGCTTTGTCGCCGCTCTATCGCGTTGAGTGTCTGTAGTGCATCCAAAGTGATAAGCGAAGTTATAATTCAGTTTTCCTGATCATAAAAATCAAATCATTCCGTTATTACCTCCCAATCCTTTTAACTATAGTACCCATATCGAACAAATGAACTGATGTTGCTTATAGACAACACCATGAGCAAGCATTTTATTGACCGGGTACTTCCTCTTCAAACACAAACGGAGACATCATCATGGGCCTACTTGTAAACGGTCAGTGGGTTGACCAGTGGTACGACACCAAATCCAACAATGGCAAATTCGCTCGCGGCGAATCGCAATTTCGCAACTGGGTCACAGCGGATGGCAGTGCAGGCCCTACCGGTGACAGCGGGTTTAAGGCGGAAGCCGGACGCTACCATTTGTACGTTTCGCTGGCCTGCCCCTGGGCACACAGAACGTTGATCTTTCGCAAACTGAAAGGGCTGGAGTCGATGATTTCAGTGTCCGTGGTCAACCCGTTAATGCGTGAGCATGGCTGGACCTTTGATACGGACGAAGGCGTTGTTGCAGACCCGATCTTCCAGGCCGATTTCATGCACCAGATCTACACCGCCGCCGACCCTGAGTACACGGGGCGCGTGACGATCCCGGTACTTTGGGATAAGAAGCAAAATCGGTTTGTCAGCAACGAGTCGTCCGAGATTATCCGGATGTTGAACTCCGCTTTTGACGACATTGGTGCCAAGCCTGGCGACTATTATCCCGAGGCGCTGCGCGCGGAGATTGATAGCGTCAACGCCCAGGTTTACGACAACGTAAACAACGGCGTCTACAAAGCCGGGTTCGCGACCACTCAAGAAGCGTATGAGCAGGCAGTATTGCCCTTGTTCGAGACACTGGATGGGTTGGATCAGCGCTTGTCGACACAGCGTTACCTGCTCGGCGAACAGATCACCGAAGCAGACTGGCGGTTGTTTACCACGCTTATCCGCTTTGATGCTGTGTATCACGGGCACTTCAAATGCAATTTGAAGCAGATTGAAGATTACCCGCACCTGGCCGGCTATGTGCGTGAGCTGTACCAGTGGCCTGGCGTGGCCGAAACGGTGAATATGAAGCATATCAAAGAGCATTATTACCGCAGCCACGCCACCATCAACCCAACGGGCGTTGTGCCGGCAGGCCCGGTGTTAAATCTCGACGGCCCACACGGGCGCGATTGATTTAGGCTCAGTTTGGCATACACCCAGTGATTGAGGTCTACCATGCAAGCTTTACAGTTTTCCGCAACCGGCACACTGGATTCGCTGCAACTACGCGATCTGCCGACACCTGTGCCAGGTGCCGGCGAGGTTCTGATTGAAGTTCGGGCAGCGGGCCTCAACCCCAGCGACGTGAAAAACGTGCTTGGGCGATTTCCGTACACCACAACGCCCCGCATTCCCGGGCGCGATTTCTCCGGCGTGGTTGTGAGCGGGTCACCGGAACTTCAGGGGAAAGCGGTTTGGGGCGGCACCGGCAAGGGCTTTGGTTTCTATCGTGACGGCTGTCATGCGCACTATGTGGTTATGCCGGCCGATGCTGTCGCGCCCAAGCCTCAATCGCTCAGTTTTGCTCAGGCTGCCACCTATGGCGTTCCCTACATCACCGCTTGGGATGCCTTGGAACGAAGCCAGGTTCAGGCGGGCACCCGGTTGTTGATCATAGGCGCTGGCGCGGTGGCCAACGCAGCGCAAGCGCTGGGCAACGCAAGGGGCGCCAAGGTTGTAATGGGCGTGCGGCGTGCCGAGGTGGCACAAGATCTGGAGGCGCAAGGTATTCGTGCGTTTCAATTACCGGAAGCGAAGCAACTGCCAGAGCAGGCGCGAGATCACTTCCAACAACAGTTACCGGAAGTGATCTTTGATACGACCGGCTTCTGGTTACCAGCGGCGATTAATACGGTTGATTCGTTCGGGCGCATCGCGGTCATTGCGGCTCCGGCAGATGGGTTGGTCAATGTGCCTGCCCTGAACCTATACCGTCGTGGCGGCTCGATCATCGGCGTCAATTCACTGCTATACAGCTTGGAAGATTGCGCGCAGATGCTTAGGCAAATAGGCGCGGCATTTGAGGGCGGCTTACCGGTTCCAAATGGGTTTATAGAGCGGCCACTTTCTGAGGCCGTCGCGGCCTATCACCAAGTCAATGAGGGTGGCTCCGAAAAGATCATCCTGATCCCATAAAGCAGCCTGTCGTTACAGCCAACATTTAAATTAAACGGGAGATTCTACAATGATCGAACTTCGACCCCACGGCGAATTGGGCGGTGCCCACCACGGCTGGCTGGACACTCGCCATCATTTCTCGTTTGCCGAATACTACGATCCCAACCGCATGCACTGGGGAAACCTCAGAGTCTGGAATGATGACACGATCGCGCCACATTCGGGCTTTCCACGCCATCCACACCGCGACATGGAAATCATTACCTACGTTCGCAAAGGTGCCATTACGCACCAGGATAACCTTGGTAATCAGGGCCGTACCGAGGCCGGCGATGTTCAGGTAATGAGCGCCGGAACGGGCATCGCCCACAGCGAGCTCAATGAAGAAGACGAACCGACCCAGATCTTTCAAATCTGGATCATGCCCAGTGAAACCGGTTTGCCGCCTACCTGGGGTACCAAGCCGTTTCCCAAGGGCGGGCGCAGCGGGGCATTCGTGACTCTCGCCAGCGGCCTGCCCGATGACGATGAAGCGTTGCCGATTCGTACGGACGCTCGCCTGGTCGCAGCGACTCTGGAAGCTGGTCAGAGTACCGAATATCACATCGCCCCCGGGCGCAAGGTCTATCTGGTGCCGGCCAGCGGTCAGATAGAGATTAATGGAGTGGTAGCCTCCGCCGGCGACGGCGTCGCCATTAGCGATGAACAGCTATTAAAGGTCAGTGCAAAGGAAGACAGTGAAATTGTACTGGTCGACGTGGCATAAGCACGAAGCACAGACACACATCAAATCACACAGAAAGAGGGCTCAAAAATGACTAAAATTATGGTTCTTTATTATTCGATGTACGGCCACATGGAAACGATGGCGCACACAGTTGCCGAGGGCGCTCGTAGCGTTTCTGGAGTAGAGGTAACGGTGAAACGTGTACCGGAAACCATGAGTGCCGAAGCATTCAAAGCGGCCGGTGGCAAGGTTGATCAAGATGCGCCCGTGGCCACGCCGTCGGAACTGGCGGATTACGACGCCATCATCGTTGGCACACCGACACGCTTTGGCAACATGACCGGGCAAATGCGCACGTTCTTCGACCAGACCGGCGGCCTTTGGGCCAAGGGCGCTCTGGCCGGTAAAGTGGCCAGTGTGTTCACCTCAACCGGCACCGGCGGTGGGCAGGAGATGACAATCACCTCCACCTGGACCACTTTGGCGCACCACGGCATGGTTATCGTACCCATCGGCTATACCACACCGGCGCTTTTTGATGTCTCTCAGGTCGGTGGCGGCACGCCCTATGGCGCGTCGACGATTGCCGGTGGTGATGGCTCCCGCCAGCCAGACGAGCGTGAACTGGGTATCGCTCGCCATCAGGGTGCACATGTTGCTCAGATTGCCGCTAAATTGAAAGGTTAATAGGCTTTCACAGCGCCCCTGGAGGGATGTACACCTCTAGTGGCGCTGATGATTTCCACACGATTTTATTCAATCACCGCTCACGAATAACCTGCGCAGCCCTGCCATTCACCGTTATGAAATCGCTCCTGTTCACCCCCGGGCAACAGTCTGTGCAGCCACAGCCACTGGTTCCGGACTAACTGTGCAACGTCAGGCTGGCGCTCAATAACCGCTTGAATACGCTCCCTCGGTGCATCAACCAGCACAGTGAGACGAAGCGGTTCGTGGCGCCAGTAGGTGCCGTCGTGCACCGACTGCAATGGCAGGCCAATCCGCATATCGGTCCCGTTCCCTTCTATTACTCCAAGGTTTCCGCCAATGACCGAGTGCAGCAGCTTGTTCCCGGCGCCATAAACCTCCGGCACCGTAACCGAAGCAAAATACTGAAGATTTACCCACAATCATGGGGGCCGCCATGAGCGCTTCCAGAATCTGACCTTCTGCATCCAGCTCGGGGTCGTAATCGTGCAGGAAAACTCTGCCCGAGAGATTCTTGCCCCGGGTTATATCCCGTTTGGCGAAAATCATCGCGGCATTATTCGCAAGGCCCCATTCGGGCCGAACTTCAGACCAGTCCAGTGCTCTCTGGCTCATAGCGGCCAGCAATTCGTTGTCATCCAAGCCGTTTAATTTAAGGGGTGTGGCCCTCTCCTTTCTTGCCTCTATCCCGGCCTGAAGAAAGGAGGACTCCAACTCGGTCATCAACGCACGATGCGACGCGGGAATCTGGTCACGATCAAATAAGGTCACCTCGTCGGTAACGGTACAATGCTCTGCCGCAATCGCAAACGTTGTATCCGGCACGTGAATACCGGCTTCGGCAAGGCCTTCACGCACCTGCGAGTCATTGAATAATGCCGCCGCCAACCTGGCATTCACGCCGCCGCTTTGGCCACCACAGGCGCCACAAGCCATACCGGCATGGTTGGGGTTGTTGTCAGTTTTTGTGCCGTGCCCAACAAACACCAGTAAAGGTGCAAAACTGTGGGTAAGCGACATGCCCTTCAGGAATCCGGCGACCAGCTTCACTTTCTCAGGGACCGCCAGAGGATCGCCCCCCAAATGATGCACAAGCTTGCCTTCCACCAGGTCTGGACCTTCGGTTTGCCGTGTAGGCCTCTGATGAAGGCTGTCCTTCAACAGCTTCCAGGCCCAGGCAAGACCGGTGGTTTCAACCAGGGTAAAGGTCGAAAGGCTGCTGTATTTTGCTTTACGCACAGACTCGCGGGTTATTTCCCGTTGATCCAGCGTGCGGTTCAATGCGTGGTCGTCTTTCGCGCTTCCCTGGGTATCAATAAGACGATAAGCCGGCGCGAGCAGCCCAGGTAACCGCGGCACCTCTGAAAACGGGCCGTGGCTCTGATGCGCTATTGGCAAGCCAAAAAAACCGGCAAACCCGAGCGTACGAATGCGCGAATTGTGATTTTCCAGATGCCGTCTCATCACTTCGGAGCGCACGTCGATACAGAATACAGCCTGAACGTTGGCAACCGACTCGGAGCCGGTTCGAACACGATCGCTAGCAGATTCTTCAAGCGCGGTGGTCTGGAGAATCTGGTAAAGCGCTTTCTGGTATCCGATCTCGTAGGCACGCTGCCAGATCCAGAGCAGTTTATCCTCTGGACCGCTTTCATCAGCGGTTTGCCAGTTATGACGAATTTTCGCCCAGGCTTCAGCGTTCGCAACGATGTGCTCATTGGTCGCGCACGCCAAACCAACCGATTCCCACACCAACAAAATACTGAGCAGGGATTCACAGGCGCCATAGGCTCCGTCGCCCGCAAGGCCTGCCCGCCAGTCGACTCCGCTGCTCCACGAAGCCCATCCAAGCAAACGCAATAGCAGACTGTGACAAAGCGCTTCCAGTTCATCCGGGTTCAGGTTCAGGAGATTGACGGCTTTCTCAACGGCCTCAGCCTGGCTTTCGGGCACGGCTTTCAGCTTGGCACGAGCGCCGGGAACGCCGGTCCGGTAATCCAGCGAAAGATCCTGACGCGCAGATTCGAGCCAGAATTCGAACAAACCGCCCTGCCCGCTCTGATGTTCTCCAGAAGGCCATCTCGCCTGGCGGCTGTCAAAATAGGCACCACACAATCGGCCAACGCCTTCACACACCGCGTCGGTTGCTTTCAGCCCTTCAGAGTTGCCTGGGAACACATCCAGAACGGAATAGTGAAACGATTCGCCGGGTTGTTCGTTTTGTTTAAGCACATCAAAAAGTGATTGCAAACTGTATGTTAGACCGCTTTCTTCAAGACTTGCTTTCACATCTGCGTCGGTAATTCTCCCACCTTCCCAGGCTTCTCGGTAAAAGGCGACCGGCATAAGAAACGAGAAGCCGGCTCTTTTCTCCAGCAAGCGCTCAGAGTACTTCACAGGTTGATGACGCAAACCCCAGAACGGATTAACGGCAATCCACTGGTCCAATGGCCAAACTGGCGCAATCAGCCCGCAGGCCCGATTAATGGCGTTCTGCCAGGCGCTTGAATCCATCATGATCTCTTCTCCATGGTAAACGGGTGGTGTGGAATTCTTTTCAGCATGTTCGGAGCGTTGAGTGCTTCCGACGCCAGGCGATGGGTAACCCGATCAAACATCAGTTCCAGATACAGACCCTTACTGAAGTGTTTCCACAAATCCCTGGATAGCCTGCTCTGGCCTCCATGCAAGATGAGCGCTGACATGCTCACAAGCACACCCATGAACGCCAACGCTATGCCGTAGGCAACGAACGGAATCTCAAACTGTGCGTGATCAGGCACTGCCGGCCCCACCAGCGCGTGGAGTACGCCGTAAGCAGGAACAAGAAGCAGAGCGAGTAACGCTATGCGGGCTCTTGATAAAGTCGTCGCGCCCGGCGGCACCGCGATGACGGCACTCGATACGGCAAGCACCAACAATGCACCGAACACCACATTACCCTCAATTAAAGCGGGGAACTGCAGCAGAATAGCCGCTGACAAACCACCGGTCAGAAGGGCCCAAAACAGCCCTGAGAACGAGCGTTCCCGTGCAAACACGCCAACCGCAGACGCTTTAACTGTGCGGCCCGACGCAAGAAACGAATGCGCTTTGTACAGTGAGTGCGCCAGCAGATGCAGCAATGCCAGCGTGTAGGCTCCCATGCCGATCTCGAACAACATAAAACCCATTTGGGAACAGGTGGACCACGCCAGTGCATGCTTTACCGAGTATTGAGTCATCATGGTGAGCACCGCAATAACGGCCGTTAGCCCGCCAATAACCAGCAAGATAAGGTGCCCCACCGTAAAGCCATCAAAAACCGGGAACAGGCGCAACCAGAGAAATCCTCCCAGATTGATAACACCCGCGTGTAGCAGCGCAGATACCGGCGTTGGCGCTTCCATAACCCGCAACAACCAGCCGTGAAACGGTATCTGGGCACACTTGAGGATGGCCGCCAGCGCAAACGCCACAGACGCAAATGTGAGCGCCAGTGAAGACGACGGCGCAGCGTTTTGGGCCAGGATCATATCCGGCAGGTAAAACGTGCCATGGTGCAGATAAAGCAACACCACACCACCAACCACAAGGGCATCTCCGAACCGGCTGACGATGAATTTCTGCACCGCCGCCATCCGCGCCTGCGGCCGCTCCGGGTAAAGCGTCAGCAGTTGGTGCAGGGAGATACTGACTCCAACCCAGGCGCCTGCCAGTACTAACAGATTGTTGGTCATAATCAGCACCAGCACACAGGCAATCGTCAGCAAAAACCAGGGCAGGAAACGCTCGCGCCCCGGATCACCGCGCAGGTAACGCTCCGAAAAACGCAGAATCACCCAGCCTATAAACCCCACCATCAAGGCCATCCAGGCGGCTATCCCAGTAGGGAAAAGGCCAAACCAACGTCCAGGCACGGCCAGCGAACTGATGGCAGAAGTGCTTTGGAGATCAATCAGAAGTGCTGCGGCAAGCAACAGCGTTGTACCCATAGAGAACACCAGCAGCGTTTCCGCCAGGCGCCAGCAATGGTTCAACTTCAGCGGATTTCGGGTCCAGGCGCTGAAACCGGCCAGCACAGCAAGGGTCGCCGGTGCCGCTAGCCAGGCCAGCAATGCCAGAGTTGATAAAAATAAAGCAAGATTGCTCATGGGTGTCTTTCTCCTGATTTCATTAACTTGTGCCTATTTTGCTGTGAATAGACTGATTTAAAAAATGGTTTATAATGAACTTTACGTTCTTTTTTTTAGAACGATTAAATCGTAAGAGCACCCTATGAAACTGAACTATCACCACCTGCATTATTTCTGGATGGTTGCCCGCACGGGGCACCTGACCCGGGCAGCCAAGGCTTTGCATATCTCGCAATCGGCGTTGTCGGGGCAAATACGCAAACTGGAAGACAGCCTCGGGCACGATTTGTTTATCCGTGAGGGGCGCCGCCTCAGGCTGTCTGAAGCTGGAAGAATGGCGTTTTCTTACGCCGAGGAGATCTTTCGCAAGGGCGAAGAACTGTCGGCCGTTTTTGCATCCGGAGTGCAGGTAAGCCGCGAGGTTTTACGTATCGGAGCGGTGGCAACGCTGTCCAGAAATTTCCAGGAAGCTTTCCTGCAACCCCTACTGGGAAGGGAAAATCTCGAATTCAGCCTGCAAAGCAGTGACATTAACGAATTGCTCAGGCGGTTATCCGCGCACAGATTAGACCTGATTCTTTCCAACCAACCCGTGCGCGGTGATGAGACCAATCCTTGGCGTTCCCGGCTGATCTCCAGACAATCGGTCAGTATTATCGGGCCACCGAATTCAGGCCAGGAAGTGATCTTTCCGGATTTTCTTGAAGGCCGCAGCCTTATTGTGCCGGGCGCAGACAACAATATTCGGCAAGCGTTTGACCAACTCTGCGAATACCACAAAGTACGCCCGCTGCTCGTCGCGGAGGTAGACGATATGGCCATGATGCGGTTGCTTGCCCGGGATTCCGGGCACTTTGCGGTTCTGCCTCCGGTGGTTGTGCGCGATGAACTCAGAAACGGGGATTTGTTTGATTACGGCGCACTACCAGGCGTCTATGAAGAATTTTATGCGATCAGCATACGGCGTCAGTTCGAAAGCCCGGCTCTGCGGGAATTGCTATCCCAACCCGTGGAAGATTTTATGATGCGGCCGTGAATTGATCACTCTGACCAGTAACTTCGTCTTAAACAGCCATCACTCGGGCAGCGTCAAATACGTATAATGAACGGGTCCTCATTACAACAATCAGATTGGACTCTAGGGTATGACTCAGCAAAACAGCGCAACACAGCCTTCAATCGTCATCATCGGCACGGGGTTTGGCGGTCTTGGCATGGCCATTCAGCTAAAAAAAGCCGGCCTTGAGAACGTCACATTGCTGGAAAAAGCTGGCCGGGTTGGCGGCACTTGGCGAGACAACACCTACCCTGGCGCAGCCTGCGATGTTCAATCCCATTTCTATTCCTATTCTTTCGAGCCGAAACACGACTGGTCCCGCAAGTTCGGGCTACAGCACGAACTTCTCGGCTATATGGATCATTGCGTTGAAAAGTATGGCCTCGGGAAACACATCCGCTTTAACTGCGAAGTAGCAGACGCGGTATTTGACGATGTTTGTAATCGCTGGACGCTCACGCTCACCAACGGCGAAACGCTGGAAGCACAGGTGGTGATAACGGCCACGGGCCAACTGAACCAGCCTGCCTGGCCGAAGATCGAGGGCATGAGCGATTTCGAAGGCACGTGTTTCCATTCCGCCCGCTGGGACCATGATTACGACATCAAAAACAAGCGCGTTGCCGTTATCGGAACGGGCGCGAGCGCTATCCAGTTCGTGCCGGAAATAGCGGGCGACGTGGCAGCTCTCACTCTTTTTCAACGCTCGGCGGCGTGGGTTTTGCCAAAACCAGACCGGCCATTCAAACGCTGGGAGCAGCGTCTGTTCAAAAGAATTCCTGTCTGGGACAGACTTTATCGGTATCTGATTTACTGGAAAAATGAGAGCCGGGGCCTGGCCTTCACGCGCTTCCATCGTCTGCTCGATATCTTTGCCCGGCAGGGAAAAAAAGAAGCCGGAAAACACGTGACGGATCCGGCAACACTCAAGAACATTATTCCCGACTATCAGATTGGCTGTAAGCGTATTCTGATATCCAATGACTGGTATCCGGCCATTAATCGACTCAACGTGGATCTGGTCACGGACCCGATTGAAAGAATTAACAGCACCGGCATTCAGACACGATCAGGCAGGCATTACCCCGTTGATGCCATTATCTTTGGCACCGGCTTTCGTGCGTCAGAATTTCTGTCTCCAATCCGGATTACCGGGCGCAATGGATTGACACTGAACGAAGCCTGGCAAGAAGGTGCTGTTGCGTTCAAGGGGATCACTGTTTCAGGGTTTCCTAATCTGTTCATGCTTTACGGGCCTAACACTAACCTTGCGCACAACTCGATCCTCTACATGCTGGAATCACAATTCCAGTATGTACTTGGCTGCATGAACATTCTGAAAAAGTACCCAGGCGCCGCCATGGATGTTCGTCAAGACCGATTGAAGCGCTATTCCAGTGTCGTGCAGGAAGGGCTAAAGGGCAGCGTGTGGAATTCCGGATGTACGTCCTGGTACCTTGATGCCAACGGCAAAAATACCCTGAACTGGCCTGGCTTCACTTTCTCTTACCGTTTTTCAACCCGTCGCGTTGATACGGCAGACTATCAAATGCTTGATCCTGCTCGATAATACCGCGCCTCTTGCTATGGGCTGTCCCGAGCGTTTGCATTAACTCTAAATTCATAGGATGATTGGTTCATAATATAAACGGATGATAGGTTAATGCTTAAAAAAATCCAGAAAGGCTCTCTCGTTGAAACCGCGATAGAAAGCCTCCGGCACGCCATTGAAACAGCACAGTGGGCCGTTGGACACAAACTGCCGGTAGAGGCAGAGCTTTCAGAGGCGTTGGGAGTGAGCAGGAACACCGTGCGCGAAGCCGTGCGCGTGCTGGCCCACGTGGGAATGCTGGAAACCCGGCAAGGAGACGGCACCTATGTAAGAGCCACAAGGGATGCCGGTGAAACCCTCAAACGCATTGCTCGCACCCAGCTTACGGACCAACTTGAAGTGCGCATCATGCTGGAAACGGAAGCGGCAAAGTTGGCTGCGCAACGGCGTACGGATTCCGATCTCCGGGCGATGACCATGGCGCTTGATGCAAGAGGCAAAGCGGATTCAGACCTTGCGGCCCGCATTTTTCACGATGAAGGATTTCATCATGCGTTGGTGGCGGCTTCTCATAACTCGGCGCTGGCAGAACTCTATGATTATTTCGCCCACGCCATCATCCAGACCATTGAGCTAACAGAAAGCGACGCAGATCTACCAGAGCCATCGCAAGAAGACCATGAACTGCTGTTAGCGGCGGTGCGTCGCCAGGACCCGATAAAAGCCGAAAAGCTCGCCCGGGATCTCCTTGCGCCCAGCCTCAAGGCTCTGCAGAAGAGAGGCTCTTGACGATGAAATTCCGGCCAGACACCTTTACGATTCTGCTACTTGGCGCCATTGTTCTTGCCTCATTTTTGCCGGCTACCGGCGCCGCAGGCGACTTGCTGGCAACAGCCGGCACAGTGGCTGTCGCCCTGCTCTTCTTCTTCCACGGTGCAGCGCTATCGCGGGAACAGGTGGTTGCGGGCGCTTCGCACTGGCGATTGCACATACTGATCACCACACTCACGTTCGGGTTCTTCCCGCTCGTGGTGCTCCCCATCAATGGCATGAGCAGTTTTGCGCCATCCTGGATGCCGCCGGATCTGGGGCTCGGTTTTTTGTATCTGGGCGTGCTGCCGTCGGCTGTATCGTCATCCATTGCCTATACCGCCATGGCCCGGGGCAACGTACCGGCGGCGATCTGCAGCGCTGCTGCATCGAACGTATTCGGGATGATGCTCACACCATTTTTGTTGTTATTGCTTGTCAGCTCCGCAGGCAGCGGCGATTTCGCGATAGGCGAAGCCCTGAAGGATATCGTCTTCCAACTGCTCTTACCCTTCGCCGCCGGCCATGCCATGCGTCCCCTCCTGGGAGGTTATCTGGCGCGCAATGAAAGCCTGATGGCCCGTTACGACAAATGCGTTATCTGGCTGATCGTTTACTCCGCCTTCTCGCATTCGGTGGAAAGTGGGCTCTGGCAAAACCTGCCAATGAAAGCCATTGTTTTGACGATACTGCTGTGCATCGGGCTATTGGCGTTGTTTATGTTCTTCGCGAGGTTTCTGGTTCGACGGTTCGGGTTCAGCCTGGAAGATGAGGCGGCGGTTGTTTTCTGCGGATCCAAAAAAAGCCTGGCGTCCGGATTGCCGATGGCAAAAGTGTTGTTTTCCGGCCACCCCGGCTTCGGCATGATCGTTTTACCGATCATGTGCTACAACCAGGTTCAGGTCATTCTCGGCGCTATTTTGGCGCAGAAATATCGGGACCTGATCTCTGAGTCAAAAGTCGCTGAATCGAAAGTTGCTGAATCGAAAATCGCCGAGTCGAAAACCATCGAAACCAAAGACAGGGGAACGACTGCGGTTTAAACGGGCATGATGTGAACGATCGGCGGTTGGGCGGCCTCAGCCGCCGCTCATTCCGCCGAAAAGAATGGCAAGTATCACAAGCCCGATGATCCACCCAATGACGGCAGGCCAGAAGTTGACGATTTGGCGCGGCTCTGAATCTGCGCTCCCATTTTCATTATCCTCTGTGCCCTCCTCTGTACGCTGATCTGCGCGCTGAACAGCAATCCCCTTTGCACTGTACCGCTCGGGGTGGTTGCGGTCGTCTTCCTGAGCCAACGCATCCTGCAGGCTGTGCCAGTCAAACCATTCAGCGAGGAAGCCCACAACCGGCGCTGGAAAGCTGCCATTTTCGGCCATGGGGCGAAGCTGTGGCTCCAATTGCCGCCCGATTTCACGACGCAAGGGCAATTGATCGGCCGGTGGCTCGCAGAGTACCGCTTTCCATATACCCGCATCCCGGGTTCTGCCGGAATCGTTTAAAAGCGCCTTGATCTGGATAATCACTTCACGCACAACCTGACCGTCTGATGCGTTCAGCTCATGTTTCTCTGCGTTTTCGGGCATGCCAACCGCTTCCTTTAATGCCTCTTTAAGCTGTATCGCTTGTTCATCTGAAGCGTCACGGAGCTGGCTCTCATAGGCGTCGTGAATCCGCTGATGATCGCGAGTAGGCTCAATTCCAAGAAGTTCCCAGCAATTCATGTCTGGCTTTTCCCCCACCTTTCCAATTCATTACATTTTTGAGAGACAAATGGCGTGTAGTCAAATACGATGGCTAAGAGCTCGAAAACCACGCCGCCGCCTTTCACCAAACCGATTATAGAACGACAACCATGCTCCTTACGAATTTCAACAACCTGACTCGTCGAGGTTCAGTGTCCCGCCTGTACCGTATTTTAGCGACCGGGCTTGCGGGTGGCCTTGCGAGTGTTGTGTTCCTGAGCCCGGCAGCGGCAAAGCCACTCCCGGATGAATCCGAGGAGACCAGCTTCTACGGATTCAACGACGAGATACCAGAAGTGCTGACAACCACACGGTTGCGCCAGCCCAAAACCCGAGTTCCAGGAACCACCACGGTGATCACCGGTGAACTGATTCGTGATCTCGGCATCATGAACCTGGTAGAGGTATTTCGCCTGGTTCCGGGCATGGTGGTGGGAGACGTTGGCAGCAGTACACCGGTCACCACATATCACGGTACCGTGCACTACGAACAGCGGCGCATGCAGGTTCTGGTTGATGGCCGGACAGCGCACCGCGCCACTCTCTCTGATATGGATTGGCAAACCATGCCGGTTCCGTTGGAGACGATCGAAAGAATCGAGGTAAGCCGGGGGCCGAACGCCGCGGCTTATGGCATAAATGCTTTTCTTGGAACCATCAACATTATTACTCGCAGTCCTTCAGACACGTCGGGTAAGGAAGTGCGGGTTGTTCGAGGTTCCAGAAATTACGTTCGCACCTTTGCGTCGATTGGCGATGTGAGCGAACGCTATGATTGGCGAGTGGCTTACGAAAAACGCAAGTTTGACGGTTTTGATTATCAGATCGAAGACAAGATGCGGACACCTTTCCACGACGGTCAGGATATCAATGTCTTGACGTACGACTCACGGCTAAAAGTAAACTCCGGTTTTAACGCGGACATTCGCGCGGGCGTGGTTGATGGCGTCAATGAAGAAGATATGTTCAAAAGCGGAGAACTCTCTCCCCTGGCCAACCCGGACATCCAGGTTCGGGATTTCTACCTGCAGACGCAGAACAATAT
>LAZR01001048.1_pt1 | contig 18553 bp, 31 predicted proteins | sample 329461 | NCBI WGS metagenome assembly LAZR01 (sample SAMN03002196, study PRJNA259156) | marine sediment metagenome | biome: sea floor; feature: Hydrothermal impacted sediments; material: marine sediment; isolation source: Loki non-amplified sample from Loki's castle hydrothermal vent sediment ...
TCATTTTTGATTATTCTTAGCTAAGGAATAACGATTTTGATAAAAATTTAGTATAATTAAACATCTAAATACATTAACTATTCTATTAAATGGGTTAAAGAATAGCTAAAAACTAAAGCAGCTGTAATTTTTTAGATTATATTTAATTGGATATGTTAGAGATCAAATAATATAAATATAATAAATTAGGGTATAATTCCGAGTAAATTAATTATTTTTATCCTATAAAATTTTCTTGGTTAAATTGATTCTGATAATACTTCCGCACATTTAAACCTTTTTTATTGAACTTTTATATTTAAAATTATTCCAAAAACCATTATACGTACAATAGAAGCAGAAGTAATATAATAGGAATATAATATTATACGTATATTGGTTAATTTCTGAAATTGGAATATGGTTTTTCAGCCAAATTTAGAACGTTTTTTTCTTTTCAAATATATAATATCAGAAATAAGATTAAAATCCTCCTAAAAGCAATTAAAAGCAATTAAAAACTATTTAGTAAAGAGCGATATACCAACAATATTACGATAAATAAGACATATTCCTCTATTGTATGCATTAGATGTACCAAAACTATAGGAATAAGTGAGTAGATAAGTGAGTAAGTTAGTAAGTATGTTTTTTTGAGTTAAAAAATTTCAGTAAAATATAAAAGTGTATTTTTGATATTTTTTCTCTTAAAATTATGCATTTAATTTTTTTTTCAAAATTTTTTTATCTGTAAAATTTTTTTGGAATTTTTTGTAAAATTCATTTCTAAGCGTAAAATACCGATAAAAATAGATTTAAGGAAAAACCGATATTATCGAACACTCTCAAACTATTATAGAATATTACTAACTATGTAGAAATACCTATGAAAAGCATTACAGTTTATTTTGAGGATAAAGAATTTGAAGTAATCAAAAAGGATAAGAAAGGTACTTCTTGGCACGATTACATCCTAAAAATAGGAAAGAAAACAAAAGAGGCTAAGGAGTAAAACGATGCTCAGCAGAGAGGGGATATTATAGCTTATTTTCTTGTCGTGAAATGCGAGGAGCTGTACTCCCTAACTGCGAAAACAGTAATAAGAAAAATAACAAAAGGAAGTGAAAAATAATGAGCTATTATAAACACAAACCACGATGGGCTTATGCCCCAAATAAAAATAACTTCGGAAAATTTGCCTCTGAAGTAAAAGACCTTCAATTAGAATGGAAGATTCTTAAAACCGAGATTAGCCAAAAACATAGCGATTATATGAGTAATGTTCAGAGCCCATACTTATCAATAGAAAGAAAGATAGTAAAAGACCATAAACATGAATACCCCGAATATATGGATTTAATGAATAAAAGGGATGAGTATAAAAAGAATTGGCATTCATTACACTCACGAATCAGAGAAATTGAACTTACAATAACGAGTTATAACAGTATTAAATATGGTAATTACGATGATAATAGAGAAACAATTCAGAAAAGGGCAAAAGAGTTGGCAGAGAAGGAAACAGAGAGTATAGAGCAAGATAAGAGAGATTTAGAACAATTTAAAGACGAAGGGATTGTTGAGGCGTATGAGAAAATAGGAGCTGATAAAAAGAATGAGTGAAACAGACAAAAAGGAAGATTTTAGAGAATGGGTAAAATCTCAAGAAGAAATGTCAAAAAAAAACATTCCAATATATAAAACCGTGTTAAAAATTGAAGAACGAAAGTTAAGTATAATTCTGGAGCTTAAAAAGATTGATAAGCATGAAGGGGATAAAGCCAAATCTTTAATGGAAGAACATTTCAAGCTTATGACTGAGTTAAAAAAATTAACTATAAATGAAATCAAAGAGTTTCTGGAAACGGCTAAGAACACAAAAAGTATGATTCCCGATTTCTATAGTTAGGAGTAATATCTAACTACTTTTTTTTAAATTTATTTTTAGCAGGACTTAAGATGGAGTTAAGTTTTACTTAAGAGTTTCTTTAGTTAAAATCTTTTATTTTATAATCTGCATTTATGTATTAAACTGAACGAAGTCTTAATTTCACGATGTTGAGGAACACCGAATATTGAAATTGGGAAAAACGTTTGTGTTCCAATTGTTAATGTGGGCGGAAATATACTTTTTAACAAAAAATCCACTTTTTTTAGAATTGTGCCATTCTTGAAATGATTTTAGTCGGGTTTTCCTTACTGGTCACAAATCGTTTATAAATGGATTATTCCAATTCATACATAAATATAAAATATTATGTTAAAAATGACACAGAGGTTTTAGAAATGGATAAAAAAAATGTAAAGATAGATAGAGACCGAAAAAGTATAATGCTTGATACCAAAACTCATAAAATCTTAAAAGACCGTGCTGACAATAATGGGAGAACCATTAAAGGTGAAATAAAATGGATTCTGGGAATTAGGAAAAAAGCTCTTATCGAAAATGATAGTGGAGGCGAACAAACATAGAAAAAAAGAGATGTGAGAGGCTTTACCGAGCACTCCCAAAAAAGCTATTAGGAAATGGTAATATCCAAGTATACAATTCTTTTTGTTATATTTATACTTTAGGTATCGTGCCATTTTTGAATTTAATAAATGGTGGTACCCATGTTTAATGCTAAGTTAAACAGACTCAAACATCGTTGTATCGAAGGATTGAGAACGGTTTCAATTGAAGATACGAGGGGGTTAGTTTCCTTAGCCTCAGATATTTTGGCTCTGCTCTATTACTCTATTAGACGAAATAGCTTAAGGGAAGACCACATAATAGAGGATATGAAAGAGCAAACTGAAAGAAAATATCAGGAATTAAATTAATACACTGTGATTTATTATGGGTGACTTTGTAAGTATATCGCTTAAACGGGGAGAACGACCTAAATATGAGGACATATTAAAACGTACACTTAAAAAATGGAACGGGGAAAGTAAAGACAATAGGGAGATTTTCAAGAAAGCTGATGTTTGGAAAAGGGGTCTTGAGTTAGTAAATGAAATTGAGACTCTAAGTAAGTCTAATAATCCGAATATAAAATCTAATATAAGCCCCATAGTGCAGTTCAAACAAATGATTCTCAGAGACGTAACCAAGGAGATGATTCAAACTCGAAAAGATTTTAAATTAGCTGAAAAAGGGGATTATAAATCGTTTAAAAAGTTAGGTCTTGATAATGTTTCTGAAGTAAAAAAGTTTAAAATTCAGAGCCAGATTTATTTAGTACTGTTGGGAAAATTTAGAGAGAGAACTAATCAAATTTATGCTGATAATTTTCAAGATAATAATACCAAGAAATCTTAAAAAAATACACATTACATAATGTACTTTTTCCAAATTTGAAATTTAAGATATGAGCCAAAAAAAATTGCTATTTTAATAATTAAAAATATTAATCCGTGATATAAAAACTATGATAAGAATAATAAAAGAGCCACGCATTACTAATAATAACAAAGATTATTATTATTCGTGTGCCACGCATTTATGCTTAATAGATTATTTTCAAGTATTTAACTGTTTGTGTTTTTGGAATATTCTGTGTTATCAGAACAACGATTTAATAGAGAATTTTGGAGTTTTTACCCCAAGAGAATATCTAAAAAAAAAGTACATTACATAATGTATTTTTTTTTAAAAATGGAGTATAGAAGTTTTATGTTAAATCTACTAACCAAAACAAAAAATAAGGATGGAGTAATTAAATAATGGAAATAATGGAGAGAATAAGAACCGAGATTTATAATATATATAAAGCCTATTTACTCAAAAACATATTAGGCGAACATGCCATTAAGGATATTATTGAAATATATGAGGATTCTGAAACAAGCTTAACAAAACATCTTAATTCTCTCTTAGTGAGATTAACGGTTAAACTACTACTCAAGATTAATAAGAAATCTCCCATAGTCTTTAAATTCATAGAAGGAGCTATTCTGGATAACAATATAATATTAAATACGAGATATTATTTATACAGTCTTGTAGAACAGCATTTTAAATCTAACTTAAATAACTTACGAGATTTCATTCTAAGATACTTGCCTTCATATTTCCAAGACATTGAATTTAGTGATGGTAGCGATATTATTAAGGCGGGATTCTCCCAGTTCTTATTTCAAACACATAAAACTCTGAGTACATATTTTCCCAAGCGTAAATTTAAATTTAATTTGAATTTCTCTGGGTTCACAAATGGGGATATTTTGATTTTAAAGAAAGATAACAACCCTTATAGCACGGAAAATTACCCCGTTTCTTTTGATACTAACAATAGTGAAAATATGGTAAGCAATGATAAGCTATATTTTGATAATAAAAAATACTCGATTAAATTATTACATTTGGGATTTGCTCTACAAATCTTCAAATTATTAGATTTTGATGTATTATCAGGACTAACAATTAATTTTCCTTTAGCCCCTGATATACCAATTAAAATTTCTTATGAGGATAATAATAATATTTTAATTTATATTTTTAAATCTCCCATAGTAGCACAAATACCACATCCAAAAAAAGTTAAATCAGTAAGGGGTCGTATGGGCGTAGTGGACTTAAACAAAAGAAAAACTTATGTTAAATAACATTGAACTTAACATTATGAATAATAAGTTAAATTTTCTTTAAATTTCTTTAAATTTCTTCTAAAAAATTAAAAATTCTTTAAAATTAAGTTAAAAAACTCAGTAAGATTTTTACAATATTTTGCGATTGCATGGGAACGTAAAAATAACATTTTTAAATTAACGTTAACTTAACATTTGAAGGCTTCCCTTTATAACCTTCCATAAGTTTGAATCCTAATCTTTATAGTTCTATTCTATGGGGTTTTGAAATGTTAAATTTCATGGTTTAAGAGCATTTTTATCACCATGAGAGGAAGCCCCCTATTATCATTATAATACATTCTGCGGGACAAAATTAACGTTAATGTTTAACTTTAAATAGGGGTAATGATAAGGTTAAATTAGAGTATTAAAAAAATAGTTCGTCAAATATAAGCATATCGAATGGCATACGGGTTTGGGTTGCTCCAGCTCTACTATTTTTGTAAAATAAAACCACCCGTTATTTGCTATGCCAAGAAAAACACCTTCACAGATAAAAAACATCCTCAAGGAGTATGATGAGCTAAAAGCCTCTGGGAATGAAAGCCCTCAAATACAAATTGCAACTAAACATAAAATTGCACGGCAAACTCTTAGTAAGTGGGTGAAAAATAGAGATAATCCCTCTAAAGAAGCTCCTAAAGACAATACTAATATTACAATTAGGGAAATTATAGCTAATAAGGAATTAGATAAACAATTCAATGAGGGGGAGGGAGGCAGAATACAGAATATTCCTTCTGAGAATGTAGCCAAGCATTTATTTGAAAAATATCCAAAACGAGCTAAGGAGTTATTGGATAAGAACTATGAATGGGCACTTGACCTAACATTTAAAGAGCTTGAAGTAGGGATTCCTTCTAAAGATATAGAAGCCCTCAGAGAAGGTTATAGCCTTTCTGATATATTAAATGACAACCGAAGCCCACATACAGAAATAGAGAAACTCACGAAGGATGCTGAAACCATAAAGAAGAGGGCAGAATTAACGAAGGCTCAGAGAGAGATAATGAAGGCTAAAAATGATATGTATGATATGGAAACCGATAAGTATGGCATGGAGATTGCTCAATATATTGCGAAAGATGGGGCAGAGAGAATCAAGGGTACTGAACAATCCGTACAATATAATGCTGAAGAGCTTGAAAATCTCTATTTTAATAACGAATTTGAAGAAATGTGGAGTGAGATGTCCAATCTCTCCTTAGAATCAGCCATACCACACAACCCAGCTGTTTTTAACTTTAAAAAAAGGCATTTTCTTTTGAAGTGGGCTTACAGATTAGCAAGAGCCAATGAAATAAAACAGCTTAAAGCCGAAAGAAAACGGGATAATGAGGAGATGGAGCAAGGATTATTAGAACGTAGGCTCACAAGACTACCAACAGAAGCCTTAGAAGTATTGGAATTGGTTTACGATAAAAAATGGAATGGTGATATCGATGCCAATAGATTTTGAAGCATTAAAAAGAAAGAATGGCAAAAATGCCAAACCAAAAATAATAAAACCATTAATTAGAAAAGAAAAAAGGAATGTTTCGACTGAAAAGGAACATAGAAAGAGAATAATAAAAAAATTAGTAGGTGATGATAATATGACCAATCAAAAAAAAAGACCAAGAAAGAAATCTGGACTTGAAAAAGCTTATAACACGAAACAGGATTATGATTCTTTATTTGGGGCTAATAATACTGAAGTTCCACGAGAAGCTCCAAATGAGGCTGAAAAACTCTTAGAAATGGTTAAGAATATGCCTAATAATCAAGGTGGCAATAATGGTGGCAATAATAATATACTTAGTCAAATGAAGGATATTGCATATTTGAGAGATTTTTTCAATCCAAAACAGCAAGGGGATAACACCTCTATGTTAGGAATAATAAATGATAATAATATTTCAGCAAGGCAACAACAAGACAAGCATATGGAACTAATGATGCAAAAATCAGATGATAGAATGATGTTTATGATGCAACAACTAAATCAGAGTAAAGGACAACCCCAAGAAAACCCCAGAGATAATATGAGAGCAGATTTAAAATTCTTTAGAGAAATATCTGGTGATAAACATCAGAGAACAAAAGACGAGCTTGAATATTCTCTAAAGGAGAAAGAATTATCGTTAAAGGAGAGGAGTAGGGAGGATATATTAAATAGGGAGGAACGCCAAATAATAAGGGATGATAAAAAAAGCCAGAGTATCTTAGATATTGGCGGAGTAGTTCTTAATAAAGTCATGGGCGATGGTGTAGGGGCATTGATTAATGATGTCATGAGTGCTGGGAAGGGAGAAGGGTATAAGCATAAGAAAAAACGTAGAGGAAGGGCTTCAGCGGAAGAAGAAATGGATTTAACTCTATTGGATGACCTTTAGGGGGTGAATGATATGGCTAAGAAGCGATGTGCAAATGGATATAATCTCTATATTAAGAAGTGTGCTGAGAATAAGGCTTTCGGGAAATGTTTAACTGATAGAGGATGGGCTAAACTTTCTGAAAAAGAGAAAAGTAAGTTTAATGATACAGCTAAAGAGCAATGCGATGTATAAGCTCAAATCTGGGAAGGAATTGAATGGAGAGGAGACAATTCCGAGAATCATTAGAGCTTTAATAACTCTCAATAAGCCAAGCAGACTTTCTGAGATTGCCAAACAATCCAATATGTCTAAAGAGAGAATCCATAATCGTCTAAACAGCCTGATTAAGAAGGGAATACTACTAAAGGAAGAGTGTAAGGGTAAAAAGTTCTATTATCCACAACCATTTTTTAAAGAGAGAGGAATATTATTTGGATTTTATGAACGAGTATTGCCATTTGTTAATGAAATTAGTGAAGATTTGGATATTAGTCAAATGAAGGTAAGCTATAGTGAATCTGTGTTGGAAAACATATTACTGGCATTAAAATTATTTAGTTTTGAAATAAAGGAATTAAAGGATGATATAGAAATTGAGTGATGAGAAAGAAACTATTAAGAAATTTATCAATTTTAAAGCCATGAATGAATTTAAGAAGAAGATGGAAGCCAAGCAAAAGAAGAATGGGAAAAATGAACAAACAGGAAAAATATTAGATTATATTAATGAATCTCTTGAAGAATAGTTTAGTAAACGATGCTTTAACAATGGTGTCTTCACTCTGCTTTATATATGGGATTAGTTTAGATTGTATTAATTAACAATTAAAAAGGAGCTGATAATTTATGGCAAGTCATAAAACCGTTGGCGGAATTGAACTTTCTTTAGGGAAAGGTGGACTTCGTTTCAAGAAAAAGAAATCGAAGTTTAATATCTGTGTAGGAAAGGAAATGAAAGGTGTTGAAGGTGGAGGTCGCTACGATAAGGATTTCCAAAAGCTTTTCGTGAAGGCTACATTTGATTGTGGAGCTTCAATTACCCCTTCCAAAAAGAAAATATGGGGTATTACTGGAGCGAAAGGTTCTGCCTTAAAGAAAGCTAAAGCTAAAGCAGAGTAAAACCCTAACTTAATTCAATCTTTTTTTTCCTTTTTTAAATATAAGCTCGGACAGAGGCTTCGTAGCTTCTCTGAGGTGTAGAAATTGAACATTGAGAAAAAAGTAGTAGAAGAATTGAAGGTAATACTAAGGAGTAAGGGGAAGGCTGGAAGAGACAGATATGTTCAGAGCCTAAGAGATTGGCTCTATACCGAGTCTAAGAGAGTCCAAGATGAGCAAATGGAAGAGCTGTTAAGAGATAAAAATAATTTCAAGATTAAAGTTTATTAAAAGGTGAAATATATGACCAGATATAGGGAATCGAGCTTTGACTTGTATGAAATTTCAAAAAAGATTAAAGAGAAAAAAGAAAAATTAGATTTAAAGTTAGAAAATCTTCAATTTAGAGAAAGCGAGAGAGAGAGAATGAATATGATTGCTCAGAATGAAGAAAGAACGAAAAATGCTCAGATTTATGCTGAAGATTTTAAAAGAGAAGAACAGCGAAAACGAGACCAATTGGAGTATGATAAATCTGAAGCTGGGAGAACGGAAGCCGTTAGATTAGAAGCTAAAGAAAATAGAAGACGATGGAGAAAAATGGGATACACAGAAGAACAGATTAGAGTACATAAAGGATTGTCTCCTACCGAGAGAGTACGACATATGAATAAAGTAGCCCAAGATGAGACGAACGGATGGTTGGAAAATATAAATCTAAGCAAATTCAAGACTAAATTAAAAGATTTAGTAAATTATAAGCCTGTTTATCGAATTAGGAATCCATAGAAGAGGGGATTAATATGGCTATTGACACTTCTGAATTAAATCTTAAAAATCGATACATAACATTTAAGAAGAATTTGGCAATTGCCGAGAGAGATAATATGTGTGGTCTTTTACCTATATTAGATTTTGATAATCCTAAACTTAAACCTATTAAGAAAATTATTTATCAGAGCTCTCAAAATGAATCATCAACTATAGAAATGACTCCTAAGAGAGTTAAGATATTTTTCGTACGTGATTACTTAAAAATATTCGGGAAAATAACAGCAAAAGGTTTGGCAAGAAAATATGAGGGTATTTTTAGAAAAACAAGAAAGAAGCCCAACAACCAAATAATCAAAGACTTTACCGAGATATTGCATGATTTGGTTGATTTAGGGAAACTCTATAAATGTGGTTCTTATCGTGGAAATATAGTTTACATGAAAAGGATTAACCCAGACAATTTGGAGGAGTTAAGAAATCATGGTTAAGCTCGATAAGGATAAAAAGATTAGGAAAATGGTTGATGATATTAAGGCGGGGAAGCTCTCAATTAGGGAAGCCATGTCAACCTTTCCAGAGCCCGATATTTGTATTATTGAGGATAAGGAAGAGAGTGAGGAAGAGTAAGTCTTGTCATAAAAACTATGATAAACAGTTTAAAGAGGGATTAAGCGAGGGTGAGAGAAAATAGCTGAAGAAGACCAAAATATCGAATTAGATAATGAATATTTGATTAAACAGTGCGTATTCGGAGAATCATTTAATTTAAAGACCACTAACTCGTGTAAGGAATTAGCAACTAGATGCCATATAAATATGCATCAAAATAGTACATTAAAAGCAAGAGAGGGTTTACGAAGTCAAATAATTGATGATGTCAATTTCATTAATCGAGAGAGCCTTTCAGAGCCAAAACAAGCATTAGACTCTGGGGAAGAGTATTATAAAGTCTACAGCGACCCAAATCTTTTCGATGAGGGTTTTGATGAGAAATCATATATAGATAACAGGACTGAAGATAAAAAATTTGGAGTTTGCCACATGAGTTTGTATGGGCTTGAAAAACAATTCTTCTCTCAAGTTAATGATTCTTTCTTCCAATCAAAAGCTAATAGTAATGCTCTTCAAGAAACTGAGGCTTTAATATTTGATGAGAATGTAAGAATAGAACAAAAACCCATAGTTTCTGATTTAGAATTGGAAATAGCTTGGGAAGAGTTTAAAAAGAATTATGATTATGAAAATATATTGTTGGCTAATTTTGGCGACCAAAACACTATTTCTGTTAGTACAGAAATTTCAGATTATAAAAAAGTAGAACATCAGATAAATAAAATAAAGGAAATATTATTCAATAAAGGTTTATTAAAACCAAAAGGGTTTAAAACAGTAGCTAAAGCAACCCCAGAGGCATTACAAAAGAAATTTGAGATATGTAATAATGTATCAAATCCTAAAGTAGAGCAAGGAAGATATAAAATATGCTCCTCTGCCGACCTAAAAAACAAGCAGAGCTTTTTCTTCAAGACAAGACAACGACCTATACAACCTACTATTGACGAATACCTTACTGGTGAGCCAGTATCATTAGAAAGAGGGGGGAAATGGAAGGATGGGAGTAGATTAAGCTGTTGGCACAACTTTTTAGCGTATGTGGAGTATCCAGAAGTGATAAAAAAACGATGGATGGAAGTATTATTAGCTTACGAGAATAATGACATAACAAAAGAGCAATACGATAATGCTGTAAATGACATTAAGAAAATGGAAGAGATGTTTCAAGTAGATATGAGAGAAGGTAATGCTCAGCATGGATTTACTAAACCAACTACATATCAACCCCTACGCTTACGGTTATATGGCTCTCAGAAATCGGTTAATGATTTGATTAATAAATTTCTCCGATTTAATCCCCTTAATGATAATACTGTACCAAATAGCCCCACAAAATATACTATTGAGAATGCTTTTGAGCCTATTGAATTGTATCAGCTACGAGAGAATAGTATAATAACCCCTGAATTTGTCGAGGAGCAATTAGCCGAATTAAAAGATATGAGTTTGGATGATATATGGGAGAAAGCTGAGGAAGGAGTAAGAGAGAGTGAAATAGAGTACGAGTTAGATAATTGGGATGATATTTGGGGTGATACTGACCAAATAGAAGATAATGTGAATGAGTTTAGAGAGATTGAAGAGGATTTATTTAGCTCTGATGATTTAGAGGGTTGGAATGATTCTATTGAAGTATATCACCAGCTTGGAGAACCAGCTTACAAATGGCATTTAAAACAGAATGTAGATAAACCAATAATAATTAGAGATGGAGAAATTAATTGGATTAGGGAAGACCAAACATCAGACTTTATTGATTCTTACGATTGGCTCTTTAGAGATATGTTCCCAACTGTACCATTACCTATTATAAGACAGAGGGTAAAACAATTATCTGATGCAGAAAAAAAGGATTACTGGGTTTGGGAAGGAAGAGAAGACTTTTTGGCGTATATTACTCATAAGAAGTTTGTACATAGGATTGAACAGGGGCTCGTGGATTTGTACGAGGATTTAGAGTATAGATATTATGAAAGTGATACTCCAAATGAGAAGTTAGGGGTTCTTGAGGAATTTCCAAGAATAATACGTATAGTAGAATCAGCTAATACAATATTAAATGATAACGATTATGAGAATTACTTCGAAATTAAAGATTATATATCTAAGCCTATACAAGAAAAATTAAAGGAACTAAAACTATTAAAGGAGTAAAACTAATGGAAAATATTGAAAATATTAGGAGACCTGATATCAAGGTAGATAGTTTTGCTGATTTCATAGAAAAAAATAACAAGGGGAAGGAAAAGATTCAAAAAATCAAAAGAATCTTAATTTTTGTACTTCCATTAATATTCGTGCCACTATTAGCTATAACAATAGTGAAAGGTATAAAGAGACTAAATAATGGAGAGGAGGTGAAAGATAGTGGAAAATATTGAAAAGGCTTTATTACAAATAAACGAAACTCTAAGGGAAATTAGAGATATAAAAAGAGAAAAATTGGATTACGAAATAAAAAATGACAAAAGGGATTTTAATATGTGGAAAAATCAACAAGACCTATTAGGCTCAATGAAAGAAGGTTTTGACGATATGGGTGATAATCTTAGTAAAGTAACGGGAAAAGATGGACAAATAAAAGACAAATTATTGGAGATGATGGGAATAAAAGAAGAAATCGAAATTGATGGTCTTGATAATCTTGATGGTCTTAAGGAAGATAACGAATTAGAGGATAAATAATGAAATATTGCGACAAAATATTCGGATTTAAGGAAGTTTTAGAGGGAGCTCTTAATTTGAACGATAAAAAGCTTCGGAAACTTATCACTAATTTGGTTGCAGATTTAAATCATGTTTTTGAACAAGTAGAATGCTCTGAAGAGGATTTAGATATTGAAAAAAAAGATATTAGTAATTATTTTAGTTAAGCTCCCTTCTGTTTCCATATCCTTACTTTTTCGATAATCTTTTTCTTATTCTTTTGATAATATTTTTTATTTTTTTTTCTCTTCATTTCTTTTCCCTTATCAGATTGACAATACTTTCTATGTGCTTCTTTTCCCTTATCAGATTGTTGGTATCTCTTTAATCTTTCTTTTCCCTTATCAGATTGCTCGTATCCCTTTATTGTTTCTTTCCCTTTCTCAGATTGTTTATAGGATTGTTTATATTCCTTTGAACACTCTTTACAATCATACCTTAGACCGTCATTATTGCTCTTATTTCTATGGAAATATTCTGTTGTTGCTGGTTTAAGCTCACAACACTTAGTACACTTTTTTATAGTCTTTATTGTGCCTTTCTCCATTATTTCCCATTTCCATATAACTTTTTATATCCTTCCTTTAATTTTTCAATTAATCCTTTATACAGAGCTTTAGTTGTGCCACTTCCTTCATATTTTCTGTAACTATCCCCAAGCATTAATCTATGTGAAGCCATTATATCTGTACCATGTGGTTTATAGCCCGAAATCTCATTTTTAGCATCTTTTTCAGACGTATTAACAACTATTTTCTTAGGCTGAATAATATTAATCGCTTTTTCTATAGAAGGTTTAAAAATAGGCTCTTTTTTTTGATACTTACTAAAATCAACCAATTCTCCCACTCTCCGTTAGTCTTTTAATGTTTGGTTCTATTTGCTTTTCAGATATATCTATACCATAATCCTCACTTATAACACCAGATTTAACCATTAGTTCTACTAAGTTATCAATTAACTCTTCGTTAGGGGCTTTAGCATTCTCTTTTAAAGAAAAATATCCAGTTCTCTTCTCATGGCTAACTTTAACAACAATCCCTTTTGCTAATAATCCATAAGGGGTTTCATATATCTTGGTTCTAATTTTTGCTTCTCCTATATTTTTGGCTGTAGCGATTTCCTTTATAGTCTTTCTGTCATGGTCTTCTAAATAATCTATGATTTCTTCTCGAATTGTCATAATATATTATAAAATATGAAATCTAAAAGTATTATGAGTATAATGGTTTATCGGTTTACGTATAATATTATACCTATAATCTCATAGCTAATCAAAACTATATGATAATAAAAAAAAGCTTTAAAATAACTCGTTTTGTACGATTTTAAGAATAAATAGAGGATGATGGGAATATGGATAAAAATAATTAACAAGTAAAAATTATTTTGTAATATATCCCAGAATATATTAAGCTCTATAGCTCCACGAGAGAGTAATATTAGAGTGAGGAAAAAATCAGAATATCTTAAACTCGTTAGTATGCTTATTTTTACGACTTCTATTTTCACTTTAACCGAGTTAAATCATCATGTATAATTAAAATGGTTTTAGAGCCACATTGATTATTGAAGTATTTAAAAAATTCAATATTGAATTAATCAGAATCAGATTTTACTACGATGTGGTTATTACCTATTGCTTGGATTTTACCACTATATTCTTTTTTGTTAACCGTAAGGGTAACAGTTTCATTTTGTTCTTTTGCTCGAATCAATATATCTCTAATACTATTAAAATCAGTCATGGATAATAATTGGGATGTGAAACTTATTAATGTTAAGACTTAATAAAATTTCAAATTGTCCTGTTCAAATAAAAAAAAGTAGTTAATTATAAATTTAATTCTTTAGCTCGTTTTTTGATTTCATTTTGAGTAAAAGGTTTGAACATAGCTTTCAGTTCTTTCCAAATAGTTATATGATATTTCGCAGTTAACTTATCATCAAGCTCCTTGCTCCAAATCTTTTCTTTTGGATTTCCCATTACTGTTATTTTCTTTTTAGGTTCTTCTATTTTTATTACTTTTTTAGGTTCTTCCTTTACTTTTTTTGCCAATTATATCATCTCGTTGGTTTAATCTTTTTAATATTCGTTCTAAACGTTTATTTTCCTCCAATAATACCCTTCTACATTCCAACGGAAGAGCTTCTTTAGGTTTCTTTAGCTTCGAGTTATTATAAGCCTTAAACATTTCTTTTCTCTCGATTCTCTCCAATTCCATAATTCTCCCTGATTTTACATCTATTTCTTATTATGCTTCTCTCCAAACATGTTTTTACTCCATTGTAAGTATTGTAGATTATCTCTCTCACTGTAAATTTATCTAATCGTGCCTTAACTAATAGTAATTGACATTCTACTAATAACGATATTAACTCAATATCAGAGCATTTAAGCCCGTTTTGGTGTAAATACTCTTTTTTCTTAGGGTTTACGATATATTCCATCATATAAAACTACTCACTCCCATTCTATTTTCATAGGCTTCTTATCTGTTTTCGGTTTAATTCTCAGCAATTTTAACAAATTAGGGTCTATAGAAGTGTCCAATTTCTCAAACTTCAGCTTAACTATTGGTGGCTTCCTTACTCGAAATATAGGTATTGGTGGCAATTTCTTTCTTAAATCAAAAACTTCTCTAATTAGTTCATATAATTCCCTTTCTCGTTTAGACTCGTTTTCTATATACCTTTCTAAATTTAGGTCTTCTTCAGAATTATTCTTTTTATCTATTTTATGCTTATACTTATTGTTTTCCTTCATTTATTCCCACTCCAACACTCAGTACATAGCTTTAAGCAATTATTATCTAAATCTCGTTTAAAGATTACTATACTACTATACTTCTTACAGATTGAACATTTAGTTCTTGTAGTGGCTCTTTTTCCAAAAATCCTAAATTTAATACGGACTTGTTTAAGCATTAGATTCACTCTTTTTTCTTGAAGTTTGGTAATAAGTGAGCTATACATCGTATTACTGGGTTCTTTCTGCTCTAACTCTTTAGCTGATATTATTTCTTGGTCTATTCGCTTAAGTATTTCATTCATTCTATTCACATCTATTTTTTGTTTGAATAAAAATGGGTTTAAAATAAAAAAATGTGTGGAATAACCACACTGAAAACATTTATCGCATTTTCCTCCTCAAGAAACACGATAACAGTAAATAAGGTAAAAATTTCTCTCTTTAGGTTCGATAATATAATCATTCCGATTATTATTACGTTTGAAATAAACATAATTATAGGTTCAATATAATAGACATCTTGAGACATAAGTACACCATCACCAAGAGCAATGGTAAAGGTATCATTCGATTGAGATAACATGTAAGTTCCAAGAATCATTTGAGAAGCCACTGATGGAACAAAAGTACCACCAATTACTTCAACATCATAGATAAATTCATACGAAACACCATTCCACCATAACATTGTATAATTGTTATCTGGAACAGGAGTTAAGTCAGTGAATTTAACTTCAGAGTTAGTATTTAATTGATAAATACCAACATCAAAGGTGTATGAAGTTAAGCCTGTAATATTTCGAATGTAGTAGTCGTTAGAGCCATAATAGTCGATTCTCATTTCTATTAATGTAGCTATAGCATTACCATTAAGAGTAAGTAATCCAGAAGCGTCAGTTAAACCAGAATCAAACATAACTCCGTCAGCCCATAGTTCCACCAAGACACTCTCAGCAGGATAATCTACTCCAAATGAATTTACCATGTCAGCATAGTCTATATCAAAGTCTACTGAATTACCCGAATCGAACTTACCTTTACCTTTTCCTTTACCTTTACCTTTTCCACCACCACCAAATACATTGGGAATAGTAGCGAAGAGGATTGAGAATATTAACAGTGTTGCGAGGAGGATTTTACGTTTTGTTGTTTTTTTTGACATTTTTCTAAACCATTTTGGTTTATTTTTCCCATTTTTATCATTCATAAATCGGAATTTCTTCCGACAAAATATAATAAACGCCATTTTATTTAAATGTTATAACAAAGTTTAACATAAGAATAATCATGTTAAAATTCAATAAAACAAATACAATATTACAACATTCTTTTATTAAAATAAAACATTTTATTAACTATGGTGAGAAGTATAGAAAGAGCTTGTAAAATCCTTAAAATAGGAAATTCAAAAGGGATAATTATTGATAAAGATACTATAGAATATTTAAAATTAGATGTTGGAGATATGGTTAAGATTACAATAGAAAAAGTAGAAAATAAGGATTAATTTTCCTTCTGTGTTTCATTTAAGTTGTTAATACAACCTAATCTTAGACTTTTTTCTTTCTTTCTTAAAATGAACTTACAGCTCTAAAGCTCTTAGTATAAGAATATTTTATCAGTAAAAATAAAAAAAGTAATAAAAAAAGGGTTTAAACTTTATACTCATCTAATTCTTTTCTCACTTCTTCGAGTTTAGACGAGCTATTCATAAATTCCATTGCTTTAAACAAATCTTTCTTAACCTTATCCATTGAAGTAGTTAAATCATTTATCATAGTCATTAATTTGTTATTCTCTAATTTCAAATCCATAATTTCTTCCGAATTATCTTTTACGGCTTCGGCTTTCTCTTTATATCCATTTGCTTTCTCTAAAGTATGCTTTAGGCTTCCGATTAATACTTTAGCTTCGATTTTAGGTAAATACTCGTTAATTAGCTTCTCTAAGTTGTTTGTAATGTAATTTCGGTCTACTAAGTCTTTAACTCGGTGTTGTGTCCATAATTGGTATAAATTTGCATCTTCAAAAGTAAATTCACTTTTTAACATAGTAAAACATAGGCTTCTAATATTATAAGGTTTCAAAAGCTCGTTTAAGCTATGCTTCTTTACAAAATACTTAAAATTATCTGATACAGTTGTAGAATTGGTTATACTACTAAATATATTCATATCTAAGTCATGTTTCCAAAAATATTTTCCTTCAAACCTTATTGTTTTTCCTTCTTTTGCTTCGAAAACAACTTTATAACGTTTTTTAGGTTTTCCTATAGGTTTTCCGTTTTTTCCCTTCTCGTAATATACTTCATTCTTAAGGCTCTCTATTCTTTTAGTGTTTTTCTTATCATTTTTATCTAAATTTATGGTTATAGTTCTTTCAAAATAGTTCTTAAGTTCATTACAGAAATTCTCAGCAAAAACCAATAGAAACAATACATTCTTTCTTTCAGTTTTAGTTCTTTCTTTTATTACATAGTAGAAATCGTTTTCTTGATTATTTAGCTTCTTTATTATTTTTCCGTTAACTTTCTGAAAGTCTTTAGGTTGTAGTTTTAGAATATCAATAGGATTTAACCCAGAATACATCATTATTCTAAGAATAATCTTATATTTCTCGTTTAACTTACTATATAACTCCACAACTTCATTATATTCAATCCCAGAGCCTATTTTTATGCTTTCTTGTTTCAATTGGTCTAATCTTTTAGGGTTTGCTTCGAAATCCCTTCCGAGATAAGCTAAAAGCCCTTGAAAAGTCCACATATAGCTTAGAAACGAGTTTCTCTTAGTTCTTGGTTTATCTTGTGGTTTATTCTTTTCTAATTCTAAGCTAAACTTAACCCATTTCATTAAAATATTAGCTCGTGTTTCTGGGGATTCTAATTTCCATGCATCAAAAATAAGGTTGTTAATATTGTTTGTATCCCATTCTTGAGTTATTTCGTTTCTTTCTTTAGTTAACTTACTCAAAAAAGTTGGTAAGTCAAAATTAGTTAGTTCTTGAATATTATCTTTAAACCTATTAACCAAATAAGGAAATATTTTATCTAAAGCTGATAATTGGTTTTTTTCTTTCTTAGGCGTTAATGTAGAATCCCTAAGAAACTTTTTAATAGGTTCAATATTTTTCAAATAGTTTAAATTTTTGGTTGCTCTTCCCATAATAACCATGTTTTCTTATATTTTAGTCATAAATTTGAATGATTTGTTACTAAATAATAAGAATCATGGTTTTTTAAATTTAACTACAAAATTCGGAATAATAACCATTTTAAATATAATTAAAATTGTACTTATTTTACTACAATGATAACTTCATTATCCAATGATACAGATTGTTTTAAACCTGTAAAACTGTATAATTAGAAAGCGAAATTTGAAATGAATTGGAGAAAAATCAAAAAGGGATAGCTAAGACATAATTTATTTAATTTCTCTTATAAAGAGTAACATGGGTTTATACTAAATATGGACAAAGAACAATTAATAGAAAAAAAAAATCCTAAAGAAATAATTCAAGCAGAACTATTAATTGAGGATGGTAAACTCGATGACGCTCTCACGCTCTTGAAAAATTACGAACAGAAAGAAGGGCTTAACCATTATGATAAAGCATCATGTCATCTACTGCAATATCAAATTCTATTTTGGCAAGG
>LAZR01001049.1_pt1 | contig 18529 bp, 43 predicted proteins | sample 329461 | NCBI WGS metagenome assembly LAZR01 (sample SAMN03002196, study PRJNA259156) | marine sediment metagenome | biome: sea floor; feature: Hydrothermal impacted sediments; material: marine sediment; isolation source: Loki non-amplified sample from Loki's castle hydrothermal vent sediment ...
AAAGTTTCACAAAATTCCGTCTGTATACAAACCGTCCGTACCGTCTTTCCAGTAACCGGACATTTAATCTTGCCTGACTCCCGTATCACGCCGGCCTGTTTTAGTCTGGTAATCTCTGGCCGGATATTGTTTACGTCTATTACCTGGAGTACGGCCATTATTTCCCTGTCTGTCATGCTGGATTTTTGCGTAGTCATTAAGAGAGAAACAATCCTTTGCCGGTAAGTCCTGCCCTTGCCTTCGGCTTCATGCTCGGCGTGGGACAGGCGGGAGTTGTCGTGTATGTCTTTCATGTTAATCCTTAAAAGTTTTGGGCGGGGCTAACGCCGAGCAGAAGCTAGAGCTTATTGCCTTCTTTATCATGTTCGACACAAAGAGTATCGTCATCGTCTTGATCGAAATCCCAACCCTCGAAATGCTCGTCAGCTAAGGCAGATACTTCTTGGTCGATCTTGTCAAATTCCTGGTGGTCGTAATGTTCCACGGGGAAACGAAGCCAGAAGCTACCCTGTCTATTTTCTTCATATTCGTCCGTTTCTACGAAAAGATCATCATTCATACATTCGACGCCGATGTATTTTATGAGGTAATCGCAAACAATACATCTAAAGTCTGCCTCGAACTCACCGTAGTTATAGGGAGAACAACGATGGAAATCTGTACTCCATACAAATACATGGCATTTTATTTCTTTTTTCATTTATCTAACCTTTCATTAAATATTATTTAAACTTAAAAAACTCAAACCCGCTCTGGGCGTAGTCGTTTGTATCTGTATCTACCATTACCCCAAACCTGGCCTTGGCATGTGTCCGACGAGGCTCGGTGTTAAATATCTTCTCAAGCTGCTCCGGGGTAAAGCAGTCAAGGTTGTTTATGAGCATGTCGCTGAGCGGGGTGGCTCGCATGGCTTATCTCCGTCTGCAAGGGCGAGAGCGTCAATCGCTCTGTTTACTCCCTCGTATGATGGATTAGAATATCCAGTTTCATCACTAAAGCAATCCACGAACTCCTTCAACGCCTCATACATAGCTTTGTTTTGGGTTAGAAGAAATTCTATCATGTAAAGCTCTTCAAGGTCTCCGTCATAGATAGCCCCTTCAAGGTCAAGTAATGAGGCTTGTAAGTAACCGGAAATTTCCTGTCGTCTAGGTATTTCACTCATTGTCTTTCTCCTTTGGCTGTTTAGCCTTTAATTTTTCAATGTCCATCTTAAGCCAGTGTTCACATATCCATAGGACATTAGTTATAAACTTACTGCATTGTTCAAGGTCGTGTTCGGACAAGGTGACATTCTCGCCGGCGTCACCAACCCTAGCCCCGTTATGCTTAAGCCATTCGTGTGTATCGTCTTGGTTCCACTCACGCTCAAAAGAAGTTCTGTGTCTACCTACCGTCACTGTCCAGCCGAGAGCCTTCAACGCCTTTGTAACCTCTAGTACAAGCAAACCCCAATAATACCCAAGCTGAGGATTAGACTTGCTCTGGTGGGGCTTACGGTGCTTCTCGAAGCCTCTGTAATCGTCGGGCTTGCCAGATAAGAACTTTCGCCTTGCTTTGGGGTCGTCATAGATGATCTGTTTCTTTATTACTGTATAGCCGTATTCAGGCATTACTGCTCCTTATTTAATATAGCTGCTCGCCACAGTCATCGCAATAAGGACTGCTGTTGTGGGCGGTTACTTCATGTCCGCAATTATCACAGAACCAAGTGTCGCTCCATCCGTTACGTTTTGCGGCTTCTGTTAAATCACCGTTATCATCTATTTCGTAACCATTCATTACTTTACCCCTTAATCAGTTGGCCTATGACCTTAGTATCGCATAGACACACATTCTTCGTTAAAGGTATTCCATATTCTTTTACCACTTTAAACCACGCGCAATCATCCTGACAGCAATTATTGCATTCTCTTTCTTGGCTGTACATAAGAGGACAAAAAACCGCACCGCCTGCTTCAATATCTTCAAATCCACCACACTTAGTTCTCTTGAGTTTTCTCATTATTTTACTCCTTAAAGCCCCCACCTCTGTCAATAGAGGCAGGGGGGATTGGGGGTTGGTTAGAACTGCGGAGGCTCTTCCGGCAACGGGCCAGAATCGTCATCTCGCGGGATGTTCTGGTTCTGGGCGAACTGATCGGCTGTCTGGGATGGAGCGTCTGCGACTTCTAACTGTCGGTAAACCCTGATACCACCAAAAACACCGTTGTACTCTACCGTCATATCATTAAAGAGGATAATCTGCTTGCCTGCCCAGTCATCGGAGTTGTCGCCCAGGGTCGCAAAGAAGGCTTTTGTGTTGGTGACGTTCAGGATAAGAGGCTTATAAGCACCTGCAAAGCTAACAACCCATTTAACTTCCGGCTTGCCCTCTTGCCCTACGTCCTTACGTTCAACGCCTGCAACAGTCAACCGTGTCGGCTGTTTCAGGTCTGACTTTTGTATGTAATTACTTTCTAGCATGTCATCTATTGTCGGCATCATTTGCCCTTTCTGTTTAGTTTCTTGTTCTTGTTCGTTTCGGTTTCTTGTTCTGATTCTGTGTCGAGGCATTCTCCTTTTCGTCGTCTAATAATTGATCCCATGCCTGTTCAGGCCGGGGCTTGCGTATATGTATTTGTTCTACTGGTATGTTGTCGTGGGTGTTATTGCTCATCGGGATAATTCTCCGCAAATAATTCTTCATTGATTACTTTGGCATCTCTTGATAAATCATCGTAGCATATCCGGCACAAGGCTGTGGTAGTATCTCTTTTCCATGAGTGATTCCAAGATGCAACTGTATTTGGGTCGCCACATTTACTGCATATTATTACACTCATTTGAAAAACTCCCTATCTAACGGCTTACGCTTTGTAGCCGATTGTACCTCACGCCGTCTTAGTTCGTTATAAAATTCGTCCCAGTGTTTAGGGATTGGTACTGACTTCATTTTCTCGTCAAGCCACAACACCTTAAGCCCTTTTAGCTCATCAAAAGACATATCCTCTACCTTAACCTCGTCTCTGAGGTATTTGGCGTAGAGTAACTTCTTTTCTGTAAGGGTCATGTCGTTTGCAGCTTTCCTTTGAATTTATCACACCTGTCAGGGCAGCTCATTCTCGACGTAGTACAAAAGTTATATTCGGTTGTTACGTCGAATCGTTTGGCTAATGGTGCTTCGTTGGTTATTTTTGGGTTCTCCAGGCATTTAGCCAATGCCAATGCGTCGTCGGCGTTCATACAATCGTATAGCTGGATATACTCACAGTCCTCACAGTACTGTTTTAGCTTCGGGTGTTTCTTTACAAACCCGTCACGCTTTTCATGCCCTGAATCTATAAGTTCTTTTTTGTAGTCTTCGTTTCTTTCTTCTTGGTCACTCATTTCTTACCTTTCTTAAACATATCGCTAAACACCTCTGCGACAGTTGCAATATCAACAGGGTACAGCTTACCCCCACACACGCAGAACGTGACTGGCTTGCTTAGCCATGTTGGGGCTTTGCATTTGTCGCACACGTATTTTCTTTGGTCGCTCATTATATTACTCCATAAGTTACTTAAATGACTCCCCACAGCGGTTAGGCCGTGGGGGTCTTGGTGTTACTTTACTGGTTCTAGGGCAAAATACGGAACTCGCCCACCGTTCCATGAAGTCTCTATACCATCGTCATCAATACGATCTATGCAGTGCTCAGTATCTACTTGGGGGTGGCTCTTGTGTGGCGATTTATCAGTCCAGTCATTCTCGCCATCTTCAAACTTCCGCACTACCTTAACCTTGTCACCTGCCTTAATCCCATGATGCTCAATCCACTGCGCCTGCTTTTCGGCGTATGTGCCTGTCAGGGCGGAGAAGTAGGCTTTGGCGATTTTAGCGATAGCGTAACGACTCTTAATGCCAATCACCTTATCAATATATCCAATTTTACTTAAGCCATAAGATGAATGTATGAAAGCTGCCGTATTGACATAGGTATAGTCAGGTGCTTGGTTATTAGCAAGCGATAAACTATCACCATCGTCAAATACTACGCCATTATGAGTCTTTCCGCAATACTCAAAGCTAACCACGTCACCAACAGCCGGGACGTAGGCAGAGACAGGCTCTAGGGATTCAATGGGGAGCAAAAGCCCAGTTGTGTCCTCTATGGTGTCATCGTCTTCGAATCTGCTTATTTCTCTTACTTCGCCAAGATGATTTCTCGTAGTCACTGGCATGTCTTTGCTCTCTCTTGTCACCCTAACCTTATCACCTACTTTATAGCTAGAAGGGGTGCCAGGAGTGGCAGGTTTCTCGCTGGCAGTCCCCTGCACAATCTTTGAAGGGACTTTTGACTCCGTACCAGTAACTGCCTTTTCTACGCCGGTAATCCGAACAGATTGTAGGCTCAGCAAAAAGGGGTGACAATGGCCCTCACCTCGTCAATATCGGCCTTTTCAGGCAACTTAACGAGAGCCAGTGCCTTTACTTCGGCATTATCGGCGTCATAAGCTGGCATGGCCGTACCTGAGCCGTGTACTTTCAGCTTCGTGCTGTCGATGTTGCCATTTTCGTCTTTAGATTTGATGTTTTCTACTACTGCATAATTAAATAAACTTTGTGTCTTCATAATAATACTTCCTTCCATTAAAGTTATGCCTGTTAAGGCGTTAGTTACTTAAAATACACGGTGCGTACGTGGGAATATAATCCCCTTTCCTTGGTGCGCTACATTCCTGCCTATCAGGCTTTGCGTTCAGGGTGGTCTTTCACGCAACAAGTTTAATGCGGACACGCTATCATCCACTACGCACCGTGCTTATATCCATTCGATCGACAAGCGGTTTTGCCTTAAAGGTTATCAGCGTTGTCTCGGTCGTCCTTAATCGGATAGCAGCATATTAACTGCCCGCCAAACCGTTCCAAGATACTGTACGGCTATTTTGTTTGTGCCGCCCGAATGGGATATATCTGTTATTTACTTTTAAATGGTGTCCAAAACTGTTAAGCCTTGGACACCTATCTGTTAACGCTTTCTGTGAGGCACTGTCTTAATAAGACATGACTACTGCGCTCCTTTCCGCGTTTTAGTTTTTAAAGAGCCACTCCAGGGGCCAGACTAAGACTTAGCCCCGTCGGAAGAGGGTGATTTCTTCAAGGTTGCCTGCATACGGCGGATGTTGAGGATGAATTCGTCGAAGTCTTCGTACCTGACTTGGACAGAGCCTAAATCTCCTTTAAAGCTGATAAAATGGCCGCGATCATCAACCTTAAGGCCAAAGTTGCTTGGATTGTCGGCTATCTCAAACTCCGTCAAAGGCTCGGACAGGACAGTGAGGTCGTCGAGTTTGTCAAAGATATTACCGACAAGAATATACCCAATCGCCTTAATCCTACTAAGCATGTCTCTTTTATTGGACTCAGTATACGTTTCACTATTATATTCCATTCGCCACATATTCCCTTTTTTTAGCAAGACAACACCATTGCAACCATCGTGGTACTCGTCCCCATGCCTAAGATCAGGCTTCTTTTCCTCGGCGATCTTTTTTTCAAGCCCATCTATAACGCCCTGTATATAGTCGCAGACGGCTTGCTCAGCGTCTTTAAAGGCTTGGTGGTTGTCAGGGGTGGGGTTGTCTTTAAACATGTCAGCCAATGTTTCTGCCTTGGTGTATACGCCACCGCAACACTGCGTATCATATAAGGGGCATTTACTACCGCCACAATATGTGGCTTTTTCGTACCTTGCACAACAAGCGCATGTTTCTCGCCCTAACTCAAACCCTCCGCTTTCTAACACATCTATCAACTGCCCTCTTGTCGCGTCCCTGCCCTGCTGATGGTGTAAAAGTGAACACCACAAGGCTGGAAGGTCGCCTTTCTTTGCTTCTTGCTGAACATATTCTTTCGTCATAAATTTCATTTCTAAACTCCTAATAAGGTTATTTAATTGGCCCGGCTGTCGCCAAGCAGCCATGTCGTCTTGATTAGCTTCATTTTGTACTCCTGAATAGGACTGCAACGGGGGTTAGGACTTTGTAAAGGGCAATATCTATGAACACGAAGCTCGTGCGAATATCTCCTGCTGGCCCTATGTAAATCCTTGGCACTGGATACACGTCGTGCCAATTTAGTTCCTTCATTCGTTCGTCCTTATACTTAAATCCGATGAAGTCGGGGTGGTCGGGAGCCTGCATTAACGGAGTCTCTTGTTCAAAGATATAATACAGGTATTTAGTATTATTATTACAGCAGATAGGAATCTCCACTATCTCCGGCTTAGGTTCTTCGTAGCCTGCGCGGAGGCGGTAGGTGAACTCGCCTCGAAAAGGATGAGTAATTGCTGTGATTCTATACCATTCAATCGCCGACGTAATAGTACGGCATTCAAACTCTAGCACGCCTATTCTATGTGCCTCAGTCCTCATTTCTAGCGACCAGCCGCCATAGGCAAGCCATTCGTTATCCTTCAACGCCTGTATTATTTCTGTGTTATTCATTTTATCTCCCTGTAATCATTAGCAAGGGTTGTGGTACGCCTAACTACCTCGTTGTGTGGAAGTCCAGGTTTAGTTACAATAACTTCTAAGTCGGCAATAAATTCATCCAACAACTTCTCTTTAGCCTTGAGGGTGTCGTGTTCGTTCCAGCAGGTGACAAGGCGTTGGGCGCATTCAGCCTGTTCTTTGTGCCGTGATTCATAAGCGGTTCCGACGAGATTCATCTCGGCAAGTGTGTCGCCATCAACAAAACCTATCGTCAGTCCACGTCTTTCGAGTTGTTTGTTTATATTTTCCATTACATTATCCCTTTTAAATTAGATGCAGCCCGCACATATCAACGCCTTGTGAACGAGAGGAGTGCGGACTGCGGTGTTTCGAGTAGGTTTCGTTCACAAGGACTTTCATATATTTACACTATACCCAATAAAATTAAGAGTGCCAACTTTAAAACAGGAATTATTTAAAAATAATTGATCTCTTCTGGTAATGTAACTGATTTAGGGGTGGCATTTCATCCCTAAAGAATGCAGACAGGTACTTTGCTGAGCCGATTACGTCATTTAGGACATCACATACCATAGGGTTGTTCATTTTGACTTTAGAGGTATCAGGCAGGGCTTCTACCACCTCTTTAAACAAAGGGAAGAGCGTAAGCATGTCTTTGTATGCAGGGTTCTTTTCCAGTATGGCCTTTGCGATTCTTGTTTGTTGTGCTGTAAGCATCCTATTCCTTAATTCAGTTGTTAAGTAATCCTTAACTACTCAGCGGGTCTTGCTTAGTATGAGTTTCCACTGCTTATCATTGTTTTACTCCATAAAACATTATTAAATGCCCTAGCCAGTGACCGAGACTGGTAGAATACCGCTAAGTATCCATTAGCCCACACAGCTTCAAGATTTATAGTCTATCTGCCCGACAATTAGCCTCGCGAGCCTTCATTGCCGTTGTGTTGCTCTAGGGTAGGTTATTTACTTTTAATGAGATAGGCAGGAGTCGAACCTGCGTGAAACTGTTCTGTATTGACCTGTATCGGGTAGGCAATACTTAGCGAGAAGCCCATTTTTCAGGTTCAAGAGATTAACGCCAACCCTAAAGGCATCTCTTCGCCGCTTCCTTGTTTCAGCTTCGCTTGGAGCCTGACGGTCACCATTCCGCCACTATCTCGTATAATATCATCGGGGCAGGATTGCCGCGCCTAGGACGACTATTTCGGATTTAACGCCGCCCGATGATATATGTTAAGGTGGGGCGAGTGCAGAGTAATCAGAATCAATCTATACTTGAAAGGCAATAAAATGAGTCGGCGTTTGTGTGTGGGTCACGGCGTATTAACGCTACCACCGCCTTAGAAATGCCCTGCACTGCCCCATATTGTTATGTTAAAGAGCTACTGTTCTATACCCATCATCTGTCTGATGTGGTAGCCTGCGTCTTGTAGCCAGCAACCTATATGAGTGGCTTGCTGGTGGCTGAAAGACATTGAACATCCAGCAGAATGAATCATAACAAAGCCGTCCTTTTCTTCAAATGCAACTTCTGTGTAGCCAGACTTGTATTTCAACTCATTGCCATTGTCTTTTATTTTCCTAGCCATTATATCACTCCAAAAGAAAAGCCAGCAACAAGGACACCGGCTAGGAACCTTGAATACTGGCAATTTCGTAATATACTACTTAGATTTGTTGGCCGGTGTTTCATTTCTTTACTTTCTTTAATGCTTATTCATGGCAATTCTCCTTATTAAAGTCATGCCTTAAAGCTAAACTATACACCACGCCAGCCATAAGTCAAATTTTATTTTGAAAATAATTAAAAAAACATGAAAATACTTGCTTTTGGGCTGTGGTAGGGTATAATATATATATGGCAGACACACAAATAAACATTATCAAAGCAATCCATGAGGGTATTTATGACTCTGTAAGGGGCAAGAAACTAAAGCTCAATAAAATGCAGGAAGCCATATTAACCTCAAATAAGAGAGTCCATTTGTTTTACAGGGGTTCAGGACGGCCAAAACAAAGCCCGCCAGGCGAGTGACACCTGACAGGCCGGGTTCTTTAAAAAGTACATAATTATTCGACTAAAAAGGCTCAGCCCCTTGCAAGGGCAGTACAGTTATCACATATCCCTCTTCGACGGCGATCCCCATAAACCCGTAATCAAAACGACTGTCGACTGTAAACCTGTCGTGAGAAGAGGCAATGACATACATGGCAGAGCCGTAAATAGACTTTTCTGGCCTTCTCTGGACTACGATAAATTTCATAATCAACCTTTCTAATTCTTAAACAAGTCCTGCATAAGCTTAGGGCATACAAACCCAACGGCTACAAGGACAATTAACTGTAATATGCGTAATGGTTTGTTATTGCTCATTTTGACTCCTCTGCTGCGGCGATGGCTTCTCGGACGGCTCTTGTCTTAGGTTCGCCACAGCCCGGAATGTAGCCGTTTGGCCCAAGATGAGCAATTACGCCCTTACACGCTGCCAGTAAATCAGGAAACGCATTACAGGCGGTGACGATATATTCGGCGTTGGCTTTGCCTTGTGGTATCAAACCCTCAACAGATAGCCATATACGAGCGATATTCCAGCCGTCATAACTCCGAACAGTAACACATTCAGGGTTATTTCTTTCGTAACTCATTATATTGTCCCTGTTAAGCAGTCTCCACGGTAATTTACTATGTTCTTTCATTTTTATATCCTTTCAAGATTAGCCCCGGACAGGGGCGGTTAGTCGGTATAACCTACCACTGCGACAGGGATAGTGCCGAGGCGGTAACTGTCACCGAAGATAGTTATGCCGCAAAAGCCTCGTTTAATGTCTTTAGTGCAGACTGTTCGGTGTTTTCCGCAGTGGTCTATAGTGTCGCCTGCCCTGATTAAGCTGATATGCTTTTTGCTTACTTCAATACTCATCGTTAATACTCCTTAAAAGGGTTAATAGTTAAACCAGCCTCGATCTTTTCAACCGATACAGCTAAACATCTGCGGGCTGGGGGTGGGGTTTTAGGTGATCTTGGGGGTGAAATAGTCCACGCAAGCGGGCAATTCACCTTGCCTATGGCTAAGCCCATGATTCACACAGCACTTGCCGCCGCCGAAATCGCTATGGTAATTACATTCGCAACACTTTTGCCCTACTGATTCGTGCTTCACTTTCGGTTCTTCCATAATACACCTTCACTTTCTTTAAATAAAACCCTATTAACGATTAACAAACGGCCTCCATAGGTCGAGGCCGAGAGTTAAGCATTAAACAGACTTAGTGAAATAACACTCATAGTCAGCCTGACCAGCATATAATCCGTTAAGCTTCGATAAAGACTTAGAATGATCGCCACCAAAGGCAATGATAAGTCGTTGGAATTTCTCAAACTGTTGTTGATTAACGTGCATGATAGACTTCCAGTAAGGTTCGCCTGTTGAACCGCCGAGCGTATCGCCTTTCATTTGACCAAAAAGGAAATTGGCATTGGCTTTAAGTCCTATTTTAATCATTTTTCACACCTTTCTAATATAAACCCTAATTAACATTAAAACCATTTAACAGCACGCCGAATCAGAGTTCTTCGCTGTGACAATCGGACATATCCCAGCCTCTTTTGTGTAATTCTTCCATTGTTTTTGTTTGGCATTCCTCGATTGTATCGCCTTCCACGACAACACAATCATCAATTTTGTCATTTATAATCGAAAACAGCATTTTCATAAACTCCTTATACTAAACAATATTAACATTTAAGCGGCCATTAACTGAATAATAGCCGGTTGAGTGTTAATCTTGCGTTGCTAAGTAAGCGATCCAGGCAGCTATATTGATCACTTCGTCACGCTGAAAAATAGTATCAAGTTGCTCGACAATTTCGCCCGCTACAACTTCAGAGCACGTTGCGTCAACATCGTTGAATAGCGTCCCTTTTTCAAACTTCCGATTTTCTTTCGGCGTTTCCATAATTCAAACCCTTTCAAAAAGAAATTAACATTAAACTCTAATAATACGGGTAAAGTAACCTTTCGCCTCTTGTTCTTTAGCTGCTGAATTAGCTTCGGCAAGAGTATCAAAAGTCCAGCTAAATCCAAAATCGTAGTCATTATAGCCGAATAACATTTTATACATGATACACCTTTCAAAAAGAAATATTAAATATTAGCTTGTTCAACCTTGACTTCATAGCCTAAGGACTTTATAATAGCAATATGCTGTTTAGTGAAGGTTTTAACGCTTGTAAGCTGGATTAGCTTTTCAGACACTTCACAGGCAGGGTAAGTTAAATTATGCCCGTATACATTTTTAATCTTTACTGTGATTTCCATAATACGCTCTTTCTAAAATAAATAATGTTAAAACCACCTTTCCCAATTTTCACAGGATACAGGCTAAACTTCTGCCAAGTGGTATAGGGTTTAATCTGTTAAATGATTGTTTCTTGGAATGGAGCTTTGTGAGTGAGAATTAGCGATTCCAATGTGTCAAGATTAACCTTGTCCTTACCTTGCTCAAGACCAGCTAGATATGCCACAGCAACGGGGAAGTTGTTGTCTTTGAGGTCAGCTTTGATTCGGATTACCTGAGACCAGTTGTAGAGCGTTGTTGCTCGAATAGACCGTACAAGCCGCTTTTGCATCGTTCCGTGGTCATGGACAATCGTAAGCCGTATTTTGGCAAGATGCTCGTCGATCTCGTCTATTGCTGCATCTGCTTGCTTAAGCGACTGAGGGTCTTTTTTGCTGATGTGATGGTTAAGCTTAGCGTCATAACTAAACACTTTCAATGCTGCACACGCTTGTTCTAATACTTTGATGTTTCTTTCTGTTTGCATAATACACCTTCTTTCTGATTAAACCCTATTAAATTGTTAAAGAACTTACTTGCTTACCTTTATAGTATAACATCAAGGGCAAGGAAAGTCAAAAAGAATTATGCAGGTAAATAGGCAAAACAACCATAAGTATAGACAGCCAAAGCACTTAAAAAACATAAATAAATAAATAATTCCGCTTGACTTGAACAAAACAGATGTTAGACTGTATATAGATGTATAACAATAAAGGTGTAATCCGAAAGGGGTATAATGATTCAATATGGCGGAAAAAGATTCAAAACATTGTGTCATTGCGGTAAAGAGTGCAAAATGCCGCAAGGCTTAAGCGTTAATGAGTATATGGACAGATTCAACAAAACAGGTATATCATCGGTTCCGGGGGCTTGTCCAGATCACGGAGAGACACAACTAGAGGAAATCTCAAGCGTACCACTGCCAGCAGAGTTAATGATACCAGCATAAATAAGGCTATACCGAAAGGGGTATAAAAAAATGGATGCAGTGACGGAACAATTCCGAGAAGAATGTAGAGAAAGAGAGGGCGCATTGAGGGTATTTTTAGCGAACCTTAAAACACTTCACCAGAGGATAATGATGCGGTACTTACGAAAGAGAGGCTGGGTTGTGTTTTATCTTGAGGAAAAACACCGGAAAAAGTGCAGTAATGCAACATGTTGGATGAATCTGTATAATTAAATAAGGCTATACATAAAGGGGTATAAATGTTTGAACCGCTTGAAACATTGACGATGATCGACGGAAACACCGGAGAAGAGGTAAAGCACGATTTAATCAGATGGGAAAAGAAGGAAACAACACTAAACACCTTAAAAGCACAAGCAAGGCTGATAAGAGGGAATAAATGCCAACAATAACAAACACCGGAGTAATACCAGCACTAATAACTGCTTACCTACTTAACGACAGGAATGAAGCAAAAGCAGGGATGGAAGTGGGGTATTCTAAAGCATACGTATATAATGGGGAATATAGTAAATTGTGGGACAGGCAAGATGTAAAAGCGGAACTAGACAGGCAGGAGGTAGCGTTAAGAGAGAAAGCAGGGAGGAGTGTGGCACAGATTGACTGGATGTACCAGAAGGCCTATGATCTGGCAATGGACATAAACCAGCCCTCGGCAGCCGGCAGCAACACAACAGGCATAGCCCGGCTGTACGGCATGGACAAGGACGCTGGCGGAGGCGAGCAGACGGTGATCGTCATCAGCCCTCCACAGCCCGCACAAGGGCCGATTGGGCAAGATGCGGCACTAACCAGCCGTGACCCAAGTTTTGCCCTTAACGAGGCAGCAGCGGGCTTTGAACAGAAGCCGGTAGAAAGTGAGATAATCAATGAAGTGTAAATATGAATACTGTCATAACGAGGCGCAGGGGTCAGGTGCTTACTGCTCTAATTCGTGCCGGGCGCAACATTCAAGGCGCAACAAATCAAGCGCAACATTGGAATCAAGCGCAACATCAGAGGCGCAACATTCAAGCGCAACATGGCCGGACGGATCAACCGAACAAGGGTTAATGTCGCATGAAACACTGGTTGATATTAACAGGGCCTGCGGTGATTACCTTGATGACCCTATTCTTACTCAATCCATGCTCGACTCACTACCCGTCGGCGTATCACGTCCGACATCCCAGCCAGACGCCGGCACAGCCGAGTTGACAGCCAACCAGCTACATTCTAAGGTCGACAATTACATCGGGCCACAATGGAAGCACAGCACCGAGTATGCCGAGGTAATCTACCGGTTAATAACATGGACAAAGCAAGAGCTGATCGAGGCCGGCCAGACAGTGCCTCAATGGAAGGCGGCATGAAAGAAGAAATAGAAATATGGGAGTGTTTAGTCACACTAATCGTACTAGCAGGAGCAGTACACTGTATGGCTGTAGGGGCATGGGTCACGCTAATAACGGCGGCTAAGTGGGTTAAACTAATCAAAATAAGTTTTATACAGAAGCCGTCAGAAAGCGAAGGCCCTATATAGAAACGCGAGTGGGTTGTTGGGTATAGCCCAGTGATTACAGGAAAGAAAGCAATAAAAGACTTAATAAGTTAGAATAGGAGTTAAATATGACTAAACTACAGACGATGATGCTAGCCTCGCCCTTTTTGGAACAGGACCTATTGGGCGGCAAGCCCTTCGGCAGCGAAGTGAATTGTTCTGATAAAAGCAAAAAGAGAGAGCGGCTTCTTGGTAAGCATGATGCACTTTGCTCACAGTATTGTAGGCGGAGCGTTATGGGTAAGTTGGAATTATCAGCAGAAATTATAGTTATTTTGCGTGAAATACTGGGAACTCACGGATATGAATTTGGGGAGAAGTAATCACAGCCCCCAAAGCAATAAAAGACAAAAGGAATAGACTATGGCATGGCAAGGCTTTATGAAGGAATCTAAATCGTTTATGAATTACAATGCCCGTACTGGCTTCGGTAAGCTCCGTTTCTGGGCCTACTACCCTATAGCCCTGATTAAGTATAAGTACTGCATTTGGCGTTCCTTACGGTCAGATAGGTTTGATTGGAAGTTTCTTTTTAAGCATAGAAGTAAGATGTGCGACAATAATCGAGGCTAACTCAATAAAAGACATGAAAGGTAGATGATGGCAATAGGTATGGTTATATTTATGACGTTCCTTTTCTCGGCGACGCTTGTGTATATCGCAGCAAGGGATTGAGTAATGACCAATAAATCTATAAACGCGAGCGAATCAACAGAAACGGCGATTATGGCTATGTTTCCTACGGCAGATAGGGTTAGTTGCAGTAGATATTTTGATTGGAACTATAGCAATCCCTATTACCAGCTCAATAACGGCTATGACAGTAGTGTAAACCCGCAGGATTCGATAGAAACGGCGGTTTTGAAATGGAAATAAAACGTGGTTTTCATACAAGCGACGAGCTTTTCCTGACCAAAGCAGATATAGAGAAGCTTTTAGCTGGCGAGACTATTGATGAACACGCTATTAAGATTTCAATAAAAGACAAAAAGTCTAGTTAAGGAATAGAATAATGAAAGAATGTGAAGAACATGAATTTGGTAAATGGAAAATTGCTGATGTACACGAAGGCTATCTTAGAGAGACTAACTCATGTATGACGTGTGGTGCGTCTCGGGTTCGCTTGGTTGAGATTGTTGAGCCAATAAACACCCGTCCTGACTATGCAGTTGTCAATCGGCGTGATTTGGAACAACTTGAGCGGGTATCCGGCAAAAAGATAGGACGGGTAGAATAATGGATAGTGAAATGTTAAAAGTTCTCGTAGATTCATACGAGAGCAGAATCCGGATATTAAAATCCGATCTGGACAGGGCCAATGAGTCACTTGCTTTGATGCATACGCAAAGGTGTTGTTTAAGTCATGGTGGTCACGAATTTGTCAAAAAGGGCGAATCCGGGTGTTATTATGAAGAGTGCAAACACTGCGGTACAACAAAGGATGAATAATGACTGATAAAGAATTATCCGACAGGTTAATAGCTTCAGACAAAAAATTATGTGTCGACAGCCATAGATTCGCCAAATCTCTTGACAGTCTGGAAGAAGGCATAGATTATTAAAGGAATAGAATAATGGATAATTTGGACAAAGTATTTTGGCTAGTCATGTTAGGGTTGTGGACTGCTGGTGTGTACAACCTTGGTGGTTATGTGACAGGTAAGAAAATTATAAAGATAATTGAAAAATGCCGACTAACTTAATAGAAACGGGGTATTGCAATGATTAAGAGATTTATGCAATGGCGGAAACGATGCAACGACAAGCTTTTTAGCTGGTATTTAAAAAGGCATCACAAGTTTAGTATGAACCCAATAAAAGACAAAAAGTCTAGTTAAGGAAAGAATAATGTTAGAATACTTATTAGCTCTGGAAAGAATAACAGGGGAACCGACCGCCCCAAAGGTCTTCGATGATGCTGTAAAAAAAGAGGGTGACCGCATAAACCGGGCCGCTAAGGCATTATTAAGCAAGACCCCGCATAAATCTAATGGAAAAGTCAGTAAATGGCGTAGATGGGCTAATCTGTCGAAAGGAATAGAATAATGAGTGAACACACAGAAGAAGAAAAAAGAGAAAGATGTGCGGTTTGTATTTGCGAAGAAAAAGAAATAGAAGGGTTTTGTGAAAACGACTGCCAAGGCAGAAGGGAATAAATGCCGACTAAACAGATAAATTTCGAGATGTTACCTTATCAGTGGGATTTTTACACTGCTCTGAACCGCTTCCCCGGCTCTATCGCCGGATGGGGGACTGGAAAAACTACGATTGCTTTACTAAAAGGTGATTTATTGAGTCGGTTTTACAAGAATAACCTGGGCCTAATTGTCCGTAAGAAGTTTACCGACCTCCGCGATTCCACGATGAAGGATTTCACCAAGTGGACTGGTAAACATATCCCACAGGGCACTAAAGAGGCCAAATACGCTAACGGGTCAACGGTTTTGTTTCGTCACGCCAAAGAACTATCCGGTCTCCAGAATGTCAATCTGGGCTGGGCCTATATCGAACAAGCCGAGGAGTTTCCGACTGACACCCAGTTTCAACTCCTCAGAGGCCGTATGCGTAGAGAGCTTGAGATCGATGAGGATTATTGGGAGGCTATTCAGAAAGCTGGATCGATCCATCCCTTCTTACAGGGTATGCACGATAAACCCCTAAGGCAGATGATGCCTATCGCCAACGCCCACGGACATAACTGGATGTGGAAGATGTTTGTCAAGAGTCCGATGGACGGATATTCGTGTATGCAGGCAAATTCGTTCGATAATCCCCACTTGCCCCCGGACTTTTTGGAAGATTTGGCCCGGATGAAAAACGACTCTCCGGCAAAATACAAACAATACGTAATGAACTGCCACGACGAAGTTGACTTAGATGCTTGTTATTACATTGACATTCTTAACAAAATGCGGGCTGATGACCATATTTGCCACGTTCCATACGATCCTTCGGCCAGGGTTTACCTTTCATTTGACATTGGCCTTGACTGTACCGCGATCTGGTTCTTACAGATAATTCGCGGAAGAAGGAATCTAATCGACTACTACGAGAACACAGGTAAATTCGTTGACCATTATGCCAAAGTTCTCGACAAAAAGGGATATAATTACGGCAGAGTAATCCTCCCCCACGACGGAAAAGCCCGCTCTAAAGTCTCAGGAGAGAGCTACGCCAAGGCGTTAAGGGACTTGGGGTATGATGTTTACGTAAACCCGCGAATTGCTACTAAAGATGTTGGAATTAACATTACAGCCGATGTCCTCCCTTCGTTCTTTATCGACGAAAACAAGTGTAAGGACGGTATAGAGGCATTAGACCACTACCGAAGGGAATTTGATGAGGAAAACCGCGTTTATATGGAAAAACCCCTCCACGACTGGGCCTCTCATCCCTCAGATTCACTAAAAGAGATGTGTCAGGCCATAAAAGCGGGCAAATTACAGTCTTTCGGTGCAATAACGAAGAACCAGGTACTAAAATGGACTGATAAATGGAAAAGGACAGGTTAAATGGCTAAAGAAAAAATGACAATCGAAGAAATTAGCGAGCTTGTCGAAGAAATCGAAAAGAATATAGATTTGTTTGCACTTGAAATAATTCGTGAAGGCATAGAATAAATGGCTAAAGACATAGAACTCAAATCCGACTATGACGAAGCGTTTGAGATAAAACGCACGGCATGGGAGCGTCAACTCAAGCAGGGGATGCTCGATCTTGACTTCTATTTCCGCGCCCAACATACAGAAAAAGAGGCAAAACAGGCTGAATTACAGGAAAGAGAACTCTACACCCTCGACAAGATAGGCAGGCAGGTCAATCTCTTACACGGATACGAGATAAGAAACAGGCACCTCCTAAAAATAGCCCCACAGGGGAAGACCGACGACCAGGAAGACAAAGCATGTTCTCAGCATTCGTCGGTTATTATGAACCTGATGACCATGAGCGGGGGCTATGATGTTCTCTCAGAGGCGTTTAAATGGGGATCTCTGATACAGGGATCGAACCTTATCGAGATATGGCGGGACAGAAACGGTGATCTTCAATTTTCACGCTTAGGCTGGAACCAGTTCCTCTTAAACCCCGGCCTGACCCGTACCGATCTTAGCGATTGTCAGGATATCGCCATAGGCCGATGGATTGACCCCGACAGGATCAAGTTCTTGCTGCCGGCCAATTCCGATAATATCGAGACTATCCAGCCGTTGACCAATGTTTCAAGGTGGGATTTCCTGCAAGACCCCGTTCTGCAGAACCGGGCTAAAAGGATGCTTATGGAAGAATGGTGGCGCAGAGATACCGAAACAGTACCCTCTGTAATCTCCAGGGTAAATATTCCGGGATTTTCGATTGGGCAGGAAAAGACTATTTCGGAGTTTGCGACTGAATTTTACGGGGGTGACGAGAAATTTGCCAAATCAGAAATTGCAAGATTGAAAAGAACTGACGGATTGCCTGCTTTTTCAAGAAACTCGAAAGCTATCGACAAAATGAAACTGACTGTATTCGTCAATAATCGTATGGTATTTGACGGGCTAAACCCTTTAAGGATGAGGGATTACAATCTTATATGGCTTCACGGCGACTGGTGTGCCGAATGCCCGCGAGACGATATTAAGCTGCAAAGCTGGTCAAGAAAACTGCGCGACCCACAAAGAGCACTGAATCGAAGAACAAATCAAATCTATGACATTATCGAGAGTCAGTTACACGCTTTGCGGGTTGTGCGTTCTGATCTACTCTTGAACCCCGAAGCTGCACATGAGGCAGGACAAGGGGTTGTTTTGCACATAGACCCAAACAAAGACAATGGAGCACCTTTGAAAGAGATATTTAATCAGTTCCCGGCCTCCGACGTGCCTCAAAGTCTGTTTCAGGCATTAGAGATGACTGACCGGGCCGAAACCGAGACAGGTGGTTTGAATCAGGAGATATTCGGAGTTGACGACTCCGACGCCGATGTACCGATGATACTAGCGCGTCACCGCACCGGACAGGCACTAACCGGACAGGCCGGGCTATTTCAGGGGTTTAGAAACTCAAAACGTCAAATAGGCCGTAAACTGGTAAAACTTGTTCAGTTGAATTACTCCCCTCAGAAGGTGGCCGAGATAATCAACGAATTTCCGGTTGAGGGTTTTTACGAGGACAATCTTACAAGATTCGACTGCTCCCCGGTTGAAGGGTTGCTTACGG
>LAZR01001050.1_pt1 | contig 18527 bp, 17 predicted proteins | sample 329461 | NCBI WGS metagenome assembly LAZR01 (sample SAMN03002196, study PRJNA259156) | marine sediment metagenome | biome: sea floor; feature: Hydrothermal impacted sediments; material: marine sediment; isolation source: Loki non-amplified sample from Loki's castle hydrothermal vent sediment ...
AAATCGCACAGGTTAGAGCAGTATAGCTTCCGGGTGCGGAAAACTCATTGGCCCAGTTAAGTTAAGTTTACGGTGCCGCAAGTAAGCCTAGGATGTGTGCGCTCCAAGGTTCGAAATCGTCAATGTCGTTTGGAAGAGCTCTAGTATGAATCCAGTCTGGATCATTAAGTGAGAGGCGTTTCGTTGTTGGCTCGAACCATTCGGGACTTTCCCACGTGACAACTATCACCAAATCGAGTTGGCCATCCATGTCGGTAAGGGCTGTCACGCACTCAATCTTAGGAGACTGCTCCACAGAACGCTCGAAAGTGGCAAGGGACAAGTCGAGGTCCTGTTGAAGAACGGCGACGGAGCAGTCTTGAATACCTAGGCGGTCCGTTGAAAAAAGCGAGGCGTCTTCTGCTGCGAGCGCTCCAGGAAAACCTATTGACCGACGGTTGGCGAACGTGTCGCGATCATCGCGGTAGCGTCCGATCCGGTAGGCTAGGATCTGGTCACGTTTTCGAACGACTGAAAAGGTCCAGATCGCACAATACCCATCTTTTTTCATGTCTTCGGGGTGCATCGTGGTGATCGAGTTGGAGCCGTTTAATCGTTCAGCGAACTCCGACATTGAAATGGTAGTGTTTTCAAGCGATGCTGCCATTGTATAGCGAATGGCGAGGCTGTCGGGCCGTTTGAGGTCGCGGGTCCGCCGCCGAGCGGGGAACTCAACCTTCCATTTCGATGGAAAATCTGGATCGGTTAGAAATTCCTTCAGCGCGAACTGCCCAGGCTCGGTTCGATAGAACGAAGATCCTTCGCGCGCTCGGAGAATATCTTCACTCAAACGCGCCTGTAAGGTTTTCTGCTGAGTTCTTCCGTGGAGATGCTCGGGAAGGATTTCCGCTTTGCGGGCAGCATCAAGGATGGACTTCGCCCCCATCGGGCGTCGCCGCGCCCGCAGTACGACCTTCGCGATATCCAAATATGAATCCACAGCGCCTCCAGCTTCACTATGGAGGATTGGCTTGGGAGGCGCAATCTACGAGAAGGCCTTGACTGGCGATTACGGCGGCTTGGCGTCGACCAAAGGCACTTCGGTAAATTCATCAGATCATATGTTTGCGTTGCAACAAGTTGATTTTCCTGAGTTATTTGCCGCTGAATTTCTGGACATTGCTGCGTCGAGCGAGCGAAACAAAATCGAAACAGGACCAAACCTAACTGTCGGCCGCTGTTCGTTGGGAGTGCGCTTATTGCGGGCGATCGTCATGATTGCGATTGTACAAAAAGTATAAGTGTCTTCGTGTCAAAATCCGCAAACCAGAACCCCGAACAGGTCGCTCCCGATCAGATTGACAAGCGACTGCTGGCTGCAGGTTGGGTGGTGCAGGATAAGGTGTCGCTTAATCCCAGTGCGGCCTCGGGAGTAGCGGTGCGGGAATATCCGACGGACACTGGACCGGCCGACTATGTCCTTTTCGTCGACGGTCGTGCTGTCGGCGTGGTCGAGGCGAAACCGGACAGCTTGGGTGAGCGTCTGACAACGGTAGAGGAGCAATCCTCAGGTTATGCGACTGCTAAGTTGAAATGGGTCGCCGGCGCGGAGCCGTTGCCGTTTATTTACGAGAGCACCGCCGTCGTCACCCGGTTCCCGACGGCCGAGATCCGCACCCCCGGTCACGCGAGGTATTCACGTTTCACCGTACTGAAACGCTGAAGGCATGGCGCAATGATCCGTTGTCCCTGCGGTCCGGGTTGCAGACGCTGCCGCACCTGAAAACCGACGGCCTGCGCGCGTGCCAGATCACGGCGATCACCAATCTCGAAACGTCATTGCAACGCGGTAAGCCCCGTGCGCTGGCGCAAATGGCCACCGGGTCAGGTAAGACGTTCACTGCCATCACCGAGGACCTCGACAACCTCCCGGAACCAGATGTCTTGATGTCCGAGATTATGGAAAACTTGGAAGCAGCGATGGAGCAGTTCGCGGCGGCCAGCCGGGCTTAAACTGAAATGGTGTTCACGGATCAAATAGGAAAAAATTAAACTCTGGAAATATCACCATCGCGCAGAAATGAAAGTGCAGCAATGAGCCCCGGTCGCTCGGTCTTGGCACCAGAGACACCGCGGTCTTCAAAGATGTGGGCAGCCCCGACGGCATTCAAAGCGTCAAGCTGAAGGGAGATCTTGCTCTGCAGTCAAGACCCTCGCGTATCCAATGAGGGACAAGATTTTCCTCTAGGCTTGGGTAGGGTCATGAGGCGTCTCCGACAAACCTATCTGTCCGCAAACCCATTCAAAAATCAAGTTGTCCAAGAACACGGTGCGAAGGCATTTTAGGACTGCCTTTGCGCTTGTCCATCAAACGCACGTTGGATGGATCAAGCCTTGTACAGCGTTAATCAGGTTAGGCTCATCCGAATGAGCAGCTGCCAGAGCGAGAGGCAGATACTTCTGATTTAGCACTTAGAAGCTTGGAGTGTTGCAGTTTGACAAGATGACCGGAGAACGCTCCGATCATCTTTTACTTGGGTTTCGTAAACTCTAGTACTGTGCGGCCAGATACGCAGCGATGATATCGCCATCCTCTTCGGTAATTGGCGCACCGTAGATTGCGATCATCTTGTGTACTTCGGCCTTCCAGAAGTCAGGGCCTTTGCCGGGAGGCTGGTATTCGATGTAATCGGTCGAATGGCAGGTTATGCAATTGGCTTCGGCCACATCTGATCCGTCTCCGGCGCGGAACACGACGGAGCCATCATAGGGCATGTCATAGATGACGGAATCCGCGATGGCGGCTTGGGCCAGGAAGGTCAGTCCAGCCAAAGCGGCTATGTGAAAGGTTTTCATTGTCATCTCCTCAGGCTGCCGTGAGACGTGTGGTTTCGACGACGTTGCGCATATAGCCCGATGGGTTCCATTGCGCTTGCATCGGTTGGGTCTGGCCGTTCGCATTTGTCGCGCGCACCAACAGTGACACCTCACCCGACGCCACGGGCATCGACAGCGTCCATTCGCGGAATGCGTATTTTCCCATGTCCTCGCCCAAGGATGCTTTTTGCCATGTCTTGCCGTCATCTGCGGAGACGCTGACCTCGGTAATGCCAGATCCGCCATCGAACGCTATTCCCCGCAGTGCGAGCGGCGCATTCGCAGCTACTGCCGCGCCATCCAGCACATTGGTGATAAAGGACCGGACGTTGAAGCGGGCGATCGGCACGGTCGTTTCAGGCTTGGTGCCAGGTTCGACACATGCGCAACTGTTGTCCGGGATGCGATAGGCCGTCGTCATCCAGAACGAGTCCAATGGCGTGTCGCGCACGATTATCTGGTTGAGGTGCTTGACCCAGTAGGTGCCGTAGTGCCCCGGGACCACAAGACGGAGAGGATAGCCATTCAGCCAGGGCAGATCTTCGCCATTCATGGCCCACGCCAGCATGACTTCGCCGTCCATGGCATGGGCCAGTTCCAGCGACTTGGTAAAGTCGGGGGTGTCGGGCAGGACAGGCCCATCCAACCCTTCGAATGCGACCTGAATCGCCCCGTCTTGCACGCCCGCCTTTTCAAGGACGGATTTTAGGGAAACGCCAGTCCAGCGTGCGTTACCCATCAAGCCATTCCCTGCCTGCCCACCACCGACACGTGGCGTGACAAAGCCACGGCTGTTGCCTGAACATTGATGAACTGCGACCAGATCAATCGTATCGAATTGCGATTTCAGGTCAGCGAGAGACAGCGACATGGGCGTGGCCACTGTGCCGGCGATCTCGAGTGTGAAGGTGTCAGGATCAATCTCGGTCGGGATGTCAGCCAAGTGGTACCGCACGAAAAACGCGTCATTGGGGGTCAACATGCCTTCATTGAACACACTGAACGGCGTCTCCAACTGCGGCGGTCGGGATGACAGCTGCAGCAAAGGCCGCTTCCCCGGATAGGCGACCAGCGACCGATCTCCATTTTCAAAACCCAGCGATACTGTTTCAGCGAGCAATGGCGTGCCGCCAGCCATCACGAATCCGGCAGCAGCCCCGGTGGATGCGATCATCTGTCGTCTGTTGAACATGGTTCCCCCATTTTTCTGCGATCGCTATGACGTGCTTGTCATGTTTGAGATCGTCGCAAGTTCAGACGATTGGCAGGGGGCGTTTATTCCTCATGATGCAAAATAAACTTGTCCATCAGCCCAGACAGGGCTGGCGTGCCGTCGCCAGAGAGGAGAGCAAATCGGGATGTATCTCATTGGGTGCGTCAGTCCCATTGCGCAGAGCCAGCGCGAGAATGGCGAAGCGAGTCGCGTTCATGGATCGCGAGACCATCGTCATCTGCTGATGGGGTCCGGCCCATTGTGCAATCAGGACATGGCCGTCATCTGAGATTGCGAGACCGGCCGGGCGATCTCCGGCATGCGCGGTCACATAGAGCCCAAGATGGCAATTGCTGGGACCGACAAAACCCAGTGCGTCCGCTTTGCGCCCAAGTGGCAAGGTGACTCTTTCTAGTGACGTCTGCTGCAACCCATTGGCTTGAACGATTGCGGCGATGCCGATGAGCGGACCCTCCGTTGTCACGTTCTGAGCGCCACTTGCCCACTTATCGAAATGTGCGATCATCGTGGCAAGGTCAGAACTTTCTGCAATGATGATCTGTGCCGGAATATCATCCGAAATGGGACCAGTCAGGACTAACCACCATACTGCGCCGGCTGCGATCAAGATGGCAGAGGCGGCCAGCACGGCAGGACGCCATGCAGGCCTTCCTGCTCCTGAGTATCGCTCAGGGATCGCGATGATGACTGTGTCTGACGCCAGTGACGCGACCCCTGCCCGCAAAGCCTGATAATGGGCCACATGGCTGGCAAGCGCCGGATCGCGTGCGATTGCCTCGGCCATCCGAGCCGCGTCTTGCGGATCTAGTGCGCCATCGACATATGCGCTGACCTGTTCGTCTCGAGTTCGTTCATCAACCACGGCGCATCCCTTTGCCCTTTCGCGGCAATTCCACGACATGCGGACCTGAAAGCTTTTCTGCCAGGGCGGCACGCGCACGGCTCACGCGGCTCATCACCGTGCCGCGTTTAATCCGCAAAAGTTCAGCGGTTTCGTCATAAGTAAGCCCGCCGATGTCCACAAGCGCCAGCACATCCCGGTGATTTTCCGACAGCAAAAAGAATGCCTCGCGGACTGCCAGATGGGTGACCGTGATATCGTAGAGTGCACCGCTTGTGCGTTGATCCAGGTCGGCCGCCTCTTGCATGGCGCGCCGTCGGCGCCACGATCGCAATCGATCGAACCATAAATGCCGTGCGATGGTGAACAGCCACGCGCGAAATGCACGTTCGTCCTGGGGCGCCTGCTTGGCTGAGATGGCACGCACGACACAATCTTGCACGAGATCTGCGGCTGAATCGCGATTGCGTGTCAACGCCAACGCGTAGCCGAACAATCCGCCAGCGGCAGCGGTGAGCATCTGGCGTTGGTTGGCATTCAGCATAGCGCACTCACGACAGGTCATCCGTACTCGACGGCGGGAACAGGCGGACACTCAGACACTAGCGTGCCTGACGTACTTGACGCCAATCTTTCATCACGCGGATTTGGTTTCCTGCATAGACATGACCGCCATCCGTCATCGCATGGTTGTCAGCCGGCTGCCCCGTCTCTTGTGTCATTGCAATTCGGGCAACGGCAGCGGTCGCACCCGAAGGCAGAAAAATACGATTTCCCGTTATGCCATGTCCTTTTCTGCGATAAGTGGGAAGGCCTGTTCGAACCTGTCAATCGTCCTTCAGGCAGGGTGCTGCAAACAGATCCCCACGCCAGGCGCCGCAGACCGTGCGCGTTCCGACGACGATCCACGCAGCGCCCAACAGTGCCACCAATATCAGGCCAAAAACATAAATCGCAGTAATCGGCAGCAAGCTCGCAAGCTTCAATGAAGCAACGGCAAATACACCCAGCGGGAATGTATAACCCCACCAACCAAGGTTGAATGGCAGACCGTCGCGTGCATAGCGCCCGGTGATGAGCACTGCCATCGCAAACCACCACAGCCCATAGCCCCACATCAGCAATCCGCCGATGAGACCGATGCCCGCCGCGGCGCTGCTATACTGACCCAGATCATTCGCCGCAAAGATGGCAGGGGCGGCCTGGCCTAACGTCATAAGGCCCAATGCCCCGGTGCCGATCGGTCCAAGCGCCAGCCAACTGGAGGCCGCCATGGAAACGTGCGGCAACTTGTGGATGGCGAGCCGCAGGATCAGGACGACAAGGACGCTCATCGCAATGGGGACCGACAGGGCCCAGAGGACGTAAGACCACACCAGCACCAGCAGTTGGGTATGTGCGTCGGCAAGGTGCGGGGCCAGCAACCCCCCCGACACCGCTGCGACCTCGGCTGCAACCATTGGCAACAGCCAGACGGCAGTCATCTGATCGATGGCGTGGCTTTGGCGGGTGAACATCAAATAGGGTATGGCGATGCCACAAAGTGCTGCCATACCGACATCAATCCACCATAAGACGGTCGCGACCTCGATCGCGATGCTGCCCATTGATGGCAGTCCAAAGATCAAAAATCCGTTGATGATCGTGGCCAACCCCATCGGGATACAGCCAAAAAACATCGAGACGACCGAGTGACCGAAAATCCGCTTCGCTTCGTGGAAGAATAAGATCCATCGTGCCGCATAGAGCGCCGAAAACAGCGTGAACAGGGCAATATTGAACAGCCAAAGCGCTTTGCCAAGGGAGCTGAACGCGTCGGGAAGTTGTGCCAGCGCAATTGCGAGGATGCCCGTTCCCATCGTGGCCGCAAACCAGTTGGGGGTGAACTGGCGAATAATTTCCATTGGGCTGGTCAGCTGCGAAAAAGGCTGCAATCCCAGCGATACTGCGCGCATTTTGTAGAATGTCATTGTGGATCTCCTGTTCTTAACCTCGATAGACGAAGCGAACCAAACCATCCAACGGATTGAATTTGTAAAACAGATCGATTTTACTGATGGGTGAGAGTGAGGTGTAGAGATCATGACGCTTGAACAACTTCGCATCTTCATTGCTGTGGCGGAACGTCAGCATATGACTGATGCGGCTCATGCGCTGAACCTGACCCAATCTGCCGTGAGTGCCGCCATTGCTGCGTTGGAAGAACGCCATGATGTGCTGCTGTTCGACCGCATTGGGCGCGGTATCGTGCTGACAAATCTTGGTCGTGATTTTCTGCCGGAAGCGCGCGCGGTTCTCGCCCGGGCAGACGAGGCTGCGGGCTGCCTCAGCGCATCCACCGCCCTTGCCCACGGCAAGCTGCGGCTTGTGTCCAGCCAGACGGTTGCAAACTACTGGCTTCCGCCCCGCATGCAGAGCTTCCACACAGCCTTTCCGGGAATTGATCTGTCACTGCGCATTCTGAACACCCATGCCGCCTGTCAGGCCATCGTCACGGGCGAAGCCGATCTGGGCTTCGTTGAAGATCACGTTGCGGACCCGCAAATCACCCTGATCCCCGCCGCTACAGATCACCTGGTGCTGGTCGCTCGCGCAGATCAGGCCGCGCACGGTGATGATCTGCGGACGGCACCGTGGGTCTTTCGCGAGCCTGGCTCGGGCACGCGTGCTATACTCGAGCAGGCACTGAAAGAGGCGGGCATTGCCGTCATGGATTTGTCTGTTGTCCTCGAGCTTCCCTCGAATGAAGCGGTGCGCGCTGCTGTCGAAGCTGGCGCCGGTATTGCGGCGCTGTCGCATCTGGTTGTCGCAGACGCCCTGCAGGTGGGGCGCCTGGCCCGATTAGCGTTCAAGCTGCCCGAGCGGAAGTTCTTTGCCGTAAATGCGACACAGCGTCATGTCAGTCGCGCGACCCAGGCATTTATCCAACATGTCATTGCGCCATGACGGTTGCCGCCATCATAACGTTATTGGAGCAAATTGAGGGATCGGATCGGCTGTTTAATCCCTATCGCGACCATGATCCCGCGCTCGAGAGCGCGGATGCACCAGAAATACGGCGGGCGAACCTGACGCTCTATCTGCAGGCAATGCAAGTTCGACGTCCTCGCGTCATGTGGTTGGCCGAGGCCATGTCCAGACGTGGTGCCCGGCGGACCGGGCTGCCCTTGACCGGCGACCGGATGCTGCTGCCATTAGCAACGCGGTTGAAAATGGTCGTGCCGTTTCGCCATCCAACCGCGCAACACGACGATCCAGGCTCTGTCACCGCGCGTGCAATCTGGGAAGCAATGCCAGACGATGTGCCGTTACTTTGGAACGCGGTCATGCAAGTCCCGCACCGCAGCGCACCAGACTATGCCATCCGCACACCGTCAGCGCCGGAAATACGGGCCAATCTGGCTGTACTTGCGGCACTCGCAGCGATGTTTGCACCACAGAAAATCTTGTGTATCGGACGTGTCGCAGAGCGCTGTGCCCAGCCCGTCGGAGTGTCGCTGACCTATGTCAGGCATCCGGCCCAAGGCGGGCTATCCGCGTTTCGCGAAGGCTGTACCACCTTCCTGTCTAGTTAGAGCGCCACGCAGACGTGATGCCGCGAAAACCATGAATTTGACTTTGTGATGGAATAAACTGACCCTCCGGTTCGTTATTCCTGCAATCGCCGCGACCGCCACATGGCAACTGCGGACGACTGGTACCGGAGAACGAAGATGAAACTAATTTCATATGTGGCCCTGAATATGGCCATGGTGACCCCGGCTTTTGCGCAAGACACGGTGATGTTTGATCCCGACATTGTTCATGAGGCGAAGGACGGTGTTGTCCGCCTATATGGGGCGGGCGGCCCCCATACAGCACTTCAAAAAGTGGCCGATCTTTGGCAAGAGCAAACGGGAGGTGCCGTCGCGATCACCTTCGGTCCCGAACCCAAATGGTCTCAGCAGGCCCAGGCAGATGCCGACATCATCTGGGGCACGTCCGAACAGTCGATGACGGCCTTTCTGGAGACCTACAAATCATTCTCGTCGGATCAAGTGATGCCGATTTACCTGCGTCCCGCCATTATTGCGGTCAAGGCCGGCAACCCCAAATCCATTACCGGTTTCGACGACCTGCTGGCAGAAGGCATCAAGGTCGTGGTGACCGAAGGCGCAGGCGTCGGAAACACATCTGGCACCGGCGTCTGGGAAGATGTGGCCGGACGTACGGGCAGCCTGTCGGACGTTGTCGGATTGCGTAAGAATATCGTCGCGTTTGAACATGGATCAGGTGCTGGTTTTAAAGCTTTTACCGATCTGGACGCTGACGCCTGGATCACTTGGCCTGACTGGACATCGCGTAACCCTGAAAAGATCGAGGCCGTTGCGTTCTCTCCTGACCGCGCAATCTGGCGCGATTTGAACGTCGCCCTGGCACCTGATGCTGATCCGGAGGCGCAGGCTTTTCTGAATTTTCTGGTGACCGATGAAGCACAGTCCCTGATGAAAACTGAAGGCTGGACCCGGTAACAGACCCCGCATACCGGGCCGGGTCAAACGTCCGGTCCGGTATGTGACACGGAATTTTGGTAGTGAGCCATTTCAGGCCGCTGCGGGACTTCAAAACGCATTCAGAACACCTTGCGGTGGGCGTTGGTCGTCGCATTGAGCGTACTTGAAGGCGATAGACTATCTCAATATCCTATATCTTCTGTCCATCCTGATTTCTGAATATGGCCAACGGTTCAAATCTGGCGTCTAGATTCAAAAATATCTGAATCAAGCCTCAGCCAACCATTTCGGTAGAAATTAAACCTGCATTATCAGGCCAAGTTAGAGTGTCTTCGTGGGTATTGGCATTGATGAGACGGGGCTATCATGGCTGGGGCTACGCTTTTTAGTTCGCCCTGAATAAGTCACAAGCATATGAATTTGTTTGTAGATTTCGTAAAAACTGTAGCAGAAAATTGCAGGGTTTCGTATGCTGGGTCGCGAAACCTTGCAAATTCCGGAGCCGTGATGAAGCCTCATCCCCGCACTGACGAGCAGGACGATCTCCTGCGTCCCCGCCTGACTGAGATGATCGATCTTCGCCACGCATTGGCGAAACTGGAAAAGCTGATTGACTGGGAGTTCTTCGAAACCGAATGGGCCAGTTTCTTTCCTGCCACGACAGGGCGGCCAGCAACATCGCCGCGCCTAGTCGCGGGGCTGCTGTATCTCCAACATGCCTATCGTTTGTCCGACGACGCCGTCGTCGCCCGATGGGTCGAGAACCCTTACTACCAGCACTTCACCGGTGAGACGTTCTTCCAGCACCGCCCCCCTGTCGATCCGTCCTGCTTGACCCGCTGGCGTCAGCGGATCGGAGAGGAAGGGGCCGAGTGGCTGCTGACCAAGACGATCGAAGCTGGGGTCACGTCCGGGGCCGTGGAGGATTGCAGTCTCGCGCGCATTGCCGTGGACACGACGGTGATGGAGAAGAACATCGCGCATCCAACGGATGCGCGCCTGTATGAAAAGGCACGTCGCCAGCTTGTGGCCTTGGCCCACGAAGGCGAGATCACGCTGCGGCAGAACTACAATCGACTGGCACCCCGCCTCGCGATGCAGATCGGGCGCTACGCCCACGCCCGGCAATTCAAGCGCATGCGCAAAGCCCTGAAAAAGTTGAAGGGCTACACCGGCCGCATCCTCCGCGACATCCGCCGTCAGCTCGAAAAAATTCCGGGTGGCGCCTTCCGTGAGCGTGCTCTGGACACCCTCGTGCTCGTCAGTCGCCTGCTGCATCAGAACCCAAAGGGCCATGGCAAGATTTACGCCCTGCATGAACCCGAGGTCGACTGCATCTCCAAAGGCAAGGCCCGTAAACGCTATGAGTTCGGAACCAAGGTCAGTCTGGCCACTACCATCGACGAGGGCTTCGTCGTCGGCATGCGCGCCCTGCCGGGCAATCCCTACGATGGGCACACTTTGCCCGAAGCCCTGGAGCAGGTCGCGATCCTGACCGGTCGGACTCCGGATCTGGCCGTCGTGGACCGCGGCTATCGCGGCCACGGTGTATCGACGACAAAAGTGCTGATCAGCGGCACGCGCCGGGGCCTGACGCCAAAGCTGAAGACATTGCTGAGGCGGCGAAGCGCCATAGAACCAGAGATTGGACACATGAAAACTGACGGACGTCTGTCGCGATGCCCGCTCAAGGGGACGTTCGGCGACGCGGTCTTCGCCGTGCTCTGTGGCTGCGGCCATAACATCCGCAAGATACTGGCCCACCTCAGGGCTTTGTTGTCCCTCATCCTGGCCGCATTGTGCGCCGCCGCAACTGACAGGATCAGGCCGGCAAACTGCTAACTTGTCGCCGGATCGCGTTGTTCAGCGTGAACTACGGAGAAGGAAATACGTGTTGCGGACTGCATAGAGACGAAGCGCTGCAATCCAACCGGTGATCGGAAGCCCTGCATTACTCGCTCTCGTTTTCAGAAAGGCAAATGACTGTTCTTTGCTCGGTTATTGCCATCAACACAGCCGGTGCTGGATCTAATGACATTCTCTTCGAGGGACTGAGTCACTCGCAGCAATTTCCGCATCTTTGGATTTACGTTGCGCCACAAGTGCGCATGCGAAAAGCTGCGTCAGGTGGTAGAGCATCAGCGGCAGCACCGTCGTCCCTAGCGTCGCGGCGGGCACAAGCGCCGTCGCGATCGCCAACCCGCTGGCAAGGCCTTTTGTCGATCCGCAAAAGAACAACACGGCGCGATCCTCGTCCGGCAACTTCAGGGCGCGGCCCGTAAAGGTCATGATCCCCATCGCGAGCGCCAGGAACAGCACGACCACACCGTAAAGCAGAATCAGGCTGGGCCCCGAAATTGCATACCACAGCCCCGAAACAGTGCCCGCGCTGAACGCCGAATAGACGATCAGCAGGATCGAGCCACGGTCAACCATAAGCGTCGTCGCCCTGTGCCGCTTCACCAGATCGCCGACCAGCGGACGCGCAATCTGACCGACGACGAAGGGCAGCAGGATCTGCAGCGCGATCTTGACTACGGCCGCCCCGCTGATGGCGCCGCCCCCCTGATGCAAGAGCACGGCCACCAGAGCAGGTGTCAGCGCCACGCCGATCAGGTTGGAAAAGGACGCGGCACAGATCGCCGCCGGCACGTTGCCCCCCGCCATGCCGGTAAAGGCGATCGACGACTGGATGGTGGACGGCAGCACCGACAGGAAGATCAGGCCAAAGATCAGGTCGGGGCCCAGCACGCTGCCGAACACGAACGCAACGCCCAGTCCCAGCAGCGGAGATAGCAGGTAGGTCGCAGCGACGGTCAGCCCCTGCAGCCGCCAGTTCAGCATCCCGGACCGGATGGCCGCGGCGTCAAGCTTGGCACCGTAGAGAAAGAACAGCAGCGCCACCGCCCAGAAGGTGATCTGCTTCAGTGCGTCGGCGGCCACGCCGCGCACCGGCAGAATCAAGCCAATGATCACCGTGGCAATCAGCAACAGCATGTAGGTGTCGATGCCAAAGCGTCTGAGATACGTCATGTGTCCGTCCGGCATCAGGGATAATGCTGTTTCATGTACCGGCTTTGGCCGCCAGTCCGCATCGAAAAGATCAGTATCCCAGCGGGATATCATCTTTTCGGCTGTCCGATCCACCCTCCAGCAGCCCATCCGTCATCCGGATCGCCTGACTGCCTCCGATGGGAGAGGTCACAACCTTGATCTGATGACCCCGCGCGGCGAGTGCCGTTCGGACCTCCTCGGGCAATGCCGGCGCGATTACATCGCCGCGGCGCGTGCGGTGGGGTCATTAACGCCGCGCTTCCTACTGACCGAGATCATGCCCGATATCTTTAACAATCTGATAGTGGTGATGTGAACTTGATCGCTACTTGGCGGTCTTTTTTGAGCGTTAATTGGCGTTTCCGATGACGAGGGTCTGAGCGGCGGCCTCTACCACATCTTCGGTGATTGCGGCCATTTCGTTGATGCGGGCGATGCGTTCGATCTGCATGAACAGGCGTTGCAAAAGACGGAAGTTGCCAGCTGTCAGTCGGATGATGGCAGCAGCAACACGGTCGTCGGTGAAATCTGCATCATCCTGGCCAAAGCCCCATTTCCTCCATTGCCGCTGCAAAACGAATTGCATCTCATCCTTCGAAAGCGGTGGGTATTCATGCACAAAACCTATTCGGCTGTAGAGTTGCGGGTATTGCGACATCCGTTTTTCAATGCCGGGCATACCGATCAGGATCAGCCCAGCGTCACTGCGATCGAACTGGTCGCGCAGGAACTCCAGGCCGGTCATGGTAAGGCGTTCGGCTTCGTCAATGATTACCAACTCTATCAGGCCAAGCGGTGTTAGAGGTCGCTCCGCCCACTTGGGGTTCCCGTAGCTGTCAATGCAAACGCATAGTCGCATGATAAATGGTTGAATGTCCTTGCGCAGCGCCGAGATACTGCCGCCCACCGGCGGTGTATAGAACAAGGTACGGGCGCGGGACGAGGCTGCATACACTTTCTTGTCCGAGTCTTCACGCCTACCCCATGTCGTTATCAGCGGTTCGATCAGGTCCCAATTGGCATAGCGGCGGGCTGACAAGGTTTTGCCAACGCCCGCCCGACCATGACACAAGCCGATGGTTGCGTTGCGGCGCACAGCGTTCGCGAATTCGACAAACCGCTTATGTTCGCGGGTGACGAGGAAAGTACCGGTCCGGCGAGTCTGGCGGCTCATGGCGTCTTGTCCGTTTTATACAGGACCAGCTTTTGGCGCGGGGCGTCAGGCGATACGGGATTTTGCTTTTCACGACTTGGAGGTGGCGCAGGTTTGGGAAGAAACTCGGTGATCTGTCTGGATTTTACCGTGATCTCGTTGCGCAAAGCCTTCCGCCTGGCGGTGCGGGCCTGTTGGATATCCTTGAGTGATATTGTGTGATGCGCATGATGGGCGCTGACAGCGCGGCACAAAAACCGGTCGCGGTGGAACACGCGCAGTTCGGTAATGTCGCGCGGGTCATAGCGGATGTTGACCGTTTTGCCGACATAGGCTGCAAGTGTGGGATCGGTGTAGAGCAAGCCCTGAAACCGAATGCCGTCACGGCGGACCTGCCGGGTTTTTAAGGCCATTACCAGTAGCAGATCGAGCTGTTCCAGACTGTTCGGCATACGAGGTAGCCAGCCGTCACCCCGCCAAGCCTCATTAGGTGGCACATCGATTTCGCTATGCTTGCGCGCGTTGTACACTGCGGTGACGAAAGTCTTTACGGCAACCTCCAACTCGCCGAGCGACAGGCGTGGCGGGGAGGCTGGTTTTCCGTTCGACAAAGCCCCCGGTAACTCAGGCAACAGCTCAGTGTTGATGGTACCGAAAAACCGCTCGATCTTGCCACGCCCCTGTGGCCGGCCAACCGTGGAAAACACAAGCTCAATGCGCAGGTCAGCTGCGACCTGCTCAAGGTGCTTGCTGGTGAAGTCGCTGCCGTGATCGGTGTATAAAACATCCGGCAGGCCACAAATCGGCCAGGAAGGCGTATCCTTTCGCCAGATAGCTTGCCGCAGGGCAAGAGCGGTCTGGATAGCAGAAGGTGCGCCGACAAAGACGGCGTACCCAGCCACTGCACGGGAATGATCATCAAGCACGATGGTAAGCCACGGCCGCACCGGCGCACCATTGGTATCCAAGATGATTAGATCGAGTTGTGTGTGGTCTGTCTGCCAGACAGCATTCGGCCTTTCGGCCCGATGACGATGAATCATTTCGAACCGGTCACGATAGGCGGCTGCGCCATCATGAGCGAGCGTGACAAGCGCGGGATCAAGACTATTCACGATTGAATGTATCGTGGCATAAGAAGGGACAGGCCAGTCACGCGATTTTACAATCGGGATGATGCGCCGGTGGATTGCGGCGGTAGAGAGACGGGGTTTGTGTAAGGCCAGCCCTTCAATCAGCTCGACCAGTTCAGATGATAGCCGCCGTTGCCCGGCATCAGATCGCGGTGCTCTTGCAAGTCCGGCAAGCCCAAAGCGCTGATATCGGGACGTCCACCTTTGCAGCGTGCGCAGTGGGATACCACTGACACGGGCAACTTCCGTCAGGGGGACTTCGTCGATCAGGTGCTGGCGCAGTATGTTGAACCGGCGCAACGCCTCGGCGCGTCGGTCTTCGGGCAGCGCAGTCAGACTGTCCGTAAGGGGATCGGTGACCGGACGCCGGATTATCAACGAACTGCTCCCAGTGTTTGCAACGGAAAACGATTCTCATTTGACTGGTCCGGTTATAGTATCATTGGAGGGGCCTTTTGCGTTACATACGATCACGATCAAGACGAAGCTCGGCCAATTCTGGCCCAAGGATGTATCATGACCAAAACCCGCGTCGGTTATGCCCGCTGCTCGACCGACAAACAGGATCTCGCAGCGCAACGGACAGCGCTCCTCGCTCTCGATGTCGCGGAAGACCGGATCTACACCGATCACGGCCTGACCGGCACGAACCGGGAGCGGCCAGGTCTGGCCCAGGCACTCGCAGCAGTCCGCGAAGGGGACACGCTTGTCGTGCCGAAACTGGACCGGCTGGCGCGGTCGGTTCCCGACGCCCGGGCTATCGCTGATGAACTGGAAAAGCGCGGGGTGAAACTGGCATTGGGCGCATCGGTCCATGACCCGACCGATCCGATGGGTAAGATGTTCTTCAACATCCTCGCCACATTTGCCGAATTCGAGGCTGATCTGATCAGGATGCGCACCAAGGAAGGTATGGCCATCGCCCGCGCCAAGGGACGACTGAAGGGCAAAAAGCCAAAACTATCGGATCGTCGTCAGGCAGAATTGCGCCGCATGTATGACACGGGTGACTACTCGATCAGCGATCTGGCAGAGCTGTTCGACGTATCGAGGCCCACCGTCTATCGGGTCTTGCAGCGGACACCGAGCGCCGATGCGTCTTCGGCTGCGGTATAGCTGCCGATCGCTGCGCTGCACATGAACTCACACAACGCGGGACTTTTTTGCCGTTCGCTGCAGGCGCACCAATGTCTGGTTCAGCAAACCGTTCAACAAATGGTGGTTTTTGAACGAGCTGTGCTGCTTCACTTCCGGTAAAAGTGAGCGGCTACCATATTGATATTGAATCACACCCTTACGGATGACATTAATTTCTGGCTACATTTAAACCCCCTGAGGCCTGATAAAACTGGTCCGTCAGACCGCCACGGGAACAGCAGTTGACAAAGCCCCCCTTGGCGCACAACGTAGTCCTTTCTCACCCGGGGGGTCCCGACAAGGGGCTGAGAAACTGATGGTGCGGCAACGCATAGCGCAGTGACCCGACGAACCTGATCCAGTTCATACTGGCGTAGGGATGGTGTTCGGCTGTGCGGCATTGCCCTGCCTGTTTTTTACAGGCGTTTATCGCGTGGCTATTCTCCATTCAGTACGGCGGAGCTGGATCTCATTGCTATGAGCACGGAGATACTGACTCATGAAAGATCTGACACCAACCGTTACTACTGGACCCTTACCGGCATCCCGGCGCGTTTATCAGCCCGGAACGCTGCATCCCCAAATTCGCGTCCCTATGCGCGAGATTGATCTTCACCCTTCGGCTGGCGAACCGCCGGTTACGGTCTATGACAGCTCTGGCCCCTATACTGATCCCAGCGCTAAAATCGCTATCAACGGTGGCCTGCCGCGCCTGCGGGCAGACTGGATCGCCGCACGCAACGATATCGAGCTTTATGAGGGTCGCCATGTGCGTCCCGAGGATAATGGCTTTGCTGAGGGTGCCCGGCTGGTGCCCGAATTCCCGGTCCGCCACAAGCCGTTGCAAGCCAAGGCAGGACGCGCGGTCACGCAGATGGCCTATGCCCGCGCCGGGATTATAACACCCGAGATGGAATTTGTCGCCATCCGCGAGAACCTTGGCCGTAAGGCCGCGAAAGAGGCTCTGGTACGTGACGGCCAGGATTGGGGCGCGGCCATCCCCGATTTTGTGACTCCCGATTTCGTGCGCGAAGAAGTCGCCAGGGGCCGTGCGATCATCCCCGCCAATATCAACCACCCCGAGGCCGAGCCGATGGGGATCGGGCGTAATTTTCTGGTCAAGATTAACGCGAATATCGGTAACTCCGCCGTCACCTCCTCGATGGAGGAAGAGGTGGAAAAGATGGTCTGGGCCACACGTTGGGGCGCGGATACGGTGATGGACTTGTCTACGGGCCGCAATATTCACAACATCCGCGACTGGATCATCCGCAATTCTGCCGTACCCATCGGCACCGTTCCGCTTTATCAGGCGCTGGAAAAGGTCGAGGGTATCGCCGAAGACCTAAGCTGGGAGGTGTACCGCGATACGCTGATCGAACAGGCTGAACAGGGGGTGGATTACTTCACCATTCATGCTGGCGTGCGGCTGCATATGATCCCGATGACGATAAAGCGGGTGACCGGGATTGTATCGCGCGGCGGCTCGATCATGGCGAAATGGTGCCTGCATCATCACCGCGAAAGTTTCCTTTACGAGCACTTCGCTGAGATCTGCGAAATTGCCCGGGCATATGACGTCAGCTTCTCTTTGGGGGATGGGTTGCGTCCCGGCTCTATCGCGGACGCCAATGATGAGGCGCAATTCGCCGAACTGGAGACGTTGGGCGAACTGACGCAGATCGCATGGAAGCATGACTGTCAGGTGATGATCGAAGGACCGGGCCATGTAGCCATGCACAAAATCAAGGAGAATATGGACAAGCAGCTGGAGGTCTGCGGCGAGGCGCCGTTTTATACGCTCGGGCCGCTTACCACGGATATCGCACCGGGATATGACCACATTACCAGCGGTATTGGTGCGGCGATGATAGGCTGGTTCGGCACGGCGATGCTTTGCTATGTCACTCCCAAAGAGCATCTAGGTCTGCCTAACCGTGACGATGTGAAGATCGGTGTCATCACCTACAAGATTGCGGCTCATGCTGCCGATCTGGCCAAGGGGCATCCGGGAGCGCAGATCCGAGATGACGCGTTGTCACGCGCGCGGTTCGAGTTCCGCTGGGAGGATCAGTTCAACCTCTCGCTTGATCCCGAAACCGCGCGCTCGATGCATGACGAAACCTTGCCGAAAGAGGCGCATAAGGTCGCGCATTTCTGCTCCATGTGCGGACCGAAGTTCTGCTCGATGCGGATCAGCCACGATATCCGCGCCGAGGCGCAGAAGGACGGCATGGCGAAAATGGCCGAGAAGTTCCGCAAAGGCGGTGATCTTTATGTTCCTCTTGATAAGGTAAAGGAAATATAAGGGGTGACAGGTTCGCCGGAAGCGTAATATCGGAAAGACCTGTCACCAATATGCGGCTGGCGCAGCGCATCCCCAGCCAGATTGTCATGCACGTCGCCGCCAGCGTCCTGTTGGCGGCGAATTATATAGAGGTGATGCACCGTATCCAGTGGGAGTTTAGCCGCTCAACAAACGCTCGTTTTTTGCACCTGCGCAAACCGCCTCGTCCAACGCCGCCAAAAACCCCGTTCAAAACCCAAACAGTTGTTGAAGGTTTTTTGGCTTGCTGTTGATAGCAGACATTCGTAGTCGATGCAGCACCGGTTACACTGGGCTCGT
>LAZR01001051.1_pt1 | contig 18497 bp, 29 predicted proteins | sample 329461 | NCBI WGS metagenome assembly LAZR01 (sample SAMN03002196, study PRJNA259156) | marine sediment metagenome | biome: sea floor; feature: Hydrothermal impacted sediments; material: marine sediment; isolation source: Loki non-amplified sample from Loki's castle hydrothermal vent sediment ...
TTACTAATAAATCAGTTGCCGTTATATCAGATGCATCTGTTCCTGCTCCCACATGCAACAATTCTTGAGGACTCGCTGTTCCTATTCCAACATTGACATCAAATATCACCTCATCCGCAAACTGAAAATGATTCTCATCTTCCATCCAAGTAAGAACGCCTGAGTTTGTTGTACCTACATAAGTTGTAACCAAATCTGTATCAGCAGCGGTTTGAAATTCAAAACCAACAGCAGATTTTAAATTAAGGTCTCCTGCCCCCACTTCTATATTTCCGTCTGTTTGGTCGTGCCAAAATTGGATAAAGTCAGTTGAAGCAGCAGTATCTGACGATTGAATACGAAAATGTGGGTCAACAACATCAACTAAATTTATCTCTGTATTTTGTCCTCCGTCTACCATAATTACTATGTTACCCTCTGAACCAGGTTGATTTAACTTAGTTATTATGAGGAAGTTTTCAGCATTGGCTCCAACAGCTTTCCAAATGAAACGAACATCATTACTAGTTCCAAAGTTTACATTTGCATTATCTCTAAAAACATAGGTAAATCCAGAACCATTAACATCAAATGTAATATTTCTGTCAAAATAGGCTTCTCTACTAACTTCTAGTTCACCTTCTATAAATAAATCTCCGTCTCCATCAGCAAAACTTACTGTTCCTGCATCACCAATATGAACATAACCACCCTTAAATTGAAATTGTCCTGCTGTAACCGTATGCACTGCGTCATTGCCATCCCAACCTATTGTATAATCGGGAGTAGGAGAATTAAGTCCGAAACCTATAACATTGCTATCAGAATCTATAAATATATCCTGTCCAAAACTCACATTTGGAGTAAAAGAAAAGGTATTACTACTGTCTCCAAGTGATTGATTGTTAATAGTTGTTGTTCCATCAATAACAACTGTACCGAATGTTCCTGTGCCCGTAGTAGTGAGATTCTGAGACCCTATATTTATAGTAACATTGGCATTAGACCCATCTATTTTTAGATAGTTTGCGTCTAAATAGCCCAGAGTTCTTATATTATCAATGAGTATCGGCACTTGGTCTGTTCCTTTCTACATCCTTCCAAACAATCCTCTCCACAGGTGTCGTTATCCATTGCAACCGAGGCACCTCTATTACCTTCTCCACCAATTTAACATCCCTCAACTCATTCATCTTCTTCCTTAACTCCCCCAATTCAACAACGAGCTTCGGCACAAGGTCCATTAACGATCTTACATTCTCCATATCCTTTATTGACGCAATTACATATTCCTTCTCTACAATCCTAGGCCTCTCATATGGTTTATCAACAGGAATCGGTCGTTCCACAGAAACCTCTTTTACAACAAATTTGATGGTCTCTTTCTCTGTAACCTTAAACTTTGTTGTCTGTTCCTCCACCACACCATACTTAACTGTGGGCTTTTCAACCGTTTTATATTTAACCTGTTCCTCAACCTTTGTTTTATACTTTACCTGCTCCTCAACTTTCGTCTTAATAACTGGAACTATATAGGTCTTTGGAACTTCTATTATTTTAATCTCCTCCACAACGAGTGCCTTTGTCAGTTTCTCGCCCTTAATCTTATATGTGGGGACTTGAGCCTTCGCACTCCCACTTATCTGGTGTGGCATTTATTTTTCCTCCTATGCTATAGATTCCACCGTTATATATACTGGCATTGCAACACTTGCTGTGTTTACATATGTTACCCTTATTGAATGACCTGCGTCTAACATCTGCATAGCCCCAAAATCTAATGAAATGGTTACGCCACCTCCTATATTGAAGATGCCCGTTGCTATCTGTTTCACCACAACACCCCCCGTTGTTGCCGTTGTGGTTACGTGGGCTATATCTATATAATCATCTAGTCCTGCAGAATCGGGTGTTACGCTAACACCATTAACTGCACAGGCCCTTGTTGATGGAACTATTGCCACTGGGTAATCACCAGATGCACTATCAACTGTTATCTTCTTACCCTGGTATATAATCCCACCCTGTTTCACCCTCTTCGCAATTGCCATCGCCTAAATCCTCCCCATATGTTTAATTATTAAACTTACGGTTTCTGGTTCCTATAGTCTACAATCACATCCCCGCCTGCCCCAGTTCTTACAATGTGTATTCCATTCGCACACCTCACGGGAACCTTAAATGCGTCATGCCTTTTCAACCCCTCTACACTGATATCCAACGTGTTCTTATATACAATGGTGCCACTTGCAGCAGATGCATTATCATATATAGTTGCACTTACATCAGCTGCAGCTGCAACCAACTGCACCGAGTGTAGATATCCTGCCTTTACCCTTTCATCTTCATACAGGGCTGTAATTTCACCTTGCGTTAGAGCGTGGTTGTATATTCTTACATCATTAATCCTACCATCAAAATAGTCAGTATATGTGGGGGTATCAGCATTGTTGAATCTCCTCCCTATTTGAATAGCAAGGGAGTTGTCAAGTATAATTCCCGCACCATGGGAGAATACAGACTTACCATCCACATATAGAGTTGTAGTCCTTGTGGTTTTTACGAAACCTACATGGTGCCACAAAAGGTCATTCACCGACGTACTCGTTTCAGTAGTATGCAGGTCACCACCTGCTGAAACCATTAAATTGCCGTCACTCTTAACTCTAAACATAAATGATTGACAATTTACAACTTCATCTTTAGTAACAATAGCATCAAAATTTCCTGCATCATCCCTTCTAATCCATGCAAAAACACTCATTACACCTGTTTCAGGAAGCTCAACCAAGGGATAGGCTATCTTCTTAACATAAACATCTGAGCTGGAAGTTGCCCCTCCATTGGTGCACCATGCAGCTATGAGATTACTAGAATCCACCTCGGCTATTTTTATATAAGAAGAATCACTTGCTCCATGTAAGATTTCAATTTCTTTAGTCCATGTAGTTCCCTCATCAGTAGACGAATAGATATGGGTTTCATAACCATCAGCGTCATTATGGGCAAAAGTTGCTAAAAGGGTATCGTCTGACAATCTTACTAAATCACAAGGAGTGCCGCCACCAACGGGTAATTGAGTTTCCTCTGTTCTCGCAGCCCATGTAGCCCCACCATCAGTAGAAGTTAATTTCCAAAACTTACCTGCATTATCTCTCATAATACCAAGTAAATCATTGGTATAAACACCACCCGACTTTAATTGGAGAATAGACATCTCCTCGCCGTCAGCTGTAGATACTGTAGCTAAATCTGACCAAGTATCTCCTCCATCACTTGAAGTAACAACATAGGTGTTATCATTAGTCCAAGCATCATAGAGGGGAATGATTATATCTCCATCATTAGATTCTCCTGGTCTATTTATTACGATTGGTTTACCCATGCTTGCTCGTTGTGCTCCAGCCTTAATAGCTATATCTGAACCAAAGGCCGTCCAATCAGATACAGGTGATTTTGTTACATAAGCCCTAGCATCACTATTATCCCAAGTATTATAGACAACAAGTATGGTCTCAGTTCCATCATCATCAAAAATTAGAATATTTGCATTTCTATCATCAAGATTAAATTGATCTGCTGGCGTAGTTGCAGCACTCCACGTCTCACCACCATCAGTTGAACGCTTTATTCCTAACTTGCCATCAATATCAAAGCCATGAGTACTCCCTGCTGCCGTTCTATATACGCAATAGATATTCCCAGAAGAATCCACCGCTATTCCAGGCCAAGCTTCATAATCATTGCGGCTATTTGAGACTGGATAGACCTTTCTAAGTGTACTGCTGGATATGTCAACTGCAGATACATTGGTTATTTCCACCCGTTCATCTGTTCCATCGAAGTCCAACGCACCCCCAACCCTTCCAACAACACTACCAGTGTCCGTGTCTAAGTTGCCCCCACCATCTTTATAGGTCCCATCTTGTGTTCCAACGGTATCTATGACAGTTGCACTACCTGCATTATCGTCCATTTTATAGTGAACAACAAGAGCCATTATAATCCCTCCGTCACGTAGAAGACAATGGCCTCATCTGCGCCATCGGTTCCAGTATAACTGATTGTGCATCCACTCTTGAATATGACTGGGATAAATGCGTCAGTTTTCCCCAACCCTTCAACAGAACTATCCACTTTCCTCTTATACAACACCGTTCCACTTCGGGCAGAAGCGTTATCGTATATAATGAGGGTTGGATCAGCTGTCGATTTAACAATCAACTGAGCTCCACACAATTTGCCCGCTGTGGTTGCAATCACTATCGCTGCATCCGACGCAGTCTTTACATCACTTGATAAACATGCATTTATCTTACCCATACATTCCTCCCATATTATAGATAACCATATAATGGATCTTCCACAACTCCCCATGGGTCCAACCACGGTTGACCACTACCAATTTCGCCCCTTCCACTATGAGGCTCGGCTTGAGGTTCCCAATCCACATCACCCTCCACCATTATTGCATCCCGCAGGAGGCCCGTAACCCTCGCCGCCCATATGGCGACATCTTGATACTCTTCCAGCGCAAGATAAGTTTCCATCACAGCAGTGTTCAACAAGAGCTCATCTTTATCTGTAAAATCAGACGTTTGCGCACCAGTGCTGAAGTCTATTGGCCACTGGGCATATCTTATATGCAAGGTGTATACTGCATTTGGAATCCTAAACAATTCTATGTCATTCCCATGCCGCACATATACACTTGGCCTTGCCTCACTGTAGTTCTCTGGCCTAGGGAATTTCCAGTCAAATTTCCTATAAGCCCACCTATCCAACTTCCTACTATTTGCCGAGTCAACCAATCTAATAGATAAGATGTCTTTTGGCCTCACAAGTCCCAAATTGTTTGACCCAGTCGCCATTGGGTATCTCTTAGTGCTTGCGACTGTTGCAGCACCCTCTGTATAGGTGTTCAATTCATGGAAATTATGAGCCCTAGCCAATCGCTTCTGTGCCCAATTTAGAAAGGTCCTCACTCTTGATTGCCAGGTTGCACCAGATACTGCAGTTCCCGTTTCCGACTTCCCAACCGTATTGCATATTTCTGTTACAAACTGATCCCTTGTTAGTGCCATTACTTCTCACCCCCAGGATAACTTAGAATATTTGAGTATGGATTTTTGCCCCTCTCAAATTTCTTAGGAATTCCAACAGCACTTTCTGCCGCCGATGTTTCTTCCTTACCAATCTTTTTCCCCCTAAGCAAACCAACCGCTTGCATCCTCATATCCATAAATGATGGTTTTTCAAAACTCTCCTCTTGCTCTTTAACATTTAATGTGTTGGTAAACCTAGTATGTTTATCTCGTAATGCAGTGTATCTTGAGTAATGCGTAGGGTTATCAAATACAGCCAAAAATGACATCCGCGCTTTAACAATATTGGGTGCAACTCCACCCTGTAGCATTCTATCTTCTACCTGAGCCAGAATTTTTGGGTCCACTACTTCCTCCGATGTCGCTTACTATTAGGGAAAAAGGGAAGGCCATTAATAGCCCTCCCCTATCTCCTTATCCTCTCATAAACCCTATCGCAACGAACGAAACCTCACCACAATCAACATCAGTTGCTGCCTCTATCCCTGCAGCAACCATTGTGCCAGCAGTACTAGCTGCAGCAAACTGCCCCTCAGTTAATAGTACAGTTACATTACCCCCAGTCGCACTACCTGATAATGTAATCTGTGTTGGTTTATACGCCTTAAATGCTCCAGTGGTGTAATCCCATTGAAGGTTATGACCATTGTCACTTATACCATCAACCACAACCGCAATTATCCCCTGGGTGAACCCTGCAACTCCTCCAGTTGCAAAATACTTGGTAATCGATGTTTGTTTGATAAGGGTTGTGTTGTAGTTAGTGAGGTTATATTTACCCGAGTAAATACCTAAACTCCTGGTTATTCTCTCCGCCTTTTTAAGCGGGGTGCTTATTGTTGCAGCATAATCTCCCATTGTATCCTCCCTTTAGTGCCGTTACTTTAACCGTTTTCCTATAGGGTTTTTGCCCTTTTCCTTCTCATAGAAGGGTATTCCACCAATCGCCTTACTCTTCATCTCAGTCTCAGCTGCTTCCAGTTTCATTCTCATCATCGCCTCATGCCTCTTCATCTCCTCAGGCGTGAGTACCACCATCCCCCCACCCTTCTTTGCCCTTGCATTAACCATCCCCATCTGCACCCAAAGGGGTTGGTTCTCCCTTGTCACTCCCCTATGGTTGAGCCAAACGTCGAAGTGAGCATAATAGTCCATTTTCTTGTCAAGCACTCTATCAGCAAACCAACTATCAGTGGGTGCTTGATTATCAGAGGAGAACCAGGGCTTTTTTAGGTTCTTAAATACTGACGTCTTTATCATTGTGAAACAGAATGGAACAAGGTCAACTTTTACAACTCCCTTTCTCTGTTCGGGAGGCACCTCATATAAGCGTGCTGGACCCTTCAAAATAGGTTGGTCTGCTACCTTAGTTTTAGCATCATACCTTCTAAATGCACACATTGAATAGGGGAAGCCACTTGCGTGCATTATGCCCGCTACCACATCCCTATCCGCATCCAACAGCTTCAAAAAGTCATCCACCGTTACATCATAAATGTCGTCATCCATCAGCAATAAGTGTGTGCACCCACTGGCAACAGCCATATCTGCAAGCTGTTCCTCCGCTTTATGAACGGGCATTCTATACATAAATCTATATCCTACATGGAATTTCCTCCCCTTATGTTTATAGGTCATTAGTGCTGACCAAAAATTGAGGAAGCTCTCTGCAAATTCGTGAGTCCATGCAAGTATAGGAACACCTATCAATATCTTTGGAACCTCAACCTCTTTCGCCTTACTTCTTGGTTTTTTCGCCACGCCTATACCTCCTACAATAATGTTGTTTGCAACGCATAGGTCTAATCTTATACATTCTGCATCGCTTGCTTTTATCATCAAATGCCTGGCACTCGCCATACACCTTTGCCGAAACCGCTGAAATGCTTTTATAGCTTACTTCAAACGCACTACCAACAGATGATAGAATGTTCAGTGCTGTCCTACCTGTTCCAGGGTCCTCTGGGGACAAAAACATTTCAAACTCGTTACAGCAATCGCCACACTTTTTGCACACATAACTCGCCGCAATTTTCTTCGCCATAATTCCCTCTAAGCAATCTGGTGGGGACTTCTACATCCCCACCAATATGCTTTCTAACCTAAGGTGCAATTGTCAAGAACATAACTCCATACTCAGATGCAGTTGCATCCATCATCATATGACCTATGATTGGGTATGCCGTACCAGACGACTTGTTGTCAAAAGCAATGGCCTGACCAGTTACGTCAGTGACCATTAAATCGCCCTTTGTTGCTGCAGCACACTTAACATTACATGGGCCCCATGTTTGAAGCCAATAGTAATCGGCCGTTGTCAGTGCTATAGGGGAAACCCCTACAGGTAGGGTGTTGTTTCCCGTTGTAGCCTCAATTGTGTTTAAATATTGGTTCTGCTGAATCGCATACTGAGCAGCAGATTCCTCATCAACCACAATTGGATCATACAGAATAAGCGTTCCAACAGTGGTTTTTGCAATAGCAGCGTGAGACTTAATTCTGTAAAAATGCCCAGCGGTTACTACATTCAGATATCCTTCCGCATAGGTATCTTTGGCTATTGCTGTTGCTGCATAGAAGGTGAATGTTTTGCCCCCTGATGCATTTGTTCCACCACCAGTTGCTTCCAAGAACTCGCTCTGATTTTCTACAATATCACCAGCGCCAATAGCTGTAGCACCAGTGAAACACTTTGCGTAGCTGAATACTCTATCGCCTACCACCTTCCTAGAACCCAATTGTGCGAGCTGGATGCTAGAGGACTTATAGATGGACTGTCCACCTTGAGGGACACTTACCTGATCCCCTCTCCAGTTGACCTTACCTGAGTCATCCACAGCCCCACTATTCCTTTGTGTAATGTCCGCCATTTTCCGTTCCTCCTTCTTTGGTTTTATGCTACCTCAAAGGCCCCATTGGCTTAGAGCCCGAAGGTAAATCCAAGCTATGCAGCTTGACTTGTTAACACACCATGACTCCTTCTCTTATCAACCCACACGTTTCCCCTTTGAACAATCTGGGAAACAACATCTTTGAATTGATTCGGGATCTCTTTCCATGGACCCATAACCATATTAACAGCAGGGTCAATACTGAACCCTATATGGTTTCTGTCTATGAAATAGGTGTATCCCGTGGTGCATTTTGGACTCCAAATCCAAACCCTACCCTTGAAGGTAATGTGGTCCAGACCTAAGCTTACTGCTTCCTTATTCACCACCTGCACCCTTTCAAGTGCTTCCGACTCGCCAAGTTCATACGTGGTTTGGTCCGACACCATACAATCCGTTTTCCCCCATCTACTACAGGTGTTGAATAGATTGGTCATGTCCGACTCGCCATATACAGAAAATGCTCCACTAGAGGTCTTTTGTTGATTCTGCCAAATCTTGTTACCATCAACATCGACAATTGTGGATTGGTCTAAGCCATGAACTGTTACACTATCGGTTGGTGCATCATCAATGAGGTATGGAAGTCCATTGTAGTCGTCAACGCTTGTTCCGCCCGTGTCCGCCCAGAGGGCATCTTCTACTTTTAACATGAGGGCATCACGCATTGTGTCTATCTTTGCGTTCATCAGCTTCAAATGAGCTGTCTTACTTCCCCCATTCACTTTATCATCCACCCAATATCTCACGAGTTGATCGCCGAGGTTCTTCCAATAATCGTATGCAATGGATAGTGGATCGAAGTCACTAATTGTGAAGGTAGCACCTTTTCCAAAGAACTTGGCTGTATTGGATTTATTCACCCGTAGAGGAATTTCCAACCTTCTACCATCAGTTGACTCCATCTTTACCATACCCTTGCTTTTCCATAATGCAAGAAGTCGGTTCTCCTCGAAGACTTGGTCTACCACCCCTTGACGCCTTTTTGCCCACGTGCTTGTGTATAAGCCATTAAGCGTTTCAGTGAGTGTTCCAGCAGTTGCTAATGCCATCTTCGTGTCCTCTCTTTTTGGTTATACTGCGGGGGGAAGACCGCCTTCCCCTATATTTTCATCCCAAGCCTCTTCTGCTGCGGATTCTGCTGTGTACTTTTTATCCTTATCGAATGACTTACTTCCACCAGTAGGTTTTTCCCCACCCATCTTTCTCTGTATATCCTTCTCATCATCCGTGGGTTCATTTGCCAGCGTCTTTATCTCACTCTTAGCCTTTTCATACAGTTCGTTTAGACTCAACTTTGAGTTGGTCTTGTCCAAGGATAGACCATACATCATAGGTCTAACCTTGTTGAAGTCTGTGTGAGTTCTAGCAAATTGGTCCACTTCCATCTGAGTGGATGCCTTACTGGAAGTTTCCCACTCACTCTTGACTTTATTGAGCTTCTCGTCAAAGTCGGTTGAAAGGTCCTTCTTGGCCTTTTCATATACATCCTTCTTCGACATCTTTTCAAACTCATCGTCAGTCGTTGCTGGTGGAAGGGGTTCTGTAGGTCCCCCCTTATCCTTCTTATCGAGGAATTCTAAGTACTCTGGAGTCATTACTTCCATCCTCATATCTTCACCCGATTTCTCCAGTTCTTGAATCCGAACATTCGCCTTTTCTAAGTCTCCCTTGGGAACAGTATCACCTGCAGCGCCTTTTCCATCATCGCCGGCGCCTTCACCTTCGCCTCCACTACCACCTTCGCCTTCACCTTCTCCAGCAAAGGTCATTCCGAGCACTCCAAATGGTAGTAACCATCTTAACAGCCAATCCATCGCCTACCTCCTCTTTCTAGTGAGTTCGTGTCTTCGTACTTTATATCCATGGGAAATCGCCCTTTTAGCAGCCCTCAAGAGAGTGCCACTCCAAAATCCCATCACTTTTACATCAAACTTGCCATCAGGCATTATCCTAACCTCTATCCTCTGTTCTTCCTGTTTTTCCTTCAACGACTCACTTCGTTCTCGCCCCTCCAGCTCTTCCTGTGTTCCAGCAACCATAACTCTCCTTTCGCCGAGTTCATATATCTAGGGGCTTTTTAACATCATCCCTCAGCACAAGCCCCCTCTTATCTAATTCCCTTTTAAGCTCCTCTTTATCCCTCACCTTCACTGGCTTATCCCCAAGTCCCCAGTGCCATCCACTATAGTCCTTACTCTTTCTCTCAACATGCCTTTCCCTCACTTCTTTATGCTTACCCCTATCTGCGAGCCAATTATCATAGTCATAATTATCTAGGCCATATTTCCCCACTATACTAGTCCTGGGAACCTGCTTGCCCCAGGTCCTCCCTGACCCATGCCTGCAAACTCCTGAAATCCTATTGGCTGTTCGGGACTATTACCTTTACCTGGCCGAGGGAATAACTGCTTCGGGTCTATCCAATCAAAATGGGATGCATAGGACTCAAGAAGATATTGCATGTTCATTCCTGGGATCTTTGCCGCAAGTTCCATAAATTTCTCTGCCTCAGTCTTTTGGGTCATCTTGTTCTCAGGAATCGATTCCTCGGGACTCACTTTAAACTCAAACTCACCTTTTATCTGTTTTCCAGTAAATCTGACCCAATGCCTAGCACCATCTTGACCAATAACGTCAATCACCTTTTCCGTAGACCAATTGGCGAATATCAGTTGATTCCATGCCCTCACTACTGATGACAACATGTCAGCCATCGTATCTCTCCGCTCGTCTACTCTTATCTGAGAAGCAGCCCTTACAATCTCTGCTTCGTGGGCAGTTCTCCTACCCCCAGGGGCTTCAAAGGCACCGAGTTGGTTCCTGGAAAATCCAATTATCTCCCTCATGTCCTCACGTGTTTCCCTTGCCGAAGCATATAGGTCAGGTGGTACGTGGCTTTGAAATAGGGTAACAGCTTTCCTTATGTCCATGTGCTGACCTGAATCTACTGCAACTGCTGCTTTCACGTCTGGGTCAAGTAACTTGGATAGCTCGTCTTTCCCTAAAACGCCCTTATCATATAATATCTTAATAAGGCCTGCCCTTCTGTGCTTCGCAGCCATTGTTCTAATGTCGTTTATTTCCAATTGCTGGGGTTCGATGTATTTGGCATCGGGCGTCCACCAGAAGAAATCGGGGTCTTCGTTAAAGCCTAGAACACGGGCTGGGAGGCCCTCCATCTGCAAGTAGTCAAAATCATTACGCAGGAACTTGTCATGATCCAATGAGAGAACGAATACCCTACCTGAACGTTGATCATGGATTTGCCACAATTCCACCCAATTCATATCTTCTGTTTCTTGAAACTTCTGTATCTCCCTATCAGCCTGAGGGGTTTGTTCAGGTCTTACCAAGTTGCTTGTGTATACTCCTTTCAAGCCCTTTTTGCCCGCACTTGGATACTTAGGGTCTTCTATTATGTCTTTAATGGGGCGCATCTTACGAAAGGCAAACCATTGGGCTTCGTTCCATCTCTGTGTCCCCCATGGGACTATGAAATCCTCTGGATTGCACCTGATGAACCAAGGCATTCCAGGTTTAACATTATAATTGTATTCTATCCGTTCCCCCTTTTTGTTGAAGGAGGTGAGGGAGCTATCTTCAAACTCATCCGATGCAAATTCGGGCTTATAACCATATTCCGTGTCATATCCAATAATCCCTGGACCCCTACCGCAAAGGAAACTATCCAGTGCCATCGACTTCATCTGTTCCTTCAGCCCAAGCTCCCTTATGAGTTGATTATCTATTCTCTCCACCACTCGCGCTTGCATTGTGAGGCCTGGTTTCATCCCAGTCACTAATACTCTGGGGTTGCGGAAGTATATCTGAGGTATCATTGCCCGTGCATATGAGTACATTATATTAACATATATCTGGTTTTTCTGATAAAAGGTACCCCTATAATAGTTCTTAAAGCGTCTCCAATCCTTGGATTTCCCAAATACAGACCTATATCTAATCCCTTTCTTTATTTGGTCCTTCCAATGATCCAACGGCTTCTGTTTTTCTGGCACAATTTTCCCCTTCTAGCTTAGTATGGTTTTCTTCTTTTCCCCATCACAATTCCTCCAATCGTGTTAGAACCAAGTTCGGCAAAAGCGAGGCATTTTCAGGTACGGCAAAAGCGAAAAGCTTTTGGTAAGTTCAATAATTAAACTTACGCCCAGTCTGCAACTGGTTCAAGATCTTCATTCGTGAAGTTGTCCCCACTCTCCTCTGGCATATATTGGTCAAGAAACCCCTTACCCTTTTTGCCCTCCATCGCCCACTTCAGGAACTTATCCATATCAGCCCTAAACACATACTCCTCTTTGCCCTTTCGAACTATAGCCCTGGGTTCCCCTGGCCTCGCTATTTGCAATTGGTATGCAGCAGCATCAAGCATATCATTCCTAACCGACCTATCATTAGGCACGTAGTTGCAGAACTCATCTATGAAGTCCTTGTGTTCTGGTCTACAATGGATTGCCATGTTGGATGCAATAGGTTGCAATGCCCTTATACGGAGGTCTTTTGAAACTGAGCTCTCTGTTCGCAGAGGTGCCATATGCAACCAACCCCTATTTTCCATCTCTTTCCTTAGGAAGTGTAATAGGGCTTTTTGGTAGTAGACTGTTTCAACACCAATCTTTTCGGGCTCATATATTCTATTATGTTTATATATGATATCTATGACCTCACTTGGATTGAACCTTCCCACATCGTATCCAAGTACCCACATATGATTCCTGTCACACCATCCACAGGTGATTATAACAGCCCTTGAACCGTAGTTTTTCCTCTTACTCTCATTCCACCCAGCAAGGTCCACCGTGGTGAATACTCTCATGGATTCGGGCAGTTCGCCCTGACCCACATAATATTGTAACCACTCAGGTTTGAACAGCATATCCTCAATCGCCATAGGTCTATTCAAGTACTGTGTCGCAAACATATATGGACCTTGACTTGACCTAATCCTATCCAGCACCTCACGCCCATACTGCTCTGGCCAAGTGGGTTTCCCATCTATAGTCCCATCATCTGTTGCTGATATATCCAGCACCTTATACTGCTTTTCATGAGTGCGTATGTGGTCCACTACATCATGCCTCGCCCACCTAGTTCCAATATTATGTATGCGTGTATGTGGACCAGGCACTAATAGGGAAGAAGCAAGTTTGTGCCACCCTATTGCCTTGTCTATATCATCCTGGTTGGGCTGAAGTTCCTTCCCCGTGAGGTCGTCTTTCTTTGCATATATGATGTCATCTTCTATAATAAGGTCGTAGTGACGAGACACCGTGGAGCCCCCAATACTACCAGCCTCAAATGTGCTTTCGGTGTAATCCTCACTCCTACTAATACATGCTTCTGAGTCACTCCATTTAACTTTGTTGAAGTTGGGAGGTATGACCTCAGGGAACAATGCTTGTAGGGATCTATTCCTCTCATATATTTTTCTAATTAAGTTTATAATCTTATGCGCATTAGCTACGACGTTAGATACTATTAGAATTCGGGCATTTTGCCCTAGCCCATAAAACTTATCATCCATCCCAATCCCCTCAGGGAATTCATCCCCCCGTTCTCTAGGCAATGTAACCCACACGGAAAATGCAATAGAGCCTATCCAGGTTTTAACAAACCCTCTTGGTAATGTCAGTTGTTTCCACCTATCTGGTTCTTCAAGGAACCTGCAAACGCCCTTATGCAAACCCTCAGTGAGGTCATCATAGCCCATAACTGCGATGCAGAAGTTAAACAGGCTACTCAGACATCTCCTGCGTAATTCTAAGCGTGCTGATTCCTTCAATCTCGTTAGGTCCATTGGATAACACCCTATCCCATCTATCAGATATTTTTCTATCTATTTCCACAATAGTTTTAGTCTTAGCTGGTTGCTTTGCATATCCAGCTCTATCAAGTATGTCTGAAGAAGCGGCATTTTTGACAAATGCATTCCCATTCACCAAGAGGTCTTTTTTGACATCAATAGCTGTTCTTGCAAGGTCTTTTATCTCCTGTTCAATGGGGTCGCCCGCGGCAATTTTATCACTTTCATTGTCAACCACCTTTGCCCTCAACTCTGCCCACTGTTTATCCCTTTGCACTTTATACAATGGACTATTAACTATAATGGACACCTGTGTATTAGTCATCCCTTCCAACTGCGCAATTCGCCCCTTCTTGTATCCTGATATGTCATAAGCCAATATACGTTGAATACGAGTCGAATCCCTCTTAGGTTGCAAGTTTATGGTGTTGGGCGATTTCATGTGTTGTGGCACATACTTTGGCATAATTGCCTCCACTTCAAATGGGAGTGAGAAAAGGTAGGTCTGTGCCTACCTTGTAAGTTTAGTTCGGCGATTTCGGGCCGATTCCCCTAACCCCATATGATACAATATCTTGTGTCCAATATAAAGTATACACTATATCCGGTAGAAAGTCAAGTTTTTTCTTTAAACTTGCGCCAAAATCGCCCGAGGGTATAAGCCCTAAGTCCTTTACCTATATGGATTTGTGAAAAACCCCAAAATTTATGTGAGTAATTTTGGAGGGTGTTATAAAATAACACATTCCGCATTGGGGGGCCCCCACCCCTACCTTTATTACAAAACACCACACCCATGTACACTCTCGGCGTGTATGTGCTGTGCAATATAGGGAATTTCGCCCAATCTTATAACGACAAAGGGGGAATAAAAATATAACTCTATACATCATATGCACTTACAAGCACGCAACGCGCAAGTTTCCCTTGCCTTTCTTATAGGAATGTGCTATAATTATATCATATAGACAAGTATATGGTTCTTTGATAATATGGTGTGCATGCATAGAAAGTAAAGGTGTATTATGGGAAAAGCAATAGAAGGACAAGGCGCGTATAAGGCTCCAGACGGGACAAATGTAAGTTTTACCTATGAATATACGCAATACGATAGCATAGCCGACGCCATTGCGGAAATAGGCGAAATTAAGGCCCTAAAGGACCTACAACGCATGATTAAGTTAGACGCGAGTAATCCTGCCAGAGAAAGTGCAAAGGTCGCTAATGGCCACTCAACGCGTATTTCGCTTACCGAGGAACAAAAGGCCGACGCCAAATCCAAACGGCTTGCAGACAAATCCCTCTTAGAGGTTCTGAAAGCAAAAGGGATTTCCCTCGAACAACTTCAATCCATGTAGATTTAAATGTAGTTAAATTTGCACTCACACCATATTTTCAATCCAACCAAGAATTCCCTCACAAATTCCCACTCAACTTATTAAATTCACTTCCCAACCGCCCTTTTCCTGTGAAACTTGCACTTTTTCGTGTAACCATGCAAAGTATTTAAGAATAGTGTTTATATGGGTTTATATTTTATACGCTTAATTCACCGTTTCTCTCTTTGTTTTTTATTATTTTTTTTTTTTAAGAACAAAAAAACAAAGCTAACTTTCCTTTACTAACTCCATTGGTAGGTCTGGGGGGAAACCAATTTCCCTCTTTCAAAAGCCAGCTCTCTACCAAACCCGACAACCCCCCGTGCAATTGTGTTTTCGTGTAAACTCGCCCTATATTCAATCACCATAAGCAGTTACAACAATTCTCCATTATGCAACCCAAACGCCCTCGTGATTAGGCCATACACCATATGTAGTTACATCACTTTTCCATTCTCGGCCAAATTCAACCCCCAAACTTGCGCCAACCCCCCAAACTTTATTTTTCCAACTTACCCAACCCCATACACCACTTAAACTTACAACCAAAAATAAAACTTGCTTTTTCCCCACTTCCATGGTATACTTTCATTAAGACCACACCCCGACTCCACAAAAACAACCACAACCACATCAAACTTATTAAAGGGGTAAAATTAGTTATGCAAAACCAACCAACTAAACTTACAACCTCGCCACCAGACACAAGGGAGTCAGCACTTATTAGGTTAGATATTGCATCCTTTCGCACGGAGATGGCTTCCTTTCGCATAACCATAGCTTCATTTCGGGATAAGATTGCTCACATCTCAGAACAGATTTTCCACCTCACGCGAATGATACAAGACCTCGCCCCAGGTAATCCCATCTCTTATAGGGCTAAGGATATTAAGGCAAGATTACTAAGAGATAAAGATGATAAACGTAATAAGGGTAGGAGTAAGGGTAATGGAATACACAGATAAGTTGATACAAGAATTTATAGGTAAGATTGATGAGCTCAAGCTCCAACTGGCTCAGCTCAGGGCAGAACTTAGGGCTTCTACACGACTGTGTGTTGAATTGGATGCAGAGGTTACTCGACTTGAACAATTGATATTTGCGTGTGATATGGAAGGGAGGTGATTTAAATGGTATGTGATATCTGTAGACATAGATTTACTTGTGAGGGAGCAAAAGAAAGAATTCAAGACAGAGAAAAGTTATTAGCTACAGGAGAGCCCCCTTGTAATGATAAGGAAGAATAAAAGAGAGGTGAATTCAAATGGAACAAGCAAATGCAATTTTAAAGGATAGCACCGTTGGCGAACTCAATGATTGGCTCAAGGACCAAACGGTTAGGGATTTAAAGATGTTAGAGCATCTACTCTCTAAGGAACTTATGAGGAGGGTAGAACCCATCTAACACCTATGTGTGCAAGCTTGGCGTATGTTTAATAATTAAACTTATGAATTGCTCCACCAAAAACAAGTGAGGACCAATGCCAACAACAATGCCAACAAGTATAAAAGAAAGGTGTCCAGTTTGTCAAAGGGCTTGGGCATCAGCACTCACGCCTGATGAATGGGATGAAGCCATCATATCAATGGAGTATTATATCCACTACAGTGCAAAGCTCAATGTAAGGGAAGAATCGATATACAAGGACATAATTAGTAAACTGATGCTGTTAAGAGAAAGTGAGGTCACACGTGACTGAGTCAACAAAGGAACGGGCAAATTGTAAATACCTATTCTGCACCCACTGCAATGAGTGGCCAGACGACATTGTTGACACCAACGAAACCTACACAGATAGGAAGTGGAACGGCAACTGCTACGACTTTATAAGTGAGGATACAAATGTAGCTCAATCAGAGTGTGGTGAGTGCAACAACATACTCATAAATAAAGACGAACCCACACCTGACTCAAACAATGGGGAGGACACTGATGCCAAAGGATAAATATGTAGTTGAGTTGATTGTTGAAACAGATGACTCAGGGCTCACCCACGTATCCATTGGGAGGGTTAGGGAGTATACGGATAGGGTTCTTTTGGAACCAGATACGGAGGAGGAAGAATGACACCTTGCAACTATGATAAATCATTCGCTTGCTTCCGAACTGGTTGTTCCTTCGAATCCATCACCAATTGTTTGAAGGAGGCCCTTGCGTCTACGCAGAGGGACTTGGCTCTCTTGCAAATGGACCACACCAAACGAAAAACAGCTCACTCGGAGAAATGGAGAAGAAGTTGCACATATTATAGGAATAGATGTAGGGAACTTGAGGCGAAATTGGGTATTAATGGAAAGGGGGTTAGGGATGAGGGGATTGAGGGACAAGTTCATAGTGCTGAAGGCAAAGGGCCCGAAGGACAAGACAGTGATAGTGGGGGAAACGATTCACCAGGATATGGCAATCAGCAAGGCTGACGCCACCTATGAATTGGAAAAGGTTGATAGGGTTATAGTTGTGGAAGTTGACTTCAATAAGACGTTCAACGATTCTGTATTTAACATAATATATAAGAGGGAAAGAACCTGCAAGCACACCGAGGCACTCCAATGGACATACTCACCCTCATTTAATACAATAGATGCAATGTGTCCCACTTGTGGGCTCATATTTCACACTCGGCCAGCAACCCACACCGACCCCATACAACCAGCACCCAAACAATCAATCCAACCAAATGTTGACACAATTCAAGTAAAGGTGGTTTAAATATGAAGCGAAATATGACAAAACAGGAAAAGCTTATATACTTAGCAGGCATTATAGATGGTGAGGGCTATGTATCTATTCTAAAGAAATGTGATAGGGAAAGCCCTCGGTATCAATCATACGTTGCCGTATCTAATACACATCACGAGTTGATTAGATGGATTAACGAGGAATTTGGTGGCAGTGTCCACCATCAGCCCATCGAACAGCACAGAAAACCAGTAATGATGTGGACAATTTGTGCAAACCAAGCAGACGGTCTAATAAAAAAGGTTTATCCATACCTATTGGTCAAGCGAAAACAGGCGCAAACACTTTTCTTTTTTGAGTCGTTGAAAGATCGTGAAGGAGGAGAAAAGTTTTGGTTTGAAATGAAGGAGTTGCATAGATGAAAAAGGGTGATATAGTAGGAAAAACAACTGAAGATGGGGATAATCTGAAAGCACGAGTGAATTGGATTATGGAAAAAGAGGCTGCAATCACCTATCTTTCTCCAGAGAGTTGGGTAGGAGGGCATGCAATAGTGCCCACCAATGATTGGACCGTTCTAATTGAAGCCGCACCTTCCTACCAATCAACCGTTGCTTCCATGACAGACGACCAACTGCAGTC
>LAZR01001052.1_pt1 | contig 18491 bp, 14 predicted proteins | sample 329461 | NCBI WGS metagenome assembly LAZR01 (sample SAMN03002196, study PRJNA259156) | marine sediment metagenome | biome: sea floor; feature: Hydrothermal impacted sediments; material: marine sediment; isolation source: Loki non-amplified sample from Loki's castle hydrothermal vent sediment ...
CAGTTCGACGTTGAGCTGATCGCCCCCATCGCGATGGAAGACGGTCTGCGTTTCGCGATCCGCGAAGGCGGCCGCACTGTTGGCGCGGGCGTTGTTTCCAAGATCAACGAATAAGCCAATCAGCGGGTCACCCCGCTGACAGCTGACAAAATGAAGGCCGCTCCTGCAAGGGGGCGGCCTTTTGCGTTGTTTGACGCCTGATGGCATTATTCGCGGGCAAAGGGCCTATCGGCACTTGATCCCCCGGAAAATATCGACTACGTCACCACTCGGCATAGGGGTTTAGCTCAGTTGGTAGAGCATCGGTCTCCAAAACCGAGGGTCGTGGGTTCGAGTCCCTCAGCCCCTGCCAATCTCACAATATGATAAACGCATGCGAAGGCGTATGGCTGCTCGGGTAGGGCGCTGTATTTGAAGCCTTGAATTCAGTGCTTTTGCCAGATACATCCCCACAATCGTTCGTATACAGGAAAACCGACATGGCCACAGTCAACCCGCTTCAGTTCATCCAGCAAGTGCGTTCCGAAGTTTCCAAGGTCGTCTGGCCGACTCGTCGCGAGGTCATGCTCACCACGGTAATGGTGTTCATCCTAGCCGCTCTGACCGCAGTGTTCTTTGCGGTTGTCGATATTCTGATCCGTGGTGGCTTGCAGTATATTTTGTCGGCCTTCGGCTGATCCGGGGCGCGGCACTGTAAAAGCGCCGCGGACCTCTTGAAACATTTGTGATTGCGGGCTATCCCGCAGACCTGTTCAAGAGGGGCGTGCGGCGATTCGTGTTGCGCGCCGATTTTTTGTTCACCGCCGGCCTGTTGTGGCACGCTGGTTATAAGAGAATTAGATGCAGTTGTTGCTGCATCACAAGACAGGGACCAAGTTCAGATGGCGAAAAGATGGTATTCGGTCAGTGTTTTGTCGAACTTCGAAAAGAAGATTGCCGAGCAAATCCGCACCACGGTCGCCGAGCAAGAGCTTGAGGACCAAATCGACGAAGTGCTGGTCCCCACCGAAGAGGTGATCGAGGTTCGGCGCGGCAAGAAAGTCACGACAGAACGTCGGTTTATGCCCGGCTATGTGCTTGTTCACATGGAGATGTCCGACCGCGGTTATCACCTGATCAACTCGATCAACCGCGTCACAGGGTTTTTGGGGCCGCAGGGTCGTCCAATGCCGATGCGTGACGCCGAAGTAACCGCTATCCTTGGCCGCGTCCAAGAGGGCGAAGAAGCACCACGTACCCTGATCCACTTTGAAGTGGGCGAGCGGGTGAAGGTTGCCGATGGGCCGTTCGAGGATTTCGACGGCATGATCGAAGAGGTCGACGACGAGAACCAGCGCCTCAAGGTGTCTGTGTCGATCTTTGGCCGGGAAACCCCGGTCGAACTGGAATTCACTCAGGTCAATAAACAGGTCTGAGCGAGCGGCGGGGCAACCCGCCATACGGTGGCGACACCGTTCGTTTGTGGGAGGGGATAGCGGCGCGCCGCTCAACCGCACCACACTAGCAAGCGGCCACATCGCGATATGGTCGTATAGGGTGAATGAAAGTTCACCGACATTAAAAGGAGAAGGCCAATGGCCAAGAAACTCGTCGGTACGATGAAGTTGCAAGTTAAAGCGGGTCAAGCGAACCCATCCCCACCCGTTGGCCCCGCACTGGGTCAGCGCGGGATCAATATCATGGAATTCTGTAAGGCGTTCAACGCCAAGACAGCTGACATGGAGCCAGGTGCTCCTTGCCCGACCGTGATCAGCTACTATCAGGACAAGTCCTTCACCATGGACATCAAGACGCCTCCGGCGTCCTACTACCTGAAGAAAGCCGCCAAGGTTAACTCCGGCGCGAAAACACCGAGCCGTGAAACCGTTGGCACTGTGACCACCAAGCAGCTGCGCGAGATTGCAGAAGCCAAAATGGCGGACCTGAGCGCTGTGGATGTTGAATCCGCGATGAAAATCATTCTGGGCTCCGCCCGCTCCATGGGCATCGAGGTTAAGTAAGATGGCAAAACTCGGAAAACGCACCCGCGCCGCACGCGAAGCATTCGTAGGCAAAGAAGATCTCACCGTTGAAGAAGCGGTATCTTTGATCAAAGCCAACGCAAACGCGAAATTTGACGAAACCATCGAGATCGCGATGAACCTTGGCGTTGACCCCCGTCACGCTGACCAAATGGTTCGCGGCGTTGTTGGCCTGCCAAACGGCACCGGCAAATCTGTACGCGTTGCTGTATTCGCACGTGGCCCAAAGGCTGACGAAGCCCAAGCAGCTGGTGCCGACATCGTTGGCGCAGAAGACCTGATGGAAGCCATTCAAGGCGGCAAGATCGACTTTGATCGTTGCATCGCGACACCTGACATGATGCCGATCGTTGGTCGTCTTGGTAAGGTTCTTGGCCCACGGAACCTGATGCCAAACCCAAAAGTTGGTACAGTTACAATGGACATCAAAGAGGCTGTTGAAGCTGCCAAAGGCGGTCAGGTTCAGTTTAAAGCTGAAAAAGGCGGCGTTGTGCATGCTGGCATCGGCAAACTGTCCTTTGACGAAGCGAAGCTGGTTGAAAACGTACGTGCCTTTGTTGGTGCCGTGTCCAAAGCCAAGCCTACCGGTTCTAAAGGTGCTTACATGAAAAAGATCGCTCTGAGCTCCACAATGGGCCCAGGCGTAACTGTTGAAGTCGACAACGCTGTTACCGAGTAATTCGGAGTAGTTTGTTGCTTTAATTGACGGGCTCCCTTGGTTTCAAGGGGGCCCGTTTTCGTTAGATGGTCGGAGGTATGCCTGTGGGCAGAGTGCTGGTTCCAACGTGCGGTGGGGCTGTTTTCTCGTCGCCTTGCGTGCATGAATTAACCTGAAACCAGATTAGCGCTTGGCATTCCGTGCCACATCCCCTAGAACGCCCTCGATTCACTATGCATCGCATGGTGAGTCTTCTGTCCGAGACGAAGGGTGGCGCAAGCCTTAATTCCTTTCTGAGATGGGAGATGCAAGAATTACCGTTCGCGCAAGCGTGGGGCTATTTTGGCTTATTCCCGTAAAATGGACCAAGACTGTTCGCGTAAGCGGACTTAATTGAGCCGGGGGGCAACCCCCAGATTTGGAGTGAAACTGTGGATAGAGCCCAGAAAGAACAGTTGGTCGACGAGCTCGGCCAAATCTTCGAAAGCTCTGGCGTCGTTGTGGTTAGCCACTACGTCGGCCTGACAGTTGCTGATATGCAGAACCTTCGTGCGCGCGCTCGCGCTGCGGGCGGGGCTGTGCGTGTTGCCAAAAATAGGCTCGCCAAAATTGCCCTTGACGGAAAGCCGTGCGAAAGCATTGCAGATCTCCTGACGGGTATGACCGTTCTGACCTATTCCGAAGACCCCGTGGCAGCAGCCAAGGTGGCCCAGGAATTCGCTAAAGAGAATGCAAAATTTGTCATTCTCGGCGGCGCAATGGGTGAGAACGCACTGGATGTCGCCGGTGTTGAAGCCGTGTCCAAGATGCCTTCGCGGGAGGAGCTTATCTCCACCATCGCGGGTATGCTGGGCGCACCTGCTTCCAACATCGCCGGGGCCATTGGCGCACCTGCAAGCAACATCGCTTCCATCTTGTCCACGATCGAGGACAAGGCGGCTGCGTAAAGCAATATCGTCAAGCTGGCGCAGGGTTGAACACTCGCGTTGGAACACACATATCGTTAACGGAAAGAGCTAAACATGGCTGATCTGAAAAAACTGGCAGAAGACATCGTTGGTCTGACACTGCTGGAAGCACAAGAACTGAAAACCATCCTCAAAGACGAGTATGGCATCGAGCCCGCAGCTGGCGGCGCAGTGATGATGGCTGGCCCCGCAGATGGCGGCGCAGCTGAAGAAGAGAAAACTGAATTCGACGTCGTTCTGAAGAACGCCGGCGCATCCAAAATCAACGTGATCAAAGAAGTTCGCGGCATCACCGGTCTGGGCCTGAAAGAAGCCAAAGATCTGGTTGAAGCTGGCGGCAAGATCAAAGAAGGCGTTGATAAAGCGGAAGCTGAAGACGTTAAAGCCAAGCTGGAAGCAGCTGGCGCAGAAGTCGAATTGGCCTAAGCCATTCGATCAGGGTGCTGTTTTTGCTTGATGAAAGCGGCCCGAAGTTTGTAAAGCTTTGGGGAAGCCCATAAAAATTAAGGCTGGACGGGGAATTCCCTGTCCAGCCTGATCCGTTTTGAAAAGTATTTCACGCGAAATATTTCTCTGGATAGGTCCTAGTGGTCGGAAGAGGTACGGTGGGACGTGCCTCAAGAATTGATCAGGATTTACCGCTCTTATGGGCGCGCATCACGGCCCCGGTGATGGCGAGCTCGGCAAGAGATACGAAAGGTGACAGACACATGGCGCAATCCTTCCTTGGCCAGAAACGTCTACGTAAATACTATGGCAAAATCCGCGAAGTGCTGGAGATGCCGAACCTGATCGAGGTTCAAAAATCCTCTTATGATTTGTTCCTGCGCTCCGGCGATGCGGAAACACCGACAGACGGTGACGGCATCCAAGGCGTGTTCCAGTCGGTTTTCCCGATCAAGGACTTCAACGAGACATCGGTGCTTGAATACGTCAAGTACGAGCTTGAAAAGCCCAAATACGATGTCGAGGAATGTCAGCAACGCGACATGACCTACAGCGCGCCTTTGAAGGTGACGCTGCGCCTCATCGTGTTTGATGTGGATGAAGACACCGGTGCGAAATCGGTAAAAGACATCAAAGAACAAGACGTGTTCATGGGCGACATGCCCCTGATGACGCCAAACGGTACCTTTGTTGTGAACGGTACCGAGCGTGTTATCGTATCCCAGATGCACCGTTCGCCCGGCGTGTTCTTTGACCACGACAAAGGCAAAACCCATTCGTCGGGTAAGCTGCTGTTCGCTTGCCGCATCATCCCATACCGCGGGTCGTGGCTCGACTTTGAATTCGACGCTAAGGACATTGTGTTCGCGCGCATCGATCGTCGTCGTAAGCTGCCTGTAACAACGCTGCTCTACGCGCTTGGCCTTGACCAAGAAGCGATCATGGACGCGTATTATAACACCGTGAACTATACGCTGAAAGACGGCGAAGGCTGGGTCGCACCCTTCTTCCCTGACCGTGTGCGGGGCACACGTCCATCATATGATCTGGTCGACGCTGCAACAGGCGAGATCCTGTTCGAGAAGGGCAAGAAGGTTACGCCACGGGCCGTTAAGCAGTTGATCGACGAAGGCAAAGTTACAGAACTGTTGCTGCCCTTCGATCACATCGCTGGGAAATTCGCCGCGCGTGACATCATCAACGAAGAAACCGGCGCGATCTACGTCGAAGCGGGCGACGAGCTGACGCTCGAGCACGATAAAGACGGCACTCTCATCGGCGGTACAGCGAAAGAGCTGATCGACGCGGGCATCACCGAGATCCCACTTCTCGACATCGACAACATCAACGTCGGTCCCTACATGCGTAACACCATGGCGGCGGACAAGAACATGAACCGCGACACCGCGCTCATGGATATCTACCGGGTGATGCGCCCGGGCGAGCCGCCCACAGTCGAAGCCGCGTCGAACCTGTTCGACACGCTGTTCTTCGATGCGGACCGCTATGACCTTTCCGCGGTTGGCCGCGTGAAGATGAACATGCGTCTTGCGCTCGACAAAGAAGACACACAGCGCACGCTGGACCGTGCTGACATCGTCGCCTGTATCAAGGCGCTGGTTGATCTGCGTGACGGCCGTGGCGACATCGATGACATCGACCACCTTGGTAACCGTCGTGTACGCTCCGTTGGTGAGCTGATGGAAAATCAGTACCGCGTCGGCCTGCTCCGGATGGAGCGCGCGATCAAGGAACGTATGTCCTCGGTCGAAATCGACACAGTCATGCCACAAGACCTGATCAACGCGAAGCCAGCGGCTGCTGCAGTACGTGAATTCTTCGGCTCCAGCCAGCTGTCGCAGTTCATGGACCAAACCAACCCGTTGTCCGAGGTGACGCACAAGCGTCGTCTTTCCGCGCTTGGGCCAGGTGGTCTGACACGCGAACGTGCTGGCTTTGAGGTGCGTGACGTTCACGCGACTCACTACGGTCGTATGTGTCCGATTGAAACGCCCGAAGGTCCGAACATTGGTCTGATCAACTCGCTGGCCACTTTTGCCCGTGTGAACAAGTACGGCTTTATCGAAACACCCTACCGCAAGGTATCGAACGGTGTGGTTTCAGATGACGTTCAGTACATGTCGGCCACGGAAGAAATGCGTCACACTGTGGCGCAGGCGAACGCGAACCTTGATGAGAACATGAAGTTCGTTAACGATCTTGTGTCGACACGGAAATCCGGTGACTACACGCTGTCGCCTTCAGAGAATGTCGATCTGATCGACGTCTCGCCAAAACAGTTGGTCTCGGTCGCTGCGTCCTTGATCCCGTTCCTAGAAAACGACGATGCGAACAGGGCCTTGATGGGCTCGAACATGCAACGTCAGGCGGTGCCTTTGCTTCAGGCCGAAGCACCACTGGTCGGGACCGGTATCGAAGAAGTCGTCGCACGGGATTCGGGTGCTGCCTATATGGCGAAACGTGGCGGTATCATCGACCAAGTCGATGCCAGCCGTATCGTTATTCGTGCCACCGAAGACCTTGAACTGGGTGACGCGGGCGTAGACATCTACCGCATGCGCAAATTCCAGCGTTCGAACCAGAACACCTGCATCAACCAGCGTCCGCTGGTGAAGGTTGGCGAGACGGTTCAAAAGGGTCAGGTTATCGCTGACGGTCCGTCGACCGATATGGGTGAACTGGCGCTTGGTAAGAACGTGGTCGTCGCGTTCATGCCTTGGAACGGCTACAACTACGAAGACTCCATCCTGATCTCTGAACGTGTATCGCGTGACGACGTGTTTACTTCGATCCACATCGAAGAATTCGAAGTCGCCGCCCGTGATACGAAGCTGGGGCCAGAGGAAATCACACGCGATATCCCGAACGTTGGTGAAGAAGCGCTGCGCAACCTCGACGAGGCTGGCATCGTTTACATCGGTGCGGATGTTGAACCCGGTGACATTCTTGTCGGCAAGATCACACCCAAGGGCGAAAGCCCGATGACGCCAGAAGAAAAACTGCTGCGCGCCATCTTTGGTGAGAAAGCTTCGGACGTGCGCGATACATCGCTGCGTGTGAAGCCCGGTGATTTTGGTACAGTCGTCGAAGTCCGCGTGTTCAACCGTCACGGCGTCGAAAAAGACGAACGTGCGTTGCAGATCGAGCGTGAAGAAGTCGAACGTCTGGCCCGTGACCGTGACGATGAACTTGGCATTCTAGACCGCAACATCTATGCGCGTCTTCAATCGATGATCATCGGCAAGACGGCTGTCAAAGGCCCCAAAGGCGTCAAGTCGAACTCGGAAATCACCGAAGACCTGCTGGCATCCCTGTCGCGCGGTCAGTGGTGGCAGCTTGCCCTCGAAGACGAAGACGACGCAAAAATCGTCGAAGCCCTGAACGAGCAGTACGAGATCCAGAAACGGACCTTGGATGCGCGCTTTGAGGACAAGGTCGAAAAAGTCCGTCGTGGTGACGATCTGCCCCCGGGCGTGATGAAGATGGTCAAAGTGTTCGTCGCGGTGAAGCGCAAGCTGCAACCGGGCGACAAGATGGCTGGTCGTCACGGCAACAAAGGTGTTATTTCCAAGGTTGTACCGATGGAAGACATGCCGTTCCTTGCGGATGGTACGCCAGTGGACTTCTGTTTGAACCCGCTGGGTGTTCCGTCGCGTATGAACGTCGGTCAGATCCTTGAGACCCACATGGGTTGGGCCGCACGCGGCTTGGGCATCAACATCGACGAGGCCCTGCAGGAATACAAACGCTCCGGTGATTTGACACCAGTGCGCGAAGCAATGCACCACGCCTATGGCGACGACGTCTATGAAGAAGGCATCGTTGGCATGGACGAGGAATCCTTGCTGGACGCAGCCAAGAACGTCGCACGCGGTGTCCCAATCGCCACGCCGGTATTCGATGGTGCCAAGGAAGCAGACGTGAATGACAGCCTGACACGTGCCGGGTTCGATACCTCCGGTCAGTCGGTTCTGTTTGACGGTCGCACAGGCGAGCAGTTTGCCCGCCCTGTCACCGTTGGCGTCAAATACCTGCTGAAACTGCACCACCTTGTGGACGACAAAATCCACGCGCGTTCAACCGGTCCATACTCGCTGGTCACCCAGCAGCCATTGGGCGGTAAAGCGCAGTTCGGTGGTCAGCGCTTTGGTGAGATGGAGGTCTGGGCTTTGGAAGCTTACGGCGCTGCATACACCTTGCAGGAAATGCTGACTGTGAAATCGGATGACGTGGCCGGACGGACCAAGGTCTATGAAAGCATCGTCAAAGGCGAAGACAACTTCGAGGCCGGTATTCCGGAATCGTTCAACGTACTTGTGAAAGAAGTACGTGGTCTTGGCCTGAACATGGAACTCCTGGATGCGGAGGAAGAAGAGTGAGGCAAGCACCGGGGTTTGTTTAAACCCCGGTCCGTTTTCTCAGACTGAAAACGCCTCTCTCCCTCCGCTTTCGAGACTTATCTAAGGATTTAAGATGAACCAGGAACTGACAAACAACCCGTTCAACCCCGTCGCGCCGATGAAGACGTTCGACGAAATCAAGGTCTCTTTGGCATCGCCAGAGCGGATCCTGTCGTGGTCGTTCGGTGAAATCAAGAAGCCCGAAACCATCAACTACCGGACGTTCAAGCCCGAGCGTGACGGCCTGTTCTGCGCGCGTATCTTTGGCCCGATCAAAGACTACGAATGCCTGTGCGGTAAATACAAACGCATGAAATATCGCGGCGTTGTCTGCGAGAAATGTGGCGTTGAAGTTACCCTGCAAAAGGTCCGCCGCGAGCGTATGGGCCACATTGAACTGGCGTCGCCTGTTGCGCACATCTGGTTCCTCAAGTCGCTGCCATCGCGCATCGGCCTGATGCTGGACATGACCCTGCGCGATCTGGAGCGCGTGCTGTACTTTGAGAACTACGTCGTGATTGAACCCGGTCTGACGGACCTCACCTATGGTCAGATGATGACCGAGGAAGAGTACATGGACGCTCAGGATGCCTTTGGCATGGACGCGTTCACCGCCAATATCGGTGCCGAAGCGATCCGCGAAATGCTGGCCGCCATCGATCTGGAAGCCGAAGCAGACCAGCTGCGGGCCGATCTGAAAGAGGCGACAGGCGAGCTGAAGCCGAAAAAGATCATCAAGCGTCTGAAAGTCGTTGAATCCTTCCTCGAGTCCGGCAACCGGCCCGAGTGGATGATCATGACCGTCATTCCTGTGATCCCGCCTGAGCTGCGCCCGCTGGTGCCGCTGGACGGTGGCCGTTTCGCGACGTCGGATCTGAACGACCTGTATCGCCGCGTGATCAACCGGAACAACCGTCTGAAGCGTCTGATCGAACTGCGCGCGCCTGACATCATCGTCCGCAACGAAAAGCGGATGCTGCAGGAATCCGTTGATGCATTGTTCGACAACGGCCGTCGCGGCCGCGTCATCACCGGTGCCAACAAGCGCCCGCTGAAGTCGCTGTCCGACATGCTGAAAGGTAAGCAAGGTCGCTTCCGTCAAAACCTTTTGGGCAAGCGCGTCGACTTCTCCGGTCGTTCGGTAATTGTGACCGGCCCCGAGCTGAAGTTGCACCAGTGCGGTCTGCCCAAGAAGATGGCGCTTGAGCTGTTCAAGCCGTTCATCTACTCGCGCCTCGAAGCCAAAGGCCTGTCTTCCACTGTGAAGCAAGCCAAGAAGCTGGTCGAAAAAGAGCGTCCCGAAGTGTGGGATATCTTGGACGAAGTGATCCGCGAACACCCCGTCATGCTAAACCGTGCGCCTACGTTGCACCGTTTGGGCATTCAGGCGTTCGAACCGGTTCTGATCGAGGGTAAAGCGATCCAGCTGCATCCGCTGGTCTGTTCGGCCTTTAACGCTGACTTTGACGGCGACCAAATGGCTGTTCACGTACCACTGTCGCTTGAAGCACAGCTTGAAGCGCGTGTTCTGATGATGTCCACGAACAACGTTCTGTCGCCTGCAAACGGCGCACCGATCATTGTTCCGTCGCAGGATATGATTTTGGGTCTGTACTATACGACCCTGGAACGCGAAGGCATGCCGGGCGAGGGCATGGTGTTTGGTTCCGTTGAGGAAGTCGAACACGCGCTTGATGCCGGTGCCGTTCACTTGCACACCAAGATCAAAGCGCGGGTCAAACAGATCGATGCTGAAGGCAACGAAGTGATGAAGCGTTTCGACACCACACCAGGCCGTATTCGCCTTGGTGCGCTGTTGCCGCTGAACGCCAAAGCGCCGTTCGATCTGGTGAACCGCTTGCTGCGTAAGAAAGAGGTGCAGCAGGTCATCGATACGGTCTATCGCTACTGTGGTCAGAAAGAATCCGTTATCTTCTGTGACCAGATCATGACCATGGGCTTCCGCGAAGCTTTCCGTGCCGGGATTTCCTTTGGTAAGGACGACATGCTGATCCCCGAGACCAAATGGACCTTGGTTGACGAGACACGCGATCAGGTTAAGGACTTTGAACAGCAGTACATGGACGGCCTGATCACTCAGGGTGAAAAGTACAACAAAGTTGTCGATGCCTGGTCCAAGTGTAACGACAAAGTCACCGACGCGATGATGGGGGCTATTTCGGCCGAACGTCGCAACGATCAGGGTGCAGTCATGGAGCCGAACTCGGTTTACATGATGGCCCACTCCGGTGCGCGTGGCTCGGTCACACAGATGAAACAGCTGGGCGGGATGCGCGGTCTGATGGCGAAGCCGAACGGCGATATCATCGAGACACCGATTATCTCGAACTTTAAAGAAGGTCTGACCGTTCTGGAGTACTTTAACTCCACCCACGGTGCCCGTAAGGGTCTGTCGGATACTGCTTTGAAAACAGCGAACTCGGGTTACTTGACCCGTCGTCTGGTGGACGTGGCTCAAGACTGTATCGTTCGTATGCATGACTGTGGCACCGAAACCGCGATCACGGCCGAAGCAGCTGTGAACGATGGCGAGGTTGTCTCTTCGCTGGCGGAACGTCTGCTGGGTCGCGTTGCGGCTGATGACATTCTGCGCCCCGGTACCGAAGAAGTGCTGGTACCTGCACAGACTGTGATCGACGAGCGTCTGGCTGACATTATCGACGAAGCTGCCGTGGCGTCTGCCCGGATCCGCAGCCCGTTGACCTGTGAAGCCGAAGAGGGCGTCTGCGCCATGTGCTATGGTCGTGACCTTGCACGCGGTACGCTGGTGAACCAAGGTGAAGCTGTCGGCATTATTGCCGCGCAGTCGATCGGTGAACCCGGCACGCAGCTGACCATGCGTACATTCCACATTGGTGGTGTTGCTCAGGGTGGCCAGCAGTCCTTCCTCGAAGCGTCGCAGTCCGGTAAGGTTGTGTTCGAGAACGCTCAGACCCTTGAGAACACCGCAGGTGAGATCATGGTCATGGGCCGGAACATGAAGCTTGCGATTGTTGACGAAAACGGTGACGAGCGTGCCAGCCACAAGGTCGGCTATGGTACCAAGCTGTTCGTGAAAGACGGTCAGAACATTCTGCGCGGCGACAAGCTGTTCGAATGGGATCCCTACACGCTGCCGATCATCGCGGAGAAATCCGGTATGACCAAGTTCGTCGACCTTGTGTCGGGGATCGCGGTTAAGGATGAAACCGATGATGCAACCGGTATGACACAGAAGATCGTGATCGACTGGCGTGCAGCACCCAAAGGCAATGAGCTGAAGCCAGAAGTTATTCTGGTAGATGCCGATGGCGAACCTGTCCGTAACGATGCGGGCAACCCGGTGACCTATCCTATGTCCGTCGATGCCATTCTGTCCGTTGAGGACCAGACTGAAATCGCGGCAGGTGACATCGTTGCGCGTATTCCGCGCGAAGGTGCCAAGACCAAGGATATTACCGGTGGTCTGCCACGTGTTGCGGAACTCTTTGAGGCACGTCGCCCCAAGGATCACGCGATCATCGCAGAGATCGACGGCTATGTCCGCTACGGCAAGGACTACAAGAACAAGCGTCGTATCTCGATCGAGTCGTCAGAAGATCCGGATCACAAGGTCGAATACATGGTGCCTAAGGGTAAGCACATTCCCGTTGCGGAAGGTGACTTTGTCCAGAAGGGCGACTACATCATGGACGGCAACCCTGCGCCGCATGACATCCTTGCGATTATGGGTGTCGAAGCGCTGGCTGACTACATGATCGACGAAGTTCAGGATGTTTATCGTCTGCAAGGCGTTAAGATCAACGATAAGCATATCGAAGTGATCGTGCGTCAGATGTTGCAGAAGTGGGAAGTCCAAGACAGCGGTGACACCACCCTGTTGAAAGGCGAACACGTCGATAAGCAAGAGTTCGACCAAGCCTGTGCCAAAGCGCTGTCCAAAGGCGGACGTCCTGCGCAAGGCGAACCGATCCTTCTGGGTATCACCAAGGCGTCGCTGCAAACCCGCAGCTTCATCTCGGCGGCGTCCTTCCAGGAAACCACACGGGTTCTGACCGAGGCATCGGTTCAGGGTAAACGCGATAAGCTGGTTGGCCTGAAAGAAAACGTCATCGTGGGCCGTCTAATCCCAGCCGGTACCGGTGGTGCAACGCAACAGATGCGTAAGGTTGCAACGGATCGTGACAACGTGGTTATCGAAGCCCGTCGCGAAGAAGCCGAAGCCGCCGCACGTTTGGCCGCGCCAGAGCCTAAAGCGGATGATGTTGTCGGTGGCGATGTTTTCGACAACGTCCCTAACGACGATGAAAGCCGCAATTAAGCCTAGACTTAATAGCTAGATAGCAGCCCCCGCCGAGAGATCGGCGGGGGCTTTTTCATTGCGGGGGCGCGGTGATGAAATAGCGTCTAAAATATGTGCGGGTGGGCTGGTTTTCCGCCGCGGCCTGCGGCAATGATAAGCCAACCGAACAAAAAGAAAGCCGCCCAATGTCGCCAAACCTTACCGGAGCACTTTTCATGATGGGCTCCATGGCGGCCTTTGTCTTGAACGATACGATGACCAAGACCACGGGCGGGGCGGTGCCGCTGTTCCAGCTGCTGTTTCTGCGTGGTGTGATCTCTATCTCGTTGATCGTGATGCTTTGGGGGCGGCTTGGCCCGATGCACCTGCGGCTTAGCCGGCGCGATTGGAAGCTGGTTGCCATACGGTCTGGCGCAGAAGTCGGGGCGAGCTTCTTCTTCGTGACCGCGCTCTTCAATATGCCCTTGGCGAACCTCAGCGCCATTCTACAATCCTTGCCGCTGACGGTGACTTTGGGCGCTGCGCTGGTCTATCGCGAAAAGGTCGGCTGGCGGCGCTTCTCTGCCATCCTCGTCGGCTTTTTCGGCGTGATGTTGATCGTCAAGCCGGGCACCGACGGGTTCAATATTTGGTCGGTCTACGCTTTGATTGCGGTGTTCTTTGTGACCGTTCGCGACCTGAGCACACGCCGCTTGTCGAAAGAGGTGCCGTCGATGACGGTGACCTTCGCGGCGGTCCTCTCTGTCACCGGATTTTCGACCTTTGCGCAATTCACCACCCCTTGGGTGCCAGTATCGTCATATCATTGGATCGCGATCACTGCGGCCGCTGTCTTTGTCCTGATGGGGTATTATTTTAGCGTACAGACGATGCGCGTTGGCGATGTGTCTTTCATCGCGCCGTTCCGCTATACGGGGCTGATCTGGGCGCTGATCCTAGGCTGGCTGGTGTTTGGTGACTGGCCCGTGCCGACGACACTGATCGGTGCCTCTATCGTCGCCGCGACAGGGTTGTTCACGCTGTACCGCGAGCGCATCACCACACGCCCATTGCCGCCCCCCTAACCTTTGGCGAAGACGCGGCGCACTGCGTTGATGTCGATGGCAAAGCGATCCTTGAACAGGGTCTCCTCCTCGGCACTGAGCGGCGAAAGCTCGATCGGTCGGGCGTTCTTTTGACGTGAATCGTTAAAGCCGTTGTGACCGCGTACGTACATTGCCTGATCGGGAAAGCTAAGCGCAGGCATAAAGCGGGGTAGCTTGTCGTGGGCAAAGTTCATGATGGTTAATGGGCACCGCGCATTTACGAACATCGCTAGTGCCGCGGTATAGAAAGGCCGGTAGGACGGCGTTGCTTCGATCCCGTCCGCACCAAACTCGGCCACGTAGCCCTTGTTCCAGTCAAGAGCGACAGACTTATGTTGCACCAAGAGCGGTGCCGCGTCGTCGACGGCTTTGCGCAGCTTGGCGATGAAGTCTACTGCAATGGCATCGTCGTCATCAAAGCGGAATTGTACACAGGGTTCATAGCGCGAGAGGCGCGCCTTGTTTAGTATCTCTTTCATCACCTCGCGGTGGGGCCTGGGTGGTTCGACGATGATCCTTGCATGAGGCAGGGGGGAAAGTAGTGCTTTCAGGCGCGCCATGTGCTGCTTCGGAAGGCTATCCCCGACGAGGACGATCATCTCGAAGTCCGGGTCGGTTTGTGCCATTAGGCAGGGCAGGGCGACGGCTTCGAACAGGCGGAATCTTTCTTCTAACCGCGCAGGTTCGTAAAGATAGGCGATACGATCTTCGATGGTTTCATGCCCGACCTGAAATCCGCCTAGCGCCGGGTAGGAAAAGCGGCATAGCCCAAGTATCTGCATCGTGTTCCGCCTTGTCCCGATTATGCAGTGTAAATATGCGGGGTAGGGGGGGCGTGATGCAAGAAGAATACCCGTTTCGCGTGCCGCCCCTACTTGGGGCGGGGGGCTGTTGACAGCGGGGGCGACTCTGCCTATACGGCCCTTATCTCGGATGTAGGGGTCGCCCTGCTTTGCCGACATCATATCTACTGTGGTCACGATCCGGTCTATTGCTGACTCGATCCTCTGTTACCCCACCGCTTCGTTTTCCTCGGTACGGGAGCGCTGCGGTGATTTTGCTTTGCGCCATCGGTGTAGGGCGAAGATAGAATTCGTGGACGTGCGAAGTGACCGAATTTGAAACCGCACTGGGGTCCGCCCCGCTGCACCACTTATGTGAGCTAAACGGGGATAAAACCGGAATGCCAACGATCCAGCAGCTGATCCGCAAACCGCGCCAGCCTAAAATCAAACGTTCGAAATCCATGCACCTGCAGGAATGCCCGCAAAAGCGCGGCGTTTGCACACGTGTTTACACGACCACACCTAAAAAGCCGAACTCGGCCATGCGTAAGGTTGCCAAAGTGCGCCTGACCAACGGTTTTGAAGTCATCAGCTACATCCCGGGTGAATCGCACAACCTGCAAGAACACTCTGTTGTTCTGATCCGCGGCGGCCGTGTAAAAGACCTTCCCGGTGTGCGCTACCACATCCTGCGCGGTGTTCTCGATACGCAAGGCGTTAAAGATCGTAAGCAGCGTCGCTCCAAATATGGTGCAAAGAAGCCAAAGTAATTTGGGTCGGTTCGGGCTTGCGCATCGCAGATACACGATGCTCGGTCCGGCCGCCCGCCATGTTTTCCCGTAAGGGAGTGAGCCGAGTAAGACTGAGCGCCGGACGATCGGGGTGCATATCGCACCAGACGCGCTGGCCCATCGCTGCCTCGGCAACTGACAATTAGGAGCTTTAAATGTCACGTCGTCACGCCGCTGAAAAACGCGAAGTACTGCCAGACGCCAAGTACGGTGATCTGGTCCTCACCAAATTCATGAACAACCTGATGATCGATGGTAAAAAATCGGTTGCAGAGCGTATCGTTTACAACGCGATGAACCGCGTTGAAGACAAGATCAAACGCGCACCCATCGAAGTTTTCCACGAAGCGCTGGACAACATCAAACCATCCGTCGAAGTGCGTTCGCGCCGCGTCGGTGGTGCCACCTATCAGGTGCCTGTTGAAGTGCGCCCCGAGCGTCGCGAAGCACTGGCGATCCGCTGGTTGATCAAAGCGTCTCGTGCCCGCAACGAGAACACCATGGAAGAGCGCCTTGCAGGCGAGCTGATGGATGCTGTTCAATCGCGTGGTACTGCTGTTAAAAAGCGCGAAGATACGCACAAAATGGCCGACGCGAACAAAGCGTTCAGCCACTACCGCTGGTAATTCGGGCGGCATAAGCCGTTCCCGTCGCGTCCCACACTGGGGCGCGATTTATCCGTTTCAGATATATTCGAGGAAGCAGCCCCATGGCACGCGACTATCCGCTCTCACGCTACCGCAATTTCGGCATCATGGCCCACATCGACGCAGGCAAAACAACCTGCTCCGAACGGATCCTGTTTTATACTGGTAAGTCCCACAACATCGGCGAAGTGCACGACGGCGCTGCAACGATGGACTGGATGGAGCAGGAGCAGGAACGCGGTATTACAATTACCTCCGCTGCGACGACAACTTTCTGGCAGCGCCAGGAATTGCCAGACGCGGACGCAACATCCGACACCAAGTACCGGATGAACATCATCGACACGCCCGGTCACGTTGACTTTACAATTGAAGTTGAACGCTCGCTGGCGGTTCTTGATGGCGCGGTTGCTGTTCTTGACGCCAACGCCGGTGTTGAACCGCAGACTGAAACGGTTTGGCGCCAGGCCGACCGCTACAAGGTTCCGCGGATCGTTTTTGTTAACAAAATGGACAAAATCGGCGCTGACTTCTTCAACTGTGTGAAGATGATCAAAGACCGTACAGGTGCAACACCTGCGCCGATCCAAATCCCGATCGGGGCCGAAACCGAGCTTGAAGGCTTGGTCGATCTGGTCACCATGAAAGAATGGGTCTGGAGCGGCGAAGACCTGGGTGCCGGCTGGGAACAGCGCGAAATCCGTGCCGAGTTGAAAGACCTGGCCGACGAATGGCGCGCGCATCTGATCGAGACTGCGGTCGAGATGGACGACGAAGCCATGGAAAACTACCTGATGGACGGCGCAGAGCCTGACGTCGACACCCTGCGGTCGCTGATCCGCAAAGGGACGTTGGCGATCAAGTTCATCCCCGTTCTGTGTGGTTCCGCGTTCAAAAACAAAGGTGTTCAGCCACTGTTGAACGCTGTTATCGACTATCTTCCATCCCCGATGGACGTTGTTGATTACATGGGCTTTAAACCAGGCGACGAAGAAGAAACACGTAACATCCCGCGTCGCGCGGACGATGATATGGCCTTCTCCGGTCTGGCGTTCAAAATCATGAACGACCCCTTTGTTGGTTCGTTGACCTTCACGCGCATTTACTCGGGCAAGTTGAACAAGGGTGACACGCTCTTGAACTCGACCAAAGGTAAAAAAGAGCGCGTCGGTCGTATGATGATGATGCACTCGAACGATCGTGAAGAAATTCAAGAAGCGTTCGCGGGCGACATCATTGCGCTGGCCGGGCTGAAGGATACCACAACAGGCGACACACTGTGTTCTGTTGCCGATCCTGTGGTCTTGGAAACAATGACCTTCCCCGATCCGGTTATCGAAATCGCGGTTGAGCCTAAAACCAAGGCTGACCAAGAGAAGATGTCGACTGGTCTTGCGCGTTTGGCGGCCGAGGATCCCTCCTTCCGCGTCGAGACAGACATTGAATCCGGCCAGACCATCATGAAGGGTATGGGCGAACTTCACCTCGATATTCTGGTGGACCGTCTGCGTCGTGAATTTAAAGTCGAAGCCAACATTGGTGCGCCTCAGGTTGCCTACCGCGAGACCATCTCGCGCGAAGCGGAAATCACCTACACACACAAGAAACAGTCCGGCGGTTCCGGTCAGTTTGCTGAAGTGAAGATGATCCTGATGCCAACCGAGCCAGGCGAAGGGTACTCCTTTGAAAGCCGCATCGTTGGTGGTGCTGTTCCAAAAGAATACATCCCCGGCGTCGAAAAAGGGATCAACTCGGTCATGGACTCCGGTCCTTTGGCGGGCTTCCCGGTCATCGACTTCAAAGTTGCGCTGATCGACGGTAAGTTCCACGATGTTGACTCCAGCGTTCTGGCGTTTGAAATCGCGGCCCGTATGGGTATGCGCGAAGGCATGCGTAAAGCTGGCGCGAAACTGCTCGAGCCGATTATGAAAGTCGAAGTTATCACACCTGAAGACTACACAGGTGGGATCATCGGCGATCTGACATCGCGTCGCGGTCAGGTTCAGGGGCAGGATACACGCGGTAACGCCATTGCGATCGACGCAAATGTGCCACTGGCCAACATGTTCGGCTACATCAACACACTGCGTTCGATGTCGTCGGGTCGTGCGAACTTCACCATGCAGTTCTCGCACTACGAACCTGTTCCGCAGAACATCTCTGACGAGATCCAAGCGAAATTCGCGTAACTGCGCGTTGCAATAACTGGGACGGCGGGGATAACCCCGCCCTACCCAAACCGTAGGGTGGGTGTTCAACCCACCGCCCAATTTGAAAACCAAGGAGGCCACCATGGCTAAGGCAAAGTTTGAACGTAATAAACCACACGTTAACATCGGTACCATTGGTCACGTTGACCACGGTA
>LAZR01001054.1_pt1 | contig 18484 bp, 23 predicted proteins | sample 329461 | NCBI WGS metagenome assembly LAZR01 (sample SAMN03002196, study PRJNA259156) | marine sediment metagenome | biome: sea floor; feature: Hydrothermal impacted sediments; material: marine sediment; isolation source: Loki non-amplified sample from Loki's castle hydrothermal vent sediment ...
GGGCCACTCGTGAACCTGTATTGCCTGATCGACCCCCTGTAAGTTACCCACTCAGGATCGTTAGAACCAATAGTTTTAATAAAGATTTCACCAAGCAGGTCACGCCAGCCATAAGTGGGTGTGGTCGTATCGACCATAATACCCCTGCCCTGTGCTTTGTCTAAGATGACATCACCATCAGGGTCAATGGCTGCCAGGACTGTGCTGCTTGAGTTTTGCCATTCCTGTAGATTACTCGACTGGCTGGCAATACCCTTGATAATCAAAGGTACTCCTGCAAGATGCTGAGAATAAATAGTTACTCCTGCCCCAGCGCCTGTGAATAGACCATAAATCAGGGGTGTAGCTGTGATGGAGTTGGCTATGTAGAGGGTGTTAGAACCTAGCTCGTTGTAGCCGGCCGCATAACCTAATGCTACGTTGTAGTTGCCTATTGTGTTGGAGTACAGCGCCTGATAACCATTCGCAGTGTTGTAGTTGCCTATTGTGTTGGAGCGCAGCGCCTGATAACCATTCGCAGTGTTTTGAATGCCCTCTGTGTTGGAGCGCAGCGCATGCATACCATTCGCAGTGTTGTAGTTGCCTGTCATAGTCAGGTTGCCTGCGCCACCGAAAAACTGGTTGGTGGGGTCTGTACCTAATGACGAGACAATCTTACCATCGGCAGCCACATTACCTAGGACTACGCCTGAAGAGTTTTGCCACTCCTGGAGGTTAGTAGTTTGAGCTGGTGCGGCTTTGACTGTTAGGCCTACTGTTGAAGCTGTGAAGCCGTTTATTAGGACGTTGCCTGTAGCATCAATCGTTAGTGCTGTTACATTAGAACCAGTTCCCAATGTTATTTTTCCCGCAGCGTAATCAGTTGATATTTTCAAGTTATTATTACTTGAACTTTCCATTCCTACAAATCCAACCCTACTCGTATTATTTCCACGATAAAATTCAACCAGAGTCGCTACTGCTAGGTCTGTGACAGCATTTGAATCTGACATCCTTAGCGTTGGAACTCCACTCTCTATATGTAACTCTTTTTGTGGGCTTGATGTTCCTATTCCCACATTGCCACCATTGGACTGCAATAAAACTGGAGCGTAACCAGATGGATCATTAGAGGCATCTCTTCCTTGCCCACCTTGAAGAGATATTTCTCCTCCTCCACCACCTATTCCACCATAATGCGTTGTTTTTGAACCACCAATTAAAGACAACACACCAACACCTATGCCATAAGCTCCATTTATATCAGCCGTTCTTAATATAATATCTGGAGCACCATTTCCAGTTGCATAATTTTTAATTATTATATTATCATTTGATTCTGCCCCAGCAGCAGGAGTCAGATAAAGAATATCTCCTTGATAATGTAAACCTGAGTATGGGTCTGTCCCAATCCCAATATGACCATCTTTGTCAACTACAGTAAGTGCAGTACCACTCGAATTCTGCCATTCTTGCAAGTTTGCTGTTTGGGATGGGGCTGCTTGGATTATTTGAATGGGAACAGCAACATCTGCACCCTTGATATGAAACTTGGCATCAGGAGCTACAATACCGATACCAACATCGCCATCAGATGTTAGACGCATTTTTTCACTACCAGCCATCTTAAATGACAGATCAGTGTATGTATCAAAATTTATAATGCTTCCATATGCGCCAAGAGTAAAATACTTGCTTTCTTCACTTTTTGTCCCCAGTTGTAAGCGCGGCCCGTTACTAGGGTCTCCTAGTGTAAACGCATAAGCACTAGAGATGCTACCCCCCAACACTCGCAGCCTACCACCGACGACCTCAAATAATTCTGTTGGAAAATATTCCTCTCCAGCAAGATCGACACCGACAGCCACATTGCCAGAAAAATACCCACCACCTAATGGCTTAACATTCGCCACCATCACCCCACTACTATCGTGCATCTCAAGCAAATTCTTGGTCGGGTCATCATCTGTACTCTTGAGGATGAGAGCTTCGGATGTGGCCGTAGGAACGTTGATCTGTAATGTCCCAGTCATCACATCCCCAGTTGTCAAGACCCAAGCATCATTGCCTACTTTATCGTAGTCAGCAAGCGTTAAGTGATAATATTCATCGTCTGCTCCACCTTGTAGGTCAGGGAACAGATTATGTTTAATGATCGAAATAGTTCCGCCTACCCCAACGTATACTCGATTGGGTGAATAGGTGGACGTAATTGTTTCTTCTGAAATTACAACATTAATATTAATGATACCCACCTATTCAGTAATAAGGGAAGGGGGACAGCAGGATCAAAAGACCCCACTGTCACAAAAGGAGAACACTATTCCCTACTCTTCTATTGTAGCACAAATGTGCTACTCTGTCAAATCCTCTTCTGGCTCAGGAAGGAATTGCTGCTTCCACTCAAACTCGCCAACGATTGCCTCCTGTTGTTCTTTCCAGTTCAGATTGAGGCTGGCAGCAGCGGCCTGGAGTGACATGTAGCCAGCATTTATCGCTATTGCGCTGATATTGACAATTTCGGTCATGTCTGTCGGTAGTGCTGAACCAAACTGCACTTTAATATCTACATCCACTGGGTTCTCTTTGATATGGCCAGTTTCATAGCCCATCTGAAGAACTAACCTCGCTACCCGGGCCAGGGCTTCCCCATAGGATGCCTGGAGCAATACATTTTTACTGATAGCGTCCAGGAACAGAGTACGAACAGCAGCATTAGTCACACGCTGAAGGTCTTTGGCTTCGCCTTTCAGCAATACCACTCTTGCAATGGCCAGATAGGTTTCTATGAGCTTATCCAAAACCTCTGAAACCCCCGCCATGTTGCCTTTCATCTCCATCCTATGTACACGAGCAGCCGCATTTTCAATGGTCATGAATGATCCATCACCCTTGACCTCATCGGCATCTGCCCCAGTAACTACATCTACAGGTTCGGAGTGCTCCCGGACGATACGGTTTCTCAAGGATGCTATGACATTCACAGTGTCCTGGAGGTCTTTTTCCGTAAAGTCTGACAAGCCGTAATAATCGTTGGGATGGGGTAAGTGGGCGAAATCAATAATGGGAGGGATGGTACTGGTATGCTTAACCATCTTACCATCTTGCACAAAACTGCCCTCAGCAAAACCTATCATATCCAACCAAAGCGGAGGTGTACCATGCGGAGTGGGCGCGTTGAGAACCTTATCCACATCATTGTGGGCTGCCTGTGCTTTATAAGTGTAAATTTCCCAGTGAGTATCCTTATTCACAAAATCCCGGATATAGGCAATTTTACCCACGAAATATCTCATCTCGTACCAGACTATCTCAGCAGTATCATCGGCTTTCCAGAATACAGTAACGCTGGTGGGGTCTAGTGATATAAATTTCGGGAATTTCTGAGTATCTCTCTTGTCTCTGTGTACAGGCTTTACCCGGACAAAACCATGCCCAGCCAGAAATGATCGAAGCCCAACTTTATACAGGGTCTTCAACCCCCCATTATGTTCAAAGAACTGGCGAATAAATGTCTCAGGTGCTGTCTCTTCGACACTACCCGTATCTATTACAAATTTAGGAACTTCGGGGAACAGAAAAGAGATGGTACGGTCTGCTGTCATTCTCACCAGATTTATCCGGGTGTTATCATCCGGTTCGTCTGGGTCTGTATCCAGGGCCTCATCGTGCTTACCTGTGTAATAGTCTACAGCAGTAAGGTAGGCCTTCCTGCGGGCCGTTCTCTCTTCCTGAACAGTGGAAGCGAAGTTATTGCGGTCTGGATTTGTTGCGGGAACGTATTCTATTGCGCTCGGCATGGAAGTTCTTACCTCCTCCTTTGAATGGGTTTTTCTGGGATTTCTTTTTACCTTTAGGCAGTCTGAACTTTTTACGTTTTGGAATGCCTTTATACGCCACATATAACGCAGTGACAGTATCGTCATGGCAGCCGTTAGCAGCGTTGTAGGTAATACTGTCTGTACGAGCTGTGCGTTGCCTCTCATAGGTATTCATCTCACTGGCTTGTACCTCACCATATTTGCTCTTACGTACAAGCAACTTGAGACCCCCGTACTCCACATCAGCAGCCAATCTCTCCACTAACTGAACTTTTAGATCATGCTGCATATACAGTGCCTTCAGCTTGAGACCTCCAGCAACCTCTTCTTCCCCTGTGGTGACAGGAGACATCATATGCCAGTCCAGGGCAGTAATATCCTCCCCTTGAAGAGCCAACTTGAGGAGATCATAAAGACCTTCACCTATTCCGTTACGCTCGATATGAGTAATCACAGGTTGCCAGAGCTTCAGAATAGTTACAAGTTTTAGGATAACCTTGACAGTACCCACATTGGTGATAACAGCACCCCAAACTTGCTCCCTGGTGTACTTATCTAAAATGGTAATGGCAGTAGCATCTGTGGTATGTCCAAAATCAATGCCAGCAACATATTGATGCCCTTGTAAAGGCCCATCCAATGGCTGGATACACATAGCCTTTTTGAGACCGGAAAAAACCCCTCCCTTATCATCAAGGAATTCAGCCATGAATTCCTCTAACCATTTCAGTTCGGGCATTGTCTCCTTGAGTTCCAGGAGTAATTCTTCATCCTGGAAAGGAGCTTCCAGAGAAGTCATATGCCAACTTCTATAGAAATCGTTATCCTCTTCATTGCCCATATTGAACAGATCATAGACCCAATTTTTACCATTAGGCGTTGTAGTAAAGAGAGCTTTGCCCCTGGAGGCTGTAATCATGGGGAGGCACACTGAGTACCACACATAATCCCCACGTCGGTAAAAAGCTGCCTCATCAAGGATGAGAAGGTCTACTGTGGGGCCGCGTAGATTATCAGGATCAATAGCGGATCGAACAGCTAATACCCCACCACCATGAAAATGAATTTCCTTCTCATTACGGGAAATACGTTTGATAGGGAGGCCGGAAGCATCCAATAGCGCCAGCATCTCATTCCAGTGTGTCCTGGCAGAGGGGATCGTAGGCGAAATCCACATCACATACTTACCCTGATTAATCGCATTATCCAGAGAAATATAACGGGCCAGCCAGGATTTACCCGACTGCCTACCCAAAATAGCTATGAAAAATCTATAAGGTTTGTTTCTTGAATTGAGGATTTTGTTATTGATGTGGTCTACAATGTCTTGCTGGAGAGGATAAGGTGTGAAACCAAAATCTACTTTATAATGTTTAGCTATTTTGCACCTCCTCCAATCACAAACACTATGTCATCATCTTTACTAGTATCAGGAATAGTCTCACGAATAAACCCAGTAGGCATAGAACCCGCACGTCTTGCTAGATCATCCTTCTCACGCAACGCGGCAGCGAGGCGTTTGATTTCCAGGGGATCAGGGTTCGTTCCTGCATCCATCTTGTCTTTCATATCCCCCAGTGTCCTGTCCAGGATTTCATTGAGAACGGCAAGCTGGATAGTCAGTGATTGAGTAACAGCCCTCCGATACTCTACAAGACTGGCATCTCTGATCTCAATGGAAGTCCGGGCTTTGTGGCTGTCATATGCCGCCACCCTGTTACCCCATTGGTATTTAGCTGACCATTTCTCAAGTTGTTTCTGATCTTTATAGCCCAGCTTTATGCCAGCATTAAAAAGCGAACGGCTCTCACCCTTCGCTCCAAAGGGAGGCATCTCCCGGTACAAAATGAAGGCCCCCCATGATTTGTTAGTTTCTTGGCGCAGCCTATCCCAAGGCTGGAATGCCGGAACAGAGTTGGTAGTCATTTGTCGTTTCCAGTGTGATAGAGTTAAATCGGATAAAGCTCCCGTGCTCTGGAGTTGCCCATATTGAGCGCACCCCCACGTCCAAACGTGCTACAAGTGAAGTGAGAACATGTAATGGCCATAGGTATTCTCGTTCACCTCCCATAGTCATATCAGGTGTTCCATAATCTCGAACAATCGGATGCACCCCCAATATCTTATCCACACCATCAATACGCGAACGAGCTACAACACTAATATTGCCAGCCTCAACATAGGCATCTCCTACAATATCCGTAGTGGAGGTCGCTCGAAGGACGTAACAGTTGGCAGGCTCAAGTTCTATAAAAGGTATTCGCAATCCCGCATAGCCCTGAAAATATGTTAAGTCAATGCGGAAACCTGTGCCATCCCGTGATATGTCGGTGTAATTCATTTGAGTTTGATATGGAGAACTATAGTCGAACCAGAAGCCCCAATTATCGGGGACAACAATAGCTTTGCCCTCAACGATGAAAGAATTTTCTCCCTGCATACAAGGGTTCGTAAGAAGACAAACACGCCCCTCGCAAGCCTCGCAGACAGGTACTTCAGTTGGTACTGCTTCACGGGTTGGTGTTGGTTCTATGTTATCGACAACAGCCGGGCCACAGGCGACCAGGAATACGATAATGAAGATCAACAATGCAAGCCATTTCTTCATAGCAGGTTTTCTCCTTTTGGTAGTTTACGTCTTATTCTAGTATAGCACGAATGTACTATTCTGTCAAATCCACGTCGTAGATGTCCAAGTCCAGCAGCTCCTTTGGAAGTTTACCCGCCAGGACTTCCTCCTCCATGTGTATTATGGCCATGGCGTTATAAAGAATAGCCGCAAGATGGTCTTCTACAGGGTCGCCCTCTCTCCAGGTCATCATATGCCTGAACATAGAAGAATAGAACCGGGAAACATGCTGCCCCTTCTCCCAATTACGCTCTCCATATTTCTCAGCACCTTTAGTCATGAGGTCGGCCAGCCTCTTGAGACCGTGAGGAGAGATTAGATCAAATCTAGGTTTACCCTCTTCAGTATCCCGGACAGAACCTGTCTCAAACTCCTCCCGTGCCCCACTATCCCGCAAGCCAAATCTATTCAGCATCGTCGTCATCTCCCAGTAATCCCTCTAAAAAGTCGGTAAAACTATCTGCCTCCTCTTCAATCTCTTCCTGGGACTGGGCCAGTGCCACACCTGCTGCTTGTAGTGCTCCTGTTACAGAAGCTGCCAGATCGTCTGGTTTAGTGAAATCCATGCCATCTGCCATAGCCTGACTAAACCCATTTCCGGCCAGAGCGTGCTCATTGATGAACAACCCTAAAATGAATGTAGAAGCCCGCACGGCCATTTCTCTGTCAAATAAACTATACAGTTGACCATCCTCCCGTAAATGGGCCAATTGAACGCTATAGGCATAAATATTAGGCTGGATGTAGATATTGAGATGAACATCACCTTCATCCTCATTATACAGAACATAGGCTGCCACACTGCCTGATATACCTACACTCACAAGCGTGTGTGTTTCCATACTTATCTCTCTACCGTGCCTCAATAACACTGTTGCCACAATATGTCTCCTTTACATATCGAATACAATCATCTAACTCCTCACCCAGCACTATTACCAAATGCAGGTGAGGTCTCTTGCCGATTAAAACATAAAACCTGGGTTGGTTCTGGTATAACACCCATACGGCATAAGCATCCATCTGGATATACACCCCTGCACCAGGAGTATGAGCTGTGTAGAGCTTATTGTGCTCCACAGCATAGTAATGTACTCTTACCCCTGGAAATTCCCTCAGCCCCATAAACAGAGGCAGAAGGGGCCAATATTCTCTTATTCGAAGTTTTACCACACGTCCTCCTCTACTTGAACAATATTAAGAGCAGTGCCCAGGTCACACTTCTCCTGGGCCATGAAGTCCAGAACCTCATCCTGAGTTTCTCTGGACAATGACTTAAAGGCCTCACGAGAGGCTTTGTCCACCAAGTCCTCATAAGCAACAATTTGATCCAACTGAAATTCATCTTCTAATCTCCAGGAGCAGAAAATCTCTGCCTCTTTCAGATTAGCTATATAGTAAGTTTTATCCCTACCACCATCGCCAGTACGCTTTGTTCTCTGGGCAAGCCCTATTCTCCCCAACAACACCTTTGAATAAGCTACAGCCAATTTCTCAGGAGTATCATTGACCAGCTCCCCATTGCGCTTCCGATTAGGAATAGCCGCATACTTCTGTTCCGCCCGAAATATCACCCTATCGTAATCTACACTAACCTTCTCCAATTCATCAAGAAATTTAGTAGCGCGTTCTGTCAAGGTAATCGGAGGCAAAGTCTCGTAAAGATCAGTGAACAGGTAACGGGTAAGCCCCACCACAGCAACCAGAGTAATGTCATTGGAGAGTGTGATAAGGGCTTTAGTTCTATCGGCCATCCAGTGCTCGGCCTCTAGTAATGCTGTATCCTGCTGAAGATATGCTGTAAGGGGATAGATGGAGCGTTCGAACTGGGTTACGATGTCATAAACTTCTTCATCTCTAGCTACCTCTGGAAGAGGTATATTACCCATGAGATATTTCTCTATTTTAGCGTGCATGAGACCTTGAGCTATCTGTAGTGGGGTATAGTCCTCAAAAGCAGGTCTCTCCTGGTCTATAGGAGGTGTGTCTCTCCAGGTTTTAGCTACCTGAGCCAGCATCTTTTTACGAGCTGCACGAGTACCCTGTACGGCCCGTTGAAGTCTATCTTCGATACCCTCGGCCAACTGCATAGTAACTTCTCTGCCATCGGCCTTGAGTAGGTTCATATAGTAGGTACGTGCAGATCGTTCCTGCTGGTTGACATCGCCTATAGCTACTGAAGCTACTGCGTCCCTCGCCTTTGCATTGTCATTCCTAGTACGCCTCTTCATGGAGACTAGCTCAGCTTCTCGATCCGCCCTGGCTTCGGCTTCTGTTCTAACCTCTTCCGCCGACCCCTTATCTAACTCCTCACCCCATCGGTAGTAGCAGTAGACTAGTCCCTGCCTACGGTAGCGGTTAAGTAGCTGTAGGTTATTACTAGGAGGTAGGAAGGTACTTATCTGGACTACCACATCAGCCTCTACATCTGTAATAGAGACCCCACTACCCATAACTGAGTTATAGCAAACTAGATCATACTTGGCTGCCCCGACATTCACATCATCCATAAACATTTTCACTTCGGGCTGACTACCTGTATCACCCGTAATAACTATAGATAGCTTACCCTTGCTGCCCAGAAGACCTAGTTTCTTCATGGTCTCTCGGACTTCCATAGCCTTAGCTGCTGTATCACAGACTACTACTACCTTCTTATCATGTATCAAGGCAGACATGATCTGGTAAAAAGCATCCTCTTCTTTAGCCAGAAACCTAACTGGGGCTTTAGGGGTTATCCGGGTATTCCGCACCACCTGAAGTGTCCTATCAGAGTTGTACAAAGCAACTAGATCATAGGTCACTCTGGACATAGTAGCATCTACGAAATACACATGTCCTGCTCGTTCAATAGCTGCGCGAAGACAGGCCCAACCCTTGCGGGTCTGCATAGGGCTGACATGACTGGTGTGCATCCCTCCTCCGCCTCTGGCGAAATCTCGAATAAGCTGGTCACTCTCCTCCACATAAACCAAACCATACTGCTCCATGTTGTTATCCCAGACTTTCTGGGCGAACGTCTGAAGAGTAGAGACCAAAATAGGAGCTTTTATCAGCTCCTCTCGGTCAAGAATTAATCCACTTTCCAGGTCACGGTACAGCACAGCAGGTAACTTATGGATGTTAACTAACTCCCTGTGGAGACTAGTAGCTAGTTTAATACTCGGCACTAAAATAATGGTCTTGGGTTGCCCCAGTCTATTCCAAATAGTTTTCAATGCGTAGGTCTTTCCAGAACCTGTCTGAGACATCAGAAGCAGGAGATCAGGAAACTCATCAAGGGTCTTCACCCAATCGCTGATATACGTCTCATCTATCTGGTCGGTAAGCATAAAATCCGTGATTTCATAACCTGTGGTGGAAAGCCATCCAGCCTCTCTAGCTAAGGTACGTAGAGTAGCAACCGTAGCTACGGGTATAATATTTCCATTCTCGTCTACCTCACCTATAGGACGTTGCCTATGATTGCCCCACTTGTCCCGGAAAGCATTGATGCCATCCCGGCCATCCGAGAACACCACTTTCGGATGCTCTATGATATAGTTCATGATGTTCTTATCACCGTCAGCCGCATGGTGAGCAGACATCCACATCCTAATCCAGTCATCGTATTCTTTGTGGTCATCCCAATCTTTCAGGACATAGGACAACATTTCTTTGGTAAAAATTACCTTCTTGTTCTGGGAGGTTCTGCCGTACTTCTCTAAATTCTTACGTCCCTGTTCTGTTTGCCATTCGATCTCAGTTTTAGAGAGACCAGCTTGAAACCTTTTGGGCTGGGCAGTGAGCCGCTTATACAGTTCCAGGTTCAATATCCCCGGTTTGCTGTAGCTGCCGAAAGGCAAGGTGACATAAGCAGCTACATGTCCATCCGCCACACCTTTTTTAGTGGCACTTTTGCCTGTATACTGGTTTACACCACCTAGAGAAACTACTTGCCCACCCTCACCGCGTATATCAACGCCTGCAAATGGTGGATTGATGTTATTGAGTAATGGAAGTTCATCTGGGGTCAGATAGTACATATGCACACCATTGCCTGGAGTGCCTAACACAAATGGCGTGGGGCAGATTTCCTGGAACATATAGTAGATCGTAGCGGGGTCTAACCCTCCAGCTTCCATAGCCGAAGGGTCGAGGTCGATTACAATAAGATTATTCGACATCGCACCTGTTACTACACACCAGCCCTCTACGTCAGCTCGGCTCTGGTACTCCATAGCCATCTCTTCAGAATGGAGGTACTTGGTGTTCTTTTTTGTCCAGAAGTCCCAGTGGGGTATTTTAGCCGTTGTTCTTTTAGGGAGAGCATAAAAACCTACTCTCCGAAGTAGGCGGAAATTCTCTAAATGGACATTCGGGGAAAAACAAGGGCGAGTGAAGTTAGATACTGGTTCAGGATACTGTGGGTAATTGCTGTCCAGCGCCATGTATTATCTCCGTTAAAGGTACTCTAGTTATAGATATTTTATGAGCACTGTTGTGGAGCACGCGAATAATAGGAAAAGCCTGTTCCTGGGCATAATAACAGTCGTACCATTTTTGATTATTTTTTGTCGTACCTGCAAACAAGGCTATGAGTACAGCACCTTTGTGAATTGAATACACACGCTTTCCTACCCTGATACCATTAAGTGCAGTACCTAATACCAAAGTGTAAACGTCTCGTGTCTCTACGTTATCAAGGTAAACTGACTTACCTGTGGGGGTTAATTTACCCTCTTCATCGACATACCCCTGACGTTTCAGAGCTGCCACTGATCTGCCATCTGCCAGCAACCCAGTGCTGAGTGCAATCAGTGCTTGAATTTGATTAGAATTCATATTTCCCCCTTGTTATGTTGGTAAGTTTCAGGTATCATATGGAGTATTGATAGCCCACATAATTTATATGGACAACGCACCTCTCCAGTGCGTTTTTTATTTCATCATTACTTAATTATACTGCCCAACCCCCGAAATTGCAAGGCCAATCTCAAAAATACTCTTGACAGGCAAACAATGACATGGTATTGTCTAATCTATCAAACAGTTTGTATGGAGGTAATCTAATGGATTACAGCAGGATTAAAGAAGCAGCAAAACTATACGGGGGATCAGTAACAGACTGGTTAGCACTTGCACCAGCCAATGACCCTTTCTATGTGGGCACTCCAAAAGATATAATAAACGCTCAGTGGTTCAGGAAACTATGGGACACCGCAGGGTACGTATCTGGTATCCACCTGAGACGCGCACACTACTGGGCAGTATCACAGTCGAACCTGCTTCTCCCCAATGGTGAACGGTACGAAAATACCGACAAATGCTGGAAGTTCCTCACCCAGGCTTCGAAAATGTCCCGCTACCTGGGACTGGTGTGTATTGAGGATGTGGTTGACCGCAAGAACCCAGAGGCCCGGGCGAACACCTACTACGCCTATGGAGAGGATGCAGAAGTTACACTAACCATCCCAGAACTGCAATCTCCGGCTATTAACATCTGGAATTTAACCAATGGAGATGCCCAACCTTATCACCTCGAAATCTGGTGTGAAAAATCAACGATGAACGATATACTGCAACCATTGTGCGCCACTTATGGGGCTAATCTGGTGACATTCAATGGTGAGGTATCTATCACCAGTGTCTATGACCTGATTAAACGTGGAGAAGCGGCTGATGGCAAACCTATCCGAATTCTCTACATCAGCGATTTCGATCCCGCAGGCATCTCCATGCCCGTAGCCATGAGCCGCAAAATAGAGTTCATGCTCCAGAAATATGAACACCAGAACTGGGATGTCAAGGTGCAGTCGATCATGCTAACAGCCGAACAAGTGAGGAAATACCAGCTCCCTCGAACACCCATCAAAAAATCCGAGAAACGAGCAGGCAAATTCGAAGAAGCATTCGGTACAGGCGCAGTGGAACTGGATGCTCTGGAAGCTCTTCATCCTGGAGAACTAGAAGCACTCGTAACCCTCCACCTTCATAAATATTACAGTGTAGAGGCCATGTATGCAGTACAGACCACCACACGAAATATTAAAGCAGAAGTGCAGATAGAGATCGACAAGATAACTGCAAAATATGCTACAGAAATTGCAGCTATGCAGAATTATCTGGATGATCTGGAAGCCCTGAAATTCGATATAGTCAAACGCAAAGTGTATAGGAGTGATTACCCCGCAGTAGCTGAGGACGAGGAGGATTTCTTATTCAGCAGTGACCGTAGTTACCCCACACAAATAGCAGCATACAAATCATTCAAGAATGGAGATAACTAAATGAAATCACCACTGAGATACCCCAAGCTATATGGGAGCAGATAATCCTGGTACAGTGGTAGAGAATATGATACCATTATGTCGAGACTGTAACAGCAGCAAGCAAGCAAAGCTACCCGAAGACTGGGCAACACCTGAACTGATCGAACAAGTAGAGGAGTATTTTGACCATGTTAACGAAACTTATGATAGGGATGCTGGTTATCAGTATCATACTCATTATATTCGGTGCGTGGACATTAGCGCAACCACCAGCATACAGTGAAGTAGATTTCCTTTTCATGAAGATACACCTGCAAACCATCTGCGAAGTGCGAATGGATGTAAGCAGGGAAGAATGTAAGGAAATGTTCGATGACATCACTTCCCACATGCCCGACGAGACCTGGGACTGCTATGAACCATACAGAGACGACTGGACAGACCTGCAAAACGGTATGGAAATCATATACTGCATAGTTGAGGAGATGTAACCATGTTGAGGATCGTAACAGTTGACGATGTATTCAAAGGTGTGTATACCAATGACTTGCTGTTAGCTATAGCTGTGATGGAATTCACAGAAGGTGCTGCTCCAAAGGACAAAGAAAATGGAGAAAACTGGAGAACCTTTGAACACGAAGGACAAATCATCCGCATAGAAGTAGTGGAGGTGAACAAATGGGCAGAGACGAGCTAAGGTACAGATGGGAGCACTGGAACGAGCTTTGCATCAGAGCCTGTAAATCAGGACAGAAGCAAGAAGCAAAAGAAGCCAGGTATATGAGAGACCAATTCCAACGAGGAGATCAAATGAACATAGGACAAATCAAAACCAGAGACAACGTAGAAGACTATCTGCACGAATTCGCCTGTACAGACTTAGGCAGGAAAGATCGTATAGTCCTGGCTAACGTTGTGTACAAATGGTGCTTGGCTAAAGCAAAGAAGCCAGAAACACAACTATACCTACAGGTAGGTAGTCTAGGTGAACCTCTAGCTCATCTACGTACCTTAGCCTTCCAGGGATACATCAAACTCTTCTACAAGGTAGGGGTAGCCTACTACGAACAACCTCATCTAAGGCACTGTAGAGACGACCAGTTCCGGCAGGATACCTACTACCTAACCCTAAACTCCAACAAGCTACAGGAACTGATAATAGGCCTCACCACCAACCTAGTTATGGAGGTAGCTATGCAGGCATACCACCTAGCCCAATTCGAGAGCAAGGTAGCAGATGAGGCAGAAAAGGTAGGTGTCGAGTTGGTGGAGACAGCTATTCTGAGTAGCTGGGATGAATACTCGTTCCACTTGACCAGAGGACGGGCAACAGTAGTAGTGGGCAACTTGGGAGTTACCCTACACATCGAACCTTGTATTCTCAAGGTGCATAATCTGATTGCAGAGCTGCTCGACCTGGAGTTAAAACGTATAAAGGAAGACACCAAGTACATACTCCGTATCGACTGGCCATACCTAATCAGCCGAGCCAAGACACTAGCAGGAGGTGCATAATGGAAACACTATATCTAACCATAGGTAGCTTACACCTATTCGGCCCGGAAGCATACGGGTATCAACAGCAATTGTTGAAGATGATTGAACCCCAGGAGCTAGATACAGTAATCACTGTAGTTGCCGTTCCAGCCCACCTTGACAACTGGTACGCCTGCATAGGCTGGCCACACAAGAACCTGCGCCCAGAACGTGCCCAGGAAGCCCTCTGGCAGCCCCGTATACACCCGGAGGACGTAGCCAAATCAGGTGACAAGATCGGTGAGGAACTTGCACGTCGGCTCTTTCCCGAACAGGAAGGGACATACTACCTATGATAGTTTCTAATATATTCACAGAGGAGAGCATAGAAACCCTCCAGGAGCTGTTTCCAGAACTTTCAGAGGATACTCCTGTCCAGGAGGTACAAGGGTTGCAGCATCAGCACGTAGCCATATGGCAGTCTACACACCCGATACAGGGACGAGTAATCGAACTAACCCCAGTGACAGAAACAGCCAATCACTACATGTCCTACTTCCAGGGAGCAGATGTATTCATATGGTGCAAGAAAGAAGAGGTGATAGGATGAAGAGAATAGCGGCTACACTCAAGATCAATGATGTACGTATGTTCGAAGAGAAGTACCAGGGGATAAGTAGTGACACAGTAGTTACGGATACCCCAGAGTTAGCTGGTGTGCAGGATGTAGGTAAGTACAAAGCAGCCTACTTCGCCAATGCAGACCTACTGATGGTGGGGTTTGACAATGAATGAGAAGGTAAAGCGTCTGATCGAAAAGAATACCGGCCATACTGTGGATGAGGTGGAAGTTAATCTTGAAAAACTATCCTGGAAAGGAGAGGATGTAGGGCCCCAAATATTCATCAGATACAAAGGAGCAACCATCTGCTGGAATACCAAAGGCTTCTGGGTAGGCATCCTGGAGTTCAAAGTAATACCAGTAACGGGGCCCCACACACTGGCAGAGCACATCAGAGGGCTAGAAAACCTCTGGGAAATATGCAGAAGTATGCTGGCCGGTAAAACTCCGGGGAAGTTCATAGCAAGAGCAAAGGAGCTGTCATAATGCCCAACAAACAAGAAGCAATACTGATTGATCTAATACGCCACTTCCCGGACATGAGACGGTATGACGTGGAGCAAAGATTACACTCTGTTTCTTTTGCCTTGAAGCTGCCCCTATCTAATGGCGCAACCTGGGGATTAACCAACGACACATTTCTAGCCAAGTATGAGGGATGGTGGCAGGCAACTATCCAGGATCGTACTGCTGGGTATCTGACATACAAGCATGATCGTAGCCTAGCAGTAGCCATCTGCAAAGTGTGGTTGGCCTGGAAGGAACTGCAATCATGAGCGACAATCTGGAAGCACATCTACTACGTAAGAAAAGCAAAGCGATGGATGCCTTTATCGCAGAGTTCGGAACATTGATTGATGGTTATGATTGCGGTGATGGTGATTATATTAATGACCAATGGTACAAACTCAAAACGCAGCATCTGGGCAGTGACAAAAAGGTACTAGAACCGGTGATGTACGTATTCACAATGAATGGAGACTTTGATGCCTTGCTGGAAATGTCCTTTGAAGATGCGGAACGCTATGCTATGCAACATATGGCAGCATGTGGGGAAGAGCCAAATTATCGTACAGCATATGGCACAGCCCCAGAGTATCATACAGTGGATTACGGCACTGATAATAAGAGACACATACCCAGTGCTCGTCACAGTATTTCAACCCTGAGAATTGTAGAGCCTCGAACTTCATTGAAGAGTAATAGAAGTTGGGACTATACTGAAAACCGTGGAGAATTCGCTGAATGGGAAAAATTCACACAGGAGGCAAAGGAGCTTTCGATCAAAGCCAATGGTGGGGACTACTACCAATGGCCATGGCCGATACCAGAAGAGGAGGATCAATCATGATCGACATTTGGGTTGTGAAAAACACAGTCACGGGGAGATACTATCAATACATTGGGAAAGGCTGTCATAGGTGGGTTAAATCTATTCATGCCGGCGACAATTTCTCAACACCTAAAGTGCTTGATATGGTTGATGATCTCAACTGCCAGGGCTATGATGCCATTGAAATGCGTATTGAAAAATTGAACAACCAAACCAAAGGAAAGTAGAAGAATAGTTGAGGAGGCTGAATAAGATGCAGTACACAATAGAAGTTAGCGGGCTGCACGCGATAATCACTGTCGAAGGTGAAGACGAGGAGGACGCATTATACGCATGTCAGGAAGGCTGGGGAGAGAGGCAAATCATATGGGACGACGCAGAATATGATGTGAAGGAGGACAAGGATTAAGGAAGAATTGAGACAACAGCCCCGAAAGGGGCTTTCTTCATTGTGCAAAACGCCGGAAGCACTAGCTGGCGTGTCTCATACTTCGTCTATTAATATCTCCAACTCATCTTCGGCAAATCCTTAGCAAGTGCCTTTTAGAATGCAATAACCGCAAATACAATATCTTATCTAAAAGCGGTTATTGCATTGTTACAGAGAAAATAACGAAAAAGAGTTTAGTAAAAAGGGGCTGAATAGTATGATCTCAGGGCCTCAGGAAGACAACTGTTCTAGGGGGTTCGAACCCATGCTCTACTTAACTTAACATAAGTTAAATCATAAGGAAACAATGCCTAAACTATAGCTTAACCTCACTCATATTATTACATATATAATTATATTATTATTGTATAATAAATAGATCATGCTACACACACACCATACAGCACACACAGTAGCACATGTGTACTACAAACACAGCATAGATGTAGCAATTATTACTAACGATAAGGACGCTTATCAAGAGGTAATATATAGTAATGTAGTATGTAAGGACGTATTGTTCATTATAATAGAGCACCTGTTCTATGGTGTACAGTACGCATCTCTGTTCTAAGCAACGCATATACACTATCATGTAGGTATACACATGGAACACTCTGTACTTCGCTGTAATGAACACAGAGCCACACAGAGCATATATCTATATAACTATCTCATGGTCATTGTGTAGGCTATTCGAGGGCGTATCTGTAAGAAAATAAAAGGTGAATGGTGGAAGTGGCCTAGGGACAAGGCATAATCGGATGTTTGATCTAAGGGCTTAGTGTGTAGGGGCATATAGAGCGCGAAGTTAGACTGGACATATCATTATCTGTTCTTTTACATAAAACAATAGGATAAGCCATACAGCCTACCCTATCATCCCTATCTCTACTCACTATCTTTTAGTTAGTTACTTACCCTCTACCACCTACTTACTTTTAGTTAGTTACTTACTTCTCAGGCCATGCTACCTTGTATCTGTACTCTTCTGCTATCGCCTTCAATTGGTCTAGGGCTTGTTCTCTTGTGTTTGTGTATACTGTAGCGACTACAATAGGGAATATACTTTGCACATTTTTACATAACAGCCTTAAACAAATGGCTTTATGATGAACTCCGCCTTTTTTACTGACTCTCATATCTTTGCGTTTACTGGCGATAGCAAAATCTGACCTAATACCACACTTACAGGCTTGGATCAGTTGTTGTCTATTGTCAACTAATTCCACTCTGATAATGGCTTGATATTCTTGACACTTTGAGCAATATGGGCCAATTAAATTTGTCCACTCTTTTTTATCGCTATTGTAGACATAATTTAGTGCCGTTAGACCATCGTTTACATTGTCGATTTTAAAGGTATGTAGCCATTGGGCCATAGTCAATAGCTTGCTCAAAGGTGGTCGGTCATTCAGAACTTCATTTTTGAGTAGGTGAAACATATCGGCAAATGGCAATTGGTTTGTTTCTGTTTTCTGCATGATATTTTTTACTCCTTTATAAGAGGAAGGGACGGCCACAATAGGCCGGCCCCAGATGCTATTGTGTTATTCTCCCTTTAGTTTTGTTACTGCCAATTCTATAGATCGTCCGATAAACTTGTTTAGGTTCGCTTTTCGTGCGGCCCTTTTTTCACCCCTTGACATATCGGATTGTATAATTTCCTCAATTCTAGCCTGGAAATGCTTGCTAATTTTCTTTCGTTTGTTCTCATGCCGTTGATTTTTAATATCATCCTTGCACGTTTCTACCATATCATATAGTATCCGCCGGCCTTGTTATCATATTCAGTATTACCACTATCTATGGCGTTACCCTCAATTTGTATATGTTCAATGTGTTGAATGATTTCGATTTCTGTTTGGCGTTCCCTCAATATCCGTAGTGTCTCTTCACCTAGACTATTTTCATCTGTTTCGATATGAACCTCTATAGACTTG
>LAZR01001055.1_pt1 | contig 18467 bp, 19 predicted proteins | sample 329461 | NCBI WGS metagenome assembly LAZR01 (sample SAMN03002196, study PRJNA259156) | marine sediment metagenome | biome: sea floor; feature: Hydrothermal impacted sediments; material: marine sediment; isolation source: Loki non-amplified sample from Loki's castle hydrothermal vent sediment ...
TGTTTAAACTTTGGTAAAGGAAGAAAATTCCCGATATTAATCGCAAGGAAGAAATGCCCAACTTTTAATCTTTTCTGGTTGTCTTCAACTACTCCTGCGGTATCACGAAGAAATATCCCGTCCTGTAAAGCCGATGATAAAATCTCTGCGAAAGTAGCATAACCATACCCTTTATGTCCAGAAGTAGATTCACCCATACCACCTAAAGGCAATAATGCAGCGGAACGATCTAGTAGATCATTCAAAACCTCTCCTGCATCTGTTTCAGATTTTCCATTAGTAGTAATAATTAACCCATTAGGGAGAGGTTTTTGAATTCGATTGTATACTTCTACTTTTCCCCTCTGTATAATTGAAGTTGCAGCGTCTATAAGGAATGGAAAGTCCTCATCAGTAGGTGCTCCATAAGTTAAAGGATTAGTACCTAACATAGGTTCAACTCCAAATGTAGGTGGTACAGCTGGCCTTGTGTTAGTTGTGGTGAATCCTATCATCCCCTCATTAATTGCCATCAAACTGTAGTAACCGGCAATACCAAAATGCGTACTGTTGCGCACCGCCACAGCTCCAACACCATAGGTTTTGGCTTTCTTAATTGCTAACTCCATTGCTTTATAGGCTATAACATGTCCCATTCCACAATGTCCATCAACAACCGCAGTCCCCATGTTATCACTGACAATCTCAAATTCAGTCTTAGGATTGTAAATCCCTGCTTTAATCCTATCATAGTACATCTTACATCGTTGGATGCCATGGGAATCAATCCCCCTTAGATCAGAGGTGATTAGAACCTCAGAAATAATTTCTGCGTCTTCCTTTGGCACTTCAAGACCAAGAAATACATCCGTCATAAAATTTTTGAGAGTTTCAACATCAAGATACACGACATCATCTGGTGTGCTTTGTGATGATTCTTCTAGAGCTTGTTCTACCATTAAATCCCCAATTAAAAAGGTGTTAAAATTTATTTATATAAAAGAGTATTTAATTAAAATCATATTTATTATAATTTGAATGTTAGTGATTTCGCTAGAGATCTTAATAATTTTCCGTTGCTTTCTTAATAATTTTATTAAGTTGATAAAAATTAAGGGTTTCAAAAAGAGAATTCATATTTATCTAAGTTTAGTTCTTTTTGCATGATTTTGATGTCATTTTGTAAACTTTTATTGAGTGGAATTCCTGCTTTTTTCCTTTCTTCTTCTTTGAGATACTCCTTTTCTCCAGCAGTATATATTTTTTTTGCTCCAGGTTCCTTTGATGATTCTCTAAGATCTTTCATAATGTTTCCTGCGGTTTTTTTAAATGAGTCAAGCCCATTGAAACTCTCAATATTAATAGCTAAAAAGAAATGTCCGACTTTTAGTCTCTTTTGGCCATTTTCAACAATACCAATAGTATCTCTCAAATAAATTCCATTTTGTAAAGCAGCAGACAATAATTCAACAACAGTAGCATATCCATAACCTTTATAACCGGCAGTATCTTCACCTTTTCCCCCCAAAGGTAGCAATGCTGCTTTTCTTTCACCCATCTTTTTTAATACTCTCCCCGCATCTGTTATAAACTCACCTTTTTCGTTAATAACGGTATTTTTTGGGAGAGGTTTGGTAGTCCTCTCATATACCTCAACTTTACCTCTCTGGATAATTGAAGTTGCTGCATCTAAAAGAAATGGGAAATTCTCATCTGTAGGTGCTCCAATTGTTAATGGATTAGTGCCTAACATTGGTTCTACTCCGAATGTGGGAGGGATAGAGGGCCGTGCATTTGTTACTGCTAATCCTATCATTCCCTCATTTATTGCCATTAAGCTGTAATACCCTGCAATACCAAAGTGTGTTGAATTACGAACAGCTATTGCTCCAAGACCATATTGTTTTGCTTTGTTTATTGCCATTTTCATTGCCTTATATGCAATAACGTGCCCCATTCCACAATTTCCATCTAAAAGAGCAGTTGTAGGTCCTTCTTTAATGACGTCTATTTTCGTATGTACTTCATAGATTCCCGCCTTAATTCTATCATAATACATTTTACATCTTTGAATCCCATGAGAATCTATCCCTCGTAAATCTGATGTAATAAGTACTTCAGCAATAATAGAAGCATCATCTTCTGGAACCCCAAGTCCTATAAAAACATCTCTCATAAAATTTTCTAGAGTTCCATTGTCAATATAAATAGTTTCTTCAGACATTAGTAACAACTTAACTAGATCATTAATCGTTGGAAAGAATTTCCTAATTCATATCTATATTCAAATTACAAAATTAAATTATACTTATTATTAGTAGATAAATAAATTCATGGGAATCAAATTAGTGTCGTATTATGTGAATATGTTCTACATATTATTACCGTATATATATTACTAAAAGTACTAAGAATTAAGATCATAGAGTCTTAAAAGTCAATTTATTATAAATTAAAGTACGCCGTTAATGGAACTATGAAGCGAAAAGAAAAGTTAAAATGCCCTGTGTGCACCAAAAAATTTATCCCTAGAACTTTCTACCCAGAAGAAGCTATGTTTTCAACTTCAGATGGCAAAAAATTGTCAGGATTTAATGGATACATTAATTCAAGTGGGGTTAAACCGGTAGAAGTGATTCTAAGCTCATGGATTACATACTGCCCCTATTGTAATTATATGTTAAAATTTGTCAAAGAAATAGTAAAAAAAGAAAGAATTCAGTCTCAGAGTGTACTAATAAAGGATATTACCAAAAAATATAATAATTATTATTTTGGTTTTCCATTTGAAGATTATTCACAATATTTATCAAGCGTTACAGTAGAAATTAAATCTAAAATAGAAACATCTCTAATAGATTTAGATCTAACCACATTTGAAAATATTTATGAAATAAAGGATACATTTAAACTTTTAATTAAATTCTATGCGAACCTTGAAAAATATTGTAATTCTCAGTTACATGAAGAAACTGATAGAAATCTCGCACACAAGATAAAACTTTTAAAATTACCTAAGGATCTGGAGCAAATATTGTTAGAGTTAAATGAAATTCGAAATAAATCCATCAATAGTGATTATGAGCTCTCAGAAGAAGATAAAACTAAAGTAAAAGGAGCAATCAATGGGTTCATATTCAGCTTAATTGAAAAACACCTTAAACCAATTATTGATGGAAAAAAGTTGAAAACCAAATATCAGTATCTTGATATACGTGATCTCATTGCAGAAATAAAAATATATTTGAAAAACTACTTCAGTATAAAATTCAAAACGGGGAGAACTGCTGACAACGAGATAATATCGTTTCTGGAACAAATTATGATTAATTAAGGCGAAAATCTTTCTCAATTTATTCTATTATTCTTAACATTTCATTTCCATCTATTTCTGGTGTTATCACCATGCTATATTGATTTTTCAAACTTTTCTTCATATTTTTTATTATGATTTTAAATGATTTAAAAGCTAAGGTTGATGGAAGGTTTTATAAGGAGATAATAGTTGATGATGACGAAGAGGATTTAGTTTATGTATTCCCTGACACAGAAAAATTCATTTCAATTCTTAGAAGAAAAATGAATAAAGAAATTATATCCCCAAAAAGGATGTAATATTCTATTTTTTGAAACGGAGATAAGTGTTGTTTTATTATTAGAATTCATTACATCACATTTTTATATGATGTATCACATTCTTAAACGGATTCTTTGGGGAAAATTTGAAGCTCCTTTAAGCTGAGCGGACCGCAAAATCCTCATAGCGGAAATTGCCCTAGTTAAGGTTTCATGAGTGTTGTTATCCACTGTTGTGAACTCTGCGAAGCACTCCCTATAATGGTGGATTTCAGAGCAGTGTCTTTTGAAGGAAAGGTATAAGCTCGTAATTAGAAAACCGGCCCGGCCAGGGATGGAGAAGCCGTAACTATAGATGTTTACGCTTTATAGTAAGGGTGTGGAGAGGCACGACTATTGATCTTAGCAACAGAATTGAAACTTAGACTAGGGTTTTTAATAAAAAGTATTTTTTCTTATGTTTTTTTCTCTTCAGTTGTCAATTTGTACCTACAAATTTTTTCATTAGAATTCAATATACAATCTAGGATTTTTGCAGTGAATTTTAAGTCAGAGTGAAGAGTGTTCAAAATGGCTGTTATATAAGGAACACAAATTGTGGTTTGGATAATCTTTGAGCGATCAGGGTTGAATTCTCCACCAAGTGGGCAGAAATTTGATTTATAACTAAGTAATACTTCAAACTCCTCATCATCCAATGATTTTATTTTAGTTTTAGCTTTTAATCCATCAGAAATCATCTTTAAGCTGTTTTTAACCCCTGTAACCTCATGATTTTTTAGGATTTTACCTAATTTTGCTCCAAGACTTGCTGAAATTGACTTTGGAAGGTTTGGGCCACCTACATCTATCATTTCATGGATATAGGCATGGAAAAATTTCAATGCATCCTTATATTTTGCCATTATCAAATTCCTCTTCTATGAATTAAACTGATATTTTATTCTATTTCGATGTTATACTTTATATATCTTATCACCAAATTTATTTTTACGTTTTAAGATTCAGTGGAAGTTACATCAAACTTGTCATAAAAAGGAAAATTTTTTTTTTCTATTTCTGCTAATTAGGTAGGATTTTTTCTTGAGGTCACATTCAAATGGTAATGACAAGTTCTATGATCATCCAGGGGGATGCAATTATGAATTTTTGTTTCAAATTTGTCCTGTGGAAAAAGCTCATTTAAAAATCCTTTAGTATAAGGAACACAAACATTTTCTTGAAAAACCAGAGCCCGCGAGGAATTGTTGGATCCTCCTATTGGACAAAATTTTTTTGGGTATTTAACAATTACTTCATAACTATTAGCATTTAGCTTTTTTATTGTTGTTTTCCCATTCAATACAGAATATATTTGATTTAAGGCATTTTCGATATCAAAAACAAGACCCCGCTTTTGATATAATTTTCCTAATTTCGCACCAGATTTAGAAGAGATCGCTTTTGGTAAATTTTTACCACCAATATCAACCATTTCTGCGATGAATGCTTGGAAAAACTTTAAGGCATCTTTAGGGATAAAATCACCGTGTGTATTTGAATGAAATTATTTAATGTGGAAAATAAAACCATTTTATAAAATATACAGAGATTTTGACTTATTTAAATTTATCTGATAATGATTAATTTACGAGATGATAATAGAAGGAAAATTTTTTGAATTTTTGAAATTATGATTATGCAAACTTAACTGATTAAAATCATCAAGAATTAGTCTTGCTCATTTACCAATATATATCTCAATAATAAATCCTTGTCTTCTTCAGCATATTCAATACCAATTCTTTTTTTTCGTATAATATTTTTCTCATCAATGTCTTTCCCTTGAGTGAAAAATAATTTAGAATCAGGAGAGCAAGAGTCTGTTAGATTGAATTCCTCTTTAGTTATGCCTAAAGACATACAAAGTTTTCCAGGTCCATCGGTTAAATTTTTAAAATTTTTCCCTATTTTTACCATTCTGTTATCTAACATCAATTCGATTCCTTCAACAGGGAATAGACTTCTAATTAAAATAGCACATGGCATATCTTTTTTTTCAGTTATTACATTGAGACAGTAATACATCCCATATATAAGATAAACGTAAATAATACCTGGTTTCTCATACATCACCATTGTTCTCTTGGTTTTTTTATAGTTATAAGAATGACTAGCTTTATCTCCGGGTCCAAGATATGCTTCAACCTCCATAATTTCTCCTACCATGGTATCTTTTTCTGTTTCTCTTACTAAATACTTCCCTAATAACTCCTTTGCCACTGTTATGGTATTTCTACTGAAAAACTCCCTATTCAACCTTTTAAAATCTGTCAACTATTAATATCCGTTATTTAAAGAATAATTTATTTAACAAGAATTATGTTAGTAATTATATTAATTCTATTTACTTCTTAAGAATTAGGGGATAATGAAAGCACCAGAAAGAGTTTTAAAAGCAATTAACAATGAAGAACCTGATCGCCTACCTTCATTTGAGATAATTACTAACAATTCAATATTGAAACATTATGATATCCCTGTTGGAAAGGGGTATAGAGACGGTTTAAAGCAACTCAGTAAGTTGGGAGAAAAGGGTAATGAACTCATTGTAAAAGGATATTCAAGTTTTGATTATGTTAAGAGAGTCTTAGAGCAATCACATGAATTTTATCGACGTGCTGGGATAGATATTGCTTTAACTTTAGCATCTATATATCCTAGAAAAATATTGAAAGAAGGAGATGGTATAATTGATGAATACGGTCGAATTATGAAACAACAAGTTTACAAGGCAAAAAATGGCACCGAAACTGTTATTAATGAATACTTTGGGGGACATTTTAAAGATTTTAGTGATTATGAATCATGGGAGCAACCAGATCCTTATTGGGAAGCAAGATTGATAAATTTCAAGGCGGGTAGGGAAATTCAAGAAGAAATGAATAGTGAAATATTCTCTGTGCCTTCTTTAGGTGCCTTGATGGAATGTTCGTGGGAAGGTTTTGGATTAGAAAATTTTTCAAGAATATTGGCAAAACCTAAACAAGCTAGAAAAATATTTGACGATCGAGGTAAATTTACACTCGAACTAGTTAAGATTTTAGCTGAGAATGATGCTCAACTCGTACTTTTATGGGATGATTATGGATATAAAATGGGTTTATTTATGAGTCCTATGAATTATCAGAATTATGTTTTCCCATGGATAAAGCGTATTTGTAGTGCTGCTCATAAACGTAATTGTAAAGTGATTTTACACTCTGACGGGGATTTATCAGAAATTTTTGAAGATATTATAAGTTGTGGCGTTGATGCCTTAAACCCAATAGAAACCACTACAGCAAATCCAGACTATGATATTTTTAAATTAAATGAGAAATATGGAGATAAAATCACTTTTATAGGAAATTTATCCCCAGTTTTATTAGCTTTAGGTGAAATAGCTGAGATTGAAGCCTCTGCTAGACGATTAATTCGTGAAATGGCTCCTGGAGGAGGATATATATTTAGTTCAGGTCATAGTATTAATCCAGCGATTTCAGTAGACAGTTTTGAAGCAATGCAAAACATTCGGAGAAGATATGGTAATTATCCTATCAATATACCTACTTAAATTTTAGTAACTCCTAAATTCATTTTGAGGGGGTTCTTCTGCTGAATTATTATGAATGTCTAACTCTCTCTCTTGAATTAATATTATTCTTTGATTTAGATACAGGAGACTTAATTTTTGAAGGTTATGGAGATTTCAAGAGTGTATGGAAATTCTTCTTGAGTGAAAATATACCTGGTGGATTTAAAGAATATTGGTGGGTTCCACTATCAATATGGGTTGAACCTGGTGTAAGATCCCATGATATTATTGATGGCGTAAATTATCCAATTATACCAAGGTGGGTTGATATATATTATTTTAGTGATATTATTGGTGCTCAATTGATCTCAACACATGACGTTGTTACTGGTAAAGGAGAATGTACGGGAATCAGTGGTTTTGAACCTGGCCCAGCAACATTTATAGTTAATCAGCTGGGTTTTATAAATAAAGACTTTAAGCCAAACCACCCTAATACTTATCCTGGTGAATTCTGGCCAGTTGAAATAATAAGTATCCATCAATAGAGTTAAATACTAGTAATAGAGTATTACTAGAATCATTACTATTGCTTAGATGAGTAAAAAGGAATTAAATAACAATAATTTTAACAAAAATATAGAAACGGAGGAATAAGTTTAGATAATTGGCTTCTCGATTGTCCACACCTAAACCTATTATCCTCTAATCTATAAATCTTTTTTTTATTTTTATAATTTGCTTTAAACAACACATTATAAGAAAAATATTAAAAAACAAATTATTTTTTTTTAAGGGTAAGTTCTTTTTTAAGGCACGATTCTAATTCCGCATTACAAGCTATAAATGAAAATTTTATATTGATGGATAACGCTTGATCAATTTCATTTCCATCTAAAGAAAATATTTTACCACCAGCTTCTTTTAAAACTAAAATACCTGCTGCTACATCTACTAATCTATTACTCTCTCTCAAATTGATAAAAGCTTCCATACTTCCACCTGCTATTAGACAAATCGACAAAGCACTACTTCCTAATATTCTAATCCTAAAAAAATTTCTTAGTAAGGGGGTTATTTTTTGTAAACTTTCTAAAGGGTTTTTCATTGACAGATTGAATTCTAAAAAGCACTTTTCCGAAATATCTAAATTCGATACATGAATTTTTTTCCCATTGAGTAAGGCTCCTTTTCCTTTTTCCGCCAAATAAAGATCTTTAGTGTTTAGATTAAGAACAACTGCTTTAGTTATATCTGTAATCCTTTTCCCTATTGCATAGGCAATTGAAACAGAACAATAGGGAATACCTCTAACTGCATTATTAGATCCATCCAGTGGATCCACAATTAAGACATTTTGGTTTTGAATCGCTTTTCTTTTATCACCTATGTATTTTTCTCCAATTTCCTCACTTATCAACAATAAATTAGTCTTTTCCTTCTCTAAAAAATGAATTATGACATTTTCAGCAATTGTATCAATACTCATTGAAATATCCCCCCCCGCTCCTATTTTTAATTTTTTAGCACCTTCCTCGGTACCTAAGAGAGGGTTAACTGCCTCATATACTTTATAAGCCATTCGCTTTAAAAAATCAATGCTTAGCTCTATGTAAATCACATCTTTTTTAGGTAAAAATAAGAAGTAAAACGATGCTATTAATTTTATCTTTTTTTTTTTTAATTTTCTGAGGGATTAATTTTCCTAGCTAAGTATTTGATGCTTTTCTATAATCCATTTGTCTACATTGAATTTCTGATAATCTTTTTCATTGATATCATACTCGGAATGTACTGTATTTTTAGGAATAAAAAATTCTTCACCTGAATCTAATATGATTAACAATGCTTTAGGGCTGTCAACTTTAATTTTCGCTTTAATTTCGATTATGTCTACAGGGACACCATGTTCCGTGGTTTCTACTATGTGTAACCCATCACTGGCAGTTATATGTTCTGAAAAAAGCCTATATTCATTACCTTCATCCACTTTTGATTTATCTTTAATATCATAAGTACCACTTGTCGCAAACTGAATTTTTTCATTTAGGATGTGATCAAGCATTAATGTAATGAAGGTCAGGTTTGGAAATCGAAGTTTCTTTTTATAGATCCCAATTTTAATTTGTAATACTTGACGAGATGTATCTACCCAACCTACATAAATTTCTGTTTTACGCGCTTTAAAAATATGGTATCCTCTCCAGTTTGCACTTCTCCTATTAAGAACTTCCAAAATACAAATTATCTCTTCAATTGACATCCTTACAGTTTTTCCTTCACCCTTGGATATGTTTTCCCACACACCATCCTCATCTTTATTGATACAACTTAAGAAAATGTAAGGAACTACTCTGGAAGGACTAGAAATTATCAGGCTAGTTTTTTGTCCGTAAAACGTCTTAGTATGAAAATCTGCCACGTTATTACCCTTATGATTTTAAAATTCTGTTAACTTTTCTAAAGAATTTAAATTAATATATTATATTAAATCTGATTAATTGCAAAAATTTTCAAAAAAAAAGAAATTATGAAAAAGTTTAATTAAATTTGATTTTATTTTATATCAGTTCTTTTAGATGTGAACAAAAATGGAAAAAAATAAAATTGAATCTCCTAAGAAAAGTGAAAAGTTAGCTATTGTAATTAGTTCCGGGAGTTTAAAAGATTTTGAAGAACATCTGAGTGTTTCTGGATCTGCTAAAATTTCGGGTGGGAAATTAAATAAATCCATTCGAATAGCAGGTTCTGGAAAAATTAATGGAGACTTAGAATGCAATGGCCTTACATCCTCTGGGTCTTTAAAGGGATCTGGTAGCGTAACTGCTCATGGGGATATCAGTAGTTCGGGTATATTTAATATAGCAGGATTTCTTTATGGGGACGGAGATGCCGATTTTTCTGGCTCAACCCAAATTGGGAATGTTATCAAAATTAAGGGTTCAATAGTAGCATCTGGTAAATTTAAAGGTGGACATTTTGTTACAGGTGATCAAGGAATTAAACTTTCTGGATCATCAATAGTAAATGGAAATTTATCATCTGAAAAAACAATAAGAATTGATGGTTCTACTCATATTGAAGGGAATGTCGTAGCTGAAGATGTTTTAATTGGAGTTGATGAACATTTACGTAAAAAACAACACTACAGAATTCACGGAAGTATCTTCGCTAAAAATAATGTAAATATTAGTAGAACACATGTTGAAGGTGATGTGAAGGGGAAAAATGTCACAATTGGTCGAAACACGGAAATCCTTGGAACTGTCTATTATATTGATACAATAGAAATTGACAAAAAAGCAAAACTGGCTGTCGAACCCCTTAAATTAGATTAGTTATTAGTTAAGACAAGATTTTGTAATCGAAAAAATCGAATGATTTTTGCCTAATCTCACATCAATTCTATTTCTACAAGAACTGATTCAGGTATTTGAATTTTCATGATGAGATGCATACTTCGCTCGTTAGCGATAATCTCAAAAAGGCGTTTATGAATTCGCATCTCAAATTTCGCCCAAGTTGCTGTTCCTTGCCCACTTGGGGCTTTTAATATGGGAACATGAAGTTTCTTTGTAGGGAGCGGAATTGGTCCATTTTTTCTGATACCCTGTGAATTACATCACTTACAAGAAGTTTGGAAGTGTTTTGCACACAGTTTCGATTTGTCCGCATACCAACTTGAGGGCTCCTAATTGAGTGGAGGAAAGTCTTATTCTAGCTTTTTGTATTCTTTGTGTCACCAAATCTTTATGTTTTATTATTTTCTAAAAAGAATTGTTAGAATTAAATTTTATTATTTTTAGTCATGTTATTAAAATTCGAATTGTATTAAATTTAAAATCTAAATTTTGATAATGAACATTTTTAAAATAAATAATAGTATAACACTTAAAATTAGAAAATGATAATACAATCATATATGTTAATAGTCAAGAGTTTTTAATATGTAAGTACCTCTTTTTTATAGACGGTCTTTAATTCCAGAATTGAGGAATGGGAGATATAATTTAAATCTGTAAAAAGGGATTATCCATTAAATTGTATGAAAACGATTAAAATCAAGAGAATCAAGAAATTCCCAACAAGAATTTATTCCCTAAATGCACATGTTTTAAATATTTTTTAGCTGTTTTAAAGCATTTTTCAGCTTGTTTTCTTGGGGTAATAGGTAAATCCCTCATTTGATAATCCCCATGAAATACTAAAAGGTTATATGGAATCTCAGGATTTATCTCACTAATAAACCTTGCTATTAACTCTACTTCCTCATAGTTGATATAACCCGGAACCATTAATGTACAACCGCTTAATTCTGGCATGTTTTTTCCCCGTATACCAAAAAAGTTTTCTGCGAGATATTTAAAATTTTCAAGTGTTCTACTATTACTGACACCGCACAATGCAAAATTTAAATTCTTATTGAAACTTTTTAAATCAAATTTAATATTCCCACCTGTTTGTATTGCGAGCCTCATGCATTTTTCTACTAAATCTTGTCTCCCACTACCATTCCATTCCCAGCAAATCCTAAACTTTCTTTTGTTATCTTCTTTTTCTATTATTTCTAAGATTTTCTCTGCTAAATTAATAGAAAATGGCAATTGAGGTTCGGGTGTTCCCCCAAAGTAGCATAAACAAGTGATTTCTTTATTTTTTACTATTTGATTTGCTAAAGTTTCACTATCAAATAGATTTCGCTTCTGAAATTGCTTATGACTACTATTCTGGCAGAAGAGACATGAAAACGAACAACCATACAAAAATGCAGCATAACTGTATGTCCCAAATTCGGGTTCAACATAATCAGAATATTTTGGAAACCCATTTGAAGTTCCAGCAGGGCAAAACCATGCATTACAACAATTTGTAGGATTTGGGTCAATATACCCATGAATGTATCCCTTTGATCTAGTAGGAATTGGTAGTTCTCCGCTTTTATCTTTTATTAGATTTCTTAAACCACAATAGCTTATATCCTTCAAAGCAAGAGAGCATTCATTATGACAAAAATTACACTTTAATTTAATATGTTGTTTTTCTGCCTTTGGAGCTTTTTCAGGTAAACCTGAAAGTTTCCTAATTTGATTATGAATGGATAAGATATGGGGCTTGATTACACTCCAATCTTTTTCCATAATACAATTTCTACATACTTTAAGACTAACTGATATCAATTCATCGGTTTTACCGCAAAATTTACAAGTCCCCATTTTACTTATCATTCCTTAAAAGTAAAAAAGTTTGACCAGATTTTTGTTTTGGATTGCTTTTTACCATAAATCCTTCAAACCCATTTTTTGTAAATGAATTATTAAAAATTGCCAATTCTTGATCATCCTTAGGATAAAACTCGATTACAATCCTCCCATTTTTCTTCAAAATTTTATTCAGATATCTCGCAGTATCATTAATTAATTTTAATTTTTCATTATAATTTTGACTCCCATGGGTTATAAAATTATAAGATGAAATTGAGATAATATATTCCATAGACTTAGCCCTAATAGGTAAAAAGTTTATATCTGCTAATATTAATTCAAGAATGTGAAGTTTCTTACAAATTCTAGTCTTCTTTTCTTTCGCTTTTAATAACATATCTGGTAACTTATCAATTCCTATAACTCGAAAATTATTTTCTACTAAAATTTCAGAAGAAAATCCTGTTCCACACCCTAAATCTAAAATTAAAAATTGATCTCCCCTTTTTTTTACCATTGTATCGATATTGTTCAAATTTTCATCGAAGAGATATTGAATACTTAATAAAGTGGCTCTCTTTTGATTTCGCTCCATCCATCTTGAATTGTTATATTCTTCAGCCTTATCTTTAATATAATCATTTGGAAATTTTGGCACTTTAGCTTCTTTGGGCAAACGAGGATCACATTTTGATTTTATATTAATATTATATTATAGAAATTTAATTAATCAAATGGAAATCTAGGTAAACGGTTTTTTCTTACCAATACGGATCACATTCTAAAAAAATATGGTAATTTAAATAAATGTCTAATTTCAAATATAATATAGAAATTTAATTAATTTCACAATCCAGACAAGTTAATCAGTTGGATTAAAAGAAAAAATAAGCTAAATATGTGATCCAGAGTTATGAGTTCTGCAGAAATTAAAGATACAATTCTAATAGTTGACGATGAACCTGTAAAATGAAGATTACCTTCATCTTTGGTTAAATATCGTCAACTTAACAGAAAAGTTCCTGAAATTGGGAGATTTCAACACGATTACAAGCAACAATGCGAAGGAAGCTATGAAAATCATAGAAGAAAACTATGACAAGATCTCCCTAATCTTGCTTGATATAATGATGCCAGGCCAATCTGGATATTCTGTTCTCGAAGAAGTCAAGAATAGCGAAAAATTTAAACATATTCTTGTTGTCTTATTTACCGTAAAAAGTTTTAGCGAAGACGTTCAGAAAGGAAAAAAACTAGGTGCTGATGCATATATTACAAAACCTTTCTCCGGTAAAGAGCTTTTGAAAAGAATTAAAGACATTTTAGGTAACGGTAAATAAGTTTTTTTGAATATCCAATCCTTTTTTATTCATTCTTTTAATCAATTTTTATTCTAAATTTTTTATATTATTCTCTAGCTCTTGCGGAGCCTCTGTTAAATCCTAACATTTTCTGATTTAACATTGTGAGATATTTATGTTATTCTTTTTTTCTTAATTGTTTTTTTCTCAACTTTTTCGCTTTTTGATACCACATGTTAATTAAAGATCAAGTTGTTAAATAACAACCATCATCAAATTCTAAATCCAGAAAATCTTCTTCTTCATCCATTTTGGAATACCTCATGTTTCTTATCTTCTCTGAAATAAATAAGAGATAAAAGAATATTGATTATAAAAGTTAAAACTCCTTGAATGTATGCTAATTTTTTATAATGAAGAATTAATTACTGGTAATAACTAATAAAAAAAGAGGAAAATATAAAATGTGCGTAAATCTCGAATTCTTTGCGGAATTCCTAAGCTTAGATCCTATCATTTACTTACCTAATCTTTGAGATTTTTTTATTTAGTTTTGATAATTTTTTTGTTCGTCGTTTAATTTTGAATTTTTTAAAGCTGTTAATGAGCCCATCAATTGAATATCAACGAGGACAATAGAAATTATCATAGATCGAATTATTTAATCTATCTTTCCACTCAGACATCAGTTTTTTTTAAATCATTGATTTTTAATAATATAATGAATGTAAGAGAATATATTAGTTAGTTTTATGAAAATTAAGTCAGGAGAAATAATTCTTGTTAAATTCTACTTTAAATAAATTTTTAAAACCGTAATCCTACATTTATTTAAAATTTAAACATAAAAGAATGTGAGTTAATTTGATTTTTCAAACAGATTATTGGAGTATAATTCGGCAGTTTTTTAGTTGGGTATCAGAATCTGCTGCTATCATGATGGTTTTATCAGGAGTAATGGCGATTACATGGCTTGGATTTGAAAAAAAGAGAAGAGGTTCATTTACTAAAAGAAAAGTTGAAGAAGAATTTGATGTTACCAAATTTTTGCGTGGTTTATCATATATTGGACTAATTCTTGGGATTTTTGTTGTATGGAGTGGTGTTATGAGCTTGATTTTGGACATTTCTCCCAGTTTTGAATATGCAAGGTTAAATCCTGGAGAAACTCCTTTTGATGGGGAAGCTAATCATTTCACGAGTATATTTTTAATTGTAATTGGTATTGCTATGTTCTTTTTCCCAATAAAGGATCTTCCTTTAGCTAGCTTAATAGGTCTTGGGGTGGCGACGGTGACTGTCATTGGAATTGCTTTGATTGTTCCAGATTGGGCTGTTAATTTGATTGCAGGAGTTATTAATCCTAAATGGATATTAGTGATAATATTTATCATTATAACAATCGTAGTTGCAATATCAGTTAAATTTTATATAGGTGTCTTAAAAGCTATTTCTAAATTTCTCAGCTGGCCTCCCATCGCTTTTGTAGTAGTTATTTTTTGCTTGATTCAAGGATTTGCACTATGGATTTTTGGTGTAAGTATTTTTGGGCTCAACCTTCTTTAAATCGAATGATGTAAATTTTTTTATTTTTTCCTTTAAACTCAATACTTGTTTAAATCAAACCTTTTTAATAAATTTTAAATATTTTTAAAGCTTAACAATTTACGGACTAAAGAATATGGCTGGCATAAAAGATATTAAAAGAGAGATTTTTGAATTGAGAATTACAATTGAAAAATTGACTGAAGAATTACATAATACTAACGTTACTATTCGGGAATCTTTGAATTTGACATCTCAAACTATCAAAGAAATGAGTAAAACCTTAGGTAACTCGATGAAAGCTATGTCAGATATGACAATACAGATGAATTTAAGGGATACAATCTTAAAAAACCTTGGAATCGATGGAATGGTACCGGGTTTTCTGAAGAAAAAGAAATAATACCTAACTTTTATTCTCCTTCTCTAATTTCTTCACAACAAAAAATAGTATTGTAATAGATATTACATAAACTATAGTAATTAATACCCAAAGGGAAATATCATTCATGTTTTTCGAAAGTAAAGCTATAATTGCCTTATAGATGAAAAAAATACTGAAGAGTGCTAATAATCGAATTACTGATCGCACATTATCCATAATATTTAAAATAATATATTCCTTAGAATTAAAAGTATAATAAAGAATAAAATAAATTAGTTTTTCAAATTAGAAACATGTCAGAACAAACCCCTCCGATTTGTTTAATTTGTAAGAAAAATTGTGAAAGTTCTATGGAAGATACTTATTATTGTATATGCGATGTTGCCATCTGTAATGATTGTATCAATTCTATTAAGAAGAATGAAAATACTTGGATTTGTCCTCATTGCAAAGAAGAAAATAATCTCAAAAAAAGTAAATTATTTAGATCAGCCTAAATATCTGATTTAAATCTATTTATGTGGATTAATTTTAGGCTTGACAAGATAAATGTCTATGATGAAAATAATTTAATGTGATGATTAAATTTTTTAAAATGATTGAATTGAGGAAGTCTGAGCCATCTATTTTGTTAAAGCTGAATTAGTTAAAAATTCCACATTAAAATTTGAAAAAAACCAAGATATAAACTATTATAAGCCTTCTGTATTTTAATACTTAAGAAATTAAAATTTTGTAAAGTTTAATTGACACCAAATATAATCTCAAAAGTTTTAGAATTAGATAATTGTGATAAGGACTTATTTATAAAAGTACTTTATTCAGCTAAATTTTGGGAAACTGTGAGCTCTACTAAGAAGATTGAAGCTAAATTTATATCTCCCAATGTGCTATATACCAAAATGACTGACGAAATTGTTAACATTAAGGTACAAATGGAAGGTGAGTTAGTCTTACAAGACAAGGGTGAACAGGACAGCGGGAAAGGACGGCTGATTGAATTAAATGTAAGGAATAATAAAGATGTAAAGGAATTAGAAGGCCACTTACGAATTAGAGCATTATCAAAAAATAGGTCAAAATTAGGAATTTTTATAAAAAGCTTTAAACTAAGTAACGATTTCGCTAACCTAATTGGTAAAAGTGTGGCAGAACTTACTCTAAGAACTAAACTAACGGAAATGTTGAGAAAGTTAAAACGTTGGCTAAATCATAATGCCTTGGAAAGTCTATTATAGTTATAGATTATATATAATAATCTATAAAATCAAAATCAATAAGGTGGTTTAAATAAATATTTGGATACTTGAAAGTGATTCTGGCATTACTCTCGTATATAAGCCATATATGGATTTCCCAGTAAATGAAGACCTTGTTTCGGGATTGTTAACTGCTTTGAACCAATTTACAATTGTAGAATTTAAGCAGGGGATTGAGTCAATTGAAATGGGGGGATTAAGATGGGTTTATATCCTAGATAAGGACACGAATTTACTTTTTATAGCTGCAGATTCCAAAGGAATTACCACCGAAACACTAAGATCGAGATTAGACATAATACGTCATACATTTATTCAACAGTATGCTCATTCGAAAAATAGTTGGAAGGGTAAATGGACAGGTAATGTTGAAGTCTACAGGCCATTTGAGAATGTAATTGATGAATATTATACCCAATGGAAGCAAGCTGAAAAAATAACCAATGTTGCTGAATTTTTTGATATCTTAGGTATATTCCAACAAATGTTAAACCTTCTTATTAATGTGATTGAAGGACGCTTAAAAAAAAAAAACAAGATATACCAAATAATTGAGGATATGTTTAAAAATTATTCAGAATCAGAAGTTGTACAGAAAAATCCTGAATTAGGTAGCATTACATTTGAGAGAAAAATAGGGATTAATGTCATTGGGATAAATCCAATGAATTGTGATATGCTCGTTGTTGAAAAAGAGATCATAAATTTGATTAGGCGAATTACTGAAGCACTTAAGGAGGAAGAGGGATATTACCCTTGTTTAAAATATTTTGTTGAGGAAAATATATTCGATTATTTAATTTCAAATTTTTCTCTTCTCACAGATTTAAATTTATTTATATTTCTAATTAAATTATTCCTTTTGAGATGAGTTACAATCAATTACCAAGAATATTCACATTTGATTGAACAAATCTAAAAAGATATAATAATTTCAATTAACTTTATTAACCTGTTAATTCTCACATTCAAACTTATTAATTTTGAATATATTTATAATAATAGATCACCTTAATTTATTAGTTAATTTTAGAAAAGGATTTACTCTATTATGGATTTAGTGCTTCTTATCATAATTTTTATTATTTTTTTTATTATTATTATAAGTTACACAATATCTAAATTAGATTTTGTAGCAATTTCACTTTTAGGTTGTTTTATAGCCGGGACTCTGACATTTGCAAGAACAGGGACAACGCTAGATGAGTTTATTTCGTTTATTGAGTGGCCAGCAATAATAATAATATTATCAATGAGCCTTGTAACCAAAATTGCCCAAGACTCAAATATTTTAGAATTTGTTGCTGTTAAGTTATTCAAATTATCAAAGGGAAATCAAAGAGTTTTTTTTTGGGTTTTGTGTTTAATAACCACTTTTCTTGCAGCAATTATCAGTGATGTTGTGGTAGTGCTGATTCTTGCCCCCATAGTCATTCGATTATGTCACTTCCTAAAGATTAGGGCAGGAACCTACTTATTAGGGATGACAATCTGTATTAATGTAGGTTCTATCATAACACCATTTTCGAGTGGAGAAAATATTATCATTTCTTCTGCTTTTAATCTCGACACTCTTTATTTCATTAAATACTATTGGATTTTTTCATTCGTTTTATTATTTTTAACTATATTTCTACTCGACAGATTTATTTTGAAAAAGGAACC
>LAZR01001056.1_pt1 | contig 18457 bp, 13 predicted proteins | sample 329461 | NCBI WGS metagenome assembly LAZR01 (sample SAMN03002196, study PRJNA259156) | marine sediment metagenome | biome: sea floor; feature: Hydrothermal impacted sediments; material: marine sediment; isolation source: Loki non-amplified sample from Loki's castle hydrothermal vent sediment ...
TCAGGAACCCAGACTTGATGTGGGATGCCTGATTTCATTCCAACGACAGTAGTACCGTGAGGTCCAGCGTAATCCCATTTATAATCCCCTTCACTTGCATACTGCATAGGATAAAGCCCTATGCCCAAGTTCTTTATGATATTCGTGAACAGTGCAATGGCGTGAATTTTAAATTTGGGGACATTTATTAAAACACATCCGGGATAAGCTTTTATATCTTCAGGATCATCTGGATTACCACCAGTTATAGCTTTATGTAGCATAATTGACTTGTAATTTATCCCATCTGGTATCTCGCATTTTCTACCCTTATTTGGATCGTCATAAATCCGGTTCAAGTCATAAACTATCAATTTATCAGAAACGTGTCCTGGGGGTAAATAAGTACCGTTAATGCTCTCTTCATGCCCTTTAAGAGGATCATCGGTCTCACCTTCCTTTAATGATTCGAAAAGATACTTGCGCACAAAATAAAATCCCCAGCCTCCATAAAAATCACCTGACTTTCCTTCAATAACAGCTTCAGGAGTAATTTCTTTCTCCTCTGGATTAGTTTTTGAATATATGCTGGCCGCTGAGGCAACTGCAGTTGCAGCTTCGCCGAGTGACATCTTATAATAACTTATTCTAGCCCTTTCATGAAACCATCTCATTAGGGCAGCAATAAAAACCCAATCCGTACAAGCAACACTTCCGAGAGAAGGACCATGAGTTTGTGAGTCTATACACATAGGGGCTACAAGGTTGGGCTTGAATAAAAGTTTCTGGCCTTTATTTAATTTTTCCTTTATTAGAGCAATAAAAGACGTCGACTGCTCCAAGGGGGCTAGTGCATAATCAAGACTTTTATAAGTATAATCGATTTTAGTTTTTATCTGGTTCCAACTTTCTTGATCTGAATTATTAATAAATTTCTGAAGTAGTAAACCAACACCAGCATAAGATTTGCTGACATCCATCCTAACAACCCCCACTGGGGAACCAGAAGAATCACTCTCCTGTCTTCCCAGAGGAGAATTAAAACTTATTGTTTTTTGATTATTCATACTATTATCCTATCACCTCTGAAATATTATACATATAAGTGAATAATCATTCTCATTTTAATATAAATTTTGCCGAAAATGTATCAAAACTACTACTAATGATCAGTTAAAACCTTGATAAAGATGAATAAGATATGATATCAATGTTTAAAATATTAAAAAAAAATAAATTTTGAGGTTATATTGGTTCGAAGCCTAAGTCTACTCTTGTTTCACCTGTTAATTCGGTTTCTATGAATGAAACTTTTACAGGAGTGCCAATTGAAATTGTGTCTGGATTAGATTCATCAACACCTATTAATTGGCCAGAAATCATTGGTCCTTCATCAAGTTCTATAACTGAAAAACAGTATGGTTTTTTCATAGAATAACCCTTCCTAACCATGAAAGTTGTTCCTACCCCAATACACGAAAATGCAGCAAGCTTTCCCTTACCAGTCATCTCTAACCATTCTAAATCAGTTGAGTTGCATTTGATACATAATTTCCTTGGAGGAACATAAGTAGTGCTACATTTTTTACATTTAGAACCCATTAATTTCTTACTATCTATATACTCCAAATAATTTTGGACTGTAATTTCCTTGTCTTCTGACATTTTTACATTTCACCTTTTAATTTTATTTTTCATAAATAGTAACAACACATGTAGCTCCAGATCCACCTAAATTATGCGTTAACGCTCTTTCCACATCAAACTTCACTTGTCTGTTTCTTTCCGCAATGCCCCGCATTTGCTTAAAGACTTCAACAGCCATTGCTGCACCAGTGGCACCTACAGGATGACCCTTTGATTTAAGACCTCCCGAGGTGTTAATTGGTAATGATCCATCTCTTTTAGTTTCACCATCTCTAATTGCTCCAGCAGCTTTGCCCTTTTCATAAAAGCCTAAATCCTCTATAGCAATCAATTCGGCAATTGTGAAGCAATCATGAACTTCAGCTATTTGTATATCTTTTGGTCCTAAACCTGCCATCTCATAAGCTTGTCGGGCTGCCTCTTTTGCGGCAATAAAACTCATTAATTCTTCTCTATCATGCAGTGATAAGGCTGCACTCCCTTGGCCTGTTCCCGTTATCCAAATTGGTGTATCTGTAAAGTTTTTTGCTACATCTTCAGCAGCTAAAAACACACACGAAGCACCGTCAGTAACTAATGAACAATCAAACAACCTCAAAGGAGAAGCAATCATAGGATTAGATGAGCTATTTAAATAGTCCATCTCATCTTTCCAGTTAGGTACATCTTTTCCTTCAGATTCGAGCTTGCTAACTTTCTTAGCCATTAAATCTTTTATAGAAGTTTGCATTTGAGCATACGGATTTTCTTTACCATTTTCATGATTTTTTATGGCAATTCTTTTCAAATCGTCATGGGTAGTACCATATTTATTGAAGTGCGCGGAAGCAATTGCAGCATACAAACCTGGAAATGTAGCACCAGCAGGATATTCAAACAGGTTATCGGAAGCGGTAGCTAGAGTATCAGTCACAAGAGTCGTTGAAACTTCATTCATACATTCAACTCCACTAACAACAATCACATCATGAACACCTGAGGCTATAGCTAAAAGTGCTTGACGAAAAGCGACACCACTACTTGCGCATGCACCTTCCATTCGTGGTGCCGGCTTTGGAGATAATCCAACTAAATTAGCCATTTGTGGTCCTAAATGTCCTTGGTGATTGAATAGATCTGAAGAATAATTACCTACATAACAAGCATCTACGTCTTTAGGTTCAATACCATTATCTACTCTTTTTACAGCATCAAGCCATGCATCGACCCATAAATCAGGATTCCTTTTGAGTGGAAAATGTCTCCCAAATTTAGACATTCCAGCTCCAATAATTCCAATCTTTCTTGCTAATTTACCCATAATTCCACCATTCTTTTCTTTTAAATTTTAATTATTTTAAAATCAAAGATTTGAATTATTGAAAAATTAAATTTGTTATTGTTTTATTAGAAAATTTTTATTTCCAGTCTTTAATAATAGTTACAATATATTAAAAAAATATACAACCCCTAATCGGATATTAAGTTTTGTGGATGCTTCTTTAATATTTTTGGGGAATATTATCAATGCAAAAGCAATTATCTCCTATGATAATCATTTCGATGGAATTATCTCACGTTTATACTAGAAACATTATATAGGTTCTAAAATTGTTATATTATATCCAACCTGAAAATATGAAAGAACTCTATAGTCATTTTTTTAAAAAAAGGTGATTATAAAATTAAATCAATTCCCTAGTTTCTCATTCTTTATTAATAGGGAGAGAAAAATAAGCAGTACAACCTCTATTTCTACCATCTGATTCAATCCAAATTTTCCCCCCATGCATTTCCACGATTTTCTTTGAAATATGCAAACCTAACCCGGTTCCGTCAATTTCAATATCTAAACCAAGACCATACCGTTCAATTTTTCCAAATTGTTGAAACACTCTTCCTAACTCCTTTTCAGTAAATCCAATACCATTATCTCGTATTGATACAATAACTTTCTCGTCTTTTAATACAGTGTTAATATAAATATCTCCATTAGGGGGAGTATATTTTATTGAATTGCTTAATAAATTAGTAATAACCTCATATATTTGCTCTTTATTTATATTTGTAATAATATTTTCCTCTAAATTTAAGTGAACCTTATGATTCCTTGATTTTACTAGTCCTTTCAATTCATTTAAGCAAAATTTAATAAGAAATGACAAATTCTCTATCGAGGGATGTAATTCTAATTCACTTGATTCTAATCTTGAACTTTCAATGAGATCTTTGATAATTTGTTCGAGCCTGATACATCCATTGTCAATTTCTTCTAACATCGTAATTATTTCAGCATCAAGTTTTTCGCGGTGTAATTTCATTATTAGTTCAGCAAATCCCTTAATTGAAATTAAAGGAGTTTTTAATTCATGTGAAGCTCTTCTAAGAAATTCAGATTTTAAGTCATTTAAGTCTTTTAATTCTTGAACTACTCTTTTTCTATTAGTGATATCTCTTGAAATTAACAACGCTTTGTTCTCTCCATCTTTATCTTTGAAAACTCTTCCTTTAGTTTCAAGCCAAACAAAATCTCCACTTTTTTTTCTAAATCTAAATTCTCCCTCTCCTTCTCCGACTTTAAAACCTGTTCGAATTATTTTAATTAAGTGTCTTCTATCTTCAGGATGGACAAATTCTAATAGATTTCTATTATTTAATTCATCTGGTGTATATCCTAATAGAGCTTGATGCACTGGATCATTTCTGTATTCTGTTTCAAAGTTTTGATTGAAAATAGAAATTAAATCATTTATGTTATTAGTTATGAGTTGATACTTCTCCTCAGATTCTTTTAATTTCTTTTCAGCCTCTTTCCGTTCGGACACATCTCGTAATACAGCTAAGATTTTACGCCTTCCATCGTCCCTTATAATGCCACCTTTGGTTAAGACATAGACGTAGTGCCCAGCTTTATGTAAAGCTCTGTATTCTACTGACATAATTTTCTCTGTTTTTATTACATCTCTTATGGTATCCATCAACAGTGACGCATCTTCAGGATGGACTATTTTAATTCCATCAGATCCAATTAGCTCATCTGGTTGATACCCAAGAACATCATATACTTGAGGACTGAAATAGATAAATTGTCCATTCAAGTCTATTTCCATGATAACATCTAAAATATTACTAATAATTCGTTGATATTTTTTCTCAGACGAGTTGAAGCTCAAGTTAATTGAATCTTTTTCGTTTAGACCTGACATTATTTCTTAGCTTTTCTTGTACATCAAAAAAAAAGTAACTAATACCTTACAAATCCTAAAATATAAAAATTTATTTATTCTATTTTAAATTCTATTCGAATTCTATTTTCATCCTATAAGTTTAACTCATCTCTTAACTAAGAGTTGACCAAGATCCAACCCTATTTTTCGATTATTCACAAAATGTTTTCATTGTGATTCAATCATGAAAATATTTGGATAAATACCAAATTTCAAAAAAAATTCCAATAAAGGAAATAATGAGAGGGGCAACATAATGTACACTCTCAACTAAAAATCCTCCTATAAATCCTGTTGGGATAAAACCAATTCCTCTCATAAAGCCGACTATTCCATATGATTCTGCTTTTCTTGTTTCATCTAAACTAGTTAATGACATTTGTTCAGAGGGTATAAATGTGCATACACTCATAGCAAACGGAATATGGCTAAGAATTAAGGCCGGTAATAAAAATTCTGTAAAACCTCCTGCCCACATATAATAAGCTAAAATGTTAATGGCAAAAAATGTCAAACCAAAAAATTGGCTTAAAATCAGGGATTTCTTTGTTCCAATCCTATCAGCAATGTGCCCTCCGGGGATTTGAAAAATCATATTGGACGTATTAAACACTATTGTTATCAACGCAAGTTCCTCTCTAGTAATAAGATAAAAGTCTTTTAAACCACCACTATAAATAGAAAGAGCGATACTATAAACAAATAAATCTAAAGTAAAAAATATCAAGATGGCTTTACTCTTAGGATTCTTGAACATCTTTTTCCAAATACCTTGACCTAACTCATCGGATTTTAAAGATGTTCTTTTTGGACTTTTATCAAGCTTAAATTTTTCAGATATGAATATTAAATTAATAAACCATTCAGTTATTAAAATTCCGATGAAAACTAGAAAGAAAAAGCGAGTATCAAAAGCAGCCCCGAATAATACAAAAAATGATCCCAATATTGTACCACCGAAAAAAGAGAAAAAAATAAACCCATACATCAAACCCTTTGATTTGTTACTGTTTTCAGATACTAAAATCAAACTACTAACATTATTAAGAATTGTCCCAAAGAAAAATAATAACATCCCTGTAACTAGAAATACTAAGGTATTTGAATTTGAAATGCTGAGAAAAATTAATCCAAAAACATAAAATGGCATACTGCTTAACATCAGCTTCTTTCTTCCGAATCGATCTGATAACTTACCCACAAGTGGCATAGGTAAGAATTGTATGATAGCACCAATAGTGACTAAAATTCCAGTAATCATTATAGAACCTGTGAGGTCTAAAATAAACGGTTGATAGACTACATTAAACATTCCAAACCCCGTACCATGAATTAAATTGATAAAGAATAGTGCCCAAAGATTTCTACGCTTTATTCTTCCAATATCCTCTGAAATTCTGTCTTTATTCATAGAAATATTTACTCTTATTCTGTTTTTTTTAGTTTTTTACGATTTGTTTGAAGTCTACTAATAAAAAGTTATATAGTTTTGAGAAATGTTACAAAATCATATGAGTTTTTTGATTATCTGTATCTCTTCCATATTTTTGTCAATCGTATTATGTTTAATCACGAAAATATTTTGTTAAAAACCAAATCTCAAAGATGATCCCTATTATCGTAAAAATAAAAGGGGCTCCTAGAAATTTTAAAAATCGATCTAATAATTGATTATCATTTTCATTTTCATATTTTGGTGAGCCCCAGAAAACGACGGGGTTCTTATCATTATAAGAATTTTATTTAAAATTGTTAAAAATAAAGGCGAATTTCGACAATTCTTCAAGGTTGGGGTGATTCCACCAAAAAGCATGTAATTCTGACAAACTATCGATCGCTTTTTCGCAATATTGCTTTGTAGGTGGTGGATGCCAACCTCCTCCTTGTAACATTTCAATTTCTATATGGTTTTCTGATAAATCTTCAAGGATAATATGAGACCAACCAGATTCTTCAGAAATTCTTGCATCGTAACAAGTAGGAATTGGTAATTGATTCATGGTTTCAGCCAAGATATCATAAAATTTAGCTTCATGCCTTCCTATAGATTTATTATATTCGTAATGTTTAGGCAATCTTACAACAATATCAGAAATAGCTGGTAGTTTCTGAGCATCATCAGAAAATTCTAATCCAAAGTAATGCATGTTAGAAGTGGTAGTTATTTCGGATCTTTTCTTAATTACTTCTGTAACTTTTCCTTGGCTAAGATAACCTTTATTTTTGAGAATGTTAGTCAACCATTCTGGTGATAACTGCTCTATATTAGTAATTACTTTATTCTCTTTCATTGTTCTAATCCAATTAATAAATAATTCTAAATTTCTTTGTTATTTCTACTGGAATAAGTAAAATATTGACAGAAACGAATTTACCACTTTTGAAGGATATTAGAATTTTCTATTATAAAAAGGTTGTTTAAGAATTTTAGTTAACGTCAATAGTCAATATTTTTATCTATCTTTTCATTAATTTAATTTATGTCAGATTTAGAACCAGTAAAATATGAGGACTACAAAGTTGGTGATTCTGCAGAATTTACCAAAACCATAACCGAAGAAGATGTTATGATGTTTGCAAAAGTGACGGGGGATTACAACCCTATACATGTTAATCCTGAATATGCAAAAACTCAAATGTTTGGGAAGCAAGTTGCCCACGGAGCATTGAGTTCAGGTTTAATTTCAGCGGTATTAGGTTTTAAATTATTTGGACCAGGCATCTTGTATGGAGGTCAAACAGTTAAATTTGTTAAACCAGTGTTTTTTGGCGATACATTAACCGCAATTGCCACAGTGAAAGAAAAATTTACGAAAAAAGAAGGAAAATTGAAATTCATCATATGTGATACGACTGTTAAAAACCAAAGTGATGAAGCAGTAACTACAGGAGAAGGGACAATAATTTTTATGTAACCCTTGAAAAAAATTAATTCTTTTTCATATTTTTAAGTCTTTCTAGTGCTACTTCATATTTCTTGCCTTTTTTTGCAGAATTTTTAAGTTTTTGACATGGAAATTCTTGACATTCATAACAATATTTATAATTTTTGTCTGTAACACATAATCGAATCTCGCAATTTGGAGTCCACACTTCATTGTCTTCTCCCCAACACCCCTTACAATGAAAATCTTCTGCCTTTAAAATCCTCTACCAATATTTTTGCTAATTCTGGTTATTCAGGTGCAAGGAAAACTGGGTATGAGCTGCAAATTAAACCACAAGCTGCCATAGTCATTTCTTCTGTCATGTTAATCACAAATATTTTTTCAAAAATAAATATTAATATTCAATTCCAAATCGAGCTTTAATACCCTTAGAAGAATAATAATGTTTTATCATCTTCATTTCGGTCACTAAATCTGCCATCTCTTTTATTTTAGGGTGCATTTTTGGACCCCCTGTTAAAACGAGTTCAACTTTTTCTGGTTTTCCTTTTATTAAATCCAACACAGGTTCAACGGAGATTACATTCATAGATACAGCAACACCAACTTCATCAAGAATCACAATATCATATTCATCACTCATAATTATCTCTTTAGCAAATTCAAGAGCCTTTTTTCCTTCGTCTATATCAAATTCTCCTGGTTCTGAAATGAGTTCAGGACTCCCAAACTGCTTTAGGTCAAAGTTTAAAATGCCTTTTATCGCTTCTATTTCACCATATTTATAATTGCCTTTCATGAACTGAATCATATATACCTTAAAACCATGTCCCGTAGCACGTACACCTTGACCAATGGCTGCTGTAGTTTTACCCTTCCCACGACCGAAATAGACTTGAACTAACCCGTGTTTTAACCTTTTTCGAATGATTAATGACCTTATTTAACAATTTTTTAGATTTAAAATTAACAATCTTTTGAAATATTTGATTATTTAATTATTTTTTAGTTCAAAACTCTTCAAAAATTAAGAAAGATAAAATAAATGAAAAATGAATTTTTATTTAAGTTTGTTTTATATCTTTAGCTTTTGCTAAGAACTTATCCAAATTCTTTCTAATTTCTATTTTGTTAAATTTTCCAACACTAGTTCTAGGTATTTCATCAACGATAGCTACGAGTTTAGGAAGCATCCAATTTGTTATTTTCCCTTTATCTACACCTTCTTTTTTGAGAAATTCAATCAAATCTGCTTCATTATTATTAGAATTTGGTACAAGCTTAACTACTGCCATAGCTTTTTCCCCCCATACTTCATCTGGAACGCCTACAACAGTTGCTTCAAGCACAAAATCAGCCATGGCAACTAAATTTTCAAGTAATACAGTAGGAACCATTTCTGCTCCACTTCTGATGATATCCGACATTCTGTCAGCAATTACTATAAAATCTTCTTCATCAACTTTTGCTAAATCCCCAGTATGAAACCATCCATCATACCATACCGCAGCTGTTTTTTCAGGATTCTTATAATATTTTTCCATTACCCAGGGTCCCCGAATAACTATTTGTCCAAGAGTTTTATTATCATGGGGGATAGATTTTCCGTCCTCATCAACAACTTCTACTTCAAGCCCTGGAAGAGGTAACCCTGTCTTTACTCTGACTTCATCTAATTTATCCTTAGGCCAGTTTTTCATATATTTCTTTGTAAAAGCCGTGACTGTTGTTGGTGCCGTTTCAGTCATACCATATCCGGAACTTGCGGTAAATCCCGGAATTTTCTTCTCGATCTTGGTTTTTAACCCTAAGGGTAAAGCCCCACCACCTACTCCCACCTGTACAAGACTGCTCAAATCGTATTTATCGATATCTTTATACTCTAATAACAGTGCCAAAATTGTTGGAACCACTCCAACACTTGTTACTTTCTCGACTTGCACCAACTCGCAGAACCCTTCAACGGTGAATGTACCAGGAAGAACAATTTTTGCTGCCAAAAAAACTTGGCTGAAGGGAGTGCCCCACCCATGAATATGAAATAGTGGTGTTATCATCAATGGAATTCGATTCTCACCAAGATGTACATATGAAGGATCGTTACTAAAACCACCATAAGCTATTACGTGCAACGTAAATATATAAAGAGCTCTATGAGTGAACATCACCCCTTTAGGAAGGCCTGTGGTTCCAGTAGTGTAACAAAGAGTAGCATAGTTATCTTCATTTAAATAAGGCCATTCAAATTCATCAGATTCTTGTTTAAGCAACTCTTCATACTCGTAAAGGTTCTCTATCTTTGTATCAGGTAGTCCTGGTTTATCCGACATATAAACGAACATCTTAACCGTGTCTTTTATTTTGTCGTAAATTTTCTCAACCAATGGTAGAAGTAAATCATCAAAAAATATTACCTTATCCTCCGCATGATTGATAGTAAAAATTATATGATCTGGAGCAAGTCTTATATTTATAGGATGAAGCATTGCACCACTACAAGGTGCAGCATAATAAAGTTCCAAATGTCTATGTGTATTAAATGCCATGGTAGCAATCCTATCACCAGGCATATCTGGCTTTCCAGGTTTTACACCTAAAGTATTTAAAGCATTAGCCAAACGACATGTACGATTATACCATTCAAGCCAAGTAAAACGGTGATAATCTCTGGTAACATGGTTTCTATAAACTACACCGATCTCATTTGGATAGATTTTTACTGGTCTTTTCATGAATGTCGTGAGGAGAAGAGGATAGTGAGAGCTAAATTCGGGATAGGTTCTATTTTCCATATTTTATCTCTGTATATTTTTTTTATTAATCATTCCAAGTTTCGTTATTTATGATTTAGATAATAAAATTATTATTCTTTTTATTTTAATCGTTAATCGTTAAAAAATGTAAAATGATTGTTTTCATCCTTAGTTATCTAATTTAATATGTTTCGCCAAAATTGATTCAAAGAAAAATGAAAATAATAATATTAAAAAAAATTTAAAATTAGTGGGTTTGGGTTTTTAACTCCATTTTTCTTAATTTTTTTCTATCTACTTTACGAACTGGAGTTCTTGGTAATTCATCAATAAATTCAACGATACGAGGATATTTATAGGCTGCCAAATGGTCTTTAGACCATTCAATTATTTCTTGCTCTGTGATTTTATCTCTGGACTCCTCCTTTAAGACCACGAAGGCTTTAATGGTTTCACCTATATTTGGATCTGGGGCTGAAACTACTCCTGCTTCTAGAACTGCGGGGTGTTCATATAATTTTTGCTCTACTTCGACAGGCAAAATTTTATATCCTTTATACTTTATCATGTCTTTTGAACGACCCTCTATATAAAAAAAGCCATCTTCATCAATTCTTCCAAGATCTCCTGTACGAAACCATGTATTTCCGTCATCCCATTTTACTAATGCCCTTGATGTAGCTTCTGGTCTTCTCCAGTAACCTTTCATAATTTGTGGTCCTCTAACCCAGATTTCCCCAACAATCCCTATCTTCACCTCTTTTAACGTCTCTGTATTTACAATAATAGAATCTGTGTCAATTGCTGGGGCCCCGATACTCCTTCGTTTAACTTTAGGCATCCAAGCCGCATTTCCATGCGTATATGGACTTGTTTCAGTGAGACCATACCCTTGACCAACTTTAAGACCAGTAACTTGTTCCCATTTCTTATTAATTTCAGGAGCTAATGCTGCAGAACCGGAACTTGCTCCAAGTAGACTTGAAATATCTCGAGTCATAAAATCGGGATTATTTACTAACATTTGATACATTGCCGGAACCGCACCAAAGAATCTAATTTTGTAAGTTTCTATTGCTTCTAAAACTTTTGAGGGTTCGAAACGCATCATCACCATACGAATAGCCAGACACAACGAACGGATAAAGCCTGCAAATCCCATAGCATGGCATAATGGTAATATTTGGAGTACTGTTAGGTTTCCGTAAATTAATGGCTCAAATGCTTCTCCTCCATTATATAAACCTTGAAGAATATTCATTACTAAATTATTATGGGTTAGCATTACGCCTTTTGGTAAACCGGTGGTTCCACCTGTGAATAACATAGCGGCTAAGTCATTTTCCGGGTCGATATCCACATCAGGAGGTTCAGGAGCTTTATTTTCTATAAATTCATCAAAAGAAGGGTACCCCTCTTTTCCTTCTTTGGTTCCAAGTAAAATGATATTATCTAATTTTGCACCTTCCTCGATTGATTTTAAAACCTCTTTTAACAGATCTATGTGGACAAAAATTGTGTTTATGTTTCCAGCTTCCCGAATTATGTGCGAAACATCTGATTCTTTTAGGAGTTTATTTATTGGTGAAATAGATGCCCCCGTTTCTAAAATACCCAGACTACAAAAAATGAATTCAGGATTATTCGGTGTGAATATCCCAACTGAATCACCCTTTTTAATTCCTAACTCCCATAAGGCAGCTGCAACTCGATCTGAATAATCTAACAAATCACGATATGTATAGGTAACATCATCTTCTTTAAACTCTATACACACTTTGTCTAAATGATCCCTAATCCTCAATTTGATAAATTTATGTAAAGGAATTGGATCTATCTTTATCGTTTTCGGGATTTTTGGTGTTTTAGCGGCATACCGATGTTTTAACCATGGTCTATTAGGATTAACCCAGTTTGAATCATTTTCATAATCTAAAAGTGGTTTCCATTTTGAAAAATCTTTCATATAAATCAGTTTTTTTTTAATAAGAGAATTTTTAATATGATATAAATCATTGATTATATTTAATTTAAACCTTATTGCTTAAGAATTTAGGATTTTCTTTTATCCCTTGATAATTTACTTAACTTTTAATGAGAAAAGAAGCAATTTGAACCAAAGTTGTTAACATAGATTGTAATTTTAAACTTATTTTCTGAGAAAACTTAAAATTTTCATGAAAAAATGAAAAAAAAAGGTAGGATTATTGTTTAGACATTTCTGCCCGGAATTTATCTTTAGCATCTCCACGTATGTCTGATGGTTTTCTATAGCGAGGTAATTTAATTTTAATCTTTTTTATATTGCCCGTAAACTCAAAAGGTGCTTCATAATCATCTGTGATAGGTGATAAACTATTTCTCCCAATATCAAACCCTGTAGATGAAATCATACGCATTACATATGGAACTTGAATAGAACCGGATTCTTTTTCATCTATTGTTAGGCTAATCGTACCCTTCCTTCCTTTTCGAACAAAATTGACTCCAATTGAGCATTCATCAGTGGGAACTACAGTTTCGGATCGTACTATGTGGTGATCTGTAAAAATGTTATAATCGAATACAGAGACATTATCTTTAATATACCAACAGAACCCACAATTTTGTGTTCCCATTGCAACTATAACCCCTTCATCTTTATCAGATCGCTCAATATCTGCTGTCATTATCCAGTTTCGATTTCCTACCGCTGGAGACACTTCTGAAGGCAAATGAGCAATTGGAGGAAAATATATGTATTCTCGTTTTGAATGAGGGGATCCAGGTTCAAAATTAACTCCAAATAGCTCACCTCTTCTATCATCCAAGGGTAGTACCCCATGTTTACCAGCTTCAACCCACCAGAGGTCAATTAACTTTCTCAACCTTTCAGGATGCTTCTCAGCAAGGTTATTGCATTCTGAAAAATCCTCCCGTAAGTTATAGAGTTCCCACTCTTCATCATCATATGGTTGTCCCTGCCTATGAACTGTTACAGCTTTCCAACCATCAACCCAGATACCACGATGACCGAACATTTCAAAATGTTGAATAAGTTTTTGAGATTTCTCATTAGGATTATTGAAAGTATAAGCCATTGATGTACCTGAAATTGGTATTTGATTATATCCTCGATATATCGAAATTGGTTTAATTTTGAGGATATCAAGGATTGTAGGTGCAATATCTGTGATATAATGGAATTAGTTGCGCATTTCACCCTGATTTTTAATCTGTCTTGGCCAATGGATAATTAGCGGATCACGAACACCACCTCCGAAAATATGTGATTTATACCACTTAAGAGGTGTATTACCTACTTGAGCCCATCCCCACGGAATGTTAGTGTGACTGTGTGGTCCACCAATATCATCCAATCTATCCTGTATGGCATCTACATCCTCTGATATTGCATTAAAATATTTGAACTCATCCATTACACCAGTATGACCCCCCTCCATGCTTGCACCGTTGTCAGCTAACAATATAATAAGAGTATTATCTATCTCATCCAACTCTTCTAGAAAAGAGAGAAGCCTTCCAATATGATGATCAGTGTGATCAAGAAATCCAGCAAAAGCTTCCTGAAGTCGCAAAGCAAATTTTTTCATATTCTCTGATAATTCATCCCAAGGTTGTACTCCAGGATTACGAGGGGCAAGTTTGGTATTAGGTGGGATAATTCCCATCTGGAGTTGCCTTTCGTACCATTCTTTTCGAATGGTATCCCACCCTGCATCAAATCGACCATGATATTTTTCAATAAACTTCTTTGGTGCTTGATGAGGTGCATGAGTTGCCCCAGTGGCTAGATAAAGAAAAAAGGGTTGATCTGGTCTTATAGATTTCTGATCACGAATGAATTGTATAGATTTATTAATTAGATCTTCAGTAACATGATAACCCTCTTCAGGCCCATATGGGGGATCAACAGGATGATTATCATACGTTAACTCAGGGTAAAATTGATCTGTTTCTCCTTGCATAAATCCATAGAATCGGTTAAATCCACGTTGAAGAGGCCAATGATCAAATGGCCCCGCAACCGAAGCTTGTTCCATAGGAGCTAAATGCCATTTACCTATAGCCATTGTCGCATAACCCTCGTCACGTAGGATTTCTGCAAGAGTAGCAGCATGAGGTGTGATATAGCCCCGCATATTAGGAAATCCTGAATTAAAATTTGATACAGCTCGCATGCCCACAGAATGATGATTTCTTCCTGTCAACAAACAAGCACGAGTAGGGGAACATAATGCTGTAGTGTGAAAATTAGTGTATCGCAGTCCACCTTCAGCTAAACGATCAAAATTAGGAGTCTCGATTCTTGAACCATAACAACCAAAATGGGCAAAGCCAGTATCGTCAAGTAGAATTATAATAACATTAGGACTCCCGTCTCCAACTCGTTTCGGAGTAGGCCACCAAGGAGTTGAATCCTTATGAGTACGGCCGATCAATCCTTCAAATTTTTCGTAGTTATTCATTTTTATACATCCTTTTTATTCATTTCAATATACTCAAAACATCTAAAATTTTATAAAACTGTTTCTATTTTTTGTTGAATCTTTATTCCATAAAAATTTAAAATCATTATCATACTAAATTCCTTAATTTGATAATAATTATTGCCAAATGAATAATTTCAAAACAACATGATTTAAACTATGTTTGCGAAACCTAAAAGAATAGGGAAATTAGAAATAAAAAATAGATTTGTTCGATCGGCAACATATGAAGGCAGAGCTGCTGAAGATGGTAAAATTACCGACGAGCTAATCGATTTTTATAAAACGCTTTCAGAAGGAGGATCTGGGTTAATTATAACTAGTTATGCATTTATACAACATAGTGGTAGGGCTAATAATAAACAAATAGGAGTATATGAGGATAATTTAATTCAAGGTTTACAGAGATTAGCAAATACTGTTCATGAGTATGGTGAAGGGTGTAAAGTAGTTTTACAACTAGTTCATGCTGGTCGGCAATCTCATTATGTAAAGGACACTATTGCCCCTTCAGCTGTATTAGAAAAATTTTTCAATAAAATGCCAAGAGAAATGACTATAGAAGAGATCGAGGAAACCATCGAAAATTTTGCTCAAGCGACAAGAAGAGCAAAAGAAGCCGGTTTTGATGGAGTTCAACTCCATGGTGCTCATGGATATTTAATTAGCGAATTTTTATCTCCCTACACTAATAAAAGAACCGATCACTATGGCGGAAATACAAAAAATCGTGTAAGATTTGTCGAACAAATTTATAGAAGAAGCAGAGAATTAGTTGGGGATGAATTTCCAATTCTTATTAAAATGAATTGTGATGATTTTTTAGAAGGAGGAATTGATCTTGAAGAATCAAAAAAAATTACAAAAATACTTTCTGATATAGGTTACGATGCAATTGAAATAAGTAGTTGTATGTGGGAAACGGTTAAACGGACGAAACAAGAGATAGGGTGGAAACCTACATTTATCCCAGAAAGTCGAATGTCAATTGGAAGTATAAATGAACCAGCTTATCATTTACCTTATGCTAAAGAAATTAAAAAAGCTATAAATATTCCCTTAATATTAGTGGGTGGAGTAAATTCAATTGATTTGATTGAAGAAGTTCTAAATAATGGAGATGCTGATTTTGTGGCATTTAGTAGACCATTAATTCGGGAACCAGATCTTCCAAATAGATGGTTAAAGGGTATTGGAAGCTCCACTGTTGATTGTGATTATTGTAATAGTTGCTTGATGACATTAGCTAAATCTGGTATTTACTGCCCAAAAGTAAAAGAGCCCTAGAAAATTAGATTAAGCTCAAATTATTCCTCAACTAATCCAATAACAAAATAAAAGAGAACGTTAAGAATGAGTTCAAGCAAATTAATGACCCTAAAAGAAGCAGTTTCGGTTAATGTTAATGATGGTGATATTTTAGGGATCGGAGGGCTCTCATTTTGGAGAAAACCGATGAGCGCGTGTCGTGAGATAATTCGGCAAAATAAAAAAAATTTGACAATATGCACGTTCGTTGGGGGAATTGATGTTGACATGCTTATAGCTGGAGGATGCATATCAGAAGTAAGGAGCTGTTTTGTAGGAATGGAGATTTTTGGTATGGCACCACACTATAGAAAAGCAGTAGAGACTGGATCGATTAATATTTCTGAAGAAAGTGAAGCAACAATTGCATTAGGATTAAAAGCATCTTATTTGAAAGTTCCATTCATGCCAATAAAAGGGATTATAGGCACAGATTTAGAAAAGGTTAGAAAAGATATAAGACAGATTGAAGATCCCCTCGGTTCAGGAATTCAGATTATGGCTGTCCCGAAAATTGATCTGGACGTTGCAATTCTGCATGTGCCATATGCAGATGAATCAGGTAATGGGAATATCTCCGGTGCTGTATGGTTAGATGATGATATGGCTAAGACGGCTAAAAAAACTATTTTAATCTGTGAAAGGTTAGTAGAGACCGAGGATATTCGCTATTTACCTGGAAAGGCGCAGTTACCAATGCAAACCACAAATGCGGTTGTAAAGATGCCCTTTGGTGCTCACCCAACAAGTTGTTTCCCAACATATACATACGATTCACATCATATCCAAAATTTTATTAAAGCTGATTTCAATGAATATAAAATCAAATATATTGATATAGAATCTCACGCTCAATATTTAGAAAATGCTGGAGGTTCGCAAACTATTTTAGATATATTGTTATAACCCAATTAAGAAAGAAAATAGATGTCCGAAGAAATAAAATCAAACCAAACTCAAAATTTGATTGAGAATAGGAAGACTATTCGAGCATATAGTAAAAAAGAATTATCCAATGTCGAGATCAATACTATCATACGGGGAGCAATGAGAGCACCTACAGCCGGAAATATGATGCTTTATTCGATCCTACAAATTTCAGACCAGAAAAGTAAAGAAAGACTTGTAAAGACATGTGATAATCAACCTCACATTGCAAAGGCACCATTAATTTTGATATTTTTGGCAGATATGCAACGTTGGTGGGATTATTTCTCTATTTGTAAAGTTCCAGAATTATGTGAAGATCTGGGACTAAGATTTCAAACTCCACAGGAATCTGATTTATTACTTGCTTGTTGTGATGCCTTAATAGCGGCTCAAAATGCTGTAATATCCGCTGAAGCTTTAGGGATTGGCTCATGCTATATTGGTGATATTATGGAAAATTATGAGATTCATCGAGAATTATTTAATCTTCCTAAATGGGTGTTTCCTATTGCGATGCTTTGTTTTGGATATCCAAAAGGTAGTAAAGAAAATATCCCTTTAACAACACGCTATTCTAAGAAATATATCCATTTTCAGAATAAATACAAGAGATTAAATGAGCAGGAATTATCAGAAATGTTTCAAAATGATAATAGAAAAATAATTGAGAAAAGAGCAAAGAACTTAGGTCAAGATGTTTATCTTCGCAAAACTGGTGCTGATTTTTCTATTGAAATGAGACGTTCAGTAAAAGCAGCACTAAAAGTATGGTTATCTGAAAAAGATAATTGAAATTCAAGAAAAATATAAAAAATTATGAGGGAATATTCAAAGGATTACACTATTGACGAATTAATGACTGTTTTAATGGCACGGGAAGTTAAAAACACTGATGTCATGATCGTTGGTGTTGCTACACCCATGGTTTGGGCAGCTTTTACTTTAGCAAAGGTAACCCATGCACCTGATGCAATTTATCATTACATTATGGGAAATACATTTGTCTTTGAACCTCGACAAGTTAGCTTATTATATCTTGAAATGAACACAGCTAGAGCATATAGATTCCAAAATAGTGGGGAATGTACATTAGAATCACTACCTTCTGATAAGTTAACCACTATAGAATTCTTTCGACCTGCCCAAATCGATCAGTACGGAAACACGAATAATATTTGCATTGGTGATTGGAATAATCCAAAAATTAGACTTCCGGGTGCCGCGGGGATTTTCGATTTTAGCATGTTTTATGCTCG
>LAZR01001057.1_pt1 | contig 18443 bp, 34 predicted proteins | sample 329461 | NCBI WGS metagenome assembly LAZR01 (sample SAMN03002196, study PRJNA259156) | marine sediment metagenome | biome: sea floor; feature: Hydrothermal impacted sediments; material: marine sediment; isolation source: Loki non-amplified sample from Loki's castle hydrothermal vent sediment ...
TATAACTGGACAGTCATCTCTAGAATCGCGATAACCATCAAAATCAGCATCGGCAATCCACACCCTGGCATCTTCACAGATCCCGGCGCCCAGTAAATCCCCATCAACAGAAAAGTCCAGCCCTAAAACGTTGCAACTTCCGATGCTGAGATTACTTATCCATGACCACGAGTCAACGTCCCATAGAGAAACAACACTGTCGGCGCCTCCAACGGCCAAAATAGACAAATTGGTTGAAAAGGCCAGTGAGTGCATAAAATTCTCCACCATCGACAGATTACCCCAGTGTGTTCCATTGGATGCATAATAGATACCTACCAGGCCGGCAGATGCGTCCGTCGCAACCAACCAGGTGCCATCTGGAGAGATCTTGATATCAACGGTCACCGCCCATAGAGAATAGGTATCGACAACGGCCCATGTCTCCGCGTCATAAACAGTGATTGGATTGCCACCATACGGAACAAAAAGCCGAGAACCATCTGGAGAATATGCCACACTATTGAGGGTCGCCCCCCCAAATAACCGGTGTTCGGACCAATTGGACGTATTCCAGACAACGAGTCTCCCATCTCCCCCAGCGGAAACTAAGAATGAACCGTTTGGTGAGAATTCCAGGTCCAACACCGTGCCGGAATGTCGTTGCAGTCGTCCGACCGTGCTCCAATCGGTCGTATTCCAGACATGGACCTCTCGATCCGCCGAACCCGTAGCCAGATAGGAACCGTTTGGCGACCAGGCAACTGTCCAAACATAATTTCCATGGCCCTGAAACCTTGTCACGAGTTGTAAGGCATCCACATCCCATACCTCAATCCAGCCATCCTGTCGCCCCTGAGCCAGAAGAGTCCCATTGGGCGAGAATTCAATATCGTACACGTTCTCGAATCCCTGGCCCAGGTCAACCACGCTTGCCGAAGTAGTGGGCAGCAACGGAAATAACAGGACCAGAACTAGTACCAGGCTTCGATCTTTCCACACTTGTTCTTGCAACATCTAGTCTTCTCCCCTGACACCGGCTATAGCGTCCAGGCCCTCCTCATCACTGGCTTCAGCATAGACCATTGATGTGGCTGCAGTGGCATGAGCCAATGCCTTCTGCACTTTCATAATGTCTCGACCCCCCTTGACATAGACATCGTGCCCCAGGGTATGGCGCATGGTATGTGGAGTTACATCCTGCTCGATCCCCAGACTCTTCGCTAACCGCTTGGTCCACTTGTAACAGTCATTGCGATTCATCTTGGGCGGGAAAACAGGCTGTGAAGGCTCTCCACCACTTGGAAAAACATCCCGATAGATGCGGATAGTACGAGGGCCCAGGAAAGCATCCCGATAGGTCTTGATCTTCCGCTTCAATCGCAGTACCGCCTCCCATCTCTGAGTAGTTGGATTGTAATGGCCATGGGTCAGGCCCAAGGTAATCCCATCCACGGTCTTACCACCGACGATTTCTGTCACCCTGAGCCCAGCCTCCATCGCGATTGCCAGGTAAAGTCGATAGTGGGGTCCATAGAGACTGTTTGGGATCACGCCCGAGTCCAACCATATGAAGAATTTGTCTCGATCTTCTGCTTTTAGCCACTTCATTTCATCACCATACCGGCCTTGAGCATCGCGAGTTGCGCCTCCTCATAATCCATACTATGCGCGTGAATCACATGATCGAGTACAATGCTGTACAGCCCACTCGGCCCACACTCTACGGGACAAACAGTTCGATCGGCCTTACGTTCCTCTTCGATCAGTTTGATAAAGTCCTCGAGCGCCATATGGATCATCCATTTGCCGTAGTTGATCTTGCCAATCACCGCGACCGGCCTGGGATCTCCAGAAACCGCTTGGCTTTCTTCGGTCTGACGATAGTACATCGAGTATCTGACCTGATCCTTGTACCACTTGACCTCAGCCCACAAAGGAGTACCCTCGATATCGGGACTGGCCTCGGCACCTGTCAAGCCTGCTCCAGTCTTCTGGTTTCCACGGTGGGCCGATGGCCAGAGCCGACTGAGAACTCTGGCCACAATATTCTCTCCCCGCTGTCCCTTCGGCCCACCCTTGGTCATGTCCTGGCTACTCCTTTTTCTCGAGGTAGATGACCGTGCCCTTTGGAACTCGGAGTACATAGGTGTCGATCTCCACCACTTCCGTTTCAAAGTCAGTATCGACAATAGTCTGAATCGCCTCGGCGACGTGCTCGGTCGGTCCTTCGACCACTGTAATCAGATCCTCGATCTGAGGGGGATCCTGGCCCGTGTCCAACACAGCCACCTTGATAGGCTCATTGGGAATGCGAGCAGCCTGGCCGGTTCGGACGAGTTTCTCCATTGCTTCGGAAGAAATCTCCACATCCGGGATGCCGTGTTCTGCGACCGCAGCAGCAATGATCTCTGCCCCAGTGTTCTCATCGTCTGGTGCCTCCGCTTCGATTTCCTCCACGTCGGAGATCTCTTCCTCTGTCGGCACTTCTTTAGGCTCCTCCTCAGATTCCTCCTCAGGTTCCGGCTCCTCAATAGGAACCTCGACAACATCAGGCCGTGACCGAGCTCGCCGTGACCGATCTCGGCGGTCTCGAGCCCGACTAGCAGGCTCAGAAATCTCCTCATCCGCCAGCACTTCCTCAGCATCCTCAAGATGCAACATACCGACCTTCTTCGGCGTATGGTCGGCAGGCCACGAGTCTTTGATAGTCGTAGCGACATCCGATAGGTTCCCGGCCATGGCCTCCATCACACTCTCGGGGACCTCTGCCGGCCCTGGGATCTCCACGGAAGCCTCATCGACCGGATCCTCAATCGGAGGATCGGCCTCTGGAGGAGCCGCTGGCAGTTCACTGGGTACATCTTTTTCTACTGGCTGTCGGCGACGTGACCGACGCTGATCTCTGCGCGTTGATGGCATTGACTCTGAATCCTCCTCTTGTTCTTTGGACTTGTCCCGGGCTCGATTATTCTCCAAACTCCTCAAGTCGAGTCCGCAAGACCGCTTTGTTTCCGCTAATCTTCAGCTCACGCTCCCGACAAGCATCCCGAAGATCTTCCTTGTTAGCCCCATTGAGCCATATTGAAGTGATTTGAAATCGATAGAACAGATCATCCTCCACTTCTACTCCATGTTTCAAAAGGAGGTTGGTGTAGGATAAAGCAGCAGAGCTAAGAGCCTCTTGCGCGTCCGCTATGGCCCTGATAACACTCTTCAACTGCTTGGAAGGACGGAATCTTTTGGGAACATCCAATGGCAGATCACACCTCTTGAATCGACACTCGGTGAGTGGAGCACCTGTGGTATCGTAGCCATCCCACTCGTAAGACAGCAACACTCCACCTGGATGAGGATGATGATGAGCCTGAACATCTCCAATATCCCCGACACCCCCGGATCTCGATCGCCTATTGAAACAATTAGGAACACCACACTCACAGATATTCCCCTCTCCATAAGCGGACTCGATCATCTCATCGATCTTTTCGTCGGTCAGATCATGCTCTTCCCGACGGTGAATCCTCAATACCTTCCAGCGGCGATGATCCCAGTATCCGCGCTTCCGCGTCTTGTCGTGTTCAGCCCATTCTTTGATCTCTTCTTCAGGATCGCAATTGCACTGAGAACCCCGCTGCTTTACTGACTTCTCATCAGGATGGAATTCCAATTTCTCATTCTCAGGATCCCTTTCCCATAGAACAAAACAGCCCCTACACTCGAAAGCAATAGGAGGTGGAACATCCTTTGGAGATCCGCCCGATGCCTTGCTTACGCGTTCAACGTAGTCATCATATGTTTGCTGACAGCATTCTTCCCAATGTTCATTTTTGGTTATTTGTTCTTCAGTCATTCCTCTTCACCTCTGATTCTTTGATACTCCGCCGCCTCCGCACCAGAGGGCAACCATTCATTACCAACACGCTTCTGATGCCGGACTACAGGTAAATGCCCAAGTGAATCGTGATAGGCCATCAATCTCTCGATTCCTTCGGGCAATGGATCGTAGTCGAAAGATTTGTAGAGAACCTCGCAATTGCACCCCACTTTCGTCATCACGGAATCCATAGTGACGACTGGAAGACCTTTCTCGAACATTTCGGCGAGCTGCTTGTCTTTGTTGGACATGACTGCAGCAACAAAGACCTGGCGCAACAACCCGATTTTGTCCAAGGCCTGCATCCAGACCTCGAGGATAAGATGCAGATCCGGAATGTTCATGATCGTTGTATGGGCCCCGGCCTGATCGGAATGAGATCCGATCAAATTGCAACTAACGATAGTATCAGACGGGACCGACTGGATTGGACGTTCTTTGCCCGGAAACTGATCGTCTTTTCGCAGCCCCATACACCAGATGGATTCGGGCTCCTCGGGCTCGGGATCGGCGATAGCCCGCGCCAGACAATGACACTTCCCTGGCGCCGGACACCGCTTGGGCGGATCGAGAGTGGGCAAGCTGATGGAACTACTCATGTTTCACCCGGAAAAAGAGCCAGGCGATCAGGATCGTCAGCCCCAATAGCACCCCCAAGAACACAAGGAAACAACCGATGAGAAGCCACGGATTAGCCATCGCGCCCCTCCACGTAGATCTCGTTCCCCTGGCCGTCATTCACCAACTTCCAGGTGATGTCGCATCCATCACAGGTGAATAAATCGGGAATCCCCTCAAAACTGGGATCATCCTCGTACTTGTCCAGGGTCAGGTCGCAACACTCCTTCCAATCCTTACTCACCTACATCACCCTCCACAATTGAGAAACTCTCCGTCGCCTTCTCTGGCTTGCTTCTTACAGAGCCCACAAAAGAGGTAGAAATCTCCGTCTGGATCATCGACCGCCGTAGCCTGGAAATGATGCTCCTTGCCGTGCTCACAATCGAAACAAGTACGACCCCCGTCCCATTCGTAATTGGTCAGGTAGTCATCGAGCCAGTGTGTGTCATGACAATTTGAAGCTTCAGAGATTTTCTCGTAGATCTGCAAACAGAGTGCACACTCGTACCGCTCTACCACTCGAAACTTGTTGGGCAGTATCATTCCTTCCATCTCAATTCACCATTGACAACAGCGTTAGCTTCACCATTGGCTGTACCTTCGTAGCGGCCACGAAAAGTGCATCGTCGAAGGTATCGTGAGTAGAATGGTAAATGATATGGCGCCCAAACGGTGTTTGAAATCCAATCGGCGTCTCCGCATCGGGAAACAGATTCGGCTTACCACTCTCCGATCCCAGTAGAAAGAACACACCAGAACCCACCTCTGTAATGCTCAACACCACCGACTTTTCCTTCCCGTACTCTGTTCTTATCATGTGACTGTCTAGAAACTTCTCGTGGGTCCACTTCATACCCGCTCCGCCTCCCTCGCTTTTCCCCGTCGCTTCACAAAGGAGACGTAGCCCGCAACTTCTTCCCGAGTTGGAGCCCACTTCGTCGTTGCACGGTCCTTCAGCCGTTCCACGATCTGTAACGAGGAAAGCCCAGGATCCTCATTGACCATGGCCTCAATCAACCGACGATGTCGTTTACTCAATCCGATTCGAGCCCCCAAATGTCTTTCGTACGTTCGATTGTATCTTCACGAGCCTGGGCGCCACGCTCCGCCTCTTTGAAATCTATACCACACATAGAACAGACATCATCAATGAGCCAGTCGCCACATGCTCCATGAGTGATCATCATAAGCCGCTCCATCTTGGCTTTGAATAGAACATCATCACACTCCCGACATTCTTTCTCAACATAATCGGACTGATGAGTGCCACAGAGAAAACCCTCCGCCGCGGCAAGACCTCTCGTATAGTCGTCATAATATCGGGGTTTGAAGCCACGATCTTCATCACTCATCCCGGGCTCACCACCACAAAATCGTCATTCAAGTATTCCTTGAGAATGGGCTTGACCGTCTGCTCCCAGTCCAGCTTACCAAGGCCACAACCCAGACGGGGAAGACAGATCCGAGGAAGTGGATCCCATTTGAGATGAAACACCCGATCAGGAAACAACTGGTTAGCGAGATCTGCCAACTGTCGGGCTCCATCCCGGATCAGTTCAGGATCAGAAGGACGATTCCAATGTTTCTTGGTGACAAAGGTGATGATATACTTGCCATCGTCTCTCCCGAAGCCTATTACCGCGCCGAGACCGTACAGGAAAGCAACCTCAGTTCGCTCAAGTTCCTTCCCGTACTTGGCCGGCAGCCACGGCCATCGTTTGGCAGCCTCTTTGGCCACACCCGCACCCATCACCGCCTCACCATTGGAACGACGTATTCGGTTAGTTGGAATAACTATAGCGTCGCACTCCTGGCTGAACAGATCCCCAGTGATCTCAAGCATCACCGATCCCCTCGCTGTTTGTCGACCATCCGACGCCATCTGTCGATATTGGCCTCACCCACCATGTCATGTGGCCACTGATTCGTGAATCTCTCTCCCGCCAGTAGTGCATGGCACCTAGTCTCGCCATCCGCCACCCACCGACGCCACGTGAGTCGATAGCCCGGATCATCGAGATCCGTACAGACCCACGTCCCCATTCCATACTTTCCTCGGTCACTCGCACGAACACACTCGTCAAGATGTCGATCAGCAAAGGACACGATCTGATCAGCCAATGACCCAGAACCCGCGACCAATATAATCCCGGTGTCCTCAAGGACTTCTTCCGGCCTGACCCCACCAATCCAGTAGATCTCCTGGCACTGCTCACAGATCATCTCCATTCGCTTCCTTTCGGGCACGGCTACTCATCCTCCCTTTCACGAGCTTTTCTCCACCTCAACAACGGTGGTGTCATGAAGGCCATCGTGTAGTTGACTCCGATCACGAAGCCGAGAAAGGTGGCCCACCAAACCAATACCCACTGATCCAGATTCCTGAAGAAGACAACCAGCAGCACCCCCAAAGTCAGAATTGCAATGCCTCTCAACCAGGCCTGGAACGGATGGACTCGAGGCATCCTAGTGCACCTCCCTGCTGTCACTATCCTTCATTGAGCGTATTGCCCGCTCTTCCTCTTCCTTCGCATGCTCAAGCGCAAACTGCATTTTCTCATGATCTACAGGCAATGCCATTACTTCGTCAAGAGGCTCGGGAAAGTGAACGGATTCGATAGCATGCAACGGAAACACCCAATCACCATCATCTGCACGGAGAGAAATACATCCTCGCAGAGATCCCATCGATACATACAGCCACTCGCCCTCCTTTGTTTCCGACTTTTCGCCGGTTCGATACTGTATAACGACCTTCATCTCACCAACCTGCCACACATCATACACATATCATCCTGCCAACAGAGATGATCGCTCTCAGGACAGACCATCATCTTCTCCTCGAGCCAGTGATTCTTACCATGAGAAGGAACGGTTGGTCGATAACATCGCATACCCTTCCTTGGACCCTTAGACACCACATACTTGCAACGATGGAAAAGGTAAGTGTGCTTGCAACCGTAATGATCGCATAAACCATCTACAAGCCCCCGCCCACAATCATCGCAGATCTCCCTCTCATCAGGCATTCAACGGCACCAACCTGTCATCCTCAACTTTGTATTTCTGAGGAGGGCGTGGAATCGTATTGGAACACTTTGGACAGTAAGTAAAATCATCCACAGTCCAATTACCGATCTCTCGGAGTTTGTTCCAGCTATTCTCCCCCATGTCTGGATTCCATTTGACCAACTGAGTAGTGCCGCACGCCAGACAAGCATAGAGGGTTTCAACCATGCTACTCCTCCCTCGGGTTTGAGAAACCACGCCGGCGAAAAAGCAGGGTTACTGTTGGCTCGTCTTCCCATGACATACCATCCTGCACCCCGCCTTCTATCTCACAATGAATGGATCGGCCAACATACTGCTTCGCCAAATCATACCCATTCTTATCGGCAAGGTCAATCGCCTCCTGGAGATGAGAATGAATCACGTGCTGTAGAACGATCCATGGCTTCAGATGGTTGGCCTCAATAGTGACCCTCAGTGCTGAAAGCGAACCGTACGACATCTACTCCTCTTCTGATCGGGAAATGGGTTTACCACACTGAACACAGAAAAGAGTAGCATCAGCAGGAAGGCCAGGCTCCACGAACGAATCCGTCTGACAATGGGAACAAGTCACTGGTATTGGATTCTTAGCGGACGCATCATACCCTGGATGGTTGCGACCATAGTGATAGCCTGCATCCAGTCCGGAGAGATCCTGAGCACAAACGGCACACTTCACGGAGCCGGCGTCACACTTAGGACACACAGAAATATCCGGCTGGTCCGAGACCTCGAGATCGCAGTAGAGACAGCGAAACGATCCACCCCATTCCTTGACCTGCTTCCCATCCACAATGATCACAATCCTGGTTGCTTTTCCAACGATAGGATTGTCCGTAGGTTGTCTATGGGGCACATCCAGCATCCGGCACATCTCCTCGTGGTTCGTAGGAAGCTCAGACATCTACTCCATCTCCATCCTTTAGAAGATCACGAATTTTCCGTAAGAGAACTGACTCATCCACAGATGTCACTTGGAATTCTAAGTTGATCCGTAGCAGGTAAAGAGCATGGCGTATCAAGTCAGAACGACTACGACCCACCGTCCGCTTGTAGGCATCTAGGAATACGAGATCATCATCCGAAAGTCGGACAGTAACATTGGTCATTGCAACTTTTTTCCGTTTGGCCACGCTACCCCTCCTTCTCAACAGGCGTAACGATCTCGACAATCCCAGGATCCATAGCGTGTATGGTCATGATTCGTCTGAAAGCCGCATCCAGAAGATCGCTCACCCCCGCCGGGCCCGAGGCCACTTCTCGAATTTCTAGATCAGCAAGATGCGGTCTATCGAAGTCGTGGCTGTGGAGATGGTAAGTCGTGAGCCGACCGTGCCACACACCGTGTGATCCCTCATGGATATGGAACTCGGCAACTGCATTCGCCACCTTCCCCACATCTTCCCAATGTACCTCGCCAATGGTCTGCCACCGCGTGGTCTTCTCCGTCTCCCTCACTGTCTGAGCGTCCACGTCGTAATCATTGACCTCTTTGGTGTAGACGGTCTTCGTTACCCAGCCCGTAGAGTATAGTTTGAATTCATCCTCTTCTGACATCTACGTCTTCTCCCTCTGTTGTTTGAAGATTGCCGTGAAGGTCTGGCCAAACACGAACGTGGATGTCAGTTCCCAGCCCGCGGCTCCAAGTTTCTGGAATTCCGCGTGTAGTTTTGTCATATCGATAGAGCCACCCACTACAGTATGGAAATGATAGTCCCAAACCGGCTTCGATTCGTCGTCCATTTTCTTCTACTCCTCCTCTCCAGTAAGAATAACACCAGTCCGGACCCGAGCCCCAAACGGTGGTTCATACGACTCTCCCATGTGAGCCTCAAGAGCCAAGGCGGCCTCCTGGGCCAGAACACCACCATGAGTACGACCGTGTTTCTTGACGACGAACGCGATGAACCGATCCCAGAGACCGGTGGGTAGACGAATGGTGGTTTTCCCCGTGTCTGACATGACAGCCCCATGGACCCGCTTCTCTGATTTATAGACTTATCGTCGGTCGTCTTCACCATTTCGCAGTAATGTTCCCACGGATGTAATCATTTCCCGTTTCTCATGAAAGTAGGACACGGATCCAACTGGAGACACGTACGCATTTTGTCCTAAATGTGTACATTCCGCCCCAGACACTAAACCTGGATCGAATACTCCGCACTGTCATCAATCAAAATCGGGATCAGAAAGACAAAGACGTGGATCCTCACATGGAACACTTGGAACGAATTCAAACTATGATCGACGAAGGGAAAACCTACGACGAGATCGTAGAGGCATTTGCAGCCGAGGATCCCGAGAAAAATATCGATATGCTTCGAACCCAGATTCGCTACTGGTACGACAGATTCTCAAAGATAGAGAACGAAGAGGAGTAGATCGTCGATTATTCCTCAGGAGGACAGCGAATTTCGTCCAGCATTTTGAAAATTGGCTTTATCCTTCCAAGTGGATTGATATAAGCCGCATGAATCTCGGGACGATCTTCTCTAGGGTTAGATAGTGTCTTGTTTGCCCTGGCATCTACGTACCACTCTAGCGCTGACAAGGCTTCCGAAGCCGATTTTCTAAGACTCTCACAAATGACGTCTTCTCGAGAGCCCATTGATCCAATAGAGCCCGTCCTCTCCTCAAAAAACTTGTGATCCAGGGTCAGTAGAAACGACCGCCGATCCCCAGGCTCTTCGTAACTGCCTCGCTCAACGACTGAATGTTGCTGGCATGGATCGGGATCGCATTCTGAGGCAGCAATAATTGTGGCCGGGTCATGATCGTCTGAGGAAGGTTCTGCAGCGAAAGAGGGCACGTGGCCATCATCTCACTCATTGTCTTCGTGAGGGAATTGGAATCCGCACGAGTGGCCATGAGATCCCAGAGCACCGCCGTGCATTTTAGCGTTTCTCGCGCCGGCTTATATCCGGTCGTATCCATAATATAATAAACCGCTGCCAGTGTCGGAAGCATCATGTTGAACGTCACACTGACATTCGGATCTGATGAGCCCACCCCGAGTAAGACCTACGAATTTGCCACCAAAGGAGAACGCCGAGCGTTTCTGACCGGCCTCGAGAACGGTGCTGGCTGGTCCGCGATCGAGGTGGAGATGGATGGATACGAGAATTTCGATATTCTCGACACCGTGTTTGCCCCTGGTGACCACCCCTATCACGGGCTCAACTGGGGTGAGAAAGAAACCATCAGACCGGCGGATAAAGCCACTGCCTCTGGATAGTTACCGGCTACCGGCGGAAATCTTTAGACTTCGAAGCCGTTTCCACAAGTATAATGTCGGGCAATGATCGGTTCTGTACAAAGTCTCAAAACCTCCGCGATTTGCTCGCAATTGCAGACATGGGGTTTTGGGATGCGTCTCCAACCGATCCCGACCGGCGAAATGCCATTCAAGTTGGTAAGGCCGAACTTGCGCGATTGTATGAGGAACTTCAAGCAGAGGCCATAGGCAATCCGGAGAAGGAAAAACTCATCAAAACGGTAAGGCGACCATTGAAAAAATCCAATTACAGTCGAGCTGCGACTGCATTATCCGCCGCTTCACGGATTTTAGACGTGTGTGATGTTCAACCCTCATTTGAGATGTTCTACCAATCCAGGTCTTATCTACCTCCCTACGTTGAAAAGGAAAGATTGGCAATGAAAAAGAAGCTGCTTGGGCACCTCTTTGAAGAGGACAATGAATCCCTGATATCAGAAATTTAGAACCGACCTTGTTACCGGCGGAAATCTTTAGACGGAGGGGGTCGCTCCCCAGCCATGGATATCTGGACGGTCTTCTTTCGTATCGACTTGATTCTGGCTATGATCGTCTTGACCTTCTACGCCTTCCGCGAACTGCAAGACTTCTGGTACAACTTCGTACAACACCGTATCGAGAAGGCCAAACTAAAGAGTGAGGCCACGTTCGAAGCGATCTACAACAAGGTCACTGGTGCTGGAACAGCCGTTGTTGATGGAGTCGCCGACGCCGTAGACGGCGCCCGGACCAAGCTCGCCGACGGCATGGAGGCCGCCGCAGACGAGGTCCGGCCTGACGTCGCATTAGCATCCCAGTAATCCTGGAAGTCCCATCCAATACAGTCTCGTTGCAGGTCGCATTAGCATCCCATCCCAGTAATCCTGGATCGGGGCCGTAGTCGCATTAACATCCCATTGATCCATATCCTCTTCACCAGGATGCTCAGTAGCGAGTTGTCGCATTAGCATCCCATGGATCCTGGTATTCGTCTGTCCATTTTTAGTGGTCGCATTAGCATCCCATGGATCCTGGCATCGTAACAGTAGAATCTAAAACCAGATCCCGTCGCATTAGCATCCCACAGATCCTGGTATTGTAACTGGCATTGTAACCGTGTTGGCGTGAGAAGGCGGAGGTCGCATTAGCATCCTGTTGATCATGGTATTGTAACCCAGATTCTGCACATACTTGTTCGAATATCTTCCGGGAGTCGCATTAGCATCCCACAATCCTGGTATTGTGCCATATAGTTTCCACGCAGATCACGACAGTCGCATTAGTATCCCAGTGATCATGTCCTTGGTGGTTGGGTCGCATTAGTATCCCGCGGATCCTGACAATTGGCCTTGGAGACGGACGAGAGCGCACCCAGTGCTGCCGCATTAGCATCCCATGAATCCTGGTATTATGATGGTCCGTCCACCTGGGAGATGATGTCGCATTAACATCCCATAGATCCTGGCATTGTAACCAGGTATCGTCAAGATTCTACCAAGAAAAGTAGCAGGAGTCGCATTAACATCCCATAGATCCTGGCATTGTAACTTGAATATTGCTTTACGCGAACGGGTTGAGATGATGTCGCATTAACATCCCATAGATCCTGGCATTGTAACTGCAGTCGACCTCAGGGGTTCCGTTCACTACTAGTAGTCGCATTAACATCCCATAGATCCTGGCATTGTAACCACTGGTGATTAACAACAAGGGCAATGACAATGGCGCGTCGCATTAACATCCCATAGATCCTGGCATTGTAACGGTATCATCTCACTCCACATCTAACTATTCGAGCACTCTTCATTTCCATTCCTAATTTCAACTTCTCCCTCATTACCTCCTATCTCATCACTCCTTTGCGAGGCCTCCAATTGACAGCCTTCGCCACGTCCAGGTCTCGCAACCATTTACTCAATTCACCCATCTTCGGTGTCGGGGATCCCCCGCCTCGAGCCCACGCCATGGCCATAAATACCGCGATACGAGCAGCGTTGATATCAGCATTGAGCACCCGATCACAAGACTCGCACGCAAACCAGCAATGCCAGTGCTCGTGTTCCCGACCAATCGAGTCACGATCCGCATGTTTACCAGCACCTCCACAGATCGAACAGGTCGTGCACGCCAACTTGGGCGAGACAGCCGCGGTTTGAACATTCTCAAGAGCGGCCAGCTTGTATTCAATCATGGAGTTGATCTGCGCAAAGGGCCACATTGCACCCATACGGCGAACGTGCTCTGGAATAGCATCTCGATCAGGGCCCCACATATGCTTGAGTCGCATGGATTTATCGCGGATAAAGGTCCAGTCGTGATAGAACACGAGATAACGATGCTCAGGATCACGATCAATATACTGCGATAATTGGAGCGTAGCGTTGTGAAGCTCATCCAGAATACACTGCCGACGGCGTTGTCGACGCAAACCAAGCCGGCGCTCTCTCAACGACACCGCCGAATTGGACAATAGATAACGATGAAGAACAGCACTATCTCCATCCATATCCTTCAGTAGATCCCGAATCTCACCGGGCAAACCCCGGACGTTGCCTTTCTTGGTCGCCCGCTTCCAAGTGCCTCTTTCGTTCCGAAACACACGCTTTGTCTCATGCGAATTCTTCTTCCAGGTCTGCATTGAATCGAGAACACAACTATCATCGTGGTCTGGACAGAACACCCACCGCTGGACGGATCGATATTTTTTCTGTAACCTGGAAACTATCTGATCCGATTTCCGCCACAGAGCAATCATTCGCTTGCCTTTGTGACAGCCCTGGTCCACAAAGGCACCGTCTTCATCGAATACCACCCATGTCAACGGACGATAGATCCCTCCATGAAGACCAATATACCGCAGTGGTCTTGGATCCTTTTCATCCCATTTCGAAACGTCGCGCTTCAGAACGAGATGAAGATACCAACGATCATCCTTCTCGTCGTAACGCACCCGGCTGGCACCATGATCATAAACACCACATTGCCATAGATCAATCCACTTCTCCTGGTAGCGACGCCGAGACGGAAGAACACGAAGACTGTGAGGCATCACCCCGGCATTTCTTGACCCTACGCGGAATTCGATAGCATCATCCTGAGACCGATAGATAACCTGCTGGCCGTGTAACTCGATCGGCAAGCGTTCAGCATACACAGGACGATTGCGCCTGTTAATTTGTTTCCTCGTCTCCTTGATCCGCTTCACGATCTCGTGCCGGGCCTCAAATCGGCCACCGAGCATGGAATCGTAACTCGCCATAACAGCCCTACCACCTGGCCAATTATTCGGATCCACAGCGATCTGTTGACCAATCCACTGCCACAGGTGATACTTTGTAGCGAGGACGTGATTCTCCGTTCTTCGCAACCGACTCTCCCAATTGGAAACGGCCGACCGGAAATTACCAAGCGCAGTGGAACGAACCAACTGAAGTAGCGTAGCCTTCTGCAGTAACGGGAATCGGCCCGATTGGGCCAACCTCAGCACCACCCCCTTCTGCTCTTTCCCATTATAGATCCGTTTCGAAGTCTTCGGCACCTGTTTGAGCGTCTTGCCCGGATCAACAATACCAGGCAACAATACACTAGCCATGCGTACGGCGTCAGTGTACTGATCCATAGCCTCAAGCAATTCATCAGGACGGTCCGGGGTAACCGGAATCTGAATAGTTCTCATAGGAGAGTAACGGACAGGGTTTTAGTGAACCGGGCCCTCCGAAACCGGCGGACAGAGTTTAGCAGACCCTCCGAAACTGATCAGGGATGCTATCGGCCGACCCAGATCTTTCCCGCCAGAGACGGTAATTACACCCAGTTTGGTATGTCGGCCGTGGGTCGTGCGACACGGCCCGGCCGGGGCAGAGATCACTCCCCCCGAGGACTCGAGAACGGGATTGAACCGTCCCATTATGTAAATGATCCAATTCGAGTCATGTTGGAAATACAACAACAGTTGTAGTAATAACTCCGGTCTAAAGTCTTTATGTCTAATCTTCGCATCCACCATCTAATGACGGTCGAATGTGACCACCAACGACACAGAAAGATCGTCAGAGTCGCATTAGCATCCTATGGCCCCCACGATTTCCGAATTCCATAATGATTTCGATCAGAAGACGGCCCGACAGCCGATTTTATTAAGTCGGCACTGACATGAAGCACTATGGAGATCACCCGACAGAAGGTTGACCGGTGCTTCCAACTTGGCGATGCTCGCAAATACGGGGATTTCCGCGAGGCATCTAATAATGTTCGACGTGAGATCTACGAACTCTTCTCCGAGATCTCTCTCAATCGCGATCGCTCCGCAGTAGAAGACCAAATCTTCAAGAGCACCCTCAATGTAGAGGCTCTCCATATACGAACCGACGAAGTACCAGAAGTCACCGATGATACCAAGAAAGCCCTCGATGCTATGTTCAAGATCGAGGATGAATACAAGGAAGGAGGAAAACCCGGCCTCGGCGACGTCGAACCCCACCTGAACCGGTTGAACCTCGCTCTTGAGGAACTCCAGCTCGAGGCCCTGTTCACCTGTCTAAAACGATAAACCCCATAGACCGGGACGCACGTCAACTGCCACATGAGCTGCACAAAATGCGGTGCCTTCGGTACCAAGAAGAGATACAACCCCCGTGCCCTGCCTGCTGGAGTTAGCGGCATTCCCGGTGAGATGATCACCAATAGTTGCGAAACTTGTGGATACACATGGAACAGTCCCACTCGAGACAGTATGGGTATGGGACCCGGTCCGTTTCAGTCCACAAGGTCACCCTACGGACGTCCGACCTTCGGGCTTTCCTTCCAGTAGCTCCGCTCTCGAGGAACTAGGTAATAATCACAAACGCCACGGGGGGGTTTTCTTGGTTTCACCTCCTTCATTGACCGGGATGTCCACCGGGAGATGGCGAAACGGGCACCCCATCCTCCCTAGAACCTAGAACCTAGGAAAAACAAAATAAGGGGCACGGGGATTGCCTCCCCATGGGCTCGACAAAGCCACAGGTAATCGCAGACAACCAGAACCCAGCTCTGACCGGGCTGCGGAAGCAGGCCGCCCACGGCTGGTGGGAACAGTGGGTTGCTGCCAATAACCTGAAAGGCGATACCGCCGGCGCCGGTGCCACAGTCGTGATCAACGCCAACGGAACCGTGACCCTTCAGGTTACCACGGATGCAGGCGTGGCCGAAACCCGTACAATGGTGATTCTTGAGGGCTTCAAGGGTGGGAAGATCGAGATCTCAGCACGATACAGGGTCAGCGACGTCGCGGTGGGCGGCGATACCGCCAGTCTGATCCTCGTGGCTCTCGGACAACCCCTGGACCAGGCAACTTTTACCACGGTCGAACTAGCCAACGCCGTTGGGGATCCCGTATTGATCACCGACGTCGACGACAACACCGAAATCCGGGAGATCTCCGCCGTCTTTGAGACAAGTCTCGCCGATGGAGACAACCTCGAGATCGGGCTGTTCCTGCAGAAAACCAATGGCGCTGGTGCCATAGACGTGGAATTAGCGGGTCTGCAAATCGCCCAGATCATGCAGCAATCCGTTCCCCGTGGCGGCAACCGCTGATCCCGTAAATCAGAAATAGCCCGCCCACATTGGTAAGAGCATGGGCTCTACCCTCATGGCCATCATTGCCGATAATCAGAAGCCTTCCCTGAATCTCGTTCGCAAGCAGAAAGCCTTCGGTTGGTGGGAACAATACGTCGCCGGCCTGGCTCTAAAACCCCAGGCTATCTCAGCCAATGGCGGACAGCCCTCAGCAGTTGCCCAGAGCAATGGCACCATCCGTCTCAGAGTCGATGATGTGAACGACGTAGCATTCGGTCGTTCCATGGTGATCCTCGAGGGTTTCAAAGGGGGGAAAGTCGAGATCTCCGGCCGCATCGCCTTTGTTGATGCCATCCCCGGTGTTGAAACGGTCACGATCGCCCTGGTCGCTCTCCCCGCTATTCTGGGCCAGGCCACCTTCCCAACGCCTGTCTTCCCGGGCGATGTAATCGGCACGGCTATCGTGTTCGACAATACCGTTACTGATGTCATTCAGGAGATCTCAGCCGTGTTCGAGCCCGACGCTGCGGACGGAGATCACCTGGCCATTGGGATCGTCGCGGTCAAGACCGCAGGCGCCACCCCCATATCCGTAGATGTGGCAGGCTTACAGACTGCTCAGATCCTACAACAGTCTGTGCCCCGCGGTGGTAACAGGTAATCTAGACCCCAGGTAGCGCCCCAAGAACCGTGAATGGAGCCAGTAGAACCGTAGCGAGAGCGCTCCCAGTCAACAACCCCATGTGATCCAGGTTCCGAAGCTGCTCCTCCTCAATAGTCAACGGAATCATGTGTAGGATCTTGTAGATGATGAACATCCTGAACTGAAGATGCTCCTGAATGTTGAAAGGAAAGGCATTGAAGGTCGTCATCGACAGTCCGGAATGTAGTTGTCGATCACCCAGATCAACCGATCAATCACCCCATCAGTAACAGCGGTCGATCTCGTCACTGCTGGAACGGACCCCGGGACTATAGCCTCTAGCACAGGCCAACCCCGATATTCCTCGAGACTGGCCTTCCACCTGGCCTTTTCTGCTGCTGTAGAACAGTTGAACGGCGGCGGAAGGATCCTGGTAAGCGGGATCATGATAAGCCGATCGAACCAGTCAGTAGGAGGCAGAAGCACCTCTGGAGGCCGTGGAAAGATTGGTTCTGAAGAATTCTCAGCCACTGATAGACGATGGCTCCAACGACTTTATAAATTTGGAGTTGTGTTCTGTCAACAGGGATGCTAATACGACATAGCCGTTCCTTCAATATACGGTGATCAAATGGCCCAGGGAATGGATCACGTGAAGCAGGCCATCAACCATTACGATGCCGTAAAGAACGCTGTCCAACAATGTGATATCCAGGCCATTCTACATCACGCCGAACAACTAGGCGAGAAACTACAACAGGCACGGTGGACCGCTGAAGAGATCGGCGGAGCCGACGGTACGCTGATTCGCAACGAAGCCAACGTGATCGACACTTTCTTCACCGATTTCTCTCACACAATTGGCGATGTCTGTAAGCCCAAGTTCTCTCGAGGAGCGGTTGAGGAGTCGCTCCGTGACGTACAGCTTGAAGGAGCCAGAGACAGGGTTGGCTATATCATCAAAGCACCGTCAGTGCTGGTCAAAGAAGCAGATCTCGACGTAGATTACAACGATTTTGGCGACTTCGCCACAGGCTATTAGCCAACGCTACGCTACGACGCTATTTTATATCGGGCCTCTCCTCATCCATCCTACATGCCGATCCTCGAGGCTATGATTGGAAAGTCCATGGCACAGAAAACGGTCAATGGGGAGGGCAACGCCGAGACAGAACAGCGGCTGGCCATACTCGCTCTGCTCAACCCGATCGGCTACGCTCTTACCTCATTCTTCTTCCATCAGGAGAAGGCGACAATGATCGAAGGCGGCGCCAGAAATGTGCCCAGCATGGCCCCCATGACTCCTATGAGCCTGATCGGCCCCGAGTCCGAGTATCCCCTGACCAAGGATCGCCGCCGCTACTACGAACCCCACTATGGTGGGGGAGGCTTTACCGCCTCGGAGATCCCTGGATCAATCGACGTACGGGGCGAGAAGCCCACGAAGACCTTCTTCTTCT
>LAZR01001058.1_pt1 | contig 18409 bp, 17 predicted proteins | sample 329461 | NCBI WGS metagenome assembly LAZR01 (sample SAMN03002196, study PRJNA259156) | marine sediment metagenome | biome: sea floor; feature: Hydrothermal impacted sediments; material: marine sediment; isolation source: Loki non-amplified sample from Loki's castle hydrothermal vent sediment ...
ATGTAATGCTCGATCAGTGTCACTTTACTACCTTCATCAAGCTGGATGACATGGCGCAAATGTGTCGCTAGCGCGTCTTGTTTTCCTGTGTTGATGACTAAAACTTCAATCGGTTTTTCAATTGACTGATTCGACTCAACGTGGACAAACACGCCTTCATTCATCATCATCGTGTTGATAGCATTAAACCCAGGTTTATCAAGCGATATTTGTTCGCCAATTACCTGTTTCGCATCATCAAAAGACTGTGATAAAGGACTAATTTTAATGCCTTTTTCTAGCTCACTGATCGTTGACAAAGATGGCTCAAATACGCCGTCGACAATCACGACTCTGTAGGCTGATGGCATAAGTGCTATTTCAGAGCAGTCAGCTTCTGATAAGCTACTTTGAGAAGTCTGGTGCGTGAAGGATTGCTGAGTCAACGCCCATAGAGAAGTATACTTCCACTCTTCAACTTTCTTTGATGGCAGACCTTGACGTTCAAACTGACCATGAGCCTGAGTACGTAACTGTTGGAGCCACGGCAGATTCTGTCCAGGTAGTTCTTGCTTTGAGTAAACGTCAGCAAACGGTGTTGAAATGTCAGTTAATTGTTTCATACGCTATGACCTTCAGGGGCCTCATGAATCCAACTGTAGCCTGATTTTTCTAGCTCTTTAGCTAATTCTTTATCACCTGATTTTACAATGCGTCCTTCTGATAACACATGAACAAAGTCAGGTACGATGTGATCTAATAATCGCTGATAGTGAGTAATCATCACGACAGAGCGTTCTGCACTTCTCAGAGCATTGACACCTTCAGCTACTACTTTAAGTGCATCGATATCCAAGCCCGAATCGGTTTCATCTAAAATGGCTAAAGCCGGTTCAAGCACTGCCATTTGCAAGATTTCATTACGTTTTTTCTCACCACCAGAGAAACCTTCGTTTACATTACGGTGAATGAACTGCTCGTCCATTTTGACTAGCTTCATTTTTTCACGCACTAATGTCAGGAAGTCCATGGCATCAACTTCATCCAAACCTTGATACTGACGAATAGCGTTAAGAGCAGTTTTTAATAGGTAAACATTACTGACACCAGGTATTTCAACAGGATATTGGAATGCGAGAAAGACACCACGTTGAGCACGCTCTTCAGGCTCAAGCTCAAGTAGGTTTTCACCTTTATAAATGACTTCACCCTGCGTTACCTCGTAACCATCACGACCTGCGAGCACATTAGACAATGTGCTTTTACCTGCACCATTTGGTCCCATGATCGCATGAACTTCTCCCGCATTAACGGTCAGATTAATACCACGAAGGATTTCTTTACCTTCAACGCTCGCGTGTAAATTTTTAATTGTTAACATTGTTACTCTCTAATAAGTCTGAATAGTCGTTCGATAGCTCTCTTATGGATTTAACCCACGGAGCCTTCTAGTGATAAGCCAAGCAAATTTTGCGCTTCTACAGCAAATTCCATCGGCAATTCTCGAATAACTTGTTTACAGAAGCCGTTCACAATCATGGAGACCGCGTCTTCTGCGTCTAAACCACGTTGCTTGCAGTAAAACAATTGGTCTTCGCTAATTTTAGACGTCGATGCTTCATGCTCTACCTGTGCCGTTGGGTTTTTAACCTCAATGTACGGGAAGGTATGAGCACCGCATGTATCACTCATTAATAATGAATCACACTCAGTATAGTTGCGTGCATTATCTGCATTGGGCCCAATCCTAACTAATCCACGATAGGCATTTTGCGAACGTCCAGCTGAGATTCCCTTGGAAATAATTGTCGAGCTCGTATTTTTGCCCAAGTGAATCATCTTAGTGCCCGTATCTGCCTGCTGCATGTTATTGGTCACAGCCACAGAATAAAACTCACCGACAGAGTTATCACCCTGTAAAATCACACTTGGATATTTCCACGTAATAGCCGAACCGGTCTCCACTTGTGTCCAAGACACTTTAGATGACTCACCTCGACAAACAGCACGCTTGGTCACAAAGTTGTAAATACCCCCTTTACCGTTTTCATCACCGGGATACCAGTTCTGTACAGTTGAGTATTTAATCTCAGCGCGATCCATAGCCACTAATTCAACAACGGCAGCGTGCAACTGATTTTCATCACGCATTGGCGCCGTACAACCTTCAAGGTAACTGACATAAGCATCATCATCGGCAATAATTAAGGTGCGCTCGAACTGCCCCGTGTTTGCCGCATTAATACGGAAGTAGGTGGAGAGTTCCATTGGGCAACGCACACCTTTTGGGATGTAAACAAAAGAACCATCAGTGAACACAGCTGAGTTTAGTGCAGCATAAAAATTATCTTTATGCGGCACTACACTGCCAATATATTTTTTCACTAGCTCTGGGTGCTCATGGATAGCTTCAGAAATTGGCATGAATAAAATACCTTCCTCTGCAAGCTTATCTTTGAAGTTATTTGAGACCGACACACTGTCAAAGACAGCATCAACAGCCACACCAGCTAGACGAGCACGCTCATCTAAAGGCACACCTAACTTTTCGTATGTCCTTAATAACTCTGGATCAACTTCATCTAAGCTCTTTGGTCCATCCGTTTTTTTCTTAGGAGCCGAGTAATAACTGATCTCTTGATAATTAATTGCTGGGTAATGAACATGCGCCCATTCAGGCGTATCCAACGTCAACCAATGACGATAGGCTTTCAGTCGCCACTCAAGCATCCACTCAGGTTCACCTTTAATTGCGGATATTTGAGCGATAACATCTTCCGATAAACCAACTGGAAAACTATCGACTTCAATGTCGGTGATAAAACCGGCTGAATATTCTTTTTTTGTTACTGCTTCAAGTTGTTGACTTTGATCAGTCATGGAACTCACCATCCTGTAAAGTTGCTTTACTTAATTCGTTATAAGAAGAGTAGAACACTATTGGGCTTGTGCCCGCACTACTCTGTGGTGCCAACATATCTGACAATTTGACTTCATCTAGGGCGTGAAAAACGGCATCGTTGATACGCGACCAATTGGTCTGCACTGCACAGTGTGTTTCTTGGCTGCAGTGACTATCGTCACTGACACATTCTGTTAGTGCGATTGGACCTTCAATTGCTGTAATGATCTGAGCAACGGTTATACTGTTTGCCTGACGGCTCAATGTATATCCACCACTCGCTCCTCGCTCAGAGTTTAGTAACCCGGCATGTGAAAGTAGTTTGAGTACTTTACGAACCGTAGGCAATGGTACTTTGACTGCATCAGCAAGGCTGTGAGCACTGTGCAGTAAATCACGATTAGCCGCAAAATAGCTCATCAAAACGATACCGTAATCCGTCAGTTTTCCCATTCGCAACATAAATTGCCCTCATTCAATTGGTACTATTATAGTATCAATTGAATGAATAACCAAGTATTTCTCTCAGTTATTAGTATCGAGCACACCGTGAAAATATTGTTTATTTCAGGTATGGTGATGAACTTTTACAGTGGCACATTGTACTAAAAACTGCACGAGCCCTAAAAAAACAAATCGAGAGCACACATACATGAAACTAAAAACACTCGCTATTTTACCTTTACTATTCGGAGCAAACGTAATGGCTGATGATCACGCCGTAACACTAAATTCAGATAAAGAACAAATCAGTTATATCTTTGGTATCCAAGTTGGCCAAAACATGAAGCAAGAAGGCGTCGACTTAGATCTTGATGCGTTCAAAGCGGGTGTTGCTGATATGTTAGCCGGTAAACAGCCACAACTAGACCAAGCGACTGCCGAAAAAGTAGTAAAAGATTTCCAAGCGAAAAAAGCCCAAGAACTAGCTGAAGTCATGAATAAAAAAGAAGCTGAAGCAAAAGCATTCATGGCAGATAATGCAAAAAAAGACGGTGTTGTTACCACAGACAGTGGTCTGCAATATGAAATCATCAAAGAAGGTGACGGCGCAACACCGACTGAAAATGACAAAGTCATCGCTCACTACAAAGGTACGCTTCTCGATGGCACTGTCTTTGACAGCTCATATGACCGTGGTGAACCAGCAACTTTCCCAGTTAATGGCGTAATTCAGGGCTGGCAGGAAGCCCTGAAAATGATGAAAGAAGGTGGCAAATGGCGCATTGTCGTTCCAGCCAACTTAGCTTATGGCCCTCGTGGCGCAGGTCAACTAATCGGACCAAACGAGACATTAGTTTTCGAAATTGAATTGATTGGTGTTACTAAATAAGTATCGTCAGTTCCGAAAAAAGCCGCCTATTAGGCGGCTTTTTTTTGTCAGGACAATAATTGTGATAAGCGTTGCCAATCGAAATACGGGCCGGGATCTGTTTTCCGCCCTGGCGCAATGTGTTCATGCCCAATAATTCGCTGAGTCGTTAACTCTGGATAAGTGTTACACAGTGCCTTGATCACTTGTACAAGAACATCATATTGCTTATCAGTAAACAACTGTTCATCACATCCTTCCAGTTCAATCCCCACCGTGAAATCATTACACTTTTCACGTCCATTCCAGTTTGATACACCGGCATGCCACGCACGTTGATGAAAAGGCACAAATTGCACTAACTCACCTGTTCGGCGTATCAAGAGATGTGAGGACACTCTTAAACCAACTAACTGCTCAAAATATGGATGCAAAGTACAGTCGAGTTGATTGAGAAATAAATCATCAATAAATGTGTCGCCAAACTGACTAGGAGGAAGGCTAATATTGTGAATTACAATTCCGCTAATATCAGCAGGGTCTGGACGTAAATCCGTATTAGGTGAAAGTTTGATCTCAATATCTTCTATCAGGCCTGTTTTTTTATCTATAAACACACAAAACTCTCTGTTCGTCTTCGTCAAGATGGATTAATTGTCATCGTCACGTTACCCTATTTCTATTTTGCTAGATTGTGAAGCGTATGACCATTAAAAATCCACTCCCCGCCGCGTTCATTGAGTCGCAAGTAAAACTCGCCCTATTAGAAGATATTGGTCAACAAGATCTGACAGCGAATTTAATTCCAACAACATCAATGGCTACGGCAAGATTGATCAGCCGAGAAGAAGCGACTCTTTGCGGCACCGCTTGGTTTGAACAAGCCTTTAAACATCTCGATGAGAATATCACTATTAAGTGGTCTGTACAGGATGGTGATACGGTGCAAGCTGATATGACTATTTGTGAAATAAAAGGGCCTGCACGACAATTGTTAACAGCTGAGCGGACAGCAATGAATTTCTTGCAAACCTTGTCTGCTACAGCAACGACAACAGCTAAATACGTTAAACAAGTAGCCGATCTTGAAGTAAAGGTATTAGATACGCGTAAGACAATCCCTGGCTGGCGTGTGGCACAAAAATACGCTGTTCAATGTGGTGGTGGCTTCAATCACCGTGTCGGCTTGTATGACGGTATTTTGATTAAAGAAAATCACATTATGGCAGCAGGCTCAATTGCTGCAGCCGTCAATCATGCCAAACAATTAGAGTCAGGCGTGGCAATTGAAGTTGAGGTAGAAAGTATAGAAGAACTTCTGCAAGCGCTCGCGGCGGATGCAGATATCATTCTATTAGATAATTTTGATTTATCCGACCTTCGTCAGGCAGTGACGATAAATAAAGGAAAAGCCTTATTGGAAGCATCGGGCGGTATTGATCTGACAACTATCCGAGGCATTGCTGAAACCGGTGTAGACAGGATTTCTATAGGTGGATTAACAAAAGATATAAAAGCTATCGATCTTTCTATGCGCTTTCTTTAAAAAAATGCCGTGACATTAAAGGGGTAAATGCCACGGCTATAAACCAATTAAGTTATTCCAGTCCTACTTGCCAAATTTCAATATTTTTCTCAATGATTTTGCCTGTTGAGGCATTAATCTCAATTTTTATTTCGGTATTCTCGTTGGTATCTATATCAAATTCATATGACGCATCGCCATTGGCTTCGATTTCATACTCAACTTCAACAATCTCACCTGGAAACTCTGCCAACGCAATGTCTCTGGCTTCTTTCTCATTGATTCTAGCCTTAGCCTTGAATAAGGGGTCATTAGGACTCCCAACTTCCTGTTCAATCTCAACTATCTTTCCCGAGCTAACCAAGCATTCAATATCCCAATCATTACCATCCTGCCCACGTATATCGAATTCATACTTATCGATTTCCGCTTCTACTTTCCTTTCGACTTTAATAACTTGTCCTGGTTTTAAGTCAGTAGCCGCACTCAAACAGGTTTCAAAAGATTGTGGAATATCACTAGCCCAAACAAAACACTATATTTCATACCAAGATCCTAAAAAAATGGGCTGATAAATCAGCCCATTTTTGAGTGAGATTAAAGTGTTAACTTAAACCCAATCCAACCTGCTCTTGGAGAGCTAGTTCCAACAAAACGCTCGTCGTCTAAGTTATCTAGACCAGGCGCTTCATCAGGTTCACCATACAAACCAAAGGTGTTGTACTGGCTGTCAAATAAGTTATCAACTTTGGCAAAGAACTGTAGATGCTTATTGACTTTATAACGGCTGTGCAAATTGACTACACGATAGCCTGCAATTTTTTTGTCATCATTCGCTTCATCACCGCGGTAGTATTGGCTAGAGTGATATGATGCGGTTAAACCCGCTGAAAATTGCTCTGTGAAAGCATAATCCGCCCCAAGGTTAAGATTATGGGCAGGAATACTCGGTAAACGATCACCTTTCGAAACAGAATAAATATCACCACCACGAGAATAATCAAAGTCATCTTCGAATGTCGCACGAACATAACCGTATTTTGCTGACCATGCCAGTTTGTTATAATTACCGGCCAAACCTAACTCAACACCCGCTCTGGCTGTTTTGTCGATATTTCTGAAGTTACCCAAACCTAGACGACCACTGACATCGTCAGACTGACTTTCATCTTCTGAAAAGAATAAAAGGTCATCTTTCAACTGCGTGTAGTAGACGTTTGCATACCAATCAAATAGCTCTTCTTTTCCGCGAAGACCGGTTTCAATGGTTCTAGCGACAACATCATCTAATGGTGGATCTGCCAAGAATGCATTTGGGTAAGCGCACGGTGACTCTGGTTCAGCACAAGTCAATTCCGTTGCTGTTGGTGCACGGTTTGATTCGTTATAGCTAACGTATGAAGTCATCGTATCTGTGAGTTTATACGTCAATCCCAGAGATGGGTTTAAACGCTTAAACGCATGTGAATTACCCGACTCATTCAAGTCTTGACCACCACCTTCACTGGTTCCAGAGATATCAACCTCAATCCAGTTATAACGAGCACCTAAGGTAATTGCTAGACGATCCGTCAAAGAATGCGTATTGGTGAAGAAAATACTATAGGTGTCAGTTTTAATTTTACCATCGACAACAGTATCATCCTGAATGAAACCCGTACCTGAAGTGCCACGAGTGTCGGTAAAGGTAGCTAGTTCAGTTTGAGATGTATAATCAACTTTCGAGTGGTCGAAACCAGCCCCAACAATTAACTGATTTTCTCTACCGAACAAGTCATTAAGGAAAGTTGATTGCAAAGCAAAACCAAAGCTATCCTGCTCAGTTTTACTTGTATTGTTTGCTGCTAAATCTTCGGTTCCATCTAACCCAAGTGTTGTGCCATCAACGATTAAACCACCATCTTCGTCTTCAACATCAGTTCCGTTAAACTCAATCTCAGTTCCATCGCCGTTAAATGCTTTGCGATCACTTTTACGATAATAAGTGTTAGCCGCAAGCATTGTATTGTCGTTCACCCAATGCGTTCCGTTTAGCGTAAACATACGCAACTTATTTTGTGTATTGTCTGGGTGCGTAAATACCGCTTTACGATCAGCCGCCACCAACTCAATCGGTGAGGCGCCGTTACCATTCAAATCACTATCAACCGCGGTGATACCAAAATCTAAAGTTGTATCTTCATCAGCATAACTTAGATTAGTAAAAAACTGCTCAACACGAGATGGTGAGAAATCACGCCAACCATCTTCTTTCGTAATGGAGCCAGTCATGAAATAGGCAAAATTGCCGTCACTAGCACCACTTTCGATAGTGCCTGAATCACGACCAAATGAACCAGTGTAAGCTTCTAGACTATGCCCTGGATTAGTGAAACCCGTTTTTGTGCGGATAGATAAAGCACCACCCAAGGTGTTAAGACCAAATAATGGGTTTGAACCAGGAATTAAATTCATACTAGCAATAGCTGATTCAGGAATTAATTCAAAGTTAACTGCATCACCAAAGGGTTCATTAACGCGAATACCGTCCATATAAACAGATAAACCTTGCGAGTTACCCACCAATGGTGAAGCCGTGAAACCACGGAATTGTAAGTCTGGCTGGAATGGGTTGTTTTGCGCCTGATTGATACTCACGCTACCCAGCGTTTTGTTCATGAAATCTGAAATATCAAGTGCTTGTACACGCTCAATATCTTCATCAGTCGCTGTTTGAACATTAGCAGCGATTTGATCAGCTGGTAGTCCGACGCCATGGATAGGTGTTGTACCAATAACTTCGATGTCATTTAATTTAACATCGTCTTCAGCTAAGGCTGCTGCTGGAAATAGCGCCGTTGCAAGTAAGGCACAGAGTAGTCTTCTCTTATGAGGAAGCTGCATTGTTATATTCTCTCCCGTAAATCTTTCAGTTGTTGTAAACCTTAAATAAGGGAGCATGATTAATGCCAGTTTTTCATCATCAATTAATTCAACAGCTTACCTGAGAGATAAATGAATGCACGACACGAACTGGTTAATATCAACCAAACTGATTGGTTGATATTAACCAGTCTGAAACCAAGCTAAATGATTATGTAATTTGGTGACTTCACCGATAATCACAATGGTTGGCGCAATCGGTTTATGTTGTTCGACGATATCAGGTAAGGCCGCAATTGTACTCAACCATACCTTCTGATTTTCTGTTGTGCCCTGTTGTATTAGCGCTGCTGGCATTTCGCTCGACATACCATGTTCTTGTAATTTCTGGCTTAGTTGAGAAATCCCTGCTAAGCCCATATAAACCACTACTGTCTGACGAGGTTTGACGAGTACCGACCAATTTAAATCAAGCTCGCCTTCTTTGAGTTGTCCGGTAACAAAAATACAACTTTGAGCATAATCACGATGTGTCAGTGGAATCCCAGCGTAAGATGAACAACCTGAAGCCGCGGTTATACCAGGCACTACTTGGAAAGGAATCTTATGTGCGGCTAAGGAATCTATTTCTTCACCACCCCGTCCAAAAATAAACGGATCGCCACCTTTAAGTCGCAATACACGTTTGCCTGCTTGTGCGTGTTCTAATAACAGTTTATTGATTTCTTCTTGTCTGACAGCATGCCAAGCACGTTGTTTTCCTACATAGACTAATTCTGCTTCTTTACGCACTAAGGCCAATATTTCTTTACTGACCAGTCGATCGTAGAAAACAATATCGGCTTGCTGCATAAGTCTGAGTGCTTTAAAAGTTAATAATTCTGGATCACCGGGGCCAGCGCCCACCAAAAACACTTCGCCTGTTTTAGCACTAGGCTGATTGTCTGAAGCTAATTTAGCTTTAAGTGTTTGCTCAGCCAGCGCGGTTCTGCCAGCTAACACATGATCGGCAACAGGCCCCGTTAAGATGGTATCCCAGAATCGACGACGATCAGCCAACACCTTAAACTTATCTTTTACCGCATCACGGTACTGTCCCATTAACTCACCTAATTTACTGTAGGCAGGAGGGATCAGTGTTTCTAGTCTCGCTCGTAAATTTCTAGCTAATATCGGTGACTCACCACCACTAGACACAGCCACAATGATCGGCGAACGATCTAGAACTGATGCGAAGATATAATCGCCATCACTTGGATTGTCAGCGATATTGGTTAATATATTCTGTTGTTTAGCTACTTGATGGACCCATTGATTGACTTGCTCATCATCAGTGGCTGCAATGACTAATCGTTGTTGGTGAAGCTGATCAGGACTGAAGATAGCCTGTATCCAATGACATTCACCTTGTTCAACCAACTGTTGTGATTTAACTGATAATTCAGGTGAAATCAACGTCACCTTGGCATGTGCACGGCGTAATAATTCTGCTTTCCTAGCGGCCACATCGCCACCACCAACAATCACACAGTCTTGCTGCTTTACATCAACAAATATAGGTAAGTAATCCATCATCTCAATCTTTTAGTGGCAAGGCGAGTCCCTGTAGAACATAGCCATTGTCCATATTTTGTACGACTGCTACTAGCGTTAGGTCGTTACGTTTCCAATGCTTATCCAGCGTTATTTCAGTGGTTACCATGCTATTGCCATCATCATCAAGTTCAAACGGTCCTAACCAGCTTCTCACAATATTTTGGTGGTTGAATGTCGCACCACGGTTATCACCGCCACCAATAATGCTTTTTACATTATCTTCAGTAATAGCAAGATAAAGCTGGCTATCCTTCTGATCGTCTTTCGCTGGCGTTGAAACAGATGTTTTTACACTTAATTGTTGTGCATTCTGGTTTGCTTCCAGAGTAATATCCGCTCCAGACTTAAAGTCACTCACAAACTCTAACGCCTCTACACCATGTTGTTTCCAGTTGTGAAGAGATTCACCACTGATAAAAAACTCAGGTGTATACACTGTTTGAAATAAATTTAGGCGGGCAAGTTGTCTCTGGCGCTGCGTGAATATCGGGCTGGCAAATTTATCTACCCAGTTCTTTTTGTCATCTAAATAATCAACATGAAAGCCAAGCACAATAACCTTGTCGTCTGTCCATCCTCTGTGTGGCAATGCTTCAACCCAACGGTCAGCAGCAGGACAAAGTCCGCAGCCCTCTGCTGTAAATAATTCAATCACGGGTATGTGTGTCGATGTACTTTTTGTCTGCCAGCTCTCAGCAATCAACACGGGAGGAAAGCTCAAGACAACAAATATAAATAAATGAACGCTAATTTTCATTGTTCAATCTTCACTTGATGTTCTTATTATGAACTATGTGTAGAAATTGAGTTCCTTTGACTGACATCATCCATAACAGCGAGCTCACGTAATACGCTTGTCGCAAAGCAACCCGCGGGCAGGAAGAATGATAATTTCAATTGTTGATTATTCCATTGCCATTCGAATGATTCAGGTCTGACTCGCAATGCGCGTCGCTCTTGTTTTAGGCGCTGGTTTTCTAATCCTTTTTTCCAGCTTGGCCAAGCGTCTAATACATTTTCCTCTAGTGATAGACATTGCTCAGCTGACGGTAACTCACCTTGTCCCCACAAGGGCCCAGTCGGATCAATATCAAATTCATTGAGGCGTTTAATCAAGTCATCATCATTTGATGTGGTTTTAAACGAACTGTGACTTCCTGCAAGTTGCATGACGTCACCTATTAAGTACGTATTCCAGTTATTCTGTTTTATGCGCTCAGATAATACTAGATTAAATAACCAAGAACGAGCAGAAGATATCAACAAACTTTTAGTCAAACGACTCTTTGGTTTACGACGATGAGTAAACCACGCCTCTACTGCACGAAGATTATTTAACTGGAAACCAAAGCGTTGTTCGCCAAAATAATTGGGTACGCCGTGTTTTTTTACATGCTGTAACATCTGCTCCCAGTCTTGCTTATCTCCTGAAGTAGGTTCAATTATCAAGTTGAACTCATTACCTGATAAGGCACCACGTTTGAGCTTTTTATTATGGCGTGTTTCAGTAATGATCTGACAGTTATCAACGTTAAACTGAGACCAGTCCACATCGGCTTTACCTTCCGTATTGATAGTAAACCACTGTGTAGTGACCGCATGACGATCTTTTAAACCGGCAAAACCTATATCAACCTCATTTACCCCAGCATAATCAGCTAATGTTTTGGCTAGCCAGTCAGTATTCGTGTTTGTTTTTGTGATTTGTAACATCACATGAGGGCCTTCACCAGCGGGTGAAAAAGGCAAAACCTCATTGACCTGGAAATGTTCGGCTAGTTGCCTGTATCGAGCCTGAGTGCGTTCAGCATGGGCGTTTACTAGCTGTAAACTCGTATAGTCGAACTCTTGCACTTAATCAGCCTGTCTAATAAGGGCAACAGCATGAGCCGCAATGCCCTCTTTACGCCCGGCGAATCCGAGTTTTTCAGTTGTCGTTGCTTTGATATTAATTGCGGAGGGGGCAATCTGCATATCAACCGCTAAATAGTCGCGCATCATAGGAATATGAGGCGCCAACTTTGGTGCTTGGGCGACGATAGTTGAGTCTACATTACCGACAAGCCAGCCAGCATCTTTGAGATCAGCTATAACGCGTCTCAATAAAACACGACTATCAATGCCTTTGAATGCATCGTCATCATCAGGAAAATGATGACCAATATCCCATAGCCCTGCAGCACCTAATAAGGCATCACAAATGGCATGAATTAGTACATCGCCATCTGAATGTGCCTCTAAACCATGTGTGTGAGGAACGGTAACACCACCAATGATTAGCGGCGTATTTTCTAAAAAACGATGTACATCGTAGCCGTGACCAATTCTCACTGATTTTTTTCCTCTTGCTGACGCAAAAATAAGGCAGCCAAGGCTAAATCTTGCGGTAGGGTTATTTTAATATTGTCGCTATGGCCTTCGATCATTTGTGGATGTTCACCAATCGCTTCTATTGCACTGGCCTCATCTGTCACCAAAATATTATTGGCAACACAATAACTCAATGCGTGTTGTAGTTTTAATAGAGGAAACATCTGTGGTGTAGCTGCTCGCCATAATCCTTCCCTATTAATGGTTTGCTGGATACTACCCATATCATCCACACGTTTCACTGTATCAGTGACGGGAACACCCAAAATCCCACCAGTTTCATGGTCAGAGAGCTTCACCAACATATGGTCAATATCTTCAAGTCGCAGACAAGGTCTTGCTGCATCATGGACCAAGACCAATGGATACTGACTTTCTGTTTCTGTATGCAATCGCAATACTTTCAATGCATTAGATACCGAATCTGAGCGGTTTTCACCCCCTCTGGCAGTCAGCAGTTCACAGTCGAGATCTAATTCAAGCTGTGACCACCAGCGGTCATCATCGGCTAAGGCGACGACAATACCTTTAATTCTTGGATGTTGAGACAAACGCTCTAGGGTCAGCTGTAAGATAGTTTTATCAGCAATCGATAAATATTGTTTTGGAATATCAGCCTGCATGCGACTACCTATCCCTGCTGCAGGTACCACCGCCCACACCGATGTATTACTGCTCATGATCATTGTCGATGATTTGGAAAAAGGTTTCACCTGGCTTGACCATACCTAACTCACTCCTCGCACGCTCTTCTAAAGCTTCAAGACCACTTTTCAGATCTTTTACTTCTGCAGAAAGTACTTGGTTGCGTTCTTTTAGTTGGTCATTATCACGTTGTTGCTTCTCAACCGATTGGTGAAGACGTAATAGCGATGGTAAACCGTCGTGTGTCAGCCAGATTCGGTATTGTAAAAATACCAGTAATACAGCCAACAAGATCACGACGGGTTTTGACATACGTTCTTAAGCTTGTTGGACGTTAAACGCCTTCATGCCTGGATAGCTAGAAGCACCAGCTAACTCAGCTTCGATACGGATTAATTGATTGTATTTAGCCACACGGTCAGAACGAGATAAAGATCCTGTTTTGATTTGTCCAGCATTCGTGGCCACAGCCAAATCAGCAATCGTCGTATCTTCAGTTTCACCACTACGGTGAGAGACAACGGCTGTATAACCATTGGCTTTCGCCATATTGATAGCATCTAGAGTTTCAGACAAAGTCCCAATTTGATTTACTTTAATCAAAATGGAGTTCGCCACTCCTTTATCGATACCCTGCTGTAAAATCTTTGGATTGGTCACGAATAAGTCATCACCGACCAACTGGACTTTATCACCGATTTTATCCGTTAATAATTTCCAGCCTTCCCAGTCATTTTCATCCATGCCATCTTCAATGCTGATGATAGGGTATTTATTAGCCCAATCCGCTAACAGGTCAGAAAATTCAGCCGATGTTAAAGAACGGTTTTCAGAGGCTAGGACATACATTCCATCTTTATAAAACTCTGAGCTAGCGGCATCCAACGCTAGCATAATGTCTTTACCTGCTTCATAGCCAGCATTTTTAATCGCTTCGAGAATGACTTCAATAGCCGATTCGTTGGACGGTAAATCAGGTGCAAAACCACCTTCATCACCAACAGCGGTATTCATGCCACGACTAGTCAACACTTTCTTCAATTCATGGAAAACTTCAGCGCCATAGCGAACCGCTTCAGTCACACTTGATGCACCGACAGGCATAATCATGAATTCTTGAAGATCAACACTATTATCTGCATGTGAACCGCCATTGATGATATTCATCATTGGCACAGGCATAACGGTTTTTTCTTCTGTCGATAGGAATTTATATAGCGGCTTTTTAGCATCAGCGGCGGCGGCACGTGCCGTTGCCATTGAGATAGCTAATAAGGCATTCGCCCCTAAACGGCTTTTGTTTTCGGTACCATCAGTGGCGATTAATTTGTCATCTAATCCACGCTGGTCATTGGCTTCCATTCCTAATACAGCTTCACGTAATTCACCGTTTACAGCTGCAACAGCTTTTTGAACGCCTTTGCCCAAGTAACGACTTTTATCGCCATCACGTAATTCAACGGCTTCACGCTCACCAGTTGATGCACCAGAAGGTACAGCGGCTCGGCCCATGGCGCCACTTTCTAGAATCACGTCTGCTTCGACGGTTGGATTGCCGCGAGAATCAATGATTTCACGTGCTTGTACATCAATAATTTTGCTCAATGCTCTGCTCCCGTAGTGTTTTAACTTTTATACTTATCGACCGGCTAATAGCTCATCTTCGATAAAGTCTTGTTTTTTAACTGTTGAATCAATCGCCTGCAACATTTCTAACAGTGCGGCCATTTTGTGAAGTGGCCATGAGTTGGGTCCATCACTCAAGGCTTTTTCAGGTTCTGGATGTGTTTCCATAAATAAACCCGCAATACCTGTGGCGACTGCTGCTCGAGCCAAAACCGGTACAAATTCACGTTGCCCACCTGAAGCCCCGCCTTGACCGCCGGGTTGTTGTACTGAATGGGTAGCATCAAACACAACCGGGCAGTTCATATTACGCATCGTCGGAAGACCACGCATATCTGAAATTAACGTGTTATAGCCAAATGAGGTACCACGCTCGCACAGCATGATTTGTTCATTACCCGTAGACTTGGCTTTGTCCGCTACATGTTGCATATCCCAAGGTGCTAAGAACTGACCTTTTTTAATATTCACGGGTAAGCCTTGGCTTGCCACGTTGACAATAAAATTAGTTTGACGACATAGAAATGCAGGTGTCTGAAGAACATCAACCACACTTGCTACCTCAGCTAAGGGTGTGTCTTCATGAACGTCAGTTAGAATTGGTAAGTTAAATTCTTTTTTAACCTTTTCTAAAATCGCTAAGCCTGCGTCAAGGCCCGGTCCACGGTAACTTTTTGTCGATGTACGGTTGGCTTTATCAAATGATGATTTGTAGATGAACGGAATACCAAGCTTTTCAGTCATTTCTTTCAACTGTCCAGCCACATCCATCGTCATTTGTTCGCTTTCAATTACACAGGTTCCGGCAATCAAAAATAATGGCTGCTTGCCACCTACCTCATGTCCACATAACTGCATTACGATTACCCTTTAGTCTGTTTGTTAGTCTTTGCCGCACTGATAAACCCTTCAAATAACGGGTGACCATGACGCGGTGTAGAGGTAAATTCAGGATGGAACTGGCAAGCTACAAACCATTGATGCTCTGGTATCTCAATCATTTCAGCCAAGCTTTGATCTCTGGACATACCAGAGAAAACTAAACCGGCTTTTTCTAAGCTGTCTTTATAGTTATTGTTAAATTCATAACGATGACGATGACGCTCAACAATTTCATCTGCACCATATATTTTTTGAGCCAAGCTATCTTGTTTCAAGACACAAGGATAACCACCTAAGCGCATGGTGCCGCCTAAGTCTGATTTATGGTCACGTTGCTCTACGCTACCGTCTTCTTTTTGCCATTCTGTTATTAGACCAATAACAGGATCAGGAGTGTTCAAATCAAATTCGGTACTGTAAGCCTCAGGCATGCCTGCCTTATGACGAGCATATTCAATAACAGCGACTTGCATACCTAGACAGATACCAAGGTAAGGTACATTGTTTTCACGTGCATATTGAGCAGTCAGAATCATGCCCTCTACGCCGCGCTCACCAAACCCACCCGGAACAAGAATCGCATCCATTTTTTCGATACTAGCAGACCCGTTTTGTTCAATTTCTTCAGAATCAACATAGTGAACGTTGACTTTGGTTCGGGTATGAATACCAGCATGAATCAATGATTCGGACAAAGATTTATATGCTTCAGTCAATTCCATATATTTACCGACCATGGCAATATTGACTTCGTCTAGTGGTTGACTAAGGTTCTCATAGACTTGTTGCCATTGGCTTAAATCAGCCGGTTTCGCATCTAAACCTAATTGTTTAACGACGATGTCATCTAAACCTTGGCGATGTAGCTCCATAGGTATTTTGTAAATACTGTCGACATCGACACAAGAGACAACTGATTTTTCAGGCACGTTGGTGAATAAGGCAATTTTACGACGCTCAGACTCCGGCAGTGGGCGGTCCATACGACATAGCAACACATCAGGTTGAATACCAATAGTACGAAGCTCTTTCACTGAGTGCTGCGTCGGTTTTGTTTTTATCTCACCTGCTGAGGCAATATAAGGCACTAAGGTTAAATGAAGGAACAAGGCGCGATCACGTCCTAATTCAACCGCCATCTGACGAATGGTTTCCAAAAATGGCAATGACTCGATGTCACCCACCGTGCCACCAATTTCGATTAAGGCCACATCAGCATCACCTGCGCCCTCAAAAATGCAGCGTTTGATCTCGTCAGTGATATGCGGGATAACTTGAACGGTATTGCCAAGATACTCACCACGACGCTCTTTACGAATCACATTTTCGTAAATTTGACCGGTAGTGTAATTGTTACTCTTGGACATTTCGGCATCAATGAAACGCTCGTAGTGACCTAAGTCAAGATCCGTTTCAGCACCGTCTTCGGTCACAAACACTTCACCATGCTGAAGAGGACTCATCGTTCCTGGATCAACATTAATGTATGGGTCAAGTTTGACCAGAGTGACTTTTAATCCACGCGCTTCAAGTATAGCCGCCAATGACGCCGCAGCAATCCCCTTCCCAAGGGACGATACAACACCACCAGTGACAAAAATAAATTTAGTCATATATATGGAGAGTTCAATAAAAACGACGCGGCCAGAATAGCTACGCTCAAAATAGCGTATAAATTACCAGAATTGACCTTTTCGCTCAATGAAAATCTAGTCTATGAATCAGTGAAAAGCTGAGCGATCCAGCCTGTGCCACCATTATCAACCGCATAGCCATCAGCATAAGCATAGCCAACAACCGCGACTAATTCATCACCAGCAAAAAGTAGCGGAATATGATCGCGTTGCCAAGGTGGAACCGCCCATTCTTGAAACAAGTGTTTCAGTGACTTGTGGTGTGAATGCCCATCAATACGAATACGCTCGCCCCCCTCTCTAAAACGCAATGATAAGCCTGCTGAAATAACAGCATCGCTCAAGCCTTTGCCATAAGTTGAGGTCCAAATTAATTGCGAAGAAGCATTGAGTCTTTTAGTTTGAGTATCAGTAATTGTCTGTGAATGCATCTCTCTGAGATTAGGGTTTGGAGCTTGAATATATAGTTCGTCTCTATAACGTCTCACCTCAGCACCTTGCCAAGTCACAAAGGGCTCAGCATCTTCTGCTGCGCCAATCACTTCATCAATGATTCGTTGTAAAACCAATGTAGACGGTAATGTGAGCTTTTGTTTTTCAATACAAAAACGAAGCAAATTACGTTGTCTCTCTTCGGATAGTTTTTTTAACGCATTAATCGACAGTCGTTGATTATTAATTGAACAGGTTTTTTCATCGATCGCCGCGAGATCCGCCATTAGTGAAACAGCTTCATTACAGTGACTGGCACTTCGACTTATAAGCTGAGTGGCCATAGGCCAACGTTCATCCAGTATTGGCCAAACTCTATGACGAATATAGTTGCGATTAAAGTGCGTATTTTGATTACTTGGATCATCAATCCAACGAAGCTTGTGATGCTGAGCGTAAGCGATGATGGATTGTTGAGTCACGGTCAGTAATGGCCGTATAACTCTCATTCCCTCAAGTTCACCAACTTCAGGCATAGCCGATAATCCTTTTGGCCCAGCGCCACGAAGAAGCTGTAATAAAAACGTTTCTGCCTGATCGTTTTGATGTTGCGCTGTGACTAACACTTCATTAGCGGAAAGCGC
>LAZR01001060.1_pt1 | contig 18403 bp, 4 predicted proteins | sample 329461 | NCBI WGS metagenome assembly LAZR01 (sample SAMN03002196, study PRJNA259156) | marine sediment metagenome | biome: sea floor; feature: Hydrothermal impacted sediments; material: marine sediment; isolation source: Loki non-amplified sample from Loki's castle hydrothermal vent sediment ...
GACCCATCAAATGGAACGGTTGAAATCAATGATGGTGGTACACCTGACGATATCTCAGATGATACTATTATTTATACACCAAACGATGGTTTTGAGGGAACGGATATTATAGAGTATACAGTTTGTGATGCTGAAGGTAATTGTGATACTGCAACAGTTGAAATAATAGTTGTTGATAATAACCCTACAGAAACAGATGATAATTCTATTGAAGTAAATCAAATGGTAACGCCGAATGGTGATGGTAGAAATGAATTCTTATTCATAAGAGGCGTTGATAAAATTCGTAGTAGTTCATTGAGAATATTTAACAGATGGGGTGTTGCTGTATATGAAGGTGAGAATTATAATAATCAAAATAATGTATTTGATGGTAGATCAAGAGGTAGGTCTACATTGGGTGTAGATGAGTATCTTCCTGCTGGAATATATTTCTATATTTTTGATTATACCACCTTTGAAGGAGAAAGCAAAGTAGATAGTGAATATCTTTATATTAGTAGATAATAGTTTATAAAATATGAATATTAAAAATAAGTTTTTAATCTTGTTTGGAGGTTTGTTGCTAATGTTTAGTAGCGCCGTTGCCCAGCAAGATGCGCAGTATACTCAGTACATGTTTAATACAATGAGCATTAACCCTGCTTATGCTGGCTCAAGGGGTCAGTTGAGTATTACAGGTTTACATAGGTCACAATGGGTAGGTTTGGAGGGAGCTCCTTCAACGCAAACATTTAATATTCAGTCTCCTATTAGAAATAGTAAACTTGGATACGGATTTTCAATTGTTAATGATGAAATAGGTGAAGGTGCTGTTCAGGAAACTTATTTTGATGCACTTATTTCCTATACAATAGACGTGTCTGCCGAAGGTAAATTATCCTTTGGATTAAAAGCAGGTGGAAACTTAGTGAATTTAGACTTTAGTCAACTTCGAAATTTTGATGAAGAAGTTGTAAGAACTGATAATATTGAAAACAAGTTTTCACCCAATGTAGGTGTTGGTCTTTACTACCATTCAACTAAGTTTTATGCAGGTCTTTCTGCGCCGAATTTATTTGAAACAGAGCATTTTGATAGTTCACAACGAGATGCGAATGATACTCAGTTTTTGTCTAAAGACAGAATTAATTTTTATTTAATAACAGGGTACGTTTTTGATTTAAATGGAAATTTAAAATTTAAACCTGCTTTACTTACTAAAGTAGTTGGTGGAGCACCACTACAGGTAGATTTTTCTGCAAACTTTATGTTTAATGAGAAATTCACTTTCGGGGCAGCATACAGATGGGATGCAGCAGTAAGTGCAATGGCTGGCTTCCAAATTTCAGATCAATTTATGATTGGTCTTGCATATGATAGAGAAACAACAGATTTAGGAGGTACTCAGTTTAACGACGGATCATTTGAAGTTCTCTTAAGATATGAATTGGTAAAATCATTTCAAAAATTGGTTTCACCTCGTTTTTTCTAAATGGCAAACTTATATATGAAACATAAAGTAAAATTTATTTTAGTACTGTTAATGTTCTTTCACGGATTAACTGAAGCTCAAGAACGACTAATTCAAAAAGGAAATGAGAAGTTCGAGTCGTATTCTTTTAGTCCGGCAATAGATATTTATAAAAAGGTCTTAGATAAGGGTTATGTATCTGCAGATTTGTTAAGAAAATTGGGGAATTCTTACTATTACAATGCTGATTACAAAGAAGCTGCTGACACTTACAAGCAACTAGTTGCAGATTATTCAGCAGATGTTACGGCAGAAGATTATTTTAAATATGCTCAGTCACTTAAAACAATAGGTGATTACGATACATCTGGTTCAGTAATGAACAAGTTTATTGAGATTACTAATGGTGATGGTCGAGCGACTGCATTTAATGATGATCGTGATTTTATGTCGGAAATTGAAGAAAATTCAGGTAGATATAATTTAGGTCCTTTTGAATATAATTCTCCCTATTCAGATTTTGCACCTTCATTTTATAAAGAAGGATTGATATTTTCATCAGATAGAGATACTGGTAATTTTGCGAGATATCGCCATACATGGAACGCTAAGGATTTTTTAGATCTATATGAAGTTAATGCGGATAGTTCTTCTATAAACCATGTTAAGAAACTTGGAAAAAATGTAAATACTCGTTATCACGAATCTACATCCGTAATCACTAAGGATGGACAAACCATGTATTTTACACGAAACAATTCTGAAAATAAAAAAACGATAAAAGACGAAAAAGGTATTGTAAGACTAAAGATTTTAAGAGCTGTATTTACAAATGAAGGTATTTGGGGTGAAGTTGAAGAGTTACCTTTTAATAGTGATTCTTATTCTGTTGCCAACCCTGCTTTAAGTCCTGATGAGAAGACATTATACTTTGTTTCAGATATGCCTGGTACTTTTGGTGAATCTGATTTATTTAAGGTATCTATCAACGAAGATCGTTCATTTGGAACTCCAGAAAATTTAGGGTCGACTATTAATACGGAAGCAAGAGAAACCTTTCCTTATATAACAACTGAAGAGATATTGTATTTTTCTTCTGATGGTCATCCAGGACTAGGTGGATTAGATGTATTTGCAACTAAAATTAAAAGGCAAGATTTTACTGGTAAAGTTTTAAATGTTGGTAAACCTGTAAATAGTAACAGTGACGATTTTACTTTTATTTTTAATGAGGAATTAAGGACAGGGTTTGTTGCTTCTAATCGTGAAGAAGGTTTAGGCTATGATGATATTTATAGTTTTACAGAAACAATACCTTTAGTTTTTGATTGTCTTCAGAAAATAACAGGTACAGTAAGAGATAAAATCACTAATGATTTATTAGTAGGAGCTACTATTAAAGTTATAGATGAAAATAATGAAGAATTATTATCTACAATTACAGATTCTGATGGTACATATAGTCTAGAATTAGATTGTACTAAAGGTAATTTTGTTAGAGCTTTAATGGAAGGTTATGTGCCGTTTGAAGAGTATATAAGCAAATCTGATGGGAAACCAAAAATTATTGATTTTTATTTAGAAAGGGATAATATAACTGCTGGTTTTGGTGATGATTTAGCAAAATTACTTCAATTGAGTACTATCTACTTTGATTTTGATAAATATAACGTCAGAAAAGATTCTGAAGTAGAAATAGAAAAAATTATCGCTGCTTTGGAAAAGTATCCTAGTTTAAAACTAAAAGTTAATGCCCATACTGATAGTAGAGGACCTGAAGCTTATAACTTATGGTTGTCAGATAAAAGAGCAGAGTCTACTGTTAATTACATGATTAAAAAAGGAATATCTAAAGACAGGCTGGTTAGCGAAGGTTTCGGTGAAACCAAATTGCTCAATGAGTGTTCAGATGGTGTTAAATGTTCAGCAGCAAAGCATGATATTAATAGAAGGTCAGAATTTATTATTCTAGAATAAAATTTTTTATATATAACAGAAAAGGCAGCTATATTAATGGTTGCCTTTTTTTTGTTTAAGCTTCTTTAGGTTGCTCAGTATTTAATCGATAGAATATATTTTTACAGGTATTTAAACGTTTTAAGTATCTGCTTGCATTGAAAAAAACAGCAGTTATATTTATAATTAAAGCCTTCACAATACTTTTTATCTTAGGGACTTGAGTATAGATATAATTACTAAAGAATTACCTATCGCGTAGAATTCAATTGATTTTTTTTAAAGTTCTAACTAATATTATTGAAATTATTTACTGGTGTTCTAGCATCGTTTTAGATTACTTAATATTCAAATAAATTTTAAAAATTAATACTAGTAAAGGCTCTGTTAGTGTTATGTTTTTAAGTATCTGATAGATGAAATGCTAGCAGTACGAGCAATTTAAACACTGATTTTAAAAGTCTAAACAGCAGTATTTTATATGTTCACTTGGTAATAGCCTTACTTCACAACAAATTTTAGGGATGACCTCAACTCCTAGTTATTTTTACAGATGATATTGATTGTTGATTTTTTGCAATTCAATACCCCATCAAGAAATTATGAGATTAGAACATTTTTTTTATTTACTGGTTTTACTATTTACAACTAGTTTCTATGCACAAGAAACTTATCGCGATAATTTTAGCAGTGTATCGTATTCAAATAATAATGGTAGTTCTAACTTTTCTACAGATTGGATAGAAACAGGCGATTCAGATAATGGTCCAACAAGTCAATACATTAGAATAAGTAGTAATAGACTGGAGCTTTTTTATATATGGTCGGAAAATATACGAAGATCGGCTAACTTAGATGGTGCGTCAACAGCTGTTTTAAGTTTTAATTGGCAAGCTATAAGTCTTACTAACGGTAGAGCATTAGGAATAGAGGTTTCTAATAATGGTGGAGCAACTTATACAACGGTAGGCACGATTAGCGGGAATAACAGTACAGGAACTTATACTCAAGACATATCCGGATTTATTTCAGCAACTACTACGGTAAGATTTGCCAAATCGGGTAGCAACTGGAATAATAATGATTATGTCTACATTGATAATTTTCAGATATCGGCAACTTTTCCTGCACCTATTCCAGTTATAGAAGTAAATGATGTTACAGTAGATGAAGATGCAGGCAATGCAATTTTTACGGTACGGCATACCGGTTCAAACGCAACAACTCCTTTTACGGTCAATTACCAAACGGTTAATGGATCTGCAATAGATGGCAGTGATTACACGTCTGCATCCGGTATTTTAAATTTTAATGGAACTGTAGGGGATACGGAAACCATTACTGTTCCAATATTAAATGACGGTACTATAGAAAATCCAGAAAATTTTATAATAGAATTTACTTTGGTATCAGACCCTCAAGTAGACACTAGCGATACGGCAACAGGGACAATTATAGATGATGATGCACTAATTATGACCGACGGAGGAAGTGTTACAACGTGTAGTGATACGTTTTTTGATCCAGGAGGACTTTCTAATTATAGTAATAATCAAGATGTTACCTATACAATATGTCCAGATACGGCAGATACCTACTTAAATATCAATTTTACAAGTTTTGAAATTGTTTCTGGTGATTTATTGTATATATATGATGGTAACTCTACTGGTGCGACGTTAATAGGTCAATATGATAGTGCAAATGTGCCAACTTCAATAAATTCTTCGGCAGCTTCGGGTTGTTTAACGTTTAGATTTGTTTCTAACGGAAGTAATACAGGAGCGGGCTGGGAGGCAGAAATCAATTGTTTTCCTGACGGTCCCATTATCATAATAGAGGATATTACAATAGATGAAGATGTGGGTAATGCAGTGTTCACTGTAAGGTCAACAAGAGCGGCTCATGGAAGAAACGTATTCTTATTCGGTTTTGTTGAGACGCCTTTTACGGTAGATTTTCAGACCGTAGACGGATTAGCCTTAGCGGGTAGTGATTATACCGCATCATCTGGTACATTAACATTTACTGGTGAATTGAATAATATTCAGACCATATCGGTACCTATAGCTAATGACGGGGTGCCGGAATTTGCAGAAGATTTTGATATTGTTTTTACAGGGGCTAATGCTCAATATGCAGTTGTAAATTATAACGATTCGGGTAAAGGAACCATAAATTCTCAAATTTTGGCAAATGACCCTTTAACGTTATTTCAAGAATTTGATGGGTATTATGATTATTCCACAACTGGGGGTACGTTGCGTACGAGTCCTAATGGTGCTAGCCCTTGTGCTGTTACCACATCATCTTCCAATAGTTTGGTTTCTCCTGTTCCGGCAACGGCAACAGTTGAAAGGGCATATTTATATTGGTCGCACTCTAGCACGGTACGTGATGCGGATGTAACTTTTGAAGGACAAAATGTTTCGGCTAATTTTCTGTACCAAACTTCATTGGGTAACAGAAACTTTTTTGGATACGTAAGTGATGTAACCACCATAGTTCAGGGTGTATCTAACTTATCAAGCAACGTCTTTGATTTTAGTGACCTTACGATTAATAATACAGGAGAATATTGTACAACGAGTACAGTTCTTGGTGGTTGGGCATTAATGGTGTTTTATGAAGACCGCTCTTTGCCTGCAGTAAATATAAACTTATATCAAGGTTTTGATGGTTTGAGCAATAATGGTAATTCGTTTACGCTAGATTCATTTTATGCCATATCGGGAGCAGGTGCAAAGGCTTCATTTTTATCTTGGGAAGGAGACCCCGATCTTAATGGATCTAGTTCAGGTTCTACCAACCCAGAAGAATTGTCCATTACCAACCAAAGAAATCAAAACTTTGTACTTACGGGAGATGGAGGACAGACCGGTAATAATTCCTATAATTCTACAATTTATGACAACACTGTAGGTCCACCGGTTTATAATAACGCCAGTACATACGGTGTAGATTTAGATACGTATGACATATCATCGTTTATACAACCAGCGGATAGTGAGGTTACGGCAAATGTTGATGTAGGTCAGGATTTTGTGATTTCTGCAGCAGTGATTTTGAAAGTACCATCAAACTTAATTGCAGGTCGTGTTTTTGAAGATGTTAATTATCCTGGTGGCGTAGGTCGTGATCAATTGGCTTCTGGAGGGATAGGAATATCAGGTGCGATCGTAGAGCTTTTTGATTCTTCTGGAACTTTCATCCAAAGAAAAAATACAGAGGCAAATGGCAATTACTCATTTGGAGGTATGGCTGATGGGGACTATTTTATAAAAGTAGTAAGTTCAACTGTTCGGTCTACTAGAGATAGTGGGGCAAATTGTTCGTCATGCTACCCAGTTCAAACATATAAGTCCGAGATGGTCAGTGGTAATATTATAGATGTTATTGATGAAATAGGAGGAACAGATCCAACTGCAAATCAAGATGTATCCTTAGGTGTTTTTATTAATGCGCAAAGTATCTCTAGTGTTGAGGTTGCAGGTAATGGTGTTGTTGGTATCAATTTCGGATTCAATTTTAATACTATTGTAAACACAAATGAATTTGGTCAAGGTTCTCTTGATCAATTTATTTTAAACAGTAATACCTTAGGTGAAACAGGTCTTGATATAGAAGCTAATTCAATATTTGACCCAGCAGTGGAAGAAGATGTTTCTATTTTTATGATTCCACCGACTAGTGATAGTTTAGGTAGAACGGCAGATGTAAATTATAATGCTGCAGGTTATTTTAATATTTTAATAGATGATTCAAATGATTTATCTACAATTACAGGTACCAACACAATAATTGATGGTAGAACCCAGACCGCTTATTCCGGAGATATTAATTCGGGTACAGTTGGTGCAGGTGGTACATCTGTAGGGGTTTCTAATATAGCATTACCAAATTATGAGAGACCTGAAATACAGGTTAATAGAGATGATGGGAACGTGTTTATTTCAGAAGGGGATAATGTTACTATTAGAAATTTAAGTGTATTTGCAGATAATAATTCAGCTATAGTAGCGGAACAAGGCTCTTTAAATGTTGTTCAGAATTTAATAGGTGTTGATGCAACGGCTAACAATTCGGGCGATTTAAAAGTAGGAGTTGAAAATAAAGGAGCGGACATTAATATTGATGGAAATTATCTTTCGACCATACCAGAGTCTGCTATTTTAATAAATGGAGGTAATTCAAGTATCATCCAGAATAATCATTTTATAAATAATGGTAGTACAGCTTGTGATGATTCTATTTTGCTTGCAGATGGTTCTGGTGTAATTATAAGGCAGAACTTTATTGAAACATCGGCATCCACTGCTATTGATGGAGAAGATAAAGTAGATAGTATAATCATTACTGAAAATTCTTTAACGACATCAGGTCAAGATGGTGGTGATTGTCAAGGAAATCCACAGCAAATGGCAGTGAAATTGGCTGGTAATGGTTCTTCAGTAACAAATAACAAAATATATCAAAATGGTGGAGCCGGAATTGCTATTGTCGATGGTTCATCAAATTTAATTAGTCAAAATTCTATTTACGCCAATGGTACGGTAAGACCAAGCCTAGGTATTGATTTGAATATGGATGGTGTAACTCTAAATGATACTTCAGATTCAGATTCAGGTCCTAATAATTTAGAAAACTTCCCTGTTATTAACTCTGCTTTTATTTCTGGAAATAATCTAGTATTAACCGGGTGGACTTCACCAGGTTCAACAATAGAAGTGTTTTTTACTGATATAAATGAAGGTACAGCTGTTTTAGGGGATAATCAATTAGGATTAACTCAAGATTATGGGGAAGGTCAGATGTTTATAGGAACAGCTTTAGAAGGTAGTTCAGATGATCAAGATGCAACATCATCATTATATCTTGATGATGACGGAAATACCGATAATACAAATAAATATAAGTTCGTATTCTCTTTACCATCAGGTACAGTTGTAGGAAATTTAATAACCACTACAGGAACCAGATCAAATTCAACTTCAGAGTTTTCACCTGAAGTAGTAATTACAGCTTACACGGTAATTACCAATAGAAATATTACGTATCGTATAAAGAGTAATTAAAAATACGACAGGTAATTCTTACAACAAAAACTTGTTAGCTCTTTGTTTTATTGGAGTTTTAAGATTAAACCACATTTTTTGACTAGTTAACCTTACCCTTGTCTTCATTGGCAACATTAATTTTACAGCCTTCTGAAATCAGCGGATTTTTATAATAAGAAATCATGCCAAATAACTCCCCCAGATTGGCATTGTAAAAAAAAATCGATGAGGGTTTCTCTTATTAAGAGGATAAATTTGAGTTACATAGGCATTATCATTATAGCTTTATTATCGAGTTCAAGCATACTGGCACAAACAACTTTCACTGAAAGTGCATCTTCGTTTGGTTTAGATTTAGGTCAACCAAAAGATGGTGGTCATGCTTGGTCGGATTTTGACAATGATGGAGATTTAGATGTTCTCGTTCTAGAGAATAACAATAGCCAAAACATAAAAAGTTTTTTAATGCGTAACAATGGTAACAACACGTTTACCAATGTACAACCAACCTTAGTACCTGGTATGCCGGGTGATTGGGCAGAAAGACAAGCTGTTTGGGGAGATATCAACAATGATGGAAGACCGGATTTCATGATTAACTCTTCAGGGAATTCTAATGCTAGACAAGCAATCCAAATTTTTATTCAAAATACAAATGGCACTTTTGGTGACGGAGCAGGAGGAACTGCACCTATTACCATTGGTAGAACAGGTGCTACTATCAATGTACCAAATGTAAATTCTGAAGGCACAGGTTTTTTTGATTTTGAAGGAGATGGAGATTTAGATATTTTCTTTGATAATCATGATATGGGTATAGAATTATTAAGAAATAATTTTATTGATCATACGAACCATACAGTAGCCAACCCTGCCCCAAATGTTTTATTCACCCACATTACAACAGGTAATGGTAGTGGAGTAACACAGTTTGGGTTAAATCAATTTGCTACAGATGGTGATTATGGTACTGCAGCAGATGTTAACGATGACGGTTGGGTAGATATTTTTATGCGTAAACGAGATGAAAACGATTTCTTTCTAAATCAAGGAGGGAATTTTTCTAATGGTGCAGATTTAGGTCAGGCAGCAAATAATAACAAAGGAGGTAACGGACTTTGGGATTTGGATAATGATGGAGATTTAGATGCGGTCTGGACAGAAAACGGTCAAACACAAATACACAGAAATGACGGAAGCGGGGTTTTTACAGCCTTAGGCGCAGCATCTTTTCCAGGATTGCCACAACCTGGTAATTTAGACAATGGTAGTTCTGGTGCTCGCATAGATGCTTTGGCTGGTGGTGATATTGATAATGATGGGGATATAGATATTATCCTTGTGGGTAATAGTAGAAGTTATTTATATATAAATCAACTGAACAGTCCAACACCTGCACCAGGTGTAATTGGTAGTGGGTCAGCAATGAATTTCTCTTTGGATTCTCAACAATTTAACTCAGGTAGAGATGGTGAAGGTACCACCATGGTTGATATTGATGATGATGGAGATCTTGATATTTACATTAGTATTAATAATAATAACAATCAACTTTATATAAATAATTTACCGGCAGCTAACCGTAATAACCACTTGTTAATTGATGTTACCGAAGATAGAGGGGCTAATGGTTCTACGGGCGGGTTTTTAGGAAGGGTTGCTATCGGTACTAACGTTTTAATAAGAGATTGTTCCGGTAATATTATTAGCGGACTAAGACAGGTAAATGGAGTATATGGGCATGGTACACAGCAACCAGAAGAAGTTCATTTTGGTTTGCCCTTAGGGGAAAATGAAACCTATATTATAGAAGTTCATTATCCTAATTTCTATGATGCTTCTGAGCCAAGTGGATATTCAAGATTAATAGCAACGGCAATAGCGCAACCAAGCACAATTGCAGGTACAAACCATTATACTTTAACAACAACAGATGCAGAATTAATCGAAAATCCTAATGCTCCAATTGCAGAGGATGATGAGGTGCGAGTAGCTTATGGAAATTCAGTTTCTGTTCAAATTCACTTGTTTACAAACGATTCTGAACCAGACGGGGAGAATTTTTCAATAGAAAACGTTACACAACCATCTGTTGGTTCTGTTGTTATTGATGATGCTGAAAACGGTATTGTAACCTATACTTATAGTGGGGCAACACCTTTTCCTGGTACAACTAATTTTGACTACACTATAACAGATTCAGCAGACTCACTTTGTCCTTCATTGGGTAAAAGTGATACGGCTACGGTGCGTATTATTGAGCGTTGTACAGATTCGTCAGGGATAGATACTGATGGAGATGGAATAAATGACGTATGTGATCTTGATAATGATAATGATGGTATTCTTGATTTTGATGAAGGTTGTGGTAATTTAATCATCAACCCTTGTTTTGAGATGCAAGACTTCACTGATCCGGCAACTTTTCCAAACGGATTTACAGATGGATCGGGAACATTTATAGGTGCTTCATATAATTCAAATCAATTAACTGGCTGGAATTATACGACTAACTTAGATGGTTGGGTAGGCTTAGGAAGTCCTTCTTGGACTTCAGACATTTATGCACCTGCATATCATGGCAATCAATATATAGATGTTACAGGTAATAATGATGTGACAGGAGGAGTAAACAATACCTTATCTCAAGAAGTAAATACAGTAATTGGTACAACATATACCGTTTCCTTTTATTGGGGAGAAGATATAGGGCATGAAGCTGGAGCACCAGTAACATTAGATATAGATATTATAGATGCAAGTAATAACCACCTTATTGATGAAACGCTAAACTATACAGCAGAGGGGTTGGTAAATGGTATAAGAGGACCTAAGCAATGGTTTTATTACGAACGCAATTTTATAGCTACAACTGCCACCACAACAATAGAATTTTATGCGACACCTGATAGAACATCGAACGGAGCGGCAATAGATTTGGTAAGTATAGCACCAACTACACAATGTTTAGATAGTGATGGTGATGGTACTCCAGATGCTTTAGATTTAGATAGTGATGATGATGGTTGTTTTGATGCTTTAGAAGGAACAGATAATTTAGATTTTCCAGATCTTAATAGCGATGGTAGTATTAGTGGCGCTGTAGATGAAAATGGTGTACCTATAGCGGTAAGTGGAGGGCAAGGTAAAGGCAGTAGTGTAGATGATTCTGTTACTTCAGGTCTTTGTGATGACGACAATGATGGTGTAAATAATGCGAATGATAAATGTGAAGGATTTGATGATGCTATCGATATTGATACTGATGGTGTGCCAGATGGTTGCGATTTAGATAATGATAATGATGGAATTTTGGATTCAGATGAATGTACAACATCATCGTCTTTAGTAGAAAATGGAAATTTCACGGACTGGATCTTTAACTCAGGCTGGACAGCCGATGGTCAACAGTGGAATAAAGATGCTAATCGAGCATATTACCCAGATTGGAATGGTACAGGAACTGCTAGTTTTTTTCAAGAAATTAGTGTCAGTGCTGGTGTTGTAAATACAATAACTTTTGATTTAGGGTCAGACAATAGTAATGGAAAAGTTGTAACCTTAAATGTATTAATTGATGGTGCTGTTCAATTTACCGAAACATCAAATCAAATAGTAACTAATAATGGAGGTCGGTCTCAAAATGGGAATGAGACAAGGAATATGCAAACACGTACTATTTCATTTATACCTTCAAGTAATACAGTAATATTAAAGTTTGATGGTGTTGCTACACAAACAGGTCATGATAGAATGTACGTTGATAACGTAATGTTAGATACGGGTTGTTCAGATTCTGATGGTGACGGTATAGCTGATATTTATGATTTAGATAGTGATGGTGATGGTTGTTTTGACGCTTTGGAAGGAGCTGATAATTTAGATTTTTCAGATTTAAACGGTGATGGTAGTGTTTCTGGCGCTGTTGATGAAAATGGAGTACCGGTTCTTGTAAACGGTGGTCAAGGAAAAGGAAGTAGTGCAGATTATACGGTTACTTCAGCGTTTTGTGATGATGATGGAGATGGCGTTAATAATGCTAATGACAAGTGCCCTTATTTTGATGATGCGATAGATAGTGATAATGACGGTGTACCAGATGGGTGTGATATTGATGATGATAATGATGGGGTTTCAGATTGTGATGAATCTATAGATAGTGTTACCAATGAATTTGCCTGGACGTTAAATACACCTGCAGGTAATTTAGAAATGGATACGGATTACGACTCAAAAATTGAAGATTGGGTATTAAGTGATACGGAGACAATGATAACGAACGGTTCTCAATTTGTCGTATCCGGTAGCAATATGAGAATAGAATCTTTCGATTCTCAAACTAAAGAAGAGGCAGTTCAGAATGGAGATTATATTGAGATGTCTTTTACAACGAGTTCAGAAGTTTCTTCATTAGCTTTAAATGAAATTCGTTCTGGTTGGTATAGACCAGATTTAGGCGCTTCTTATTATTCAGCTACAGCTTTTACAAGAGTAGGTACTAATGTTTGGACCACGTTATCTACAGATGTTTTTCATACAGATAATGGAGGTGTATATGCAACTTTTCAGCATTTAAGTAATGGTCCTGTTTATTTGGAAGGGAATACGGAATATACATTTCGTTTTTATGTTTACGGTCAAGTAAATGATTCATCTCAAGACTATTCCATAATTGATGATATTGCATTCGGTATTACTGCCTGTAGAACAGATGATTTAGATGGAGATGGAAGCCCAAATCATTTAGATTATGATAGCGATGCCGATGGTTGTAATGATGCTGATGAAGCCTATGCTGATAGAAATGCAGATTTGGACAATAACGGAATGTATGGTTCAGGAGTACCAACGGTAAATACAGATGGGGCTGTGGTAGCAGCTTCTTATGCTACACCTGAAGATGGGAATGCTGATGGAACCTATGATTTTCTACAGGCAGGAGTAGCGCCCGTTATTACCCAACAACCAAGTGATGTAAATGTTTGTCCAGGCGATTCTGCTAGTTTTAGTGTTATTGCAACAGACGGAGATGCGTATCAATGGCAACAATTACTCTTTGGGTCAATATATGCGAATATAACGGATGGAAGTACCTTTTTAGGAGCAAATACAGCAACATTAACTATAGCTAACACGACACTATCAGATAATAACAAGATATTTAGAGTTATTGTTTTTAATTCAGCTTATGCTTGTGAAGATGCAAAATCAAATACGGTAAGGTTAGGTGTAGCTATTCCATCTTTGGATGCTGGAGCGGACCAAACCATATGTGATGGCGAGTCTGCTACACTTACTGCTACAGCCACAGGAGGAAGTGGGAGCGGATATACGTATGAATGGAGCACTGGTGAGACAGCGCCAACTATAACAGTTTCCCCATCTGGTAATACAAGTGGTAATGTAAATTTAGATTACACAGTTAAAGTAACAGATAGTAGTGGTTGTACAGATACAGACGTAGTTAGGGTAACGGTAGAACCAACACCAAGTATTACAGTTACCAGTTCACCAAGTTGTAATTTTGCATTATTCCAACCTACAACTTACACTTTAGAAGTCACAGTTAGTGCGGGTACGGTAACAGCTACTGCAGGTACAGTAACAAATCCTTCCGGTAATGTTTGGAGAATAGCAGACGTACCAGATGGAACCGATATAGTTATAACGGCAACCCAAGGTAATTGCAGTAGAGATTTACCGGTAAGTGCTCCAAATTGTGTTTGTCCCGTTGTAGACTCTCCGACCAATGATGGCGACAAAGCGTATTGTGAAGGAGATACTGTTCCAGAAATATCGGCAAGTACAAATGGAGGAACTCAAACTATAGATTGGTATGATGCATCTTCAGGAGGTAATATTTTACAAAGCAATAGTTTAACTTATCAACCTACAGCCGCAGGAACGTATTATGCGGAAGCAAGAAATACTTCAACTGGCTGTGTAAGCGGAACTAGAACAGCTGTAAAGGTAATAGAAAACACACCACCACTTGCAAACGCAGGTTCCAATAGAACCATGTGCGATGGAGGTTCTGCAACATTAACGGCTTCCGCTTCTGGGGGTAGTGGGTCTGGGTATACTTATTTATGGAGTACAGGTGAAACCACATCAACGATTACTGTAAGCCCGGCTGGTGACCCTAATACCAATACAACAGAAACATATACAGTAACTGTTACGGATGCTAATGGTTGTAGTGACTCAGACACTGTAAACGTAATAATTCATTCTAATCCGACGGTGACAATTAGTACTACAGATACAAGTTGCGGAATAGATAATGGTTCCATAACTTTTAGCTTTCCAGATCATCCAAATAGAACAGGAATAAAGTTTAGTATAGATAATCAAGCCAATTATACGAGTGCATCAGACAATTCTGGAAGTTATACATTCTCTGACTTATCCTCAGGTACATATCAATTATGGGCAAGTTGGGGAAACAACGCGTGTCCGGTAAGTTTGGGTAATTATCAAATAAATACAGTGCCAATAGTTTCAATATCAGACCATCCAAAAGATGAAACGGTGTTTACCAGTGATGATGCTACTTTCACTGCTACTATTTTAAATGCAGATGCATATCAATGGCAAGAGAGTATAGATGGGGTTAACTACACTAATATTACAAATAATGTGGAGTATTCAGGAGCTCAAAACTCTACTTTGACAGCTTTAAATATTCCCAAAGAAAAAGATGGGTATTCTTATCGGGTGCTTGCTTCAAATACTAACACTACATGTTCTGCGACAACTTCAAATGCAGCTTTACTTTTTGTAAAAGTCAGAACGGTTATAACAAATAAGCGCATTACATATCGTATAAAACCAAACTAAAAACAGTTCATTTTTATATTTAATTTCATGAAGGAATAATTAAATGTGCTTTCAAGTCAATTTAATAGTAAAAAATTGAGAATAAAATCAGCTATTAATAGTGTGGATTTTTACGTTGTATTTCAAGTAAAATTTGAAAATTTTTTTGGTTTTTTCTAGTGCCGATAACTTCCAGTATAACAACACATCTTCGACGAACAACAATCAAGAATCACAAATAATTAACAACGCCAAACCTCACCTTTATAACACTATATGGCGTAAATATCGGCTTACACAACATTTATTTTAGGGTGCAGTACTTATAATGAATATTTGTGTAATGTGAATACCAGTGATCCGTCTCGTGTAAAATAGACAAGATACATCTGGAGTGAACATTTTGAAAAACCTATATGACCAACGAATTATTGAAGGTGGAATTGAATAATAAAAGTATGAAGAGTCAAACTACTACAACCCTAAGTAATACCATTAAATTTATAATGGTACTATTTACTTTACTAATATCAGGTATTTCTATGGCGCAGACAACTGTGACTCTAGAAGACCAATGTAATTGTGAAGTGCTTCAAGGTACAGATGTTACTGCACCTGGAGTAGGAACACCAGCAGGTGGCGATTTAGGAGATTTGTATGTTAATACAGATACAGGAACTATTTATTATTGGAATGGAACCACTTGGGAGCTGACAACTACGGATGACCAGCAATTGCAAAATTTCACTTTTGATATATCTACAAATATTTTGTCATTAGAGATTGAAGATGGAAATGTAGTAACAGTAGATTTAGCTTCTTTGGATAGAACTGCTGCTGAAATTGAATATGACAATTCCACATCATTATTGACTGCAACGAATGTTCAGGATGCCATTGACGAGATCAACGATGCAGCGGGAACAGTTGCATTGGTAGATAATTTAGACGGTACATATACATTCACAAATTCAGCGGGAGTAGATACAACGATAAGCGATACATCCATATCGACAATGTTGGATAACGGTGACGGGACTTATACGTATACCGATGAAGCAGGAGTCGTTAGTACAATCGATACGAATGCGAATGCAAATCCATATGACAATTCCACATCATTATTGACTGCAACGAATGTTCAGGATGCCATTGACGAGATCAACGATGCAGCGGGAACAGTTGCATTGGTAGATAATTTAGACGGTACATATACATTCACAAATTCAGCGGGAGTAGATACAACGATAAGCGATACATCCATATCGACAATGTTGGATAACGGTGACGGGACTTATACGTATACCGATGAAGCAGGAGTCGTTAGTACAATCGATACGAATGCGAATGCAAATCCATATGACAATTCCACATCATTATTGACTGCAACGAATGTTCAGGATGCCATTGACGAGATCAACGATGCAGCGGGAACAGTTGCATTGGTAGATAATTTAGACGGTACATATACATTCACAAATTCAGCGGGAGTAGATACAACGATAAGCGATACATCCATATCGACAATGTTGGATAACGGTGACGGAACGTATACGTATACCGATGAAGCAGGAGTTGTAAGTACAATCAATACTAACGGAATAGCTGTTAGCAACCTTGTTACAGGTAACCGAATTGCGACCTTAACAGAGGCTGACGGAACTATTTCTAATATCAACGAAACGATAACTAGTATAGCAGATAATGGAGATGGTACAGTAACATTTACACGTGAGGACACCAGTACACAGACTATTTCTAAATCTCAATTAACTGATAACGGAGATGGAACATTTACATTTAATAATGGTGATGGCGCTCCTGTATCTTTTGTAGGTACGGATGACCAAAATGCCGCTGAGGTTAATCTGGCTACTCCATTAGATGTTGACGGAGATTCTGTAAACGAAACAACGGTAGAAGAAGCTATTGCTGATATTGTTGCTAATAGTAGTGATAACCAAGATTTAACGGGAGCGAACTTAAATGGATCCAATCAACTTCAAATAGATATTCAAAGAGGAGCTTCTACTACTGTAGATTTATCTTCGTTAAGCGAAACAGTAACTGCTGGTACAGGCGCTGTTACTGTTGATGATGATGGAAATGGAAATTATACGGTAAATTCTACAGATACAGACGAAGATGAAACCAACGAATTAGCGGTATTGGCATCAGGGGCACCAAGTACAAACGGTGTAAATTCTGGCGATACTTATGTTGATACAGATAATGGTCAATTGTACGCATGGGATGGAACAGCTTGGCAACAGGTTGGTGGTAGTGCAGCACCAGATGCTGATCCTGATCCAGAAAATGAACTTTCAGATTTATCATTAACAAATACCACTTTAGAACTTACAAACCCTGCACCTGGTGCAACAGGGGTTGATTTGAATAATACGTTCGCTACGGATACGGAATTATCAGATGCTATCACGGTAAGTGAGGCATTGGATTTAGATAAAGATGATCAGAACGAGTTACAAGATTTAGAAGATGTACTATTAAGAGATCCTAGTGCAGGAGGTACTGTTATTACAGATTTAGGAACTCCTGTTAATGCGAACGATGCTGTTAATAAGGCATATGTAGATAACCTTGCTGATGATGATGTTAGTGTAACTAATTTAGCTGCGGGTAATAGAATTGCTACAATTTCTGAGCCAGGTATAACTGCTGTAGATATTAATGAATCGGTTACGACTTTAATTAGTAATAGCGATGGTAGTTTTACATATACAAATGAAAGCGGAACACCTGTTCTTTTCAGAGCATCATCAATTACGGATAATAGTGACGGAACTTCAACCATTGTCTTAGCTGATGGCGGCACAATTACCGTGGATAATGATGGAGTAGATAATGTAGACGATGCGGATAACGATCCAAGAAACGAGATTACTACGGTTGTAGATAACACAGATGGTACAACAACCATTGAGGATATCGATGGAAATTCTGTAACTGTCGATAATGATGGTATTGATAATGTAGATGATGCTGATAATAATCCAAATAATGAGATACAGACAGTAGCTTCTGGAGATGGTTCTGTAGGGGTAGTAAGAACGGGAGATGATTTCGATTTATCGGTAACTTTTCCTGCGAACAATGA
>LAZR01001061.1_pt1 | contig 18400 bp, 25 predicted proteins | sample 329461 | NCBI WGS metagenome assembly LAZR01 (sample SAMN03002196, study PRJNA259156) | marine sediment metagenome | biome: sea floor; feature: Hydrothermal impacted sediments; material: marine sediment; isolation source: Loki non-amplified sample from Loki's castle hydrothermal vent sediment ...
GCTTTAGCTTTTGCCTCGGCTTTGGCACTTCTTTGGGCTTTGGCCTTAGCTCTTTCTTCTTCTTTCGCTAATGCTTTAGCATAGGCCTTGGTTTTTTTTTCTGCTTCTTGTTTGGCTTTGGCAATTGCCTCTTCAGCCTCAGCCTTTTCCCTGGCTATCTTTTCTTCTGCCAATATAACCGCACGTTCTCTGGCTTCCATTTCTAATCTTTTAGCTTCATCAGCTTCTTCTTTTGCCCTAAGTACCGCCATAGACTTTGCAACTACCTCAGCCTCAATGACATCGAGTGGGTCTTTGGTGAATTTTATCATCTTATCAACTTCGCCGTTATATTCATTCTTTTTAGCGTCTAACTTCCGGCCAAAAGCTAAGGCTTCAGCCTTTGCCTCTTTGTGGATTTCACTTACCTTAGTCTTGACTTTACGAAGCGCTAATATATGACTTTTTGCTTGCTTTGCGCCTTCCTTACTCGCATAGTCAAAGTCCAGCTTTTCGTTTTCGGCTTTGTACTTGGCGATTATTGCTGCCACTTCATCAAACACTGCTAATTCATTCATTATCTATCTCCTTTTCTATTCTGTTTCGTATTTGTTCACGATATATCCGTCTGCATCTGTTTTGGACATATTCATAAAATTGCTCTTGTTGTTCTTCGGGTAAGTCTGAGATTTGGTCAGCCATTGAGTCCATTTCTTTTCTCCAATATCTCTGGATTTTCGTGGATGTTGCCGATGACTTCGTAATATGCAACAGAACCTAAATTACAAAGGTCGTCCTCAAAAGGATTCCAACCTGTTTCGCCCCACTTAACAATAAGTATTGGTTGACTGTGTGTAGTTCTCCGTCTTACTATATCTGCCTCATATATCTCTGTGCCGGTCTTGTCTTTGAGACCGGTGTACCATTCCACTTCATAAGCGGTATGTTGAGGCTCGAACCATTCACCCGAATCTGCATTATAGATAAAAAGTTTGCCCTTTTTGTTAATAGCACAAGGACGTTCCTCCCATCGTTCATAATGCTTATCCCAAACTCTAAATTTTGTCTCTTTCATTTTGTATCCTCACATTTTTTACAGACTTTACTGGTACAAGTTTCGCCCATAAATACACAGCCGCATTTCTCACAATACGCAGGGCATATCACAAGCAGATTGCCTCTGTTCTCGCCTGGGGCGAAACCAGTCTTGTGTATGTTTTGCCGTATGCGTAAGCTCATAATAGCTCCCAAACTTCACACCCGCTACGTTCCTCGCCTGTTGGCTGTATCTTCCCTTTGGCCGCTAATTCGTTCTTGCGGCGCTGAATATCAAAATAAGTAGTGTTAATGCCCCCGGCAACTTCCTTGGGTGTAAAGTCTTTATGCGTTTTGCAATAGCTCCAGATTAGCCTTAATACGACCCATTGCTTTTCGGTCAATTTCTTGGCAGTTTTCTCCGCCGCTTTCCAGCTTGTTTCAGGGTCGTTGGCATGACAAAGTTTATCAACCTCAGCCTGAGCCTTCATCCCCCTTGTAGCAAATTCATCTAATGTCATTTGGCGGTTGGTCATTGCTCTATCCCTTCAATGCTTCTGATGCCTTCCGCCTTATCTTCTGGGGCGAAATCATTCTTTCCAGCCCAACGAAATATCAAAGCCCATCCTATGAGCCAAATTGTAGCTAAGATGTTCTTAATAAATTTAATCATTGGATTTCTCCTTAAAATGCTCAGGATATTTACATACAGTTTCCCCGCTAACATAGGTTGCATATCTTGATTTAGGTCGGAAATCACAATAGCCCAAGCCTAAATCAGAATCCTCACAAGCATAAAAGACACAATTTTTACACTGTTCAGTCATTTTCTGTATCCTCTCTTTCAGGCCGACCATGTGGGTAACGAAACTGGTTCTGCCGAACTTATTGATATTCATAATTATTCCTAAGACGGCGGCTTTGGCATCCTTGCCAGAAGGTAAAGTGGTTTCTCGTCCTTGCACGATTGCCGCCGTCTTTCTAAATAACTACTTCTATCGCCACTGCCCAACATCCTTCGTGATAATCTGTTTTGTAAATTCTGGTTGGAGTATCGTGTGATGACTCTTTGATTCTTAGAGCAATGATTCGCTCTCTGATTACTCTACCACACCAAAGGCATTTAACTCTTTCAATTATCGGCACTGTTAGATGGTTCTTTGATATAGGAACTCCATAAAACATTTTCTTATTTCTCCTTGTTTGCTTTGATTGCAGCTTTAGCTCTAACTCTTTTTTTATCTACTCCCGCTTCTATGGCTAATTTCACAATGTCCGTCCAAGTTAAAGTAAACCATTTGCCCGTCTGCTTGCTTTGGATGATAGGATGCTCGCCAGAAACATTCGTAGTGCATTCATATTTGTTGCCTTCGTCATCTTTCATTTCACCGACAGCATTTCTAAAGAACAGTGTTCTCGGTGGATGTATTTTTCCGTATTTACTCATTTTCTATTTTTCCTTGGCTTTGGCGATAGCAGCTTCGAGTAAAGCAACTGCGTGTGTTGATTGGCCTATATTTCTAAGAATCAATGTATGAGCATATTCGCATGCTTCCAGTAGGTCTTTATTTATAGACAATAGCGGATTGACAGGAGCGTTTACCGACTCATAAGCAAATAGTAACTCGTCTTTGGCTTTGAGTTGGGCTGATTGTTGGTCGAGGCGGGTAAGAACATTTACAAATTCAGAAGTAGATACACATAGTTTGTTGCCGATAGCGAATTTGTGCTTTTCCCGTAACTCTTTCGTAAACTCCGAAGCCGGTGGCTGCTCTGGGTATTTGTGGTCTGGTGGTGGGTTTGGATTGTCCGTTTTGTCTTTAATCGGCTGAGTCGTGGAATCAAAACTGTTTCTTGCCATTGCCTGTGATACCGTAAACATTGACTTGAGTTCTTCTGTTAATTTATTGAATTTATCAGTCATTCCATCTGCCGATGGCTGCTCTGGCTCTGTGCGGAGCAGGGCGAAGGCTTGGTCGAGATGTGTTCGTACAAGAGCCAAATGGTCAACCATCCATTTCTCATCAGCATTTTCTTGGCACCAAGATAAAACTTCTAAACCCTTCTCAATCGCTTCTTTTATGTTTTGGCTCATTTAATTTGTCCTTCTTCGTGCTTGCAAGTTATTAAGCAACTGTTTAGCAAAGGCGTTTATTTCAACTCGTACAATTTCAACTTCATCAGGTTTCAGATTTGGTATGCGTATTTCAAAAATATTCCCTGCCGGTGGCTGCTCTTTAGATTCAAGACGGTCAATGTGGTCAAAGGCTTCATATAGTGATATTTTCAAATTCTCACAAAACAACTTCATTCCTTCATAGTCAGTGGGTGAACATTTAGATATATAATGTTCAGCTTCTTTTCTACCCTTTGAAGGCTCTGGCTGCTCTTTGTTGAGTATGGCAAGGGCTTCCCCAATAGAGCAACCATCAAGGTTTAATTGGCATTGACCACCTTGTGCTTTACACCATTCGCAATATTCTACTAATAAATCTTTCACTTCTTTTTGGCTCATATCTAAGTCCCCTGCTTTATACGTCTCCCATATAGAGTTTCCCGTTTTTCTTCAATAGCTCACGAAGTCCCGGTAATTCAGCAGGATGTACTGAACAAGTAATATCAACCTCGTGATTGTGAACTTCACGAAAAATAAGCTCCTTGATAATTTCTTCAACTGTCAACTGCTTTTTTGGTTTAGGACAAAGAGTATCATTTATTATGCGAAATATCCTATGCTCTTGCGCATCAGTCAATAGCTCTCCAACGTGTTCTGTGCAAACTGCTGCATCTGAATGAGGCTTATTTGTGAAGATTTCCCATTCAGCGTCTTTTTTGCACTCTAATTGGCAACAATGTTCTTTAGTCATATATCTAAGTCCCCTGCTTTACTTGGAATATATCTTTGAAATCCAGCCTTTTAATTTTCCCACCAAAACAGTAAGACCCTTCTTCAATCTTACTAAAGTGACCTTCCCATTTATATATACCTTCGCCATTAAGATGTTCGCCGACATGCTCCTGCATTGCTTCAAACAACCAAGGCGAATCGTTTAGATTTTCAAAAGCAGCTTCCAGAAGTATAATGTCTCCCCATCTGCCATAAGCCCAAATCATATACCCTTTATAAGTACGTCCCTCTTTAGGCGCTAAATGCCCGAAGGTCTCTCGCATTACTTGTTTCTTTTTTCTTTCTGCATAAACATCAACTATCATTGTCTTTACCTCACTGAGCCTCGGTCTTGCCCTCCTTGGCTCGACCGGAAGCTCTTAAAAACTTAGGCTGATTTCTTCTTTCTGGGTTTGGGTATCCAGATTCGTTTGGTTACTATGGTTAAATGTTTACCTTGCAAACCAATATTTATGATGTCTTTTCGTCTAACCTTGCACCGAACAATTACTTTCGTTCCATAAAAAGCAGGAACCCAACGTTTCATACTTCTGGCTCCACTTTTTGTACAAAATAGATGATAAGCTAAAAGATAGCTCTCGAACTCAGATTTCGGAGTAGTTGTATTCCACCCAATGTTATAAGAACCATACTCTGAATAAATAGGTGGACGATATTTATTATTCCTTAATACAACCAATTTCCAGTAATATCCTGATTCAGGAAGTTTGGCTAAAGCGTCCTTTTTCTTCTTACCTTTATATACAATATCAAGACACATCATTTTCTCCTTATATTAAAGTTAAATAATGCCAGCCTCTCACTGGCTCGAACCTCTGGTCTGTCACGCCTGTTGACGGCTATTAACTCCGCCCATGCGACCAATTGCAACCCACCGGCGTTCTGGCGGTCTTCGTGAACAGCTTTCGCTGATTGTTCTCATTAAAAATAGACCACCGCCCTGAGAATCGACAATCCTTGAGAATTGAAGAAAAGCGGTGGCCTGAGTAAGTATTGTAGGGTTTATCGTATTGTCGATTCTCATATCATTCATATCGTCAAATATCGTAAAACAACTTTAGCCAAAAGTCAAGGGTTTTACGGAACGATATTAAAAAATATCTCAGAATTGGCCTTTTCGAGTTGAAAACGAAGAAAAAAGTAGCCAAATTCGCAAAAGAATCTGGCTACTCAGGAGGTGAAGATGTGCAAGATTAAGTATTACTCAATATCTTTGCTACTTTTCGTCTCGTTATTAAAGACTCGGTTGCATTAAAAGCCAGCTTAAGATTACCACCGTTTTTCTTGGAGTCTTCTACTCCGATTACAACTTCTTCGAGAGCGTTATCAGATTCCTTTTTCTTCTGTAGTAGCTTCCATAAGCTGATACCAAGTACGCCGTAGCCATAATAAGGATTCCACGCCTCAGAAGCCTTCCAGCCCTCCTCAACAACCTCTATGGGGTCTTCTGCAGTCGCTACAGCCTCGTTGACTCGCTCGACATCGGTTAATAGCCTCTCGACTTTTTCGTTGTTCTCGCCACCTATTTCCCGAACAACGGGAATTATCTCTCGGACGAGACCAGTAAGCTCCACAACCTCTTGCTGAGAAGCTGGCATACAACCGGCGCATAACATTATTACTACTAATACTTTACATTTCATTTCTTTCTCCTTAAATGTTTTTTGGACTTGCGTTTCAGTTTCTTTTTTGATTTTCGTCTTATCTTGCTCATTGAGGCTCCCATTGAATAACTATACGTTTTATCTCGGCAACATCAGCTTCAAGGTTTTCCAATTTTGTTTGGATAACTCCTTTTTGGTATGCCTGTTCGGTCTGGATTGTATCAATTTTCTCATCGTGTACTTTCTGAGTAGCAACTAAACTAACAATGCACTTATTAGCAACCTCTACCGTCATTTCGGTCTTGCCTATTCTCTGGCCACCTAAGAAAACCGTAGTAGTCAATGTTATCACAAATGCCGCTACAATTACAACTATTTTTATTAAAGATATTGCTGTTTCTTTTGCCATTTGTGTTCCCTTACTTAGTTGTTGCAGTTCTCGAACCTATGGTATCAGATTCAATATGAACGCCGACTTCGGTAAGAAATGGATTAGATGTAGGTTCTGTGCCTGTCGATGCTATCCGTCTTACCCTTGCTTTAATTACTGCTCCTTGAACAAAATTGCCTGTTGTATCATCGCCTATGTCTATACTAAATCCGGTAAGGTCTGTGGTTAATGCCGGTATCGTCAATTCAGCATCGATAGTGGTTGTGCCAGGATATACATCCCCAAGACCACTCTCAGCCGGAATATCCGCAATCGTGTATTCTATTTCAACCTTAATTTTCCGCTCATCTACATTACTGCCATTTACAGCACCGTGAACGTGAAATTCAATAGTAGCCCCAGATTTATAAGAATGTCTTAATTCGGTAGATATTTCCTGAAAGTCATTCAATCCATAGGTGTAAGCGTTTAAGTTGCCAATGAAGCCAGACCACGTAGGAGCATTGGCCGCTGGCACTCTTGCGCTGGATAGAGAAATAACCAAATCATCGAAAACTGTGGCATTGCCCTTCATTACATAAGTGCCATCAGCTTCAAAGTGAGAATGATTTAATGCCCCGCCAAACCACGCTTGTCCCTGCACCTCAATATCACCGCCAAACAGAACATTATTACTTATATCAGCAGCGTGATTTGGTTCTACCGTACCACTGGCAAAAATGTTTATGTGGTCTGTCGCTACGCCAGGCGAACTTGGTGGGATACCAGCGTAAATACCTATGATATGCTCACGGTCAACGGCAGCAATAGTACCATCAGGCACAGGCGCAATGACCAAAAACATTAAGGTCATACCTAAAGCTGAACGCCGTTTCGTCTCACTGTTTACAGACATTATCCGCTCACAAATTCATTCTTTGTAAATGTTCCAGCCGCATCGCCTATAGTTGATTTTGTCAAGTCCGTAGAGCCATCATCTTTTTTTATCGTAACCAAATTATCTGTAGTTGTAGTTTTATTTCGCCACGCTTCAAAAAGATAATTGATAGCCGTAAGTACAGAAGCGGTTGCGCTTGGTGCGCCAGTAGCTAAATCACTCATAGCTTTTGCCCACATTTCATCAACTGTTGGTACGGCTGCTATGTCAGCCGATACCGAAGCACCTGCCGGAGCGCCAAGGCGTGTAAAGTTGTTTCCGGTCTGTTTAGTATTGCCAGTATAAGTAGTTACTGTATCAACTAAAGTTACACGAGCAAGCGTGTCTCCTACAACTACATAGTTGGCTGAAACTATTGTTCTTGCCTCAAATTCGGCAACTGTTGGAATATCAGCAATATCGGTCGGCAGGTTCGCAGCAGCAAGTTCATCCAAGTATCCGGCGCGAGTTGCTGTATAGTTGGATGCCAATGCAGCGCCATCAGTTCCAACCATCGACGCTCCATCAATATTGGCAACATCACCGGCAATAGTATTAAGAGTCCCGTCATCGTCTGCGCCATCTGAACTCCCCATAAATTTGTTCGTTGGAAGTTTTCCCTGTATCTCATTAGTGTCCGTTTCTATTGTAGCAAGTCTTGTTTCGTTATCGGCTGTTTGTGCAGCAGAAGCCGTACTTAAATCAAAAGCAGTAAGATGAATAGTTACAGGCAAAACAACCATTCCCGTAACAGTTCCAAAAACTACCACGCGGTCTATCCCAGCAGCGGATGCCAAAGCAGCATCCGGCAAATCCAATCGGTAAACCCCGTTCCCAATCTCTAAAAAACCACCTGACTCCCAAGTATCCGTAAGCAAAGGCGTAGTCAATGCAGCTTCTGTTATACTAACAACCACAGCGTCTTTCCTGCGATATTTAAGGTCGATACCAGCCGTATTCCACAATACGCCCGTTTCTGGTGTACCATTGGTAGAATCAACGATATACAATTCAATCGCCTGGCTTGTAGCGCCTTTCGTGAATATATAACTCATACTGAAACCTCCATATAAGCATTTGTTATTTGTGGAAGAATTGTTCCTACTGCTATATCATAATACTGGTCAAGAACAGGTATCTCGTCTGGATTTAAGAATCCGTAAAATGGGAATTGGTAGAGTAAGGCAATTTCAGAGGCGGATAGGGCTCGATTGAAAATCATTGCGTGGTCGATATCACCTAACCACACTTGAGAACTACCACCCGACCTCGCTCCAATCGTAAAATCGTGTGCCGTTGCAACAACTGTGCCGGTAATAGCGGGTTGTTCAACACTTAAAATATTATCCAAATAAACATTGAGATTTGCACCTGTATATATCGCAACAATATGATGCCAATTCAAATCAGTAATTGTGGTGTCAGCATTATCAAGCGTCAGACCCTCACCACCGGTCGTATTAACAAAAAAAGAAATTCTGTCAGTTGTCCCTGAGAAAAGACGAAAAGTGTCATCTCCCCCACCATCTTTAGATATTATATGTCTGGAAGTGGTGAATGGCTGCTCGCCCTTTTTTACCCAGATACTTATCGTAAATGCAGAAACCCCGTTCAAAATTGCAATATTACCTAAACTTATGGCATCACCAGTTCCATCAAGATTTACGGCTGGGCCGAGCTTGCCGGGAACAAAATGGGCATTAGCTACAAAAGTTCCTGTATTCCCATTCCCTGAAAGGTCATTGACTATATTGCCTGAGCCTTCGGGCATATACCAATAGCCGACAAGACCATCATTGATAGGTTCACTCAAATCGAGAGGCCAGCCCATCGGTGGTTTGTTATGATATACCCAAGCCATCTTAGTCTCCTGACTGACTTACAAGAAATGCTATTTCGCATTTCTCAATTGCAGCTGTATCTTCAAGGAAAATAAACTTTCCTACATTATCAAGGCCAGCAGTAGCGGGATTTGTAACATCAAGTATAGTTTGACCAACCGCTTCTTGTGCCGCGAAATCAGCTTTTTTGGCTACAGCCGCATAAGATAAGGCATTAAATCGAACTATATCAGTCCATTCATCGAGTGAATCTTCTTTCCGACCTTGCACGATAATCTCAATTCCAGTTGTGTTTGCTGTAACAGAAGATTGAGCTATATCAATATGAATCGTAGAGTTTCTTGAAGCACTAACATCAAAAACTCCACTATCTAATACGGCAGGGGGCGTTATAGTTGTCCACTCCATAATTTGAGTATTTGCCGTTTTTGTTATACCGGTAGTAGTCATTCCAGTAACTTTAAGTCCTTTTACTCTTGCGTGAAACCTGCCGCCATCGGGGTCGAAAGCACCATTAAAAATCACTCTTGCAGCTTTATAACTCATTCCTATGTATATTGGAAAAGTCTTAACTGCCTCATTTGTCGCGTGGTCTTGGGTATAAACATCAGAAGTAGTTTCTTTCTGAAACTGTATCCCATCAAGAACTGTAATCGTATCAGCCATTTTATCTCCTTATTCGGTTACGCCACCTGCTAATATTCTTGTAAATGTCCCTGTACCACCTACATCAACTTTAGACGTAGGATTCGATTCATTTACTCCTAATCTCTTTTCCACATCATCCCAGAACAGTTCTGAGACTTCCGTTGGAACCCATCTCCTTAAGGTATCGTCCCAGAACATCATCTGTCCTTGAGCAGTACCTTCATCTACTAAAACTCTACATATTCTGCCGTGTGTTCTCATTTAATCTATTGACTTTCCTGTAGAAATACATCAAACTTTATTTATTATGAAAAAGCTCGTTCGTATTATCGTTAAATATTTTACTATTTTTTTCATCTTGAAATACCTTTCCCCTTTTCCTCTCTGGTTTCTATAATTGATTCTTGGAAATACTTCAACGCTTCTAAGCTGTCAATGCTAAACAAACCACTTTCGGCAAGTTGCATAATTGTCTTACCTTGTTTCAATTTAATATTAACAATTTCAGCTTTTGCCGCCGACTTTGCCTGTCCCGTTATAAAATCTACAAGTTGGCCTTTTACGAAATCATTGGCTTTCCCGTAATTATCAGTATTCACTAATCCAAATAACGCTTTATATGTAAATTCGCCAGCCCTTTGCCATAGTTGGGTATTTTCCTCTTTTGTAAGAATATCGTAACCAGCCCTGTCCCCTAAAAGCGTAGGCGATACTTTAATGTCTTTGTCCCACAATCTTCTCAATTCATCTACTACTATATCCTGTCTGATTTTGGATGGTCGGGTCGGGTCAACCATAGTCTCCAAAACATTTCCGCCATATCTCGGTAAGTCCTGACCGAATACATCTATTCTCGGCGGTAAACCCCTGCGATAAATTGGTATCCGGCTCTGGATTCGTTCTTTCGGGCCAACTGCTCGTCTGGCTCTATCGTCCTGCGCTCTGGCTATGTCCGCTACAATCGTTGGCACTAACGAACCTGACATTGAAGTAAACCATCTCTCAAAAGACGCTTCGGGGTCGGTAAGGGCATCAACGACCAGATTAACGCCACGCACAAACGTCTGCTCTGTAAATGATTTAGCCCCACCTGCCATAGCTTCTATCATAGCTTCTGTCGGGCTTCCCTTACTGTCTAATGCCTGTTGGAAATAACCCCCGATAACTAATAGATTACCTAACGGCCCCAATACTTCTATGCCCCGCCATTTACCATCTATTAAAACGCTATTCGGTTTTTTGCCTGTAAGTTCCCATAGTTTTCGTTCCCGCTCATTATCTGGATAGCCAAGAGCAATCAGTCCGGCTTTGAATAGTTGCACACCAAGATATAATGCTGCCGTACCTAATACTACTCTACCGCCAGCCTTTGAAACTTTCGCTTGGTCAAATTTGCCTTTATGGATTTGCTCTGATATTTCTTTGATTATACCAATCGGAGAGTAATTGATAATCTGCATAGCAACTGCCGATGGTGTTCGGCCAAATGGCACAACAACTTCCCCACCCTTTACTCTTTGAATTGACTTGGCTACATCGCCTAAATGAGTTCTATTCGTATAGATAGCCGTTTCAGCATCTTCTTTAGCCCATTCTAACATCTCATCAGTTGGGTTCTTTTGAAGATTATCTACAAAGGTCTGCCGTTCTTTTCCCTTTAATCCTTTGTTCTTTGCTTGTGCTATTGCTTGGCTATACAAAGACCTCGACAACGCACCGTAATACCAAGGTTGGTCTTCTGCTCCTAATAAATGAAATATAAATTCCACATAAGCCTGTTGAGCCTTCGCTCTTTTACTTGTGCCAAAGTTCGTTTTCTTGTAATCATATTTCGCAAGTACGTTTCTTTCATCGTAGCCGGTTTTCATATAATTCCAGCCTTTACCCAAACCCTTTACCCATCCAGTTGGGTATCCTTTTAATGTAAATGCCACTTTCCTCTCGCCGGTAACTAAAGATATACCACTATCTATAAGAGCAGCCGGAACATCCTTTGCTGTTTCGGATACAGCGTGGCTTGCAGTTGATAATATATTCAGACCACTCGTCTTCATTCCTGTAAGCAAGCCCGCCTTCCACGTAGCAATAAGACGTTCATATAAGTCGCTCTTAGTAGTTACCTTAGCTAATTGTTCCTCAAAGGCCTTGCCGAATACTCTTTCGATTTGAGCAGCTTCATTTGGAGTAAGAGACGAACCCTGAATCAACTTGGTGAAAGATTTGTCCGTATTGAGAATCTCGAAATATCTCAAGTCTGGATGTTCGGTTATCATAAGACGGGCGCTGTTCTTTACTTCTGGGTCAAGCCTGTCTTCGATAGACTCGTACAACTGGTCATATTCCGTAAGCGGGCCTTTAAGTAATCCAGTCGATAACTGTATCGCTTGCTCGGCTGGCATACCTCTTCTGAGATTTTCTCTCAATGCCCCCGCCGCCGCTCCTACTCTTTTCCTAAGAGCTTCTTTCTTTGCGGCCTCAGTAATAGGACGTACCGCTTTAGCCTCACTTAAAGCCTTATGTATAGTCTGTAACGGCTCTACGCCGCCAAGTATATCTTTAGTCTCTTTCGATAATGGCGGTATGACTGGTTTTTTCTTTACCGCCTCTGGCTTAGCTGTGGGGGCTATCTGTTGCTCCAATCTTTTGATTCTGTTATAGAATTTAGTAAGGACTTCGGCTGATACCGTTTCCGGCTTTCCTTTTGCCATTTTGTTTATAAATTCTTCGACTGTTTTTGATTTTTGGGCAACTCTGGTTAATTCAGGATTGGCTTTCTTTACCCCTTCTAATTCCACCTTTGCCTTGGCGGGTGTTTCTACCACTTCAGCGACCTTTCGTCCAGCCACGGGCTTCTCTGGGGTTGGAATAGGCTCTGTGGGGGGTGGTTTAGCCTCTATGGTTTCTTTGGCTTTGCGTATATCTCCTTTCTTAACTGCTGTTTCAAGTGTTTTGATATAGTCTTGCAGGATTTCCTCTTGAACTTGTTCCGTACTTGGTAGTCGTATCTGTTGGCTACGCTCTATAAGTTGAACCAAATCGGAACCACCGGCGATACCAAAACCACCTATAAATCCAGACGCTACCTCCCAAGGTGATTGAACGAGAGAATCCTTCATCGCTTTTTTAGAAGCATCATAAGCAGACATTCCCTTCGCTGTATTTTCCAATACTCCCGCCCTTGTGTTTTGGAGCATACCTGTAAAAAATTCTTCTGCCCCTTCTTTTGCTCCAGCTGCAAGTTTGCCTGTTCCTTTTCCTACGCCTTGAAGAAAAGTAGTCTCCATAGCATATTCAGTAGCACCATCGGCAAAGCCGTGAAGTGTCGCCCAGTAGAAATTCTCTTTTTGATTTTGAGCGTGTTCAAAACCCCCTGCGGCTGATATTGTAGAAAGCATAAGAAGGCCACGATTTATCTGGAAAGATGTATTAATAACAGCAGGGGCAGCAGCGCCGCCGGAAAGATATACCGCAAGTACAGACAAAGCACTTGAAGCTACGCCTTCCGATAAACGTCCAGCACCATAAGCTATAGGGTCTCTCTCTCGCAAGTCTGCATCCATAGCCTCCCATCCTGTCGCGGCTTGATACGCCCATTGCTCTCTCGCCCATTTCCCATATTGAGAGATATTCTGTCCGGTAGCTATAATACTTTCGGCAAGAGGATTATAGATTCTATCTTTATCTTTATCACCAACTTTTGAAATCCAGTCAACGGCATAACCGCCCTCTGATATAAACTGGCCAAGCCAGTCATATACAGTACCGCCAAAAGTACCACCAACACCACGCTGAAAAAATCGTGCCAGCCCTTTTGGAATTTCAAAGAGAGTAGTGCCCAAATTAAAAGGAATTGTTTTGGCATCAGGCATATTAAGCCGTTCCCGTACAGTTAGAGTATCAGGAGGCCATTCGAGCATATAGCCAAGACCAACGCTAATAGCATCTTTTCTCTTTTTTATTTTAATAAGGGAATCCAAGCCTTTTTCAGCAATAGGTAAAGATACCTCGGCCTTATCGGCAACCTCTAATATATCTTTAGCTCTAATATCATTAGGGTCATTAAGCAAAGCTACAGATGGCGTTGTACGGAACATTGGCTGGTCTATAGCAAAACCTTCTGGTAGTTCTGATAATCCTTGAGGTTCATCTATAACAAAGCCCTCAGGAAGTTTAGATAGTCCCTGTTTAGCCATTATTTACCCGTAAAAGGAAACCATTTAAGTTTACCATCTTTGTCTTTCCTTCTAATCATCTTTTTGCCTGTCTTTGCATCTGTCGCCATTTGTCCTTCTTGACTCAGGCTAAACGGACTAACTATAAATTCTCTAATTTCTGCCTGTGCTGCTATCTTCTTTATAGCACCTACCGCTGCTTGACCTGCTGTAAGTGGATTCCTTAACTGTTCGGGAGTCTTACGATAATGAGTAAGTAATTTCCTACCTTCTGTATATATCCAGTCAGCATTGGCATCTTTGTTTTCTGGTTTTTCAAGCAATCGTCTCAATGCTCTTTTATACTGGTCAAGATTATCAAATTGCAATTGCCTGAGAGTTTGAGCCTCTTCCTTTTCAAATTGAGATGTTAATTGCCTTAATTGCTCCGCAAATCCCAATTCACTTGGAAAAGTTACAAGTTGAGTTAAAGCAAAAGTCTCACGCCCCTTCATTGCTCCAGCTTGGTAGCTTTCAAACTTTCTTTCGGCAAGACTAAACAACTCATCATAAACATCATCGTCTATCGTTTTGTTTGTATATCGTTCTTCTGTCAATCTTGTACGAAATTCCGGTATTGTTACAGCGCCGGTAGATATATCATAGGCCATAGATTCAAGAGTACCTTTGACTGTCTCATTAGTTTCTATTACTATACCCTTGGCTTTTCGTTCGGCCTCAGCGTTCATCTTGATACGGAATGATTCCTGTTCTTTTTCGTCAAGAGATGTATTGTTTATCATATTGTAAGTTATCGTGCCATCGTGTAGGGCTTGTCCTAAATCATCCCTATCAGCTTCCTGTTGAATATCAAGAGCTTTATTCGATAACGCTTTGGCTGTATATGCCGAAGCTATAATATCGTCAAAATCTTTTGCACCAAGACCATCTTTGTCTTCGCCACCAGCCCTCGCTTCCAAGAAAGGACTTTTTCCTTGATTGACTCTTTTATTAGCGTGGTCAACAGCTTTTTGCAGTATCGCCTTTGGGACAGGTTTTTTGTTTGGGATAATATCATTAACCATAATCTCTATTTCTTTTTTGGTTAATGTTGGAACTAATGATGGAATATCTGTTTCTTTGCCATCGTTAGCCTCCAATCTCACACCAACGGAATATTCAGTAGCTACACCACCACCTTTGAGTTTTAGTACACCCAGAAATCCTTTGCCTTTGCGTGTTCCGTCTGGTCTTAATCCAAAATCATCACCAACTAAAGCCTTTTTCTTTTTCTCCATTTGCTTAATAATTTCATCGGGACGAAGTTTACTCTGATTTATCCAGTAGCCCTTCTTAGCTGCCCTTAAAGCCTCTTCCATCTGTTCGGCAGCTATCTCAGGAGTTGTTTCGCGGAGCAGTGAGGCTTCTAATGCTTTCAGAGCCTTATCTATCTTATCAGCGTCACCCTTACTTCCATCATCGTTAGCTATTAAGCCATCCAGATTTATCTTGGCTTCTGTAATATCATTCTTTATATCTTGATTAGTGGCTGCTAATCGCACTCTCATTGCCATTTCATCGTTATGTGCCTGCTGTTCAATATCTTGTTTAGTTCTCGTCTTCTCCGACATCTTCAACAAAGCATAATTAGCACTATATTTTGCAGAGATTTTAGCCAAACCCTCTTCCCATTTATCAGGGTCTGGATTATCTACCATAAATTGCTGCATCTCTAATTCAGCGAGCGTTCTGGAATGACTTGCTTTCGTAGCAGCTAACGAATCCTGTGCATTACGCCTGCGTATGGCAAGCTCAGCAAAAACATTGGCTAAGTTTGCACCAACCTTCAAAGCCTCTGCGCTCGAAGTATCAGCAGGGAAACTCCTTGGGTCAATAAGCTGTGCCTGCTGTACTGGTATCTGTTCTTGTGATGTAAAACGCTCAACTCTTGCCAATTTAATTTACCTCGGTAAAACCGTACCTCCACCTGAGAATGTAGAGAATCTTTGACCTGTTGTAAACGCAGGCGCTGTATTCATTGCCTGTGGATTAGTAAATCCCGCACCAGGACTGCTCGTAATAGATGCTGCACCAGCAGCACCTAACAATGAAGCTCCGGCCTTCAAATAAGACAATCGTTGCGCCTGCTTGCCCAAAGTCTTTGCCCAACGGCCTTGAGCAGCTATGATAACACCTCTTTCCCGTAATGCACCCGCTCTGAATACTCCCCTTCTAAGGGCTAAGTTTCTACTTATAGAAAACTGAGTCGCTGTATCTACGAGCGCAGCTAAAGTAGCACCTGCAAGGCCGGTTCCACCTTTGCCTATTCTTGCCAACTGCCTTGCTTGGAATATCTTCTGCTTACGGGCAATACGTCTCTCTTCTAAACGAGAAGCGGCCTCTTCGGCTTTGGCTTGACGGTTCAGGGACTCTTGATTTCTTAACGCTATCTTCTTAGCAAACGAACCTTGAGCCTTGGCTATTCTTCCTTCCTGTATTTGACTTGCAGCCTTTAAGCTGCCCGCTATTAGTATTGCTGCTGGAGCCATTAACTCACCGAATATTTATAATAGATATTACCTTTGTACTTTTGAGATTCGCCCGTCTTTTTCAGTCCTATCATTCTTGCAAGTTTATCACCTTTGCAGAAGTCCTTTACTATCCAAGTTGAAATCTCTATCTCACCTATAGAGTCCACCATAGCAGTGTAAGTCTCTCTGATAGTCCTTGCCCATGTATAAGCTGCTTTCCGGCACTTCTTGGATACCTTGACCCATATCAGACCTTCGGTATCGGAAATAAAGGTAATACCACCACAAGCCATTATCTTGTTATCTTCTATTGCAGTTACAGCTACGCTCCGTTTCCCCACTTGAAGATTTGGCAATAGAGGAGAAAACGGTTCTACTGCGTCTTTAATCTCCGACCAGTCAGAATCTTTATATAATCTCATTATCATACTTCTACCTCTGTTATCGTAGCTAAGACTGTGAATGGTACGGGGTCATCAGATAGAATAGTTGTATAGTTATCCTCATTAAACCCGCCTTCGATAGCCCTGTTATTCTCGTCTGTATCGGCAGAATCCGTACTGTAAACTGCTTTTATAGGTCTTAGATACTCTGTACCACCGTACTCTGTACCGGCAGAACCTAACAGTGACCTGATATACCTTACAGTTACCGAAGTTACCCGCTTGATTTTGGTCTGTAATGCACTCGAAACCTGTGGTACGGCAAGCCTCATAGACCTTCCCTTCATTATGTAAGGAAGACCTACTTGATATGTATATATTGTTGAGGCTATTGTAATTGAGCCACCTGAAACAATTTCCGTTCCAACTACATTACCGCCTGCTGTTATCTTGACAGTTTCTCCTTCAAGATGGCCAAGGTCGGTTACAGTCGTTACACCAGAGACATCGACCTCTCTGACAAATCCATCTGTTACGGTTTCTGTAAATTGGACGAGCGTGGAACCGCCCGATGTGGTTGCCAATTTGAAAGAATCAGAGTCTTTGTCAGAAACATAATAATTGGCATCTAACCAAGACACGTATATCTGGTCGGTATTAGAATAGCCATGATTCGGGATGTAGCAGATTAAATTCGGCATTTAATGTCCTATTGCTATCCAATCAAAAGTAGAGGTTGTTCCACCATTGTTATAAATCTTGAAGCTCCCAGCCGCCTTGTTGCCAGTTGAGCAACCGAAAGAATTTGTCGAAATGGCTGAATTTTTACCTAAAGTCACTTTGTAAGTTGCATCAGAAAATGCGCTGCCAAAAGTAATTGTGGCATTAGCAGCGCCCGCTATAGAGTCAGAAGTGCCAACTTTTATAATCAAGCCATTGGGAAGTGTACTGTTTTCTCCACCGGTATAAGAAGTTGGCGACCATTCCATATCTATCAACATTTGGGATTTTTTGTGTGTTCCGCCTGCATCGTGCCCAACATCAATATTTGCCTTCATTTTAGTATTCCAGTTTTTATCGCCATTCTCAGGCCACGTAGCCATTTTATTTCTCCTTTTTATTATCGCTTCTTGAAATTATGCTCCTACATTCGCCATAGTTTTCCACGTCCCTGGCGTTCCCGCCGACGTGCAGACCCAGCCAGGACTGCCCCCAGCAGCAACTCCAGTATTCCAGCAAATATCACCCACGACCCAAGTCCCATCAGCCGGAGCTGCGGCACCCCAGGTTATACTGTTATTCCCGATTTTGTAAGAATAGAAAGAGCCGTTCTTAACAATTCCCGCCCGCTCCGTCCCGTTAATCTCGAACCCAAAAACACCTGTCGAGTGCTTCGCATTAAAGACCATTTTAGGTACGCCACCGGAATAAACTTGACGGATTTCACCTATTATCGTCCCATCACTGGTATACATGCGGAGGTAATTCGTTCCGTTAGTTGGTATTCCTTTAATCCCAAGAACAGGGTTGGTTCCGCGAATCGCCCAAACTCCTTCGCTTGTGAGGTCTTCGACAATTACTGTGTTAGCTCCATTATCGACAAAATTCGCACTCCAAAAACTATTGCTTCCTTCCTCAATAACAGTAGCATTAGCGTTTGATGTAATCTCAATGTGGTTGATAGTCCCGGAACCGTGCCTGTATGTATTGTCTCTTATTCTTGTCCCGCTTGCCTTATCGACGTAAATGGAAATCATCGTATCGTCGATGAGGAAGAAGTTGTTGTTGATTTTGGTATCCTGAATGACATTAGTAACAATAGCAGAGTCGCCAATTAGAAGTTGCTTGCCGGTATTGTTCTCAAAGTAAGAATGTGTAATTTTAGTACTGACTAAATTGTCACCCGCTATTGCCACGCTTCCTAACTTTAGACCGCCTCCGCCATTTGAATCGAAAGTGCAGCCAAGAAAATTCGTACCCAAGCCGCCGTTTACAATACCTCCCCATCCGGTA
>LAZR01001062.1_pt1 | contig 18391 bp, 20 predicted proteins | sample 329461 | NCBI WGS metagenome assembly LAZR01 (sample SAMN03002196, study PRJNA259156) | marine sediment metagenome | biome: sea floor; feature: Hydrothermal impacted sediments; material: marine sediment; isolation source: Loki non-amplified sample from Loki's castle hydrothermal vent sediment ...
CCTGGAGGCAAATCCCTTACCAACGATGAATTGGAAGCCATTGGCACTCGAATCATAGCTGTCCTTGAAGAGGTTGACGGAAGGTTCACCTAATGACTGAGCAGAGACATGGTAGGCGAACTCAAGACCAAGGCATTGTTTTAGGATCTAAGAGCGCGATGAAACTATTTGTTATTCTCCTAATGCTCCTATCTATTGTAGTCACCTACTCTGTGACCTCTGCTACAATGGGAGCTAAGGTGAACCTTAACTCGTCGGACATTGCCGGGCACAATATTCGCCTTGGCTATCTAGAGAAGCAGGCAGAGGAGATGCGCAAGGTCAATGCTTCTTTGCTCTTGGTCAATGCAGAGATCTTGGCCTTTATGCGCAGCGAGGATAGATAATGTCCGCTAGAGTAGATTTCATAGACGATGCAGCCATTGAACAGGGAGCGACTTTCTCTAAGGTCGTGACCTATCGTGACTCTGCAGGAGATCTAGTAGACCTAACCTCATATACCTTACGTATGACTATTAGGAATAAAGTCGGAGGGACGGTAATAGCTACGTCTACAGGAGGTACTCCTACAATAACTCTGACAAATGGTGGAGTGGCAGGTACTATTACTATTACTATAACAGGCGCTAATACAACTACGTTAAACTTTGTCCGCGCGGTATATGATTTGGAGATTGTCTTAGGTGCTGTCATTACCAGGTTGATGCGTGGGATAGTCGAGCTGGATAAGGAGATTACTACTTAAATGGGCTCCAAGAACGCTACAATTAGTGGCAATAACATCCTTGTCCAAGACCGTGGTCGAGCTGTTTTTTTCAAGCGGCGGTGGGCTAACGAGGTTGATATCCTTATTCCTGCTCGGACAGGGGGTTCAGGTACTGCTGTCGATCCCGGTAATGTAGATACAGCCGATTGGATGGGTGCTGGTGTCGGCAAGCCCTTTGTCTTTGATAACGTTGCTGTAGATAGTTACTACTACCTTTTCTTTACCTCCTGGAAATATTACACGGCGACAGGAGATTGGGGAAATAATGAGTGGCACCAGACGATAGGTGTAGCACGATCTACTACCCTTAACGGCACCTACACCGTCTTGAACGGCGATGCTCCTATCCTTGAACCTTCCAGTGATAATGCCCTTTGGTATTACTTCCACCTTTTGGGCTCCTCTATTTATGCCAATCCTAATGCTGGAGATGATGAACTGTTTGCCTTTCAGTCTACTCCTCTCACAGTCGAGATGCTCCTACACTTGACTGGTTATCCTACAGGCGCTGGTGAGAATACCTTAATAGAGCGTAGGGATTCAAGCGGCAATGTAGTATGGGGCCTCTACCTTTATCATTCAGGTGCGGGTTCTCGACACGTTCGGGCAAAGGTTACTGTAGGTGGTGTGACCTCTGCAACACCGACCCTTGATACTTATACGCAGCCAGGGAAGGATGAGGATATTATCCTGGGCTTGTCTTATCATCCTACAGTAGGCTTCCTCTCCGTATATCTGAGTGAATCTCAGGTTGGGGCCAACAAGATCAAGACGCTTTATATTCCCGTGCCTGGAGCGCCTGATAGCTCTAATGGAGGCGACACTACAGTTTTGAATAATCAAGGCGGGAGCTCCTTTGATGCCTTTGTTCATTTGAAAGGATTAAGGATTCTATCTGAATATTCCTTTAGCAGCAATTTCTCTGGAAGGGCTACGACTGTGATTGGTGCAGGTGCATTCGCTAGTATCGACAACACCGTATTCTTTGCTAACTTTGCAGATGCTGATGACAGGTATCATCATGATGGTAACTTGGGCGACGGCGGCGCTGAGATTATAGGTGTTACGTGGGTAGCAGCCACGGGGCTCCTCGCTGATGGCTCTAATGAGAGGATAGAGTTGCACAACCCTCCGGTTTCCCAATACGTTATGCTGTTATCGGGCTTAGACTTAGGAGGTATCCTTGGTCTGGCCTTCTCCGACAGTCTTAATGAGAACTGGGCGCTCTATCCTCTTCCTTCAGTTGACTTGAGTTCAGGGAACTCGCCAATCGCTGATCCTTATATAACAGGCGCTAATAAGAAGCTCAATGGGATTTTATTTCCCAGCCTGTATGAAAAAGCTGGAACGACCTACCTGTCTTATGGTGAGGAAACAACCGATACCCATTGGGTAATAAGGCAGCGAGAACTTGATAGCCTGTTTTATCCCCAGGCTTCTGTGTTAACTATTAGGGAAGGAACCTACACAGAAGAATTGGGTGACACAGACGATTTTGACAACCTAGGAGTTTCAGCACCTTTTGTTATATCTAAGGATTTTACTCGCCCTGATGGAGAGAATACTGAGACCTTATTCTATGAGGGTGATTCTGTCATCACTGGTGATAGGACGCTCGCTGCTGGTGGTACTGAAGGTGTAACCGTGCACCAACATAATATAGGCTATACAGGAGTGGATGTCTAATGGCCCTTCCAGCACCTACAGGTATAACTATTACAAGTCTTGGTTCAACCGCTGTTTCTATAGCTTGGGGTTTTAGCCCTGCTAATCAAGGCCAGATAGCTGGCTTTAAGGTTACCTTAGATGGTAATGTAGTGGCTTCAAGAAGTAAGTCCCTGAGGGTCTATGGATACTCCAGCCTTACAGCGAACCACTTTAATTACGTCGTAGGCGTCTATGCCTATAAATCAGGACAGTCCGACTCAGCTGAGGTGACAACTGGTACAGGGACTTATCAGCTGTGCCTTAAGCCCGGAGCAGGCACTGTTGAGTTTACTGTGACTGGAGATGATTGGACTAGGAATATAGAGTGGACAGCAGGAGGTCCTCATGATGGAAGCTTCCAGTATGAGTGGGGAATAGATGAGCTTGGCAGAACCGGTTTTGTAGCAGGAACCTTTGCAACTGTTCTTATTGAGGAACTTCCTGCAAATACCCAGATAACTCCTTGGGTAAGGGCTATTAATTCAAGTGGAGAAGCGACGGAGAAGGTTACAGGAAACCCGATTACAACTACCAGTGCAACTGCACCAGCTGATTTAGTGGGAACTATCTCCTCCCGTTCTTCATCTACCATGACCCTTGGATGGACAGGTACAACTGACCAGCTTAAAAGGGTAGGAGCAACTGTGGATGGCAGTACCCTATATATGTGGCCACATAACAGTAATGTAACCTTTGTAGCCCTTACTCCTGACACCGATCAGAATGTTTCTATGGTTGCTGAGACCGATGGGACGATTTCTCAGCCGACAGAGGGAGACTACACGGATGTAGACGATCCGCCTGGGGTACATTTGAGTGCATCAGACGAGCTCCAGTTAGGGGACACGTTCAATCCAGTGACGACTAATTATACTATTACAGCATTCGGTGGCTTCAATGAATCAGGCACGAAGTCCAGCCTTGACGGAACAGTGGTCACATGGAATAGGGCTACGTATCCTTTGATGCTTATAACCATCGAAGCAAATGGTGTCAATGGAAGTGCGCGGTCTGTTGTCTATCCTTTTTATGCTCCGGACGCCCTCCATGATTATTCCATGGCTAACGGCTTTGTAGAGATAGTAGATGATTACCAAAATAATAGGGAGACCCCTGCCGAGATGCTTCTTGAAGCCTTTGGCCGTAGGTGTCCTTGGACAAACTTTGCAGGAGATGATATAAATATAGTCCTTGAGAAGCTTCGGAGTCCACTCTCTGTTATGGCAATAGCAGCTGTTCGGGCGGATCCCGGCTACCAAAAGATAACCTACATGGAGTATACTTTACAGCAGTTTGGTTTTGATCTTCTTATAATCGAGACATTACAGAGAGTATTCCGGACTATACCAGAAGGTTCTGTATGTGTAGAAAACACAGTGCTAATCTCGCAAGGAGGGTGAAATGGCTTTTACAGTTACTACCATGAAGTGCTCTGATCGAAGGACTCTGCTCAATAGGGCTATGTCCCTAATGCAGGAGCTGATTCGGTTGAATGAGTCTGCAGATGCAGCCAGAAGGGTACTGATAGACCAGTCAGTTGCTGACGTGGGTGATACAATTAACAAGACATTAGGAGCTGCAGGCCCTCCGTTTGTGTCAGCAGCTACAGATATTACCCCCACAGGTGATACAATCGCCGATGAGTTGATTTTGATCATCTCAACGTCTACAGGAGGCATAGGGTATCAGTACCTGGCTGAATAATGACTCCTAATCCTCACATACCAGAGGGCCTAGATCCTGAGATCGTTGAGATCTTAGAAACCTGCTGCCGTTCTACAAAGGCTTTCTGTCAGGTATTCCAATCGGATATCTTTGACTGTGAGTTCTCTAAGGGCCATGACCAGCTTTTTGAGCTCTTAGACGACCCAGCAAAGCAAAAGGTTGCTATTGCCATGCCTCGTGGGTGGGGAAAGACTTCTATTGTTAATCAAGCCTTTATTACAAGGGAAATAGTGTTTCACAACCGAAACTATATTATTCCTATCTCCTCTACTGGAGCCTCGGCCACGGAGTTTTCAGAGAATACCAAGGCTGCATTATTAACAAATGAGATGATTGTTAATACCTTTGGTTCAATCACGACCAAGAATGAGGGGCCATTAAAAGATCCTTTCTCTACATTAGAATGGGTCACGTCTAATGGGATTAAGGTAAAACCTAGGGGAGCAAGGCAGCAGGTTCGTGGCGGGCTCTTTCGAGGACATCGTCCTGACCTATTTGTCGTGGATGATCTTGAGGATGATGAGCATGTTGAAAGTGAAGAGCAGAGAAAGAAGTTGATGAAGTGGTTCTTCTCTGCGTTGAAAAACTCAGTTAGGTTGGATGATCCTAACTGGAGAATTATTGTAGTAGGTACAATTCTTCATGAGGACTCACTGCTGTCGAACCTTTTAGATCCAGATAAGTTCCCTGGGTGGAGTACAATAAGACTGGAGCATTGTGATGCAAACAATAAGTCAAACTGGCCCGAACGCTTCTCGGATGAAGACTGTGCAAAGCTTAAAGAGGAGTATAAGACAGCTGGTGATCTCGATACGTTCTACAGAGAGTACCGCAACCTGCCCATCGCGATCGAGAGCAGGGGATTTAAGCCAGAGTACTTTAAATCATATACCGAGACAGAATACACACTCAACAACGATAGAAACGTTGAAACTGCCATACTTCTAGACCCGGCTAGGACCTTGGCAACTGGCAGTGCTAATACTGCAGTCGCAGGTGTAAGCTTTAATACAATGACTAATACTCTCTACGTTAGAGAGATTGTAGAAGGAAAGTTCTACCCTGATGAACTCTATGATGAAGCCTTTGCAATGGCTGAACGCCTTAATGCGATCATAATAGCACCTGAAGTAACCGGCTTAAATGAATACATAATGCAGCCGTTACGATCTGAGATGGAAAAGCGTGGCGTGCATTACATTTTAATCGAAGTAAAACCACGGCAAGGAAAGACCGGAGCCAAACGCAGTGACGGTCTTGTACCTTTGTATCGTCAAGGCCATGTATTGCACAACCCTACTGCTTGCGGTAGGTTAGAAGAATACCTTCTCATGTGGCCTAGGCCCAAACGCTGGGACGCTATCGACGCAGTTGCTGGTATCATCTATGTTATGGATGATGGAGAAAGATTCTTTACTCCTCAAGAAGATCAGGAAGTAGATATAGAGGCTGAATATAGAGAGATTGATTATGATGCTCCTTTAGCCCTACCTTCAATGTGTTGATCTTATCAAATTTATTTTGATAAGGTAGGAGATATAATGCCTCATCTGTTGAATCCAAATCCTGCCAGGTCTGTACCTATTAGTGTACTTGACAGCTTTCATTACAAGTACACTAATGGCCTGAACCTGCGACCTGACAGCACGCTGCATCAACGACTAGTAGCGTTGCTCATAGAGCGGGCAAACGCTAGCCGAGATGTGTTGTCTAACAAGTTTGAGATGTGGAATAAGATAGATAAGAAACTTACCGTCTTTATACCATTAGATCAAAAAGAGCTGGACCTTCAGGAAGCAGATGTCCGCAAGCCTGTCTCAACGGTAGTTCCTATATCCTTTGCTACGCTAGAGGTTCTGCTTACCTATATGGTTGAGGCCCTAGCAGTAGACCCTATATTCCGCTATGAAGGTGTAGGACCTGAAGATGTTATTGGAGCAGCGTTGCTTCAGCAGATAGTTAATGTACAGATGGCTAGATCAGGCGGAACCTTGGCGATCTATACTATGCTACGTGATGAGCTCACCTATGGCTTTGGTGCTATGGTTCCTACATGGACTAAGAGACTCGGCTTTAGGAGGGTAGCGAAGCAGAGAAGTTTCTTGTCTACTCTAAGAGGAAAGATTCTTAGCCTGCCAGGTCTAGCCGAGGCTCGTGAGGAATATGTACAGTTTGAAGGCAACGAGCTTACCCCGATAGATCCTTATATGTATCTGCCTGATCCTTCTGTACCTATCAATGATGTACAGAAAGGTGAGTATGTAGGCTGGATAGTTAGAGACAATCTGATGAGTATGCTTGCGGAAGAGCGTACTGATGACTCTATGTTTAACGTGCAGTATCTTAAGGGCTTTGATGGAAAAAGCGTATTATTCCTAGACCAGTCTGCTCGTGATAAAGACTCTGTCAGGTCTGTAGGCGAAGGCTTTGGTAACACTAGAGCAGTAGATAACATCTACATGTGCGTTAATCTTATACCAGCCGAGTGGGGTATAGGTAATCGTGTTTATCCAGAGAAGTGGTCTTTCCGCCTCTCAGGTGACGCTATTATAACTCATATGGCTCCATTAAACCTAGATCACAATATGTTCCCTGTAGTGGTATGCGCTCCAAACTTCGATGGTCATGGCAATACTCCGGTATCTATGCTTGAATACGTACAAGGCATGCATGAGTTTATTGACTTCTTATATAACGCTATGGTGGCGAATCAGCGCAAGTCAATCCATGATATGTTTGTAGTAGATCCTGAACGTGTTAATCTCCTCGATGTAATGAACCCAGGGCCTGGCAAGTTAATTAGGTTGCGCAAGAAAGCCTGGGGGCATGGTATCAAAGATGCGATTGAGCAGCTCAAGGTCAGCGATGTAACTGCAGGTAATATAGACGAAAGCGTCAAGCTCATGGCCTTGATAGATCAGATGACTGGAGCCGAAGATACCGTAAGAGGCAACTTGCGTAGTAGCTCAGCCGATATAAGTGCTACAGAGTTCCAAGGTTCTCAGGGCGCTGCACTTTCCAGGTTAGAGAAGCACGCGAAGATTGCAGGTATGCAGGCTCTTACACCTCTAGCCCATATGGTTGCTTCACAGACACAACAGTTTATGGAGATGGATACATATGTAAAGATCATTGGTGACTATGAGCAGGTCTTAGCAGGTGAGTATGGAGACGTCTCACGTGTTCCTGTCTCTCCATTTGATCTCCTGATTAACTATGATGTAACTCCTTCTGATGGATCACATCCTAGAGCAGGAGATGCCCGTGGCTGGTTATCTATGCTGCAGATGGTGCTTTCGCAGCCTGAACTATGGACGAAGTTCAATGTAGTAGGTATGTTCTCTCGCTGGGCTAGAATGAATGGAGAGAACGATATACAACAGTTTATCTTAAACCCAAACGGTGTGCAGCAAAAGGTGTTACCCGATGAAGAGTTAGAAAGAGAAGTGCAGAAAGGAAACCTTATACCAGCGGAAGGAGCTGCGTAATGGATGATATAGTCATTACGCCAGGTGAAGTAGAAGATTTCAAGAAGCATCCTGTGTGGCGGGCGATGGTAAATGCTCTAAAAGAGCGAATATCCACTGCCAGGGATAAACTTGAAATAATGGGAGAGGACATAGATCGAAATGAGATCTCTCATGTGCAAGGTGAGATATACTCCCTGCGCACTGCCCTTGAACTCCCAGACACTTTATCGCAGGACGCAGAAGTAACAATACAGAAAGGTGATCAAAATGTCTGACGATCTTAATGTCGAGAATCTTGAAGTTGACGAGGAAGAAACGGAAGAGGTTTCTAGTGAACAAGATGATGAGGAGAAAGATACTGAAACACAAGAAGTGGACGAGGAGACTGAAGCAGAAGACCAGATGACCCCTCGTGAGCGTGGTATGCAGGCTCAGATTGACATGCTTACTAGTACTGTAACTAACCTAACAGGGCAGTCAGGGGAGTTAGACACAAAGGGTGAAGATGAAATGTCCTCTGTGTTGGATGATCTTGAAGACTTCATTGCTGATGATGCAGCATTTGATAAGGCCACTGGCAGCCGCGAAGGGCTTAATGAGGTCCTTGAGCAGGTACTGGAAAAGGCTGTACTTATCATAGCGGAGCATACTAACAAGTCTCTGCCAGGGACGATAGATACTATCGTTAAGCGCCAAGTAGCAGAGAACCTTATGGCTAATGAGTTCTTTAGAGCCAACCAGGACCTGATGCCTCAACGGAAGTTCGCTGCCTTTGTCTTTAACGAGATGGTAGCCGCTAATCCCGGCACGGATACTCAGGAAATCCTCGACAAGCATCTAGGTCCTGAGGTGCGTAAGCGCCTGGGCATGGGAAAAGGAAAAGGAAGAAGTCGTCAGTCTAAGGCCCCTAACCTTAAGGCCGGGGGGTCAAGGCAAACACCGAGTAAGCCCAATAAGTTAGCTTCAGAGATAAAGGAGCTGGAGGGTATCTAAATGGGAAGTTTAGCTTCAAATGGTATTAGGGCTAGTAATAATAGGATACTCTTTACAAGAGATCTTACTGTTAGAGAACCTCTTACTGTAGCAAAATCTGGGGTTTTTAATGGTGATGTCAAGCTAAATGGGGATCTTACTGTTACTACTGGTTATATATATCAACTGAAGAAGACTGTAAGCTACTATGATTATGTAACATTCGAGATACCAAGTTTAGGAGCACTAGCTACTCTACACCTAACACTTCCTCGTAGTACTTATATTAATAGCGTGTGGAGTGTGCTGCATGGGACTACTGATAGTACTGTGCCTAATGATATAAGTATTTCCTATGAGGGACTATGGTATCATACATTAACTATAGCCCATGCAGCCACTGCTGGAACTGTGAATGAAAGTACTGGATCATTGACAGTAGTAACTGATTATGGTGTGCCTGCTAATGCTACGTTGGATATACTTAACTCTGCCTTTGATAATAATAATAGTAAAGTTTCATTAGTTTTTGAGCTTTACTACACTACTGCCCCTACTCGAAGAAAGGGCCCTGCTTAGGAGATTAATATGCCTATCGAAGGAGAACTTGCTAGAGCCGGCATTGTCACTACTGATAGTGCAACTATTATAGCAAAACCTATGGAAGTATCAGAAGACTTAGTGGTCTATGGTACTACTACTATCAACGCTGATACAGTCATTGATGGAGATTTGACTGTTCTTGGCTCATTAACTGGAACATTTGGTACTAAGTATGTTCTAACTATTAACATTGCTGATTTGCAGGCTGTGGCAGTAGGAGGTTACGCTGTGATTCCCACCAATGGAGATGGGTTTATATCACGAGCTACCCTTGTGTGCCAAGCTGCTGTCGGCGCATCCGGTGGAGCAATGAATTTAGTAACAGAAACGGGAGCCCTTAGCGGATACAACATCACTATCACTGATGCTGCGGCAGCAGGTGCTGTATTCGAGACAGGTGCTATTCCTTACTCTGTAACTAATAATTCAGTTGTTGGCGGAGAGGCAATATGGTTAGATACATCAGATGGTTGTACCAATGCTGTAGCAGCACAAGTCGTAGTTGAAATTACACGTCAATAAAGGAGAAAATCTCTATGCTTCCTGGACCTACACAAGCTGGCTTTTCACAGGAGCGAGGACTCTCGCCTCGTGACTCTGTTAAGTTCGTGACTAGCTCTACTTTAATCACGACCTTAGCTATGGACGAGACGATGCGAGCGGTTATCGCTACTATGACCAGTGGCAAAGTTTTGGCAGTAACGCTTCCGAAGGTATCACTAGCAGCTGGTATGATGTATACTATTTATTACAATGACATAGCCGGCGGCGTTACAGACAATCTCACCATCAATGATCTTGGAGATGATACTGATTTCTCTACGATCACACTTAATGCTAACAAGGAGCGTGCGGTTCTTGTAAGCGATGGTGTTAGATGGCTTACCATTCACGCAGGCGCACCTAATACTGGCTAAGGAGGTTTATCATGAGCAAAGGATATTCCTCTATGCGAGAGGCGGCTGACTGGGTATCTAGTCAAAGGTATCTGGAACAGTCCCTTCCCTTCATTCATGGGACGTGGTACTTTGTGCGTCCTCTTACAACTGCCACAACGGCTAGTACAGATAATAGGAGTGGTCAGGATCCTTCTGCACCGTTGCTGACACTTGCTGCTGCATATGGCAAGACCACAAGTGGTCGAGGTGATGGTATCTGCGTAATGTCATCTGGAGTTACACTTGCAAATACCACTATCTTCAGTGACGAGATCACATGGTCTAAGTGGGGGATTACTGTTCAAGGTATTGCAGCCCCTACTAGGATGTCTCTGCGATCTAGAATCAGTACAGCAGAGGAGGACCTGGCTCAGCTAATTACGCTCAGTGGTAGCAACAACTGGTTCCGTAATGTTCAGATGATTAATGAGGGAACTACTGGAACAGGTGTTCTTACTGTCTCTGGAGAGCGTAATGCCTTTGACAACTGCCACCTAATAGGAGGCGTAGGAGTTTCCTCGGCGTCTATTGCTGATCTTGACCTGACGCTTACAGGTAACGAGAACACTTTCCGTGGATGTACCTTTGGCACAGATACCTTCGATAAGGAAGACCTGGCTGGGGCGTCTATTCTCTTAGACGGTGGAGGCGCTCGTAATCGGTTCTTCGATTGTGAGTTCCTACAGCAGCGTTCGGCAGGTACCACCGCTGGTGCTATCAAGCTGGCTGATGGCTCTGCTATTACAAGAGACATCATCTTTAATAACTGCCACTTCTCTGTCTGGCGTGTAAACGCTATACCGGCAGAGGCTTCGGTTGTTATCGGAAGCACCGTTACTAATGGAGTGGTTCTCTTTCGGAAATGCACGCGTCATGGCTTTACTGATTGGGGAACTGTGGCACTAACGGCTGATGTGTATTCTGCATCTCCTACCATGCACGAATCTGGTGGTCTTGCTGTTCCGGCCAACCCGTCGTAAGGAGGTTTAGGTGCCTAGAAAAAAGAAAGCTGATGTTGTAGCACTTGATCGTTCTACCCAGGAGGGTGCGCTTGCTGCAGTTCGAGCAGGTACTTATGATCGGGACTGCTATATTGGTCGTTATGGAGATATTCCGCCTGACAAGAAGGAGAAATAACAAGTGGCAGACACGTATTTTGTAGGACTGCGAGCGACTGCAGACCTAGTAGATAACGAGGATCCCCAGTCTTGGAGGGCGGGAATACTCCGCCTGTTCCCGAATGGGTCAGCCCCTCTTACAGCTCTCACGGCTCTTATGAAGTCGGAGAAAGTCTCTCACGATAGGTTCCATTGGTGGACGAAGACCCTGACCTCCCAGCGAGCGTCTACGGCCCTTTACACCACTGCAGGTCTTGGAACCCTTTACACATCTGGTAGTGCCTCTGCTGGTGACATGGTGCATGCTAAGGTTTCCTTAGTAGATTCTAACATGTTCCGGGCAGGACATCAGGTGCTGCTGCGAGATGCCAGCGACTATAATGTAGATACCACTGGTAAGGTGTCTAACGTTATTAAGAATGGTGCAAGTTCTGTCATCTCAATCATTCTCTTAGAGGATGATGATAACTCAACTACATCTACCGATCTCTCTGATGCAGATGTTGTCTTGATCGTTGGTAACATTAATGCTCAGGGTGCTGCACGACCTGAGGCCATCACGCAAGGGCCTACGGAGTTCGAGAACTATACACAGATCTGGCGTAACTCGACAGACATCTCCCGTACTTTAATGGAGACTCGTCTTCGTACATCTCCGAATATTGAGAAGGAGATCAAGAAGGATACGCTGGAACTTCATTCCATTGAGATTGAGAAGGCACTCTTATGGAGCACTTTATTCTCCACAGGCACCGGAGCGAACGGTAAGCCTGAGAGAGCAACACGTGGGGTTCTTTCCTTCATTAAAGAATTCGGCACGGTTCAAGACTATACCCTTGATATGGCTGCGGCTTATGCAGGCAAGACATGGCTGCAGATGGGAGATGAGTGGTTAGATGAGCATCTCGAAGAGATCTTCCGATTCGGTTCAGATGAGCGTCTGGCGTTCGTTGGCTCTGGGGCGCTGTTAGGTATTCAGCGCCTTGTCAAGGATCGTGGTATGATGAGTCTTACCCCACAGCAAACCATCTGGGGTTCTAATGTGGTAGTCTGGACAACTCCGTTCGGTGCTATCACAATGAAGACTCATCCACTGTTCTCTTACGAAGCAACTAACCGGCACTCGATGGTTCTTCTTGAGCCTAAGAACCTTCGCTGGATGTATGTTAGCGATACTTCCTTCTACCCTGACAATTCGTTTAAGAAGGGTGGTGGCGTAGGTATTGATGGTAAGCAGGAAGAGTTCCTGACTGAGGCAGGCCTTGAGATACACTTCCCGGAGACGGGCGGGTACCTCAATAGTATTGGGCTGGATAATACTCAGTAACCTGTCAATAAGGTGGGGGTCTGCGATGGCCCTCACCTTATCAAAATAAATTTGATGAGGTTGCTATGAGCCTTCTATCTGTTAGACAAGAGTTTATTACCAAGAGTGGCAGGTATGATTTAGCTACTACTACTGTAGTCGATCATGATACAGATGCAGGAGCAGACTTTTATATTAATGGTGGGATTATAGATTTAGATCTTGAAGTAGACGTCTCGGCTGCAACCGGCTGGTATCAAGAGGCCCTAGTTCCAGGAGATTTCTCTACAACTTTTCAAAGAGCTAGGACTATTAAGCAGGTATGGATAGAAGAAACCGACGGTGAAAGATATCAGTTGGGCTTTAAGAACTATGATGTGCTAGTAGCAACCTATCCAGCTCTTGATGGAACTACCCAAGGCAATCCTGATATATGGGCTAATAATGTTATACATAGAGATCCAGTCAACTCTGCTAGCGGTTCAGCTGCGAACCTTAAAGGTATTATATGGATGCCTCCTGTACTTACTGGATCAAGTGTGGTACAAGGAAGCGACTCGTTATATTATAAGTGTATATTAGCACATACATCTACAGCCGATACTACTCCTATAACCGGGGGAAGTTATACTACATACTGGGAAGCAACTACTGAAGCAACCGGAGACGCTCATGTAGTAGATACCTCTTATACCACAGTGAATCTTCTTGTCTATGCTCTATGGCACTCCAAGGTTCTTTCATCTAACACTGATGAGAATTATTGGACTATCAACTATGAAACCATTGCTGTATTAGCAGCCTTGAGACACCTTGAATCCTACTATCGCAATACGCAAGGCTGGAATGATTACAACAACAAGATTCAGCCGATGCTCATAGGCATAGATCGAGATGTTGCCGAAGCTGCTACAGCTGATACAATGGAGATGAAAGGATGAGCAACCATATAGAAAAGCGCTTTGTAAATCGGTCTTATAGAAGCAGTAAGCTCGTAAAGGAACGTGCAGATAAGGCAAAGGCCAATGCTGATAAAAGGACCAAGAAGGCCGAGGAACGAGCAAAGCTTGATTCTCAGCAGCCAGTTGTTCCAGCATTCTCACCTGAGTTTATAGAGGAAATAAGCGATGCAGGAGCACACGATACGGGTAGTTGAGACCTTTGCTAAGGGTCTCAGACCTCAGACTAATCTAGGTCGTAGGCAAAACTATCTTACTCAATGTAAGTATATGAAGCCTCGCTCCTGGGGCTTAAGGGATACAAGAGATGTTACAGATCCCTTTGCAGCGTCCGTGTTTGGGACTTGGCCGTTCCCGCAACTTGTACGAGGGAAAGGTACGACACTTTTATTGTCTGCTACTACGGTGCAAGTTGTTACAGAGGCAAGCCCGAACTGGACAGCTGCTGCAGCGTTGACGACTTATGATTTAGCTGACCCGACTAGTGTCAAGGCAATTACCGGATCAGCAGTGTGGCACATGGCTGACTTTTTTAACGTCTGGGTTCTCTTTAATGGAACTACAACTGTAATAAAGACCGCTGAGCATACTATGTTCGGAGAGACAGAGAAGGTCTATGTCCAAGATGACGTTGCGATTCAATCAGGATGTGAGCATAGAGGTAGACTCATCACAGGTGGTTTTGATCCCTCCAATCTCTTTGGAGACGACTGGTTTGCACTCTGGGAGACTTGGCTCTACAATAGAGACTATCGAATTGATATTGACCTCGATAACATCCAAGATAACTTCGTTGCTTGGAGTTCAATCGCTGGTGGGGATATGCTTTACCTCTTACAACCTGCAAGTGCCATCGCAGGCCCTTTAGCAGAGGCTGGCTATGACGACTCAAATAGTTTTTACATGGACTTGCTTAAGCGAAACGACATGGGATTCATGCCTATGCCTTGGCAAGGTAGTGTCCTCAACGTGCAGCCAATGGGTAAGGGCGTCATTGTATACGGAGACGATGGTGTGGCTGTAATGCCTATGATCTCCGATCCTGTTGTATCATTTGGTATGGAGCTATTAGGCAAGGTTGGTCTAGCATCGAGGGGTGCTGTAGGAGGAGATGAGAAACGTCAGGTATTTATAGATCCTGAGGGCGACTTGTTCTCTATTGATTCACAGTTCAATCTTACTCGATTAGGATACAAGGAATATCTTGCTGATCTAGTGGGACAGGATATTATCATCTCTATGAACAATCAAACTGGAGAGATCTATATCTCTGGAGAAGATTCATCTAATAATCAGCTTGCGTTTATCCTTACCGAGTCTGGCCTAGGCCAAGGCTATCAACAGATAACAGGCTGCTTCTTTGCAGAGGGCGATTTATTAGGAGTCTTTGATGAGCCTACCGATGATACTGTGGCTCTGATAGTATCTGATCTAATCGACTTTGGTTATCGTGACCAGAAGACTATAACAACCTTTGAACTCGGTGCAAGGGTAGGCGCAGATGTTATACTATCTGTTGCAGTTGACTATCGCTATACTACCTCGGCTGCTTGGGTAAGGTCTACCTTTAAGACTGTGAATCCTGAAGGCTTTGCAAGAATACAAGTTACGGCTCTTGAGTTTCGACTCGTTATAAAGAGTACTGTAGACACTGCATTTGAACTCGATGAAGCTACAATCCATTGGCAGCCTGGTGGCCGCAGAACAGTGAGAGGAACCAATGTTGATCAGGCTAACAGATAAGCAAGTATCTACATATTGGGAAGATGTTAAGGCTCATGTACGTTATTCACTGCCTATCCACATGGAGTTTAATGATAAGGCTATGAGCAACATCCTTGATGGTTTGATTAAAGGTGATACCCAATGCTGGGTAGGTCTGGATAAGGACAAAGACCCTCCTGATCCTGTATGTATGATCCTTACAGCGTTTTCGACAGAGTATGCTACCAAGACAAAGAACCTTGTAATATTTAGTTTCTCTGCTTATTCACATCTGGTAGATGAGGTATATGCAGAGGGTATACAGGTACTTAAGCAGTTTGCAGCAAAGAACAAGTGTCATAGATTAATAGCTTATACACAGATACCTAGGATCTTAGACGTTGCCAAGAAGCTAGATGGAGATATATCTACTACGCTTCTTAGCTGGGAGGTATAATGTCTGCTAGTGGCGGTGGAGCTACAATGAGATCGGCTGCTGAAGGAATACCTGATTACTTGGAAGATCTTCATGGGCTTATGTTAATAGCACAAACATCAGGAGCTAAGGACTGGGTTGATGCTGCAGCTGCAGCTGGTTTTGATTGGAATTCTACTACATATGCAGATAACCCTTCTGTTGGTAGATTTCTAGTAGAGAAGGGCCTGACTGAGGCTGGAGGTAATCCTTATGAGGGAGTGTCTGCCCCTAATCTTGATGATGATATTACTGATATAGAAACCAGGCGAGATGCTTTCGAGACTGCGATTGATGCACTAGCTCATACAACAGACTGGGCTACTATTCTAGCGGCTGTACAAGGAGAGCAAGACGGACAAGTATCTGAGTTAGACGTGGATGCTATTTACGCAGCGTTGATAGATGCAGCTACTACTCGTGCCTTGCAAGGTACAGGGTCAGCCTTTACACAGGCCCAGGCGGATGCTAGACTAATAGCCAGTACTATATTCCAAAATGCTGGTGTCTCGGCAGACGATAGTGTAGATGCTGCCATGACTAAAGTGCAAGCTCAACTTGCTACTATGGCTTCTGTCTATAGTCAAACAGATCAAGGCGTGGCAAACTCTCGCACAGCATTTGATGTATCAGCTGCTAATGCAGAGACTAAATCTAACGCGATTATATCATCGGCTATAACAAAGGCAATTGAAGGAGCCTTACAGCTGGCTGGGACAGATGCAGGAATTAGATCGAATCTATCGCAGTATGGTATTCAAGCGGCTGCAGATGCTGAGACTCTAATCCCTGCAATGTCTGCTGTGGCGGAGGACGATTCTGAGAATATAGTTACCTCACTGGCAATAGCTAGGAACCTCTATAACGATCTGCAAACACAGGTAGGATCAGATGCTACTGCAGTTACACAGTCTCTATTATCGACTATTGAATCTCTGGTAGGAGGCGCTGTTAAGGCTCGTGGAGAGGACTTAGGATCTGCGGCTCTAACATTAACAGGTAATGTAGAGGCCTCATTACGAACCGCTGCTAAGACATCTATGGCCTCTGTCATGGATTCGATTGATCCGAAGACATCTGCACTTATGACGGATGCATCCAATACAATAGCGTTTATTGCCCGCCAGGCCGTGTCTGATGCGGTTACGGCGTCAAAAGCGGCGATTGATGGCATATCCCTAAATGATGCGGTCAGATCGTTTGAGGACGATACATTGGGAGAGCATCTAAGGGGAGTCGCAAGGTTTGCTGGAGGAATGGCTAATGCCAATGCTGTGAATAGCTCAGCCTTTATCATGGGTATGGCTATGATAGAATCTGATCGGACTAAGAATATTGGAGCTTATAGGGCTAACTTGGAACTTCAATTATATCAGTTACTTGTTCCTGTTTACTCCGATGCTTTTAGAGGATCATTAGCATCTTACGTTGAATCGTACTTTAGGGAAATCAGCACCTTTGTTGATGTATATAAGAACTCGGATACTGTAAGTCTCTATACAAACGTAATGGGACAGTTCATGCAGGCCTATACTAATACAATGGGACAGGCATTTTCTGCACATGGCTCTACCTATCAGGCAGGCTTAGCATCCGGTTCAGACTTTACTCAGATACAGATGAGTGCTTATGGTGAATCATTGAGAGCGCAGGTAGCTTCCTTTATTGACCTTGCTAAGACAGGATTTACGGTTAGTCAAGAGTCCCGTACTCGTGTAGGTACCGATGTGTTTAAGGACTTCCTCGGTTCATATCAAGGGCTTATCCAAGGCCAAACTGCTATGGTCGGTGCCTATTCTGATATGAGCTCAGATACCATGCGGATGGTTGAGATGATTATTAATGACCGTGCTAGGTATTATGCACAGCAGGTCTCAACTGAGACAAATGCCTTTACTGGCAGCTTTGAGTTACTTGCCAAATCAGTAGCGCAGATGGTACAGGCTCAGGCAGGACAGACTGTACAGACTCGCATACAAGAACAAGGAATGAAGAACAGTTTTGTACAGGCAGGTAATGAGTTAGTATCTAGAATGCGCTCGTCGGATCTCAACGCAGAGCATGTAGCATTAGATGCACGTAATACTCTATTGCGGACTAAGGCGATTATACTAGATGAAGAGATGGATCGCAATATGGAGTATGATTTCAAATCTGCCAACTGGGACCTGGAGTTATTCCAGAGAGGCGGCAATGTTCTAAGTGCTATATCAGGCGCCGTTGTAGATACAGGTAAGCCATCTAAGGTACAGAGTGTTCTATCAGGAGCGTTTAGCGGAGCTGGTGCAGCTATTAATCTCGGAACGGCTACAGGGGCTATTACAGCAGGTGCGTCTCTTACTCCAGTTGATAGATGCGGCCTCAGATGTTCCACCAGTAGAACTTGATGGCGTAATTAAAATCACATCATCTTGATCTGCTGTGGCTGCATTGAAAGCCTCTAGAACAGTGATAAAAGCATCTTCTCTCGTAGTGCCACCTCCGCTAACACCACTAGTTTTACCTGGGTCTACATACCAAATATTACCAACTGAAGGTAAACCGATCATGCCGGCAAGATGTTGAGGAAAAACCTTATAATGTTTTGAACCGAAACTTGGAATAAGTTTTGCTGCTCCTACAATACCCCTTTTATTTACCTTTTTTTT